>JAAUYB010037897.1_pt1 | contig 17590 bp, 16 predicted proteins | sample 7278071 | NCBI WGS metagenome assembly JAAUYB01 (sample SAMN14350121, study PRJNA611818) | marine sediment metagenome | isolation source: surface marine sediment (1.8m) | place: French Polynesia: Moorea | collected 2018-08
AGATGGAGATCGGCCGCTACTATCACCGGCGCAAGCACTTCACCGCCTCGATCAACCGTTTCCGCGTGGTGGTCGAGCAATTCCAGACCACGACCCATACGCCCGAGGCGCTCTACCGTCTGATCGAGGCCTATCTGGCGCTAGGGCTCACCGACGAGGCGCAGACCGCGGGCGCGATCCTGGGCTACAACTACCAGGCCACGGCGTGGTACGACGACGGCTATACCCTGCTCACCGGCCGCGGGCTGCGGGCCGAGGTAGCGGGCGACAGTTGGCTAAGGCAGGTCTATCGCCAGATGATCCGGGGCGAATGGCTGTAGCGTTTGGCGGGGTGTGCCCGCCGCTAAAGCGGTTTGCGTTCTCAAAGACACACACGGCATCGGAATTTGCGTTCGAAATCAGCTTTTTGCTGATTGAGAGGCAGCGAATTCCGAGTCACCGTAAATGCAAATTGCTCTAGGATAGGCGCCGATGCTGCGCGCGCTCGACATCCGCGACATGCTGATCATCGACCGGCTGGACCTGGAGTTCCAGCCGGGGCTGAACGTGCTGACCGGCGAGACCGGGGCGGGAAAGTCGATCCTCTTGGATGCGTTGGGCTTCGTGCTGGGCTGGCGCGGGCGGGCCGAGCTGGTGCGGGCCGGGGCCGATCAGGGCGAGGTGACGGCGGTGTTCGAGCTCGGCGCCGGGCATCCCGCCGAGGCGGTGCTGGACGCGGCCGGATTGCCGGCGGCGGACGAGCTGATCCTGCGGCGCACCAATGCCCGCGACGGCCGCAAGAGCTCCTTCGTCAACGACCGGCGCGCCAGCGGCGAGGTCTTGCGGCAGTTGTCCGATTGCCTGGTCGAGCTGCACGGCCAGCAGGACGACCGGGGTCTCTTGAACCCGCGCGGGCACCGGGCGCTGCTCGACGCCTTCGCCGGTGCGGGACCTGACGTGCAGGCGGTGCGGGCGGCGTGGAGGGCCATGGGTCAGGCGCGAACGGCGCTTTCCGAGGCCGAGGCAGCGCTGGCGGCGATGCGGGCCGAAGAGGACTTCCTGCGCCATGCCGCGGCGGAGCTCGACGCGCTCGACCCGCAGCCGGGCGAGGACGCGGACCTGGACGGGCGGCGGCGCCTGATGCAGGCGGCGGGCCGGATCCGCGAGGACGTGGTCAAGGCGCATGCGGTGCTGGGGCACGACGGCGCCGAGGGGCAGATCGGCGACGCGCTGCGCTGGCTCGAGGATGTGGCCGACCGGGCCGAAGGCCGGCTCGAGGCGCCGATCGCCGCGCTCGGGCGGGCGCTGACCGAATTGGGCGAGGCCGAGCAGGGGGTGGCGAGCTGCCTCGAGGCGATGGATGTCGACCCGGCGGACCTGGAGGCTGTGGAGGAGCGGCTGTTCGCGATCCGGGCGCTGGCGCGCAAGCACGCGGTGGCGCCGGACGAGTTGGGCGAGTTTGCGGCAGGCTTGCGCGGCAAGCTCGCGGCGCTCGATGGCGGCGCGGCGGATCTGCAGGCCCTGGGCCGCGCGGTGGCGGAGGCCGAGGCGGCTTATGACCGGGCGGCCGAGGCGCTGAGCGACCGGCGCCGGGCGGCGGCGGTGCGGCTCGATGCAGCAATGGCGGGCGAATTGGCGCCCCTGAGGATGGAGCGCGCGGCCTTCGCCACCCGGATCGAACCCGCCGACCCGGGCCCCGAGGGCCGCGACGCGGTGGCCTTCCAGGTCGCCACCAATCCCGGCGCGCCGGCGGGGCCGTTGAACCGCATCGCTTCGGGCGGCGAGCTCAGCCGGTTCCTGCTGGCGCTGAAGGTCTGCCTGACCAAGGGCGCGCGCCCAGTGACGATGATCTTCGACGAGATCGACCGCGGCGTCGGCGGCGCGACGGCGGATGCGGTGGGCCGGCGGCTGGCGCGGCTGGCGGAGGAGGCGCAGGTCCTGGTGGTGACGCATTCGCCGCAAGTGGCGGCGCGGGGGCAGCACCATTGGCAGGTGGCCAAACGCATCGCCGACGAGGTGACGCTGTCGACGGTGACGCCGTTGTCGGGGCCCGACCGGGTCGACGAGATCGCGCGCATGCTGGCCGGCGACCGGGTGACCGAAGAGGCCCGCGGCGCGGCGCGGGCCCTGCTGGCGGGGTGAGGCGGCTTCGGCCGGCGCGGACCTGCGATGGGATTGCGGCGGGGGCCCAGAGTTTTCGAAAACTCTGGTCAAAAATCTTGCGAAGATTTTTCTCCGCTCCGGGGCGGCCGCCGGCCCCGGATCCAGCGCCAGACCGGCATCACATCGAGCGCCGCGATGGCGACGCCCATAGGGATCATCCAGAAACCGAGGATCGGCAGAAACCCAAAGACGCCGCCGACCATCAGCAGCAGGCCCACCGCCAGCCGAACGCCCGGCGGCAGATAACGGCGCGCCCAGGCCTGTGCGGGGCGCAAGAATTTCCGAAAATTCTTGCCAAGGTTTTTCGAAAAACCTCGCATCGCTCAGTTGAGCCGTACGACTTTGCCGGGGTTGAGAATGTTCTTGGGGTCGAGCGCGCGTTTGATGTCGCCCATCACGCCCCAGGCGTCGCCATGTTCGGCGGCCATGTAGCCGAGCTTGCCGACGCCGATCCCGTGCTCGCCCGTCGAGGTGCCGCCGAGGCGCAGCGCCCGGTCGACCATGCGTTCGCTGAGCCGCAGGGCCTCGTCGCGCTCCTTCGGCCGGTCCTCGTAGAACAATAGCTCGGCGTGAAAGTTGCCGTCGCCGACATGGCCCAGGATCGGCCCCGGGATCGTGGCGGCGGCGATGTCGGTGCGGGTCTCTTCCACCGCTTCGGCGAGCTTCGAGATCGGCACGCAGATGTCGGTGACCAGCGTCCGCGCGCCGGGGCGGCTGGCGAGACAGGCGTAGTGGGCGTTGTGGCGCATGGTCCAAAGCGCGGTGCGGTCCTCAACCTGCGTCGCCCAGTCGAAGCCCGAGCCGCCGTAGTCGTCGGCGATCTCGCGGAACCGCGCCGCGTCCTCGGCCACGCTCGCGTCGGAGCCGTGGAATTCCAGCATCAGGTGCGGAAGCTCCGGCAGGTCGGAGCCGGCATAGGCGTTGACCGCGGCGGCCGTGGCCGGGTCGACGAATTCGATCCGCGCCATCGGAACGCCGAGCTGGATCGTCGCGATCACCGCGTCGACGGCGGCGGCCATCGACGGGAAGGCGCAGACCGCGGCCGAGATCGCCTCGGGCTGGCCGTGAAGCTTCAGCGTGAGCTCGGTCACAAGCCCCAGCGTGCCTTCGCTGCCCACCATCAGCCCGGTCAGGTCGTAGCCCGAGGACGATTTGCGCGCCCGCGTGCCGGTGCGGATTGCCCGGCCGTCGGCCAGCACCACCTCGAGCCCCATGACGTTGTCGCGCATCGTGCCGTAGCGCACCGCGGTGGTGCCCGAGGCCCGGGTCATCGCCATGCCGCCGAGCGTCGCGTTGGCGCCCGGATCGACCGGAAAGAACAGCCCCGTCGCGCGCAGCTCGATGTTCAGCGCCTCGCGGGTCACGCCGGGCTGGACCACCACGTCCATGTCTTCGGCGTTGACCTGCAACACCTTGTCCATGCGCGAGAAATCCACCGTGACGCCGCCCTGGACCGCCAGCGCGTGGCCCTCGAGCGAGGTGCCCACGCCCCAGGGCACCACCGGGCAGCCGTGGCGCGCGCAGGCCTGGACGACGGCGCTGACCTCGGCGGTCGTCTCGGGATAGGCCACGGCGTCGGGCGGGGTCGGCGGGAAATAGGTCTCGGAGCGGCCGTGCAGCGCCAGATCGGACTTGGAACGGCTCAGCCGATTGCCTAGAACTGTGGATAACTCGGTCAGTGCGGCGTCGATGGTCATCCGATCCTCTCCGTCGGGGGTGCCCGGGGCGGAGCCTAGGCGATGCGGGCGGCCTGGGAAAGACGGCGACGGGGCGCCCGCAACCGGACCCAGAGGATGAGCGAGCCCAGCCGGTCCCTGATCGCCCAGCAGCTCGACGAGGCCGTCGGCGCCTGCCGCCATGGCTGGGAGGTGCTGCGCACCCGGGGCCCGGGCCAGGTGCAGTTCTGGTTCATCGCGCTTCTGATCGGCATCGCCGCGGGGTTTGCGGCGCTGTTGTTCCGCAAGGGGATCGAAGAGCTGCAGGCCGCGCTCTACGGCACCGAGGACGTGCTGCACCTGCATTCCTTCGCCGAGACGCTGCCCTGGTACTGGATCCTGCTGATCCCGGTGATCGGCGGGCTGGCGGTGGGGCTGATCCTGCACCGGTTCACCGACGACGGCAAAGTCCACGCGGTGGCCGAGGTGATCGAGGGTGCGGCGCTGAAGGACGGGCGGGTGCCGATGCGGCCGGGTATCGCCTCGGCGGCGGCCTCGTTCATCACCCTGTCGTCGGGCGGCTCGTCGGGCCGCGAGGGGCCGGTGGTGCATATCGCCGGGCTAATCTCGACCTGGATGTCGAACCGGTTGAACGCCGACGGGATCACCGGGCGCGACCTTCTGGGCTGCGCCGTGGCGGCGGCGGTGTCGGCGAGCTTCAACGCGCCGATCGCCGGGGCGATCTTCGCGCTCGAGGTGATCCTGCGCCATTTCGCGGTGCACGCCTTCGCCCCGATCGTGATCGCTGCGGCCGCTGGCACGGTGATCAACCGGTTGGCCTTCGGCGACGTCACCGAATACATGCTGCCGCAGGAATCGATGCTGGAGTTCTATGTCGAATTGCCGGCGTTTCTGCTGCTGGGGCTGGTCTGCGGGCTGGTCGCGGTGGCGCTGATGCGGGCGATATTCTGGGCCGACGATCTGGGCAGCTACGTGCAGGCGCGGGTCGGCCTGCCGCGGTATCTGCGCCCGGCGGTGGCGGGGCTGATGCTGGGCGGTCTGGCGGTCTATTTCCCGCATATCATCGGGGTCGGCTACGAGACGACCTCGGCCGCGCTGACCGGCCAGCTGGTGCTGCACGAGGCCGTCGTCTTCGCCGTCCTGAAGACCGCTGCGGTGGCGATTACCATTGGCGGGCGGATGGGCGGCGGGGTGTTTTCGCCCTCGCTGATGCTGGGCGCGCTGACCGGGCTGGCCTTTGGCCTGATCGCGACCGGGATCTTCCCCGAGGTCTCGGGGGCCGAGACGCTTTACGCCCTGGCCGGGATGGGCGCGGTGGCGGCGGCGGTCTTGGGCGCGCCGATTTCGACCACGCTGATCGTCTTCGAACTGACCGGCGACTGGCAGACCGGGCTGGCGGTGATGGTGGCGGTGTCGCTGTCGACCGCGCTGTCGAGCCGGCTTGTGGACCGGTCGTTCTTCCTCACCCAGCTCGAGCGCCGCAACGTGCACCTGGCCGCGGGTCCGCAGGCCTATTTGTTGGCGATGGTCCGGGTGGTCAAGGTGATGCGCACGATGGGGGCGGCGGGCGTGCCGGACGAGGCGGCCTGTTGGGAGCTGATCGAGCAGGGGGTCTATATCGACGCCAACGCCACGCTCGAAGCCGCGATGCCGGTCTTCGACAAGGCGTCCGTGGCGTTCATTCCGGTGGTGACGCTCTGGGGCGACGGCCGGCCGCCGGAACTGCTGGGCGTCCTGAGCCACGTCGACGCGCTGAAAGCCTACAACAGGGCGCTGGCGGCGACCGCGGCGGAGGAGCATTCTTAGGCGTCGACGGCACCATCTGCGGCGGAGTTCGGCCTGGAGTTTTCGTCGTAAGCCCGCCTCGGGGCACGGAATCAAGGCGCGCAGCCCCGCCGTGCCCATCGCCAGTTCGCAGCCTGAAGATGGTCCAGTGGACCATTTTCAGGCGGTCACGAACGCCCCGGAGGGGTGGCGATTGTCCGACACCTGCACACCGCTCGATGTCCTACGGACTCGACCACCAAAAAGTGCCACCGTTCAGAGGTCGGATCGCCCCCCCGCGGGTTGGCGACGAGCACGGCTCGCAGCAAATTCGCTTCCGTCCGCGCCGAACTGAATCCTGGCCGCACGCCCCGAATTCCAACGTGCTTTCGGGCCTGCGAACCGGTTTCAGTTGCCGCAAGTGTCGGCGCGGTCGACGAGGTTGCCGAGCATTTGCCGATCGCAGTCCTGCCTGTCCGGTGCGGCCTCGGCATGTGCGCCACCGGTCGCGGCGGCGTCGCCGAAGGCAAAGGTAAAATCGCGGAAGATGGCCGTGTTCGGATGAGTGTTGGTCAGTACCTCGTCGACCCATTCGGGCGAGAAGGCGATCTCGAAGGACTCGGGCGCGTAGTGGACGAAATTGTGCATCGTCAGGATCATTGCGCCGACGCCGACATTGCTTGCGGTCAGGAATACCTTGGCCTCGAACTTGAACATCTGGCGGATGAAGAACCCAGCCGCTGCGCCAATTGCGCCGTCGAGCAGCATGGTCATGTCCGGGTCCTCGCCGGCCATGGAGCCGCCGCTGAGATGAAACCGGATGTAGCGGGCGAAAGCCACGGCGATCATACCGGTAAGAAACGCGCCAATGATGCTGCCAGGGTATTTCAGGTTCTCGAAGACGCTGGGGCCCGATCTGCGTTTGACATAGGCTGCCCGCTCGGCCTTGAGCTGCGTCGAGAGCTGCGCCGCCCGGCGCTGAAAGTCCGTGACTTGAGTGGTGTCGCTCATTGTCCGTTCCACGCTTTGTCGGTCCCGGTTCGCCCGGTGTTCGATCCGCTTTAAGCGGCAATTGTGGAGTGAAGCGGTCCGGGATCAGGCGTGGTTTGGGCGATTTTTCGGATCGACTGGCGGTCCCGCGCCCGGCGCCGGACGTGGCTCGAAACGGTGTACGTTGTCGGCTCGTGGGTCAGAGCGAGTTGGCTGCGCGGAGTGGTGGACCCTTTGAAGGGCGTTGCGAAAGGCGATCAGGAACGCGTTCCCAGGCGGTGTCGAAGATGTTGGCTCAAGCAGGGTCAATGCGGCCGGCATCTGCGAATGGCCGCTTCGCCCAAACCTCGACAAGCCCTATCGGTTCGGCTTTGGCACAATCTACAACTGCTCCACCGTCACTTGGTCGGTGTAGAAGGCCAGGTGTCCGGCGATGGCCTCCACGCCGTCCTTCGGGCTCTCGTAGCTCCAGGCGGCGTTTTCGATGGGCCCGGATTTGGCTTCGATGGTGTAGTAGGTCGCGTCGCCCTTATGCGGGCAATGCGTGGTTTTGTCGGTTCGGTCCAGAAACGCCATGGCGATGTCGTCGCGGGGGAAATAGATCACAGGGGCGTAGCGGCCCTCTGTCAGCTCGATGGCGTTCGCGGTCTCTCCCAGGACCGCGCCGCCGGCGCGGACCACCCAGGTGCCGGGGGCGGTGCGGGTCGTGATGTGGTCGGCCATGGCGCTCTCCTTCCCGGTCGCGGCAGCCTAGCAGGTCCTGCGTGACAATGGCATGTCAAATCGGCGCCGTCGCCTGTCGCAGCCAGGTGCTGGCGCCTGCGCTCAGCCGGGGCGCGATCTTTGCCGCGATCTCGGCGTGATAGCCGTTCAGCCAGGCACGTTCTTCGGCGTCGAGCAAATCGGGCACGATCAGCGACCGGTCGATCGGCACCCAGGTCAGGGTCTCGAAGTCGAGCATGTTGCGGGCGTCGCCGCCGAGCAAAGGGTCTGCCGTCTTGACCACCACGAGGTTCTCGATGCGGATGCCGAAGGCGCCCTCGCGGTAATAGCCAGGCTCGTTCGACAGGATCATGCCGGGCTGCAGCGCCACTTCCGAGATCTTCGACAGCCGCTGCGGCCCTTCGTGGACCGAAAGGTAGGTGCCGACGCCGTGGCCGGTGCCGTGGTCGTAGTCCTGGCCGGACCGCCACAGCGCGATGCGGGCGAGCGGGTCGAGGTCGCGGCCGGCCAGCCCCTTGGGCCAGCGGGCGCGCGAGATGGCGATCATGCCCTTCAGGACGCGGGTGAAGCAGGTCTTCTGTTCGTCGGTGGCCGGGCCGACGGCGACCGTGCGGGTAATGTCGGTGGTGCCGTCGAGATACTGGCCGCCGGAATCGATCAACAGCAGCTCGCCGGGGCGCACCGCCCGGTTGGTGCCCTCGGTCACCCGGTAATGCACCACTGCGCCATGCTGGCCGCTGCCGCAGATCGTGTCGAAGCTGATGTCCTGCAGCGCATTGGTGGCACGGCGGAAGCCCTCGAGTTTTTTGACCACGTTGATTTCGGTGAGCCCACCCTTCGGCGCCTCGGTGTCGAGCCAGGCCAGGAATTCGCACATCGCGGCGGCGTCGCGCAGATGCGCTTCGCGGGTGCCGGCGATCTCGGCGTCGCTCTTGCAGGCCTTGGGCAGGATGCAGGGGTCCTGGTCGTGGGCGATCTCGACGCCGGAGCGGGCGAGGATGCGGGTCACGGCCAGCGGGGCGCTCGCCTTGTCGACCCGGACCGGACCGGTGAGCGCGGCAAGCGCGGGTTCAAAATCGTCCCAGTGGGCCAGGGCGATATTGGGGTCGGGGCCGAGGCGGTCAAATTTCTCGGGGTCGGAGAACAGCTGCATCCGGCCGTCGTCGTGGAAGATGGCGAAGGCGTGGGTGACCGGGATGCGCGGGATGTCCTGGCCGCGGATGTTGAGCAGCCAGCAAAGCGAGTCGGGTAGGGTCAGGACGGCGGCCTTGTGGCCGGCCTCTTGCAGCAGATCGGCGATGCGGGCGCGTTTACTTTCGTCGCCGGCGCCGGCGATCTCTTTGGGATACTTCGTCACCGGCGCGGCCGGGCGGGGCGGCTGATTGGGCCAGATGCGGTCGATCAGGTTGCCGGTCTCGACGAGCGCGATGCCGATGTCTTTGAGCCGCTTTTCGAGCTTTTCGATCTCGCCCAAGGTATGCAGCCAAGGATCGAGACCGATCTTGCCGCCCTGGGGCAGGTGTTCGGCCAGCCAGTCGCCGAGTTTGGTCTCGGGCCAGTCGACGGGGGTGAAGTCCGCCGCGACCTGGGCTTTGACCTGGACCCGGTAGCGGCCGTCGACGAAGACCCCGGCCACGTCATTGAGGATCGCGGCAAAGCCGGCCGAGCCGGTGAAGCCGGTGAGCCAGGCGAGCCGCTCGTCGCGGGGGGCGACGTATTCGCCCTGATGTGCGTCGGCACGCGGGACCAGGAAGCCGTCGAGGCCCTCGGACGCCAGTTCCGCGCGCAGGGCAGCCAGCCGCGGCGGGCCCTGGTCGGGCGAGGTCGTGGCGTCGAAGCTTTGGAACATGGCGCACCTCCTGCTGCACGCGACTGTGCCTTGGCACGGGCGCCGATGCCAGGGGGCGGCTGGGAAAATGAGTGCCTGCGGCACGCCGGTCTTGCCCGTCCTCGCCTTCGGCTGCGGGCGTGCTTGGCCAGTGGCGGGTGATCTCCCGGCAATGCGGGCGTGGCGCGGGTTTCGGCGGGATGTCTTGCTGCTGAGAAGACCGGCCGGGGGCGGTCATGCCCAAGCATCTGCGAGTCGGCGGCCCCTTTCACGCACAAACCGCCTTTGGCCGTGGCCGTTGGCCAGTCCTGACCGGGTCGCCGACTCGCGGTGGCTCAGCCGGCTCTCTTCAGGCCCAGAAAGCGGGCGCGGCCGCGTTTGTCGGTGTCGAACAGGCTGGCGAGCTGTTCGGTCATCGCACCCGCGAGTTGCTCGACATCCGTGATCGTGACCGCGTGGTCGTAGTAGCGGGTGACGTCGTGGCCGATGCCGATCGCAATCAGCTCGACCGCCTTGCGGCGCTCGACCATCGCGATCACGTCGCGCAGGTGCTTTTCGAGGTAGTTGGCGGGGTTCACCGACAGGGTCGAATCGTCGACCGGCGCGCCGTCGGAGATCACCATCAGGATCTTGCGCGCCTCGGGCCGTTGGGTCAGCCGGCGGTGCGCCCATTCCAACGCCTCGCCGTCGATATTCTCCTTCAGGAGCCCCTCTTTCATCATCAGCCCGAGATGTTCGCGGGCCCGCCGCCAAGGCGCGTCGGCGGACTTGTAGATGATGTGGCGCAAGTCGTTGAGGCGGCCCGGGGTCTGCGGCCGGCCCTCGTGCAGCCAGGTCTCGCGGGCCTGGCCGCCCTTCCAGGCGCGGGTGGTGAAGCCCAGGATCTCGACCTTGACCTGGCAGCGCTCCAGGGTGCGGGCCAAGACGTCGGCGCAGATCGCGGCGATCGATATCGGGCGCCCGCGCATCGAGCCCGAATTGTCGAGCAGCAGCGTCACCACGGTGTCGCGGAACTCGGTGTCCTTCTCGATCTTGAAGCTGAGCGGCGTGGTCGGGTTGGCCACGACGCGCGCAAGCCGCCCGGCATGGAGCATGCCCTCTTCGAGGTCGAACTCCCAGGTCCGGTTCTGCTGCGCCAGGAGCCGCCGCTGCAGCTTGTTGGCAAGCCGGCCGACGGCGCCTTTCAGCGGCTCGAGCTGCTGATCGAGATAGGCGCGCAGGCGTTCGAGCTCTTGCGGCTCGGCAAGATCCTCGGCGGCGATCTCTTCGTCGTAGTCGGTGCGGAACACTGTGTAGTCGGGGTCGGCCTCGGAATAGGGCGCGGGCGGCGGAGGCTCCAGGGGCATGTCGCCCTCTGGCATTTCGGCCTCGTCCGCCATCTCCATATCGGCCATCTCGTCCATCGAGACCTGGGCCTGGGCGGCGTCCTGTTCCTGGTCTTGTGCCTCCTCAGGGCTGGCCTCGCTGTCTTCCTCGGACTGGTCCTCGTCGCTGCCCGTGGAATCCGGTTCGTCCTGGTCCTCGTCTTGCGCTGCCTCGTCCTCGTCTTCGTCGGACATCTCGTCGGGGTCATCACCCAACTGGTCGCCGTAGCCCAGGTCGTCGATGATCTGCCGGGCGAACTTGGCGAAGGCGGTCTGGTCGGCCAGCGTGCCGTCGAGGTCTTCCAGCGTGCCGCCGGCCTGGTCCTCGATGAAACCGCGCCATAGCTCCATGACATTGGCCGCACCCTCGGGCAGCGGACGGCCTGTGGCGAGATGGCGGATCAGGTAGCCAGCAGCTGTGGCCAGCGGCGCTTCGGAGGCCTGGGTGATCTGACCGTAACCGCGGCGGTCGGCCTCGCTGGCGATCTTGGCGTCGATATTGCCGGCGGTGCCGGGCATCGCGCGGGCGCCGACCGCCTCGCAGCGGGCGGTTTCCATCGCCTCGTAGAGGTCGCGTGCCATCTGGCCTTGCGGGGCATAGCGGTTGTGGGTGCCCTCGTCGTGATATTTCAGCCGTAGCGCATACGCGTCCGCGGTGCCGCGGGCCAAAAGCACCTCGTTCTTGGTCATCCGGCGGCTCACCTGTGGCAGCCGCACGGCGTCGTTTGTCATGCCCGGCGGGTCGACGGTGAAGCTGACCGCGAGTTCAGGATCGTCAGCGATGACCTTGGTGGCCTCGGCCAAAGCCTTTTTGAACGGCTCGGCGGGGTTGTCGGTGGGGCGGCTCGGCATGGGCGATCCTTTCGCCCGCTTTATCTAAGCCCCGGAGGCAAGAATCCATAGGCAAATGCGCGGCGGTCGGACGCGCGGTCGCTGTCGCTCAATGGATCGTCCGGCGATTTCGACCGCGATCAGCCTAGCAAGAATGCCCAACACTCCGCAGTGTGCCGGTCGGCCATGCGACGTGCCCAGGCGGCGTCGTTAGGGTCGAGGTTGAAGACGGCGCGGTGCAGCAGGTTAGCGTGGGCAGCCTTGGCTTCGATCTGCCAGGCTAGAACGTCGGTTTCGCGACCGGGTGGCAGGACGGCTGCGATGAGATCGAGCACCTGATCGCGCGCGGATTGCGTGCTGTCCGAGGCCGGGCCGTCAAACAGCCACAGGTGCTCCATCGACGCGGACAAGCGGCCGGCGCAGGTGGCGAAGAGACGAAGATGAGGCTGCGTCCCAGAGGCAGCTTGCGCAAGGGCACCAGTGGCCTGAACCACGAACAGAGCGAAGAACAGAGTTTTTAATCCGCCCATGTATTGAACAATACGCGCAATTCTTCGTCGATCAACGATGCATCGTGCTTCAAAATTTCTAGATGTTGTGGTCGGGAGACGCGCGCAGGCACACAGACCGTTGCCGCGTCGCGGCGGAGCTCAATTGACGGACATCCGCGCCAGAACGTCGACATGAATGTCGAGCGCGTCGACCACCCGGTAGCCTGGGTCCTGCCCCTCGAAGGCCAGGTTCAGGTCGGTTCCCGCCAGCACGACTGCCTCGGCGCCATGGTCATGCACAAGACGGCGGCCCGCATCGAGGAATTGGGCTCTTTGTGCCGGGCTGCAAGTGCCGGCCACCGCCATGTCCTGATAGCTCTGGCCCAGTGTCTCGATCTCGTCCTCCAGCACCACCGCCCGGGTTCGTTGTAATTGGCCGTAAAGCCGGGTGTGCATCACGACCCGAGTGCCCAGCAGCCCAACGCGATGCAGCCTTTCGGCTGCGATGAACTCGTCCAAGGGCGCGACGGCCGAGACGAGCGGCAGAGGTGACAGTGCCGCGGTTTCGTCGAAACAGAAGTGGCCGCCGAGAGAGGTGATGGCGGCGCAATCCGCCCCGGCGGCCTGCAACCGGCTAATCAGGCGCGCATAGATCCGGGCTTGGGCCTGTCGATTGTCGGCAAGGTTGTTTCGGATCAAGTCCTGCACGTTTGCGTGGACGATAGTCAGGTCCAGTTTGCCGCCCAGCCGGTCTACTGCGGCGACCAGCCGCTGGTAGTAAACCACAGTCGCCGCGACGCCGATCCCGCCGATCAGGCCAATATGCATCCTGCCGCCTGCCCTTAGGCGACCGTTGCCGCACGATAGGCGTGGTACCCGACGCAGAGCGGAAGCCCTTGCGCGGCCCAGGGATCGAGTTTCGGAGCCGCCGGCGAGAAACCAGACCGTGGCCGATAGAGCTTGGCCGAGGTCAGTGGCTCGAATCCGTGCGCCCGCATCAATGCGACCTCCTCTTCGACCGAGCGCACCATCGAGCGGACCCAAACCCGCCCTGCAGCCGTTTCGAACCGTGCAGCGCTCATTTCGTCGCCGGGTTCGCCGGCGCGGAACGCACGCACCCATTCCAACGACGGGGTCGTGACGATGACGTCTCCGCCCGGCGCCACGACATCAGACAGCCCGCTCCAGAAAGAGGCATCGTCGTATGGATCGGCAAGGCTCGCCACTGCCAAATCCGCCTTTGCCGCGAAGCCCTTTGTTTGAGTTGGGTCGCAGATGTCGAGCGCGAGCGTTTGATCCACGACCGCTGACATCGCATCGGAATGCGCCAGCATCTCGGGGTGCAGATCGGTCACCACCAATCGGTCGCAATTCAACACCCCACCAGCCCGCAACTCGGCCAAAACCGAGCGCCCGGCGCCGATTTCCAGGCAGGTGGAGAATGCGGTCGGCGCAGACGAGATCCGCGCGGCGATGAAGTCGAGGCTGATCCGGCGGAAGTTCGCGCAAGTCGGATGCGCGCTGGCGTTGTAGTACTCGTCAGCCAGCGCACCGTATTCGGTCAGCGTGATCATGCCATGCTTTCTTCGTCCACGCGCGGGGCGCTTTTGGCGATGTTGCCGTCGAGTTGCTCGAGCAGCTTGGGTATCTGAGAGGCCTTCAGTTTTTCGGCGCAGGCCTTTTCTAGCGAGTCCAATTCGGCCGCGGCTCTGTTCTCCTGCCAGCCGAAATTTGCGACGTTGCAGTCGATGTAGAGAACAGCCAGCGTCTTGCCGTGTTGGCTTCGGATCGGGATGCAGCAATAGGATGGCCGTTGCATTCTGTCGACGGCCTCTTTCCTATTCATGCCCCATTCTTTCTGGATTTCAGTGATCTGTGCTTCGGTCTCTTTGGCCGAGAGCTGGGCGGAAGAATCCGTTGCGACACGATCGGTCAACCCGCCGGCCGAAGCCGGCTCTTCCGAACGCCAAACACGGCCGATGATACCATAGCGGGTCGACAAGGCCCGGCCGAACCCCTCTCCCCGGACGAAGGCGAAGTAGTCGAGCAGTTGGAACAGTTGGGTCGAGAATACGAGATCTTGGATGTGGATGGTCGCGCGGGCGTTGATCTCTTTCCCTGTGTAGGTGTTCATCCGGCCATATTTATCGCGGAATTTGGTATAGAAGATATTGTGCATCAGTTGGTCGAACTCGGCTGCGATGCCGAGCTGGCGCACTTCCATCCGAACGGCCGCCCGCCCCTTTTCGCGGAACTTTTCGATATCTCCAAAGGCCTGTTGGATATCTCGCTCGATCACCTTTCGGCTTTCGGTGTCGAACGCGATCTCAATTTCCGACGCGGTGATCTTTGTGATGCCCAAGGATTGGAACCCACGCTGCAGCGAGGCGCGGGCGGACGGCACCGCGAATAGCCAGGCAATGACGAACGCCGCAAGGGACGGCCAGGGATTGGCTTGGATAAACGCGCCGACGTTGGACAAAATGGTCCAGGCGGTGCTGGTTACCGGCTCGGCGGGGGGCGTTGGTGTCGGCCTGAACATAGCGTGTCCTCACCTCTTGGCGTGCCGCCAATCTGCGGGATATAGGCGGGTGGTTTCCAGCGAAATCCGCCAGTTCCCTCCGCCGCGCCGCCCTATCTACGGCATCGCTACCGAGGCGGCCGACTCAGGAAGCTCTTCGTCAAAGCATCGCTGATAGAATTCGGCCACCGTCTCGCGTTCCAGCTCGTCGCACTTGTTGAGGAAGGTCACCCGGAAGGCATAGCCGATATTGCGGAAGATCTCGGCGTTCTGCGCCCAGTTGATTACCGTCCGCGGCGACATCACGGTCGACAAGTCGCCGTTCATGAAAGCGGTACGCGTCAGGTCCGCCACCGTCACCATCTGCGCGATCTGCTTGCGGCCGCGCTCGGTGTTGTAATGCGGGTTCTTGGCCAGGACGATCGCGGTTTCGGCATCGTGGCTGAGATAGTTCAGCGTCGCCACCAGTGACCAGCGGTCCATCTGCGCTTGGTTGATCTGCTGCACCCCGTGATAAAGCCCGGTCGTGTCGCCCAGCCCGACGGTGTTGGCAGTGGCGAAGAGGCGGAAAAAGGGGTGCGGCGTGATCACCTCGTTCTGGTCGAGCAATGTCAGTTTGCCGTCATGTTCCAGGACACGCTGGATCACGAACATCACATCTGCCCGGCCGGCGTCATATTCGTCGAACACGATAGCGGTGGGGTTGCGCAGCGCCCAGGGCAGGATGCCGTCCTGGAATTCGGTCACCTGCTTGCCGTCACGAAGTTTGATCGCGTCCTTGCCGATCAGGTCGATCCGGCTGATGTGGCTATCGAGATTGACCCGGACCGTCGGCCAATTCAGCCGGGCGGCCACCTGTTCGATATGGGTCGATTTGCCGGTACCGTGGTAGCCCTGGATGATCAGGCGGCGATTGCGGCTGAACGCGGCGAGGATGGCAAGTGTCGTATCCGGGTCGAATTTGTAGGTTGCGTCGAATTCCGGAACCCGATCAGTGCGGTCGCCGAAGCCTTTGACCACCATGTCGCTGTCGATGCCGAACACGTCGCGGACCGAAATGTCCTCGGTGGGTCTCGCCGTCACATCCATCGTACCGTCCGCCATCTCAGTCCTCGTCTTCGGGAGAGGGATTCGCATCGCGCGGGCCTCGGTCCACGCCGGGCGTCTTCATGGAGGATCAAGCTAGGAAGGTCAACGTCAGCGGAAGGTGCAGGTGGCAGTGCGCACCAAAGCGGATTTCGATGCGATGTCGCGGCGTCGCGGCTTCGGTCAGGCGACTGTCGTTAGTTGTATCGCGCGTGGTTCTGCGCTGCGAAACGGACTTGATGTCAGGACTGGAAATTCCGGCTGTCTTTGATTTGGTCCCAAGCCCAAACCACCTCTTGCAGGCGATCTTCGTCCTCTCGGGCACCACCGTTCATGTCCGGGTGCAAGTCTTTGACCAAGCTTTTGTATTGCTTGCGAATTTCCGCTTTGGTCCAGTGATCCCTGGCTTCCAGGATATCCAACGCGCGCCGCTCCGTCGGCGGCAGCTTGCGGGTGCCGGTGATCGACTTGCCGGGGTTGCGGGTCGCGTTTTCGCCCAAGACCTGGTGCGGGTCGTCGATGCCGAGCCGTGACCACGCGCGCGCCTCATCTCCGGGTTTGGCGAATGGCTTGGTTTCCCGGCCCCAGACCCGGTCCTTGTCGATCTGTTCCTGGAATTCTTCCTCGGTCGTGCCGTTGAAAAAATTCCACCTCAGGTTGTATTCACGCACGTGGTCCTTGCAGAACCACAAATACTCGTCGAGGTGGTCTGGCGATTTGGGCGCGCGGTACTGACCGGCTTCCTGGCAGCCAGGGTGTTCGCACGCCCGGGTCGAGGTCTCGAAGGCCCCCGACATGCCGCGCTTGCCACGCGTTTGCCGCTTCTTGGCCGACGAGACCCGCAGGTCGAACCCGAAAGGATCGGAATTGGTCATGCTGCTCTGCCTTTTCGACTCGGTCGCACGAGTCTATGGATTTCGCGGCAAGAAGGAAGGGGGCTGATCGATAAAATGCGCGTGGCCGAGGAAATCGAGACCAAACTTAGGGCGGCCTTTGCGCCGTCCACACTAGAGGTTGTGGATGAAAGCGAGGCGCATCGAGGGCATGCCGGATACCAGGAGGGAGGTCAGAGCCATTTCCGGGTGCGGATCACGGCACAGGCCTTTGGTGCGATGAGCCGCATCGCGCGGCATCGGGCCGTGCATGACGCTTTGGGCAAAGAGCTGGTCGGGCGAATTCACGCGCTGGCGCTGCAGATTGAGGGCGAGAGCTCGCCAAATACCTGACTTTTCTGGGAAAACTCGGTCGCCTATTGTGCGGCGATGTCGGGCGCGCGCGTGCTGTCGTTGGGCTGCGGATGCTCTGCCGACCCCAGGGCAGGAGGGTGGCCTTCGGGCTGGGTGGCGGCAAGCGCGGGCGCGGCGGCAGTCGAGCGAAAGCTGGGGGCGGCAAGCATCGTCTCGGCCTCGACTGTTGGAGTCTCGGGCGCCGCTTCTTCGGCCAAGGCGCTGATTTCACGACGGAAAATCAACATGTTTTGGAAGGTCGTGGTGCGCCCTGTGAAGCCCTGGCGCTCCTCGCAGGGAAGGGTGTCTGTGCGCTGGTATTCCCAGCCGTCGGCGCCATAGGTGTTCATCAAGGTCGCGAGCTCGGCCGCGAACTTGTTCTCTATGCCTTTGACACCTTTGATTTTTCCCGGCTTTTTCGGCGCGGGCACGACCTTGTACTCATACCGCGGCATGAGGTTCCTCCCAGACAAGCACGCAGGGAGCCATAGCAAAGTTGCCGCCTGCGGGCAAAGGGCCGGCGTTGCCGCGCCCGAGAAGTGTTGCCCCGCGGCCAAAATCGGCGCCGAAATCGGCTCTCTGTATCACGTCGGTATCACGTCGGTACTGCGGTGCAGCATTTGGGTCATTTTGCTGAAATGGGTAATCCGGCTTCGCTGGCTAGGCTCTGCCGAACGACCTTGAGGCGAAATTGGTGGAGGCTTGATTGCGGGATTAGCTGCCATACTCCTCCCTTGCCCTTGTACCTCACCTGAAGCAAGCTTGTACGCGAAGAAAGGATGTCTGTTTCACCGCCGAGTCTGTTGGCAAACAGGCCAGTGCGGTGCCATGCTTTGACAGGAGTGTGTCATGACATCCAAGACCGCAGGGTCCACACCACCGGACAATCCGACGCCGCAACAGCGGGCCAGGCCCAAGGTGGGTAAGGTGACTGCGGAGGATATCACC
>JAAUYB010087147.1_pt1 | contig 17588 bp, 17 predicted proteins | sample 7278071 | NCBI WGS metagenome assembly JAAUYB01 (sample SAMN14350121, study PRJNA611818) | marine sediment metagenome | isolation source: surface marine sediment (1.8m) | place: French Polynesia: Moorea | collected 2018-08
CTGTACCAAACATGGGAGAAGAGAAGGAGGAGTAGAACGAGGTAGAGCAGGACAAGACGTCGAAGGGGGAATGGGAAGTGTGGCGGTGGTGGGGCTAGGGCACAAACGGGGATAGGAGAAAGCTGCACCAAACACGAGAGAAGAGGAGGAGGAGGAGGAGTAGAAAACGACGACGAGGTCGGCAGGAACGGGAAAGGGAGAAAGCTACGCTAAAGAAACAAGGGAGAGAGAGCTAAACTAAAAGGGAACCTAGGAAGGGTAGCCATGGGATTCCCAATATCAGTTGAAGAAAGCAGGAGAATGTGCTACAGTGGTGAGATGCTAGACATAGACAGTTAAAATATTCATAATTTTAGAAACTTTATTTATTTACATTTCGATAACCGTTATTTGCTCTATAGTGGATTACATATGTTTTTTTTTCTTTTTTAGGGCTTGGATATACTATGACGCTGGAGGCAGGCAGGAGGGGAACGGATTGGCGACAGCCATGTTAGTTCCGCTTTTCTGTGCTACGAGACAGAGAGAACTCAAAAGACAAGACTTTTACTGACAATTCAGTGAAAAGCGACACCAACAATGAAGTTAATTTCTGTGTTGCTAAAAGGGCCAATAAGTTCCGATCTAAACTATGCTCTTGGTGAAATAGAAAATATCCATGAAGGTTCGTGGCAAATAACTATTTCGTCTGTCGGCTTCACATATACAGCAGTACGTCCCGAACCGCCACGGCACTTAGCAATATCATCAAACTTCGTGATGGGAAAGTTTGTGGATGCGAACAAACAAAGCAGTGCAGGCCAAGCTATCCTAAATATCTGCATTTTTGGTGGAAAATCACAAGGCACAAAAGTGGTAATCGGCATGAAGCAGCAAACCTTTTTCGCTGTTAATAATGCGCAGCAGAATCTTTCTCTTCGTTTTACTGATGTCGAAACAAGTAAATATGCATCTGGAGCCGATGTGGTTGTCTTAGCTTTGCTGCGTCGCGTCGCTTAATTATGGTAAATTCCCATCCCCTTCTTCTGAAGTTAATGAAAAAAAATCATTTTTTTCTTTATAATTTATATCAAGAAAAAAGGGGCTGGAAAAATAGAGCAACTCTGTCAAAAGCCACAGAAAGTCAAGTGTTTCTTATTTTACGACTACTTTTTTGTCTTTCTGTAGGCCATATCCCTATACGTTTTTCTCATTTTCAAGAACTAATTAAAAGCAAACGTCGACCTACTCTTGCATCACTTAAATATCGATTCAGCAACCTTCAGAAAGGGGCGAAAAAGCAAAGACGTCAGTACGTTTTGAAATTTGCGTCTTTATACCATTTCCTGCTTTTCCCTCTTTTCAACGAGTAAAATGTCTGTACGTAAAATACTCCTAGACTATAGTGAATATCATCGTTTACTAGACATTGAAAAAAAATATGAAGAATTGACCAAAAAGAATACTCTGGCGAAAGAAGACCAAGCTGGTGAAGGTAAATCGGAGCAGGCACCACAAAATATATCACTTATTCAAAACACCAAAACCGAAAATGAACTTCAAACGCCACAACCACAAATGATTCCCAGTATTACGTATCCTCCAAGCTCAAGTTTACGAGTACCAAACCTATCTAAAAAAAGTGATAAAAAGACACTACATAGAGGCAAAAAAGAACATAATTGGTACTTTCTTGGCATTCCCAAGGATACGTGAAGAATGCTCGGATCGGAGATTACCAGATACCTGGAAGACATTTCTCAAGTGCATCCGTTTTTTCGAGGAGTGCATGGTATTGACAAAGTGCCCAGATTGTCTGAGGATGAATTTGCGATTATCAATACTGAGTATGTATAATACAAGATAAAATTTGACAAGTAGGTCTCATTTTTTTCCTTTTCAGTACTACTGCTGGCGCTGGACTGCATTGGTTTGTGCTGCATTGTCGTGCTCCCCTTGAATTTGAACTCTTTGATAGTTTAGGCTCCTCAGAAGAATTTATAAAAACCTTGTTTTACTCAAATCAGAATAAGGCTAAAATCTGTGATTTTAATGTTACAAAAGTGCAAGATGAGGCCAGTGTATTCTGTGGACAGTTCTGTATTTACTTTATAGTTCAAAGATTATTTAACGATGATCTTGACTTAACCGAATTGTTGAACGAAATTTTTTGTGAAAATGTGGCGGAAAATGAGCAGTCCGTGCAAGACTTTCTCTCCCAAATAAATGTGTATTAAATATGTCTAGCTCAGCGAAGAAGAATACCGAAGAAAATATTGTAATTCACACCCACAAAAAAGTTCAAGAAATCAATGTTTCCCCAAATTTTGCTAAAATATGTTGTCCGAGTCGGCTTTTGGTGGCTGGTCCTACGTTATCGGGAAAGTCTACTTTTGCTTTGGAATTAATAAGACACCGAGCTACGGTTTATTCCCACTCTTTTAGCAGAATAATTTATGCTTTTCCTGAGGAGTCTCTGCATCTCCATCAAACTTTTATACAAGAGCTCCGAAATGCCTGCAGTTTCATAGAAATAGTGGAGGGATTGCCTCATACTCATGAATACCACTTGGATTCAGAAAAAGCAACTCATAAACTTGTTATTTTGGATGATCTTATGATGAAGGCCTTTGCAAGTGACAGTGTCTTAGAGCTGATAACAAGAACATCCCATCACAGCAATATTTCTGTTGTTATTATTACTCAAAGCATATTTTTGCCTGCAAAACATCGCTTGACCCTTATTCGAAATTGTTCCGAAAAAGTAATTTTTCATGACAAAATCGACCAGATGCAATTATCAATTCTAAGTCGTCAAATTTTACCCTCAAAGCCAAATTTTTTGCGGGAATGTTTTGATTTCATTTACCAGCACACAAGTAAACCGGAATTAAAATATGTTGTTCTTGATGCTTCACCATTATCAGATTTACCATACAATGCAGTGGCTCGTACTTTTATTTTTCCGAGAAAGGATGGGAAAACGCGACCATTATTTTTTTTCCCGTAAAATTCAGCCAATCACGATTTGTATAAAATTATGTGTTCTTCTTGTCATCCGTTTTTTTCTTGCGTGCGTCTAAAAAGTAAAATAAATTATGTGGTCCTATACCGTATTGTTATTAGAATCTTTTTTACTCACGTGTTTCTTTGTTGGTCATGACTTCCTCATCCTCGTCACTTGTGTCAAGAAATTCGCCAATGTCCTCAAAATTGGCGAGAGCTGTAGGTGTTGGTGACTTAGATTTTGCCGAACCAGATGTTGGAGTTAGTCTCCCTGCCGCTGCAGAAGCAACAACCTAAACACGGCAGCACTGATAGCAACACATTTTAAATTACTTGACGCATTTTGAATTACCATAGTACCAGCAGCAGCAACAGCTCGTCCATGAGCAGCCAATCGCGCTATTTTTTCTTTGGCAGAACCAGTAGCAGAGGTTGTTCTACTTCGGCCTTTCTCAATGCCAGGGGGCGTTTGCCTCTTTCTCTTTTCCGCATTTTTTATAGGTCCAGCGCCATCGCCACTCGCAGGTCTACCGTCCTCTTTCGCAATCAATGCAAGCTCTGCATTTTTCTTTTTTTTCCGCAACTGCTCTGCAATGTGCTCTGCCTTTCTCTCTCTCTCTTCTCTCGCTGTCAGTTCCCTCATTTTTGTTACGACGGCCTCACTTGCCGCATAGGGTCCCTGATCTATGGAACTTTCCTCTCTCTCATCAATAGTACTCTTTTTGTTGTTTCTTTTTTTCTCCGCATAATCTTTACGAGCCAATACGCCTGTTATTGACCTAGTGCGCATTTTCTTAACAGAAGAAATTGCGCCGTCCCCAGCAGATGTGTCTAAAGCGACAGTAGTAGGAGCTGTGGCAGGAGCAGATGTAGTAGGAGCTGTAGATGTGGCAGGAGGACATGTAGTAGGAGCTGTATGTGTGGCAGGAGCAGATGCAGATGCGGTAGAAGCGATTGTTGTACCTATAGGTGAAGTTGCTGTCGACGCCGAGGTGGTCGTAGCAGAGTGCGTAGTGGAAGCAGCTGTTGTTGTTAATACTGATGTAGATGCAGATCCAGGAGCACCGTTTCTTGTAGCTGTATCTGTCTCTCGAGTTGCCGTAGCCGGAGAAGAAGTAGAAGCAGAGTGCGCAATGGAAGCTGCTGTTGTTGGAACTGTTGATCGCGCCGGTGCAATAGCCGAAGCAGGGACAGAAGATGCTGAGGGAAATAGTCCCCTTGTACTTGTGGCAACCGTACCTACAACCCCCAACGGAGCTGCAGAAAGCAAAGAACACGCTGGAGCTGAGGTCGTTGAAGATGAAGTACTTGTTGTGGTCACAGCCGGAGCCGATCTTGTCGTTGAAGGTGCAGTACTTATCCCGGTTAAAGATGGAGGACTTGGACCGGCCACCGTAGATGAAACAGCAGCAGTAGCAGGTACTTTTGTTCCGAGCACAGGAAGAGTCAAAGATGCCATTGTTCTTGTTGCCGTTACTGTTACTGTAGAGTCAGCCAAAGCTGCCTGACTTGACATAATCTGGGCGGTTGAGGTCGTTGAGGTACATGAAGGTGAAGTTGTTTGAGAGCTTTGTTGCCACATGCTCAACCTCTCTACAATCTGGCTCAGGTTTCTCCTCATATTTACTTGCCGCCGACTATTCCAATGGTCCTCGCTTCCAGAGCCTCTAGTGCGGCCAGGCAGAAAACTTTTAAAAAAAGCAAAAATTAAATACATACTCAGTATTTAAAATATTATAAACCTATTACGTTGTCTGCATGTATGTTGTCGTAGTTGGCACACTTTGAGAGCTCCTGTTTGACACAGGCGTTCTCTCTTGAACAATTTGTCTAAAATAATAAATATATATGAGGGAAATAAAGGTGCGCGTTATTTAGAAAAGTGAAATTACCGGGCCAAGGCTGCAGGAGAAGAACGCCTAATCAAAAAATCATCGTCAATCTCTTCCCACTCATCCAAACCGTCATTATTGGATTCACTATCATCTGGAGTCATAAGAGCCCTCCATCTCCGCGCTCTGGCTATTGCCGCTGTAGAAGGCTGAAAACGCCGAGGACCTGCAATGCCGTCGGTTCTGGAAGCCGAGGTTACAATGACTGCTGGTCTAGAAGAGGAAGCTTCAGCCTCTATAGCTGCACCATCTTCGTCGCTAGCGGTATGGACAAGGTCACCACCACGCCTGTCAGGATCACTGCCCGCAGGATCAGGATCAGCGCCCGCAGGAACTCTGCCAAGTTCTACATCAATGTCCTCCGTCTGCAACCTACGCCTGAGGCGATAGAAACGAAAGGCCTGCAAAGAAAACAACGTGTTACAAAATAATTTCATATTACCAAATTGATATGATTACCAGAAAAGAGAGGAGGACCAAGATAGCACTGCCCAAGATTCCAAGTCCTACCACGAGAGGAACAGATATGCCGCCCTCTACCTCCGTCACCGTTGAGGCACCATTACTGCTACCATTTTCGGAATCTGGCTCGCTTTCCTGACGATCGTGCTCTTCCTCGCCAGGCTGTTTGTCATTGTCAAGAATAGGATCCGAGCAGCTAAAAATTAAAAAAATATTATACGAAGCTCAGAAGATATATAAAATAGTTACCTGTAAACTCGACAAGGCATACTTCGACGCCGACCAATAATTCGAGGAGGAGAGAAGGCAAAGTCGTACACAGGGCATGCGCTCGCTATCTTATTGGAGAAATAAGGCTGTGACGTGCACTGAAAAGAAATTATTGTATAAATTCCATGTATATGCATATCTTCTTTTTTCTTTCTTACGCCTCCTAAGACGGGCTGCGGCAGCGAGGTAAACGCCACATGGAGGAACAACCAGGATGTAAGAATAGTCCAGGGCCACGGAGCGGAGGAGGTGGTGGTGGAACCGTCGTACGAACGCCGCATGAGGAAGGCAAGGAACAGTACGGTATTGATCGTGGTTTTGGACAGGTGCATCATCATGAGGTTATCAGCCATGTCGAGACAAGCAACACCCATTCCAAGCAACGTGAGGAGAAGGGCGATCTCGAGCACGTTCGCCAGACGGCGGGTGTTGCTGGCGCAAAACTCTCTCTTTTTCTTCGAGGACGCCATGGTAATGGCCGCAGAGGCCTTCCCGTAGAGGGTTTGCGGCTAACAACCTAAAAACTTTGACTTTCACGCTGTCTATACTTTGATCATGTAACCATTCGCTTCATACCTGTACTCCTATGTATATAACAGTCTAAATAAAATAAGTGTGTAATATATAAAAAGATCCGAAGAAGCCGCACGTACAAAATAACGGAGCTTAAGACAAAACAGAAGAATCAGGTGACCAACACCGATTCATGGAATAGAATAAGATTTTTGGCTCTGGTAGCCGGCTCTTTATTATGAAAGGTTTCGTCACGGTACAGAAAAGAAACGGAGGATGCTACAGATGACAAAGAAGGTGGGGCTATTTGGCGCAACACGAAAGAAAAAGGGAAACTGCACCTCCCTCTAATCAAAATTTGAAGCTGGAATCCATTGATTAAATTTATCTGGATAATGGGTATATTTGACGTAATAATAAAGTTTCCCATTTCTTTCCTCTGATTTTATCAGTTTTTCAATTCTAAACGTTTCCCCATTTTTTGGTTCCATAGTTTTTGTTAATTGCTCTCGATAAAAATAGCCAGCAATGCCATCGTCCATTAGATCTACAAGTTTAAAAAGGGGCGGGGACTTACCAGCATCAATTCGTGCAACTTTGTATATTTGATAATTTCTTGTATCATAACTTTTCCCAAAAGTAGCAGGCCCAAAGTCAACATGAACGTGATCTCCAACCTGGATATTTTTCTTGTTAGTTTCATATGTCTTCTGATTTTTTTGCTGCTCCTCGTATGTAACATCCTCCGCTACGCCAATAGCCCTGTCAATTTTAGGTGTATCTAATTTGCTTGTAATGTCAGCAGGTCTAAGACCTCCAATTGCTTTGTTCGGCAATTTATTGATTGCTGACACGACCGCATTTAAGTATTGAGGCCAGTCCTTTGTCATAAGTGTTCGTAAAAGTCGATATAATTTTTGCTTTACAGTTTGAATTGCTCTTTCAGCAAAAGCGGCTTTATGCCTTCCAGTTTTAACTTTGAAAAAGATGTTCTTTTCCTTAAAAAATGATTTATTTCCTGTAAACTCTGTGCCCTGATCAGTCTCAAGCTTGTCAGGAATCAGAGCCGCTGTGCGGAAAATTGCCTCGAATGCTTTTTTAATTGACTTTGCATGTTTTGTTTTAAGCGCTTTGCAAAATATTTTGTGGGAAAAGACATCAATGCAGAGCAAGAAATACATAAAATCTTGTGAGGGAAACATTATGGCAATATCAGCTTGCCACAAAGAAGCTACTCCATGAACTATCATTTTTCTTCTAGGAAATGTTTTTCGAACAGTCTTCATTTCTAATATATAATCGGGATCTTTTCGGAATATTTTAAAAAGAGTGTCTTTACTAATTTTTATGTTCTTCTCATGTTCCAGAGCTGCTCTGAATGTTGCAATACCACTAAAAGAACCTGCAAAACTGGGTGTTCTCCAAAGTTTCCGTATATAATCTTCATCGACTTCATTTTTATTTTCATTATTGTTACTCATTTTTTGAATTGATTTCTTCTTCTTTGAATTCAAATCTCATGCGCTCCAGAGCCGGACATCTTTATGTTGCACTTTAGCGGCAGGACACTATGCAGAAACACAGAAAATATCTGCGAAATAAGTCTTTCAGGCCTTTTTTCACGATAAGTAGTCAACCATGCCACCATGCAGCCTAAAGTAGAGGATAGTCACTCGAGTTTTGTATGCGTCCCTGTGTAGTTAAAACTAAACTCTTGTTTTATGTAGCGCAGGTTTGAAGCAAAAATAGTATTTTTTGAATCAGTCAAGGCAATGGCTGTAAAATTTTCAGCTGTTTTTGAAGAAAAAGAAAGGGAAGCTTACACATGGGCACTACTTTTTTTGTAGAGGGGTGAATTTTTTTTTTCATTTGAAAATGGGTCGAAAAGGGCTATAGGGGAGGTGATGTTTTTTGCTGCCATAGTCTGGGTTAAGAGGGGGGAACTGAGAAAATTTTTAGCACAGTATAATTCCTTGTTGCTAAATAAAAATTAAAGATCATGGATTTTTTGTTATGGGTACCAATTTTTCTGTCACTTTTACCCTAAGGGGGGGGTGCTTCCCCCCCCTTCTTACCCGCCCCTTGCCCATGTGTGGGGAGGCTAGAGAGCACTACCATGGAAAAAATCAATGATAGCAGCAGAGCGCAGCTTGCACTGGTTCCTAAAAAAGAAAGCTGCCTCTTCCAGAAGACTATTCAGAGCCCCTTGAAAAATCAATAATGTTCAGCTGACGTACTTAAGCTGAACTGAAAACCCCAAAAATCAAAATGTTATCCGGACGAAAGTCGAGAGAGCAGATACGCAGTAATCTACGAAGTGTTCTGTATCGTGCTCCTGAAGCTCAGGTTGATGAAGAAGACGATAATCAACCAGACATACCGCAACACGACCTAGAGGGTGGTGCCGAGAGAGATAGAGCGGAAGACGACGACGAGGATGCTCCACCAGCAAGAACACAAGATCCTTTTCATGAAGGTACTATAGTCTATGAAGAACCTGAATTTCGATTAAAAGTAAAATCTGTTCAACACGTCCGCCGTACTCGATATATGCTGTCGGATCATCTTTATAGTATATGGATTGAGCTCAAACAAAGGGGCCAGCCCCCGCTTTTATTAGATCTTGAAAAAGCCATCGAACAAGGAATTATTACAGTTTTAAATGAATTAAAAAGTGTTTACCCGTCGCATCACCAATATCAAATTTATGTCACTATTATTGCCGAGAAAATCAAATCAGGCCTTAATTCCGGAAACTATTCATTAAATACCCCCTCAGAAAAAATTGCAAGATGGATGCTAAGTATGTTGTACAATTACTTAAAATCTAAGCAGACAATGAGGCTTGATAAAACATTTAAAATCCAAATCAAGGTGTTATCCGTTGGGCACACAAATAATTTAGCTCAAAATAATGTAAAATTTCGAAAACATGTGTACCACTGATATGAAAATAAAGAAGGCTATTGAATCTTAGTCTTTAAATTTTTCAGGTATTCGTTTTGGTACTATGCGGTACGAAACATACCGACGAGCGGGAAAAAGGAAACCTCCAGCAAAAGAAGGCTCAGATACTTTGGGCCGAAAATGTGCCAAATTTGACCTCGCATCTCCATCTCCGTGCGCTTCACCTACGCCAGAGATCAAAATCTCAAGTATGTACATTGCTTTTTTTAAAAAAAATTAATATCGTTAACAAAGGTATTTTTGGCAAACCGTCCGAGTCTTCGGCCAGCAAGCTTTTCCTACGCAATACTTGCTGTCATTCGTGCATAAATGACGTGGGTCGGAGCGACTGGAGGCCTCCCAAAAAATTCTGCGAGAGGGAGCAGTTTTCCCAGCCTTCCGGGGCCGAAACAAATTCTTTGGCGGCCCTGTCGGGGGAGAGTGAGGGGAAATGGGGAAATATAAAAGGAAAGTTTTCGGCGGCGCAAAAATTTACCTTTTTCAGACTAAAAAGAAAAAAAGGAAAAACAAAAAAGGGTTTAAAGAAGGATTAGCAGTACAGGACTTTTCTGCCTCGGGAGGGAATCGGATTTTTGGGTCTCTTAGGGGAGAAATTCTCCCCCCATTCTCCCTCTCCCCCGCTTGGCCTGCGGGGGAGAGGGGCATACATGCTCACCCCCCTGTGATAACCTGTGAGTACTCCCCCTGGTTCGGGTCAAAATCCCACCTCCCGGTCCAAGACCTCTATTGACCCCCGCCCCCCGGTCAAAAATTTTGGCCTCCAGCCAGATAATTTTTTAAAAAATTTTCTCCCTGAAATACCCACTTTTTTACAATTTCTCCAGCAAAAAACCAAAATTCGGCCGCCTTCCGCGGCCAGAAATTTTTTTTTGCTCCCCGCTTCTAAAATTTTTGGGGCTCCCCTGTGAGTGTCACATGGGATGACTTTGACCCATACCCCCCCCCGGTTGGGGCCCAAACCCTACCCCCCCAGTTTAAAAATGGACCCCCCCGGTCCGCCGAGACCCTGTGAGCATGTATGGTGAGGGGCATAGCTAGTTTTCAAAACAGACAGACAAGTGCGAAATGTTAATGTGGCTCGGTTAGAGCTTCAGAAAAAATTAAGCCAAACCCATACTCGGCCGAGTAGACTTCACTGTATGGGGTTTGCGCTCATTTTAGTTTAGAGTTCGGGGCAACACAAAGACCGAACTAGCCCCCTGGCTGCGAGGCAACGACACGAGAATTTCAGGTTTTTGTAGCTGTAAGAAGGACAGAAAACACTGTTGAAGATATCCCCCTTTGCTCTAGAGCTGAGTGCTCAAAGAATTTGGCATTGAAGAAACTGAAAATACGACTTTTTTTTCGAATGGAAACTGTAGGCTGTAGAGTCCCAGATATTTTTTCTCACATTTTTATTTCCTTTCTTTCCTTTTTAACAGGATGCACATCGCCATCTGGAGGAACACAAAAGTCGCAAGAATGTAAGAAAGAAAATTCCAAACAGGCAAAAAAATGGCAAATATGTCTACCCAAGAATGTAGTAAAAAGAAATTTGGCTATAATTGTTGTTGCATATTATTTGTCTTTGTTCCAAGAAGGTAGTGATCCTGCTACGTGGCGTATGTTGACATATATGTCAAGTGAGGATAGTGCAATTCAAAAAGACGCAATAAGTTTTCTTGAACAGCAAATGAAACCATTTGAGCAATTAATCCCGAAGTCAGAGCAGAATGGAGACTTAGAATCAATCTTTTCGTTTATCAATGAGCAACACATTTCATTTGTGGACTTTTCCGGCACCTTTGAATTTTCTTGTCAAATACATGTTTTCCATGCTAAAACTGGCACTTTGCTTACCTCATACCCTGAAAAATATGACCCTTGTAAACGGCAACTTTTCTTGAGCGGAATTTTAGATTCAAGTAATAATTTTTTTGATATAATGTTAATAGAAAATATTACTAACTTCTATAAAATTTTTGGGGTCTACTGTTTTTTTTGTAAAAAGTTTTTTCGTGGGAGAGGTACCCAGCACAAGTGTCACAAAACCATGACGTGCTTTCCTTGTCGGAGACCTCTATTAGCACAGTCTACTTTTGTTACACCGCAAACAAGACAATATTTTTGTGATTCTTCTCTTCAACCCACTGTTAGTACTTTATGTAAAGATTGTAATATGACAATTTTCACACCTCATTGTATGAAACACCACAAGGAAAGAGTATGTCGCTGGGGAATAACCTGCACAAAATGCAATGCCTACATTTATCACAGCAAATTTTATCCAAAGCAAAAAATTTTAGACTCTCACGTTTGTGGAGTACGTCGTTGTTACTTTTGTGGCAATGTTGGAGAGAAAGGAAAACATATTTGCAATTTTTGTTTGCCAAAATTTGACAATGAGTTTACAAACTTAGGGTTTCTTAATTTTGAGTATAATACCTGGACAATTACAAATTGTGCGCAGTGTTTTGAACTGAATAAACCCTGTTCAAAATGTAATGACATGGTTGAGAAAAAAGCTATATTCTGTACAACTATCATTGAGGCGGAAAAGCGAGGTCACTTTGATGAATATAATTTTAGTTCGTCAGACTTTAGTTTAAGGCAAACTAAATCCTATAAATACAACTATTTAGCACCCTCCCTCGGACAAAAAGAACTATCTAAACGGAGAAAAACAAATTTTGGTTTTACTAAGAAGAATGTCATAAAGGAAAATATATTTTCTAAGAAAAATATGTCTGTCACAGAAAAGTTTTTAAACGAGGTGCAAAATTTTCCAAATACAACATTTGTAATTGGTTTCAATTCCCAAATGTGTTTTGAGGAACTAATAAAAACATTTTGCTCCCATGGCATTATTCCAAAAATTGTGGGACAGCCCCGAATATTTTTGGTTGAAGTTCCTCCTTTGGATATCAGGTTTATTAGCATGGAAAACTACGGAGAAATTTTATCAAGTTGCAACAATAACCCTAAAAAATATTTTCCGCTAGCATGGCTTAATACAAAAGATTTTTCTTATAATGGAGAACCACCAAATGAAGAAGACTTTTTTAACTTTTATGACAATGACAAAGAAATTCAAGAAAAAAAGGACCATGCAGCTTCTTTATCATTTCCTTGGAATTTTTTAGAAAACCTTATTGAATATTCAAAATTTAAATTCCTTCTTTTAGCGGAGGCAAGCTTGTCTTTTTTAAAACAATCCTTTTTATGCCAGGAAAAAATAGCTCTACATCTAAAAGAATCAGCCAAAGAATTTGTACACCCTTTCAACCCTCCGTTATTTACCAAAGCTGGATATGCGTTTAAACTAATGTGTCTGTTTTCTCCTGATTTGAGAGATGTAAAAGTTGTAAACCCACCCATTCATATGAAGAGTTCAAAAGGCGAGTTAGAATACTGTTTCTTTAAAATTTGGCAAAACCCAACAGAAACCTTTTTACACGCTTGGTCCCCTTACGGCCAAAAAAAATTTCCTGAAAGTTTTCCAGATTTATATATGGAACGGGATAAAAAGTGTTTTTTTTGGAATGGGTGCCTAGTTCATGGGCACCCAGAAAGCAAATGCCTTTTTAAAAGAAAATCTTCAAAGGGCCGTAATATGTTTGGCATAGAAAGTCAAGTTGCATATAAAGAATATACAGAAAAAAATGAGAAGCTGTTGCGAAAACAACCAATTCATGTGCTTGAGATAGAAGAAATGTGGCATTGTAAATGGCAGCAATTGAAGAAAGAAGATCAAGAAGTTAAATTTTTTTTAAAGAATATTTATCGCAATCCGCCTTTGTATCGACTTCAGCCGCGAGCGGCAGGTAAGTTTGTGCAGTAGTCTTTTAACCCCTGGGGGGAGGGGGGGGACGTAAAAAAGTTTGACCTCCAGGGAGGGGAACGAGAGGGGAAATTTTTTTTGGTCGCCTTCGGCGGCCATTTTTTAAAAACAATTTCTCCAAAAATCACCTTTTTGCTTCTATTTTTCTTCAAACAGAAAAATTTTCGCCCGGCTGCGGCGACCGCGGGAGGAATAGTAGTAAACAAATTTTTTTGGACGTTATTCCCCCCCGTTCGACCCCCCTTGCCCACGTATACCCTAAGGGAGGCAATTTTATCCCGACCTCCCAGCCCTTCGCACACGCCCCTTAGCCAGGAACAAAAAAAGGTGTAATCTTGAGAAAAAGAACGGGGAAATTTGTTTTCTTATGCACTCCCCAGTTCGTTAAATGACATTTGTGTTTTCATATTCTCTATTTGTTGCTTCGTTTTCTAGTAAGAGGAGGCATAAATGAGGTCTTCCGTTGTGAGTGGGACAAAACGAGAGATGGCGATATACTACATGACCTTGATATGGTTAGTTCATACCCTTTTAGTGCAATGGGCCTTCTTCCAACAGGAAACTACAAGGTATGAAAAAGTAAGGTAGCCAATTCTTTGAAATTCAATATTTAATTCCAGATTCTTACATTCGTCTCTTTAAACTTTTGTTTAAAAGAACAAGCCTTATTTATCAATAATACCCAACTATTTTGTGGACTAGCCCTTGTACGTGTTCTTTGTCCACACACTGAATACCCTTTCCTTATGTATCGTAATGAAAAAAACCAAAACTCAATACCTTGTTGCGGAAAGTGCGCTGAACTTCAAAGCGTTAATTGCACGCACAAGAACTGGTAAGAGAAAAAACAATTAGAGAAAATTAACACTAAATGTGGACATTTTTTAGGGATCGTTCTTGGATTGGCACATACACATCAGAAGAACTAGCATATGCTGTATCTCTTGGCTATATCCTCTTAGATGTATTTGAGATTTATCAGTATAGCTCAAGTAAATATGTACTGAGAGAATATATCAAGACACTGGCATACTTCAAACTTAAGGTAAGAATATAAATACTGTGTTTTGTAAGCCTATATATGTTTGGGGAGTCTAGCAAACCGAGGCGGTCCTTCATTTTTTTTTCACCAAGGGTAAGTAGGGTTCGACCTCCAAAGGGGCAGAATCGGCAAAAAAAAAATTTTGGTAGGAAAGCCATATGCCTGAATATTGACCTTTCTATGCCCTCCCTATCAAAAAATTTTCCTCGACCTCCTGAGGGGTCAAAGCCACTCGCCCGCTAACCCATGGCCCCTTATACTTCCCCGGGGGCCTGCCGGTCCCACCGCCCACGTATGCAGAGCGCCTTTTGTGTCCCGAGAGATGCGGGATGGGGGACTAGAAATTTTTTGTAGGAGGCGAAAGAGCCAACAAAAAAATTGAGCCGCCGTAGGCGGCTAGAGAAGTTTTGGCGAATGCGGACTTCCTTGTCATCCTACATGTATATATTTTTTCAGTTTTCTGGAGAACTATCAGAGAATGAAGTTCACGAGGTCAACAGAGATATGGGATTTGAAAACACAAAATTACAACTTTCAGTTACGGACTTTGAAAACAACAAACCTCTTCGCGAACATTTTAAATTAATGCTTAATGCAGCGCTCGGCAAATTTGCTCAAAAAAATTGCCAGAAAAAAATTCAATTTGTGAAAAATCATAAAGAGCTACTCGATGTTCTTAGTAGAAATGAGGTGATTGACGTCAGTGGCCTAACTGAAGACATTTGCCAAGTACATGTTAATGAAAATACGCCCAGTACTCCACCAAATAGCAATGCAATCATTTATGCTTTTATTACCGCAAGAGCAAGAATTTCAATCCATAAACAAATTCTAGCACTTTCAAAAACAAAAGATTGTCGCGTATTTTATTGTGACACCGATAACATTATCTTTTCTTCTCCAGAAAATTTAAATCCGTTTCCAGTTCCAGTTGGGCCATCGTTTGGAAAATTCAAAAAAGAGCTAGGATCTCATGCAACAATTGACAACTTTGTTGCTCATGGTCGTAAAAACTTAAAAATCTCATTCCAGAGCCAACACACAAAAGAGACTATTTATAAAGTAAAAGGCGTTTCTTTGAAGTCAACTATGGCAAAATCTGTTTTTGAAAAACATTTTACTAACTTTGAAAACATGGCAGACTCCCGAAAAATCCCTCAAGCACGTCAAGTATGTTCAAAAAGTTTTGACACACGTACACATCGACAAGATTTTACTTTTCATCAAAACATTGAATGTCAAAGATATGTAGAAATGAACGATCCAACAAAAAAAAACACTACCTTGGGGTTACAATATAAAAACAAATGTGTAAGAACTGTTCTATGACGATTCACTTCTTTCGCGTTGCTGTTCCAGTACTGATCGAATCCTAGCGTTTATGTTTGGTACACGGCGAAGAGCGCTTCGGAGGTTAGCAAGAGCTTCGTCTCTTCTTTCTACTGCAGAATACAGAACTCGAAGTCGAACACTGCGCTCTCGGTGCGCACGTTCTGCAGCTGCGGCAGCTTCTAGGCCAGCTCTTCTTCGATTCTCGAGCTCCTCTTGCCTCCTCTGAGCTTCCAGACGGGATTCTTCTTCTTGCGCACGGACAGCATCTTCAATGGTTTCGACGCGGTGCTCTTGGCCAATCTCAGCGTTTTCATTTTCTATACCAAGTGAGACTCTTATGTCTTGCAGATCTCTTTCTAATTGGTCTGACTCTTGGCGGGCAGCTTCTAAACTTTCAACAATCCTACGCTCATCAAAACGGTTACGGCGTTGGTTGGAGTTGTTCATTTGAAAAGAAAGTCGGACTGTCAAAGCTACGAGAGTTAAAAGAACTATGAAAAGAATAGTCAGCAGAGGAATTAGCCAAACATTGTTGTTTGATGGGTCCGGGTGCGGCGTTGGTGGGTTCGTACAAATAATTTTTGGGCAAGTCGGGTTGGGGGGAAGTGGGTAGTGTCGACAGGACTCGTTGTACCAGAAACACATGTCACAATCATAAATTTCGCAGACGGGCTCCCTGACTTGAATTTCATAGCAAAACCTTTGGTCGTCACAGGTCTCGTTAGGGATGTGGATACCAGTGGCGGGTAAGTTCACAGAAACATTTGAAGTGTGAAGATTATTTTGAAAACTGTTCAAGGACGCTTGGCACAGAAAGAACGCGCAAGTACCAAGGAATCCGAGTAGAATGCTCCACCAGGCGCCAAGGAGACCGATTCGCCAGCACCTAAAATAAAAGAGAAAAAAATATTGGGCATAAGGACGCAAACACAAAATGATTTATAATATTACGTGCTAAGTGGAGTGCAGCACCTCAAACGAGCCCTCTGCTCTGTCCTGGTGATCTGTGCCGATGTTGCTGGCGCCGTGGTAGCCCCCGTTCTCTGGACGCCCGGTACTGAGCTGGAGGCATCACTGAGAGGACCGGCGTTCATAGTTGGACTGCTCTGTTGACTGGCTTCCGTACCATCCTCGGAGCTCTCGGAGCTGATAGCTCTCTCCTCGGCTTCTTTCAACAAAGAAGTCTCGTCTTGATGCAAATGTGGCTTTTTTGGTTGACGGCGAACTGTCGATGTCTTCGTCTGCGTAGAGCTGCTGGCCTCCTGTAGTCGAGCGTAATGGGGGGCTCTGCCTGCCCATTTTAAAGGACGCGGGATTTTGCTTCGAGCGAGCTCCATATGTGGCACAACTCTGCTGCGTCTGTCGCCTGGGCTCTGGATGGTCTGCATCGGAGAAGCTTGTTGTGCTAACAGTAACTCTGGCTCGAGATGGTTCGATCGCTCTGGGACGTCTTGTAGAAGCTGGAGACCCGACGTGGACGGTGAGAACAGTTGAGGTTCTGTAGGTGGACCTCTGGCTTGCCCTTGAACTGCTGTCGCTTCTGTCGTAGAAATGTTGCTCATGACTAGCTTCTTCGTTGCCATTGTCTTCGCCGGTATGCTGCCTTGACTCCGAAGCTCCTGTTGAAGTTGAAGTTGCTGCCTCTTGCACAGTAGCCTGTTCTAAAGCCCGAATGCTAAAGATCTCAAAGATCTTTAAGATGAAGCCGATGATGACCACAAAACCAATTGCAAGAATATGGAGTTGCTCGTCCTTTGCTGATAACGTCTCTTTGAGGAGGTTTTTGCAGTTCCTTTAAAAAGTACAAAAACAAATAGAAAATTATTCCTAGTTCTATGCTATATTTATATTTTTGTTACCTTTCTCTTGCCTCCGTCAACCCTTCTCCTATTGACGTAGTTGTTGTGGATGTCTGAGGTGTAGGGCGCTCAGGGTAGAGAGGCGAATGTGCTGACGGCGGTCGCGGCGTCGGCGGCGCTAACGGCGCCGGCGGTGTTGTTGGAGGTGGTGGTGGCAGCGGAGGCGGAGACGTCGTCGGCGTCGGCGTCGTTGTCTGCGACGGAGGGGTCGACGGCGGCGGCGCCCGTGGTGGTGTTGGTGGTGCTGGCGGCAGCGGCGGCGGCGGCGGCGGCGGGGGCGGCGAAGGCGTCGGCGTCGGCGTCGGCGTCGGCGTCGTCGGCGTCGTCGGCGTCGTCGCGTCGTCGGCGTCGGCGTCGTCGTCGTCGGCGGCTTCGTAGTAGTACTGGTACTACTAGTACCGGTCTCAGTACCAGTACCAGTACTAGTACCAGCATTAGTACTAGTA
>JAAUYB010226668.1_pt1 | contig 17581 bp, 10 predicted proteins | sample 7278071 | NCBI WGS metagenome assembly JAAUYB01 (sample SAMN14350121, study PRJNA611818) | marine sediment metagenome | isolation source: surface marine sediment (1.8m) | place: French Polynesia: Moorea | collected 2018-08
CCACGCCATGGAATGGTCTCGGGAGGACGCTGTCAACTTCATGAAGACCAACACCGCCCTTTCCCTCCATGAGGTCGGCACCGAGATCGATCGCTATATCTCCTGGCCCGGTCAGGCGCTTTCCTACAAGATGGGCGAGATTGAAATCAGAGCGCTACGCGGGGAAGCCGAGGAGAAACTGGGCGATCGTTTCGATCTGAAAACCTTCCACGATCGCGTCTTGCGCAACGGCACGGTACCGCTGCCCATCCTCAGAAAAGAAATCGAAGCCTATATGGCGGAATAACCGCTTAGTCCCGGGCGCGCACCCGCGTGCTCGGGACATTCGACAGGATGTAATCGGTCAGCCATTCCGGGTTGTCGGACATGATGCCTTCTACGCCGCATCTCAGCGCATGGTTGACCTGTTGCTCATCATTGCAGGTCCAACAGAAAACGGGTTTGCCCGCCTTGTGCGCCTCGGCGACATGTTCCGGTTCAAGGCCGTCTATTTTAAACGAGTGCGCGTAAAGAAACGGCACATTGCCGGCCAAACCGCCGTTCTGGTTCAAGACACAACGCACTTCCGGGTAGCGGGCGTGTCCAAAAGCCAACAGGTCCAGGTCGAAGGACAAGACCATGGCCGTTTTCTCCAAGCCATGACGACAGACGGCGTCCATGGTTTGCGTCATCAGCTTTTGTTGCTTGTCGCGACCGCCGCTGCCTTCATCCGCCTTGATCTCGACCAACAAATTTGTGCGTCGGCCGTAGCGAGTCAGCACTTCATCCAGCAGCGGCAAGGATTCCCCGTCGCCGTAATTCAGCCGTTGTAGTTCGGCCAGGGTCTGATCAGCAATAGGCCGGTCCTCACCGCCGGCTTTTACGGGTGTCCGGTTGTGATAAACCACCAGCACATCGTCGGCGGTAATGCGGACGTCCAGTTCGAGACCGTCGATCGGGTAATTGAGGGCGCTCTCGAAGGCCGCGTGCGTGTTTTCGGGTAAGCTTTTGTTGTCGCCGCGATGGGCGATGCACCGGATTTCGGCGCCCATGTTCAGCCTCCGACCAGATAGGCGAACCGCAAGACCAACAAACCGCTGAGCAGGTACATCATCCAGTGGATACGCGTGTGATGCCCGGTGATGGTGTTGATCAGGCAATAGGATACCAGACCAAGGCTGATGCCGTTTGTTATGGAATAGGTAAAAGGCATGCCGAAAATGGTGAGCAAGGCGGGCACCGATTCGCCGTAGTCGCGCCAGTCGACATAAGTGGTCGAAAACATCATCATGGCGCCGATCACAATCAGGGCGGGCGCGGTAGCCACGCCGGGCACCGCCGAGGCGAGCGGCCATAAGAACAGGCTCAGGCAAAACAGAACCGCGACGGTGACCGCGGTCAGCCCGGTACGGCCGCCGTCTTCGATACCCGCGGCCGATTCGATATAGCAGGTGGTGCTGCTGGTCCCCAGCGCGGCGCCCACGGATGTGGCCAGGGCATCGGTGGAGAAGGCGGCGCGTGAGTGGGGCAGGTTGCCGTGTTTATCCAGGATGCCCGCCTTCTCGGAGAGGCCGATGAGCGTGCCCGCGCTATCGAAGAAATCGACGAAGAGAAAGGTAAATACAATGGCCGGAGCGCCCAACTTCAGGGCGCCGGGGATGTCCATGGCCAGGAAAAGATCATCGGGCCAGGCGGGTGGAGCGACAATACCGTCGGAGAAACCGGCAAAGGCGGCGCCCTGATAGACGGGAGCGCGGAAGAGCATCGCGACAACAGCCGTGGCCAGGATGCCGATCAACACGGCGGCGCGAATGCCTCTGGCCAGAAGGATGGCAGTCAGCACCAGGCCGAAGAGCACCAGCAGCGGACCGCTCTGACTCAGATCGCCCATGGTGACCAGGGTGGAGGGATGATCGACCACCAAGCCGCCGTTCTTCATGCCGATCATGGCCAGGAAACCGCCGATACCGGCGGTAGTGGCAAATTTCAAACCGCGAGGAATGGCGTTGATCAGCGCCTGGCGAGCGCCGCTGACGCTGATGGCCAGGAACAGCAGACCGCTGAGGAAAACCGCGCCCAGGGCAGTTTGCCAGGGCACACCCTGGCCTAAAACCACGGTGTAGGCAAAATAGGCGTTGAGGCCCATGCCGGGGGCCAGGGCGAATGGATACCGACTGAGCAGGCCCATCGTCAGGGAACCGAAGGCGGCAGCCAAAGCGGTGGCGGTCATTAACTGAGGTCCCGCGCCGTCGAAAACAATCGCTTCCCCGAGAATGGTCGGGTTGACGAAGAGGATGTAGGACATGGTCAAAAAGGTGGTCAGGCCCGCGCTTAATTCGCGAGAAACATTGCTGCCGGAGGCCCTCAGGCCCCAAAAGTCATTCGATTCTGTATCCATTTCGGCCATTCCGGGCACCTCTATTCGGGTTGGGCCCAGTGTACCACTTTTCTTGATCCCGGGGATCGATGTCGGCGAACCTGTCCGAACCTATCAGGTCCTTTCGAAAAGAAAAGCTGCCTGTTCCTCTTCCAAGGCGGGTCCAATGCCGATCATGGAACACCGATACAGGAAACTAGCGAAATGACCGATCCTTTCCTGCCTTTCCGCGTCATCTTTTGCCGATTGGTGCCGGGTTTCGATATGCTTAACGATTTCGTCGGTGAAATAATAAAGGTAGTTTTCAGTTAATACCGCTCTTGCCTCGTCTTTTGTTTTGCATTCAAGCAGTTTCTCCAGGATGGTCGGCATATGGTCTGCAACCATGGTCTGCCAGCGGGCCGGATCACAACGGAGAAGAAAGGTTCTATTTAGATGAGCGGCCTGAGTGTCGGGATCGGATCGGCCCAGAGCATCCAGAAATGAAGGATAAAGCGCTTGGGCTTCCTCCGGTCTTCCCGAGTCCGCCATAATCATGGCCCGGCCGAAAATCACATTGGAGGAGCCTCGCGCAAAGTTCAATTTCGAGAAAACCGATGCGGCTTGTTCGTTATAGGGCAAGGCGGTCTCCAAGTTACCGCGCTTGCGTTCGATGTCGCCCAGGTAGTACAAGTCATAGCCCACGTCTATTTCGGCGTTCAAATGTCGGTCCAGTTCAAGCGCCTTGTGGTAAATGACAGCGGCCCAATAAAGCCGGTTTTCCTGTATGAGCATTTGCCCGTAATGGTGTAGGAAGACCGCTTTTTCCCGGCTCGCGGGAGGGACCAGAGTCAGGGCCCGGCGAATGGTTTCTATAGCCTCACGGGTTCTGCCCGCCGTGTTGAATGCTTTGGCATGCGCATATAAAAATCCGGTTCGGGCCTGCGGAGGGTACCATTTGGCGCGTGTCCGAAAATGGTGGAAAATGGCGGCCCGGTCAAAACATGCTTGGAAAATATGGAAAAGACCTTCAAAAGCCAGGCTGAATCTATCCTCGAGGCCCGCTTCGGCAGCCGCCGTAATGGTTCGGTGAAACAAAGCTCGCGCGTCTGCATAGTAGCGGTTGTCCACCAATACCTTGCCGAGATTATTACTGACGGTGTACCAATCCGGTTTATCCTCGCCAAACATTTCCATAGCCTTGTACAGGTCGGGAAGGGCATCCACGACTCGGCCGAGATCTACCAGGAGCATACCCCTAACATGATAGGTTCGAGCCATGTATTCTACGTCATCGATTCGGCCTTCCCGAATGATCCGATCGATACAGGCATACTTGTTGTGGATATCGCCTAATTCCTCATGGACGTTGCCTAGGTGATAGAGTGTATTGGACCAGCGCAAATCCGAGGGAGAAAAGTAGGCCAACCCACGCAATCCATATTCCAGAGACTCGCGTAACCGACCTTGCTCCTCCAATATTTCGGCTGCCTGGTGAAGCGGGTAATGTGGCTTCGAATCCGGGTCCCAGGCCAACCATAATTGCTCCGCTTCTTCAGCGACAGCCAAACAGTTTTCGACATCTCCTCGTTTATGGTGTACGAGGCAGATGCGGTCCAACATTTCTGCTAATTCTTTCCCGGTAATCAGATCGCCGAAATCAGCTCTCAATTCCCGGTAGTATGCCAACTCAAGATCCAGGTCGCGGCTCTCGGGACCTGACGCGGCCCTTCTGATTCTTTCCTCCATCTTTCGTCGACGCATTCGGCGCTCGCGTAATTCAGCCGTTTGCAGTTGCAGCAACCACTCGAGAACGCGTTCGAAGTGATGGTTTCCCCGGTTCAGGTACTGCAAGCGGTATTTGTGTTGGATTCGTTGGAAATAGATTGAACCGGTGATGAAAGGGTAAGTCTCCCGAAGCCGTTCCAATTCTTGGAGATCTTTTGCTTTCGCCACCAGCCGGTCGACTTCATCGAAGGGAATAGTCCCCTGAGCTTCCAAATGAGCTAGTTGAGCCCGGCATTCCCGGTCGCCTCTCAGCTCTGCCGACCGTAAATAAGGAAGGGCCTCCTCGAATCGACTTTCATCGGTTAGCAGGTAAGCCGTAAGGGCATAACCCGAGGGACTGTCTTTATCGACCTCGATGAGACGACCGTAGGCGCGGCGGGCAGCTTCGACATTTCCCTGCCATTTTGCACAATCACCTCGCAAGCGCAACGAATCGGCTAAATCCGGTTGTATGTCGTCGATAGTGTCCAACAGGGTATCGGCATTTTCGTAATCAAGGGAGGCCAGATGAATTCGAGTCATGCAGATTAGCGCGTCCGTATCCCGAGGTGTGCGGTCGAGGACAGCCGCGAAATCCGCCCGGGCGGATTCAAACGCATCGATGGTGATATAAATCTGCCCCCGCCTTTTCAACAAATCGAAATCGTAGGGCCTGAGCGTAATGGCTCGTGAATAATCCTCGATTGCGGCCCGGTGGTTACCCGTTTGTCGGTGATAATCGGCTCTCATGGTGTAGGCCAGGTGGTCGTTTGGAGAAATTTCAACGGCCCGATCCAGATTCTCCACGGCTTGTTCATACCGGTTTTCCGACCAATCTGCCTGGGCGCGTTCCCGAAATTGACGCGCATAGCCGGCGAGATCGGGCGCGTCGGTCTTTACCCTGATTTCCACATCGGCGGGGAGCGGCGTAGCGGTAGCGCCGTCAAGCGATAATGTTTCTTCTCCGGTAACGCGAAGCATTTGAAATAAGCGGCTTATTTGTACTTGGAGCAGAGGTCTTTCATTGGGGTTCACCTCGTCGGCAAGCGTGTCGATCACACCTCTTCCCCGGTTGGTGATCCAGGGTTCGGCTAAATTTTCCCTCACGAAGGGCAGCCAGTTTTCTTCCGGTTGTTCCAGGAGAACGGTAAACAGGGAATCGAAAGTGACTCTTAACCCTGCCAAATCTTCAAGAAGCATCAGCATATTTGCACGGTCAGCACCCTCTTTTTCCATAAAGGGCACCATCTGCTCCCGCATGGCCTTGCCGCTACTGATTAAACGAGGATCGTCCAAAACCCACCGGTGCGCCTCCTCGACCGTTCGGGATTTCAAGAATCCGGCGGCGGTTTTACCCAAAGCCGAGGCATCGGCCTGTCGCGTTTCCATTCCCCTGAGAATGTCCAAAAAATGAGAAGACTCCTTAACACCTCCTTTTTCCGCCTTTTGGAAAGAAGTGACAGCGTCCAGTCGGTTATTTTCCGCCCAGTAGATCTTCCCCAGGTTATGGTGGAGGAAGGGGGAGACCGGATGATTGGGATATTGTTCAATAACGGTTTCAAAACTTTCTTTAGCGATATCGTTCTTGTCCAGGGCCAAAGCCGCCATCCCCCTGTTGACAAGACTTTCGGTTGCATCGGGCGCCAGCGCCAGCGCCTTTTCATAAGCCTCGAGCGCATCTTGTAAGCGATTTTGATGGAACCATAATCCGCCGAGGTAATCGTGAAACCGGTGTTGGTCGGGGAAACGAGCGATCAAGTCCTGCATGGTTTGGATCGCGAGTTGGGTATTTCCTTCGTGTTGGTGAACTTGGGCCAGATAGAAAACCGGATCGGGCAGATCCGGCGCAAGGGTCACTGCTTTTTCAAAATCCGCTCGGGCCTGAGGGTATTTTTTCGCTTTTAGGAGTAAAAGGCCGCGTTCGATAAAGGACCCCCCAACCTCGGGCTGAAACAATACCAGATTGTCCAGAACCGTTTCCGCCTCGCTCAATCGATTCATTGCCGAAAAGGCCCTGCCCAGACCGGATAAGGCGTAGCCGAAACCGGGCGATAATTCCAGGGAAGTAAAGAATGCCTCGGCCGCTGCCGCGGGTTCACCCAAGCCGAGGTGAGCCTGGCCGACGCCCAACCAGTAATCCGCCCTACTCGGGTTCATTTTGGCTGCCTTGACGAAATCGGCAAGCGCCTCACGCGGGCGGCTTGTGTTTTGGTGATAGCAGCCGCGCATAAAATAGCTGAAATCTGTTTCTGGGGTCCGATTGAATTCAGTGAGAGGAATATCGGTTCCAAAAGGGTAGATTTGCGGGATTTTGAAACCTCTTTTCGCAAGGCATCGGTATAGCCGTGAAACCTTCTTGCTCATCTGCAACGCCGATCTGTCCTCCATTCCGGCCAAGATGTGTTGGAGTGAGGTTAAGAACTCTTGAGTTTCCGGCGTATTTTCGAACTTGGAAGCCAGAGCCTCCATATCTTCAACTGTTTCCGCGTGGACCAGTTGTTTGAATTCCTCTTCGACTTCTTCGCCGGAGTTCGGGTCTTTCCCCTCCCCAAGTTTCCTTTCGGCACGCTGTAAGCTGCGTTGCATGAGTTGGTGATTGGGGGCGAGAGCAACAGCGTGTCGAAACTCCTCCAGGGCGGCCTCGGGTTGCTCGCGTTTTTCGAAGATCACCCCACGCAAATGGTGCACCGCTGCCTTTAAAAAGTCGGGGCTTTCCTCCATTTCCAATTCGATGAACGCACGCGGCCCGAAAGCGGAAAAAAACAAATCCGTCGTCTCCATGGCTTCGTCCAGTCGGTTCATGATGAAAAGGAGGGTTGCTTTGGAGGAATAAGCGGCAACACTAACCGGGCTGATCTGAATCGCGGCGTTGAAATCGGCAAGGGCCGCTTCGTGCTTACCTATATGTTGGAAAAAGATTCCGCGATTAAAAAAAGCGCGAACATGGGTATCGTCCAATTCGCATGCCCGATTGAAAAACTCCAGGGCCTCATCCTGTCTCTTCAGGGCAACAAGGCACAAAGCCTTATTGAGGCAGAGTTGGCTGACGGCTGAGTCCAGTTCCATCGCTCTATCGATTAGTTTTTCGGCTTTTTCGGGCATCTTCAAACGGAGATAAAAAACACTCAAATCCGAAAGGGTTTCGATTGAATCGGGTTGGAGTTCAACGGCCCGGTGATAATCGGCTTCGGCCAGGTCCAGACGGCCCAGTCGGCTTTGGATATCGGCGCGCATCAGCAAAAGAGAAACCGAAATGGGGACTTGGGCCAAGGCACTGTCTATGATTTCCAGGGCTTCTTCCATTCTGCCCGCACGAAATAATACCGATGCATGGCCGGTCATCAAATCCAAGTTCTCGGGATCAATCTTCAGCGCAAGCTCGAAATCCGCCTGCCCTTGCTCAAAATTACCCGTCAGCAGGTGGCATCGACCTCTCAACTCGAGCACCTGAACTTGGAAATTGGCATCCTCCTCCGGGTCGATGGAGCGGCAAACGGCCAAAGCCTGTTCGTATTGGCCCAGGTTGAAATGAATCGAGGCTTTACTGAACGCGTCTAAAGCCCTTGGAGGAATACTGACGGCCCGCGGGGGCGGACCGAATTGTTCTCGATAGCATTCCGTCAAAGCCCGGGCCAAATCGGCCGGTGATTGAAATCGTTCCTCCGGCTGTTTGGCAAGGCAGGTTTGCAGGACGGGATTAAGCACCGCCGCTTCACCGTTTAACGTGGGCGCCGTTTCGGTTCGGTGCAGCTGCGCCAATTGTTCCGGCGTTCCCTGATAGGGGGTTTTGCCGCAAACCAGTTCAAAGAGCAGGCAACCCAGGGCATAAATGTCGACACGTATATCCGTTTTGCCGCCCACCCATAATTCGGGCGCCATATAGGAAGGCGTGCCTATCGGCCGATTCCATTCTTCAAGGACGGAACGAATGCCCGCTAAACCGAAATCTGCAATTTTTGCGGCGCCGTTATTATCCACAAGGATGTTTTCCGGCTTCAGGTCGCCGTGGACCAGGTCGGGGACAATCGTGCGGGCGTATTCAAGACCACGGCAGATCTCGAGAGCAGAGGAAAGTGCTTTTTGAAGCGGAAACGGACCGTACGCGATATGGCCGCGCAGGTCCGGCGGGTTCTCCCTTGAAGGCAGGATACGGGCCATCGTCAACATCGGCGCTCCGATCCGGGTAAGTACACCGTAACATTGCACGATATTGGGATGATAGCCGAGGGATGACCAGATCGTGGCTTCCGTGGCAAACAAGCGCATCATTTCCCGGTTGCCGTGGTAACGTAAAGCCGGAGACTTGATTGCTATCGGCCGATGCCGTTTGGTGTCATTGCACAGATAAACTTCGCTCATTCCTCCGATGAGGATTTGCTCGACCCGGTAACGATTGTGGATGAGGTTTCCTGATTTGAAACGAGTAGCCGATTGGTTTACAACATGATTTTCATGGCTCAAGTGATGCTCCTGTCGCCGGGGCATTCGGTTTGTAAAGCAATTTCAAAGTCGTTTGCCCCAGGACCAGGGAGATATCGGGCAAAACCACCTGCCGTCCTTGGTGGATCGGCCTGTCGTCCAGCAAAACGCCTCGCTTGCTGCCTAAATCTTCGATCCACCAAAGGCCGAGATCATAGGTGAGGCGGGCATGCGGGCGTGAGACCAGCAGGTCCGGCGTCAGGTCGATATCGACCGGTTCGTCCTTAAAGCGACCGATGACCAATTCTGACCGCCCTTTTGAGATGAACTCGCGGATCGGTTGTTTCCTGGGCTCGATAATGATCACCAGATCCAACGGGTCTCGAAGTTCACGACTCCTTGCAAGCTTCTCTCGTTCCAGTTTGGAACCGCTGGTCTCCAGGTGATACAGGTAGGGTTGGTTGAAGATCAGGGGAAAAACACCGTCCTCCGCTGTCCTTGCAATGACTTGTTTAACCCAGCCTTCTCCCCTCGGATCATAGGTGCGCAGAAAAACCCGGCCCGCGACCAGGTAGCCGTCCCGCATTTCCAGTTTGGTCAGGTTATAACCGCTCTGTTTTTGCTTATCGGTTCGGCTGTAGGCAGCGCCCGCGGCTATGCAATAGGTCTGCTGATAGGGATGGACCCAAGCGTCATGTTCGTGACCATGTAAGAAAAAATCGAACTGACCGATACGACGCTCGAGCACACGCGAGTCGGCTTCAGCATACCAGCCGGGAGGATGGTGATTTAAAAGCAGGGTTACTTGTGCCTCATCGGTGGTTAACCGGTCTCGCAGGTAACGGGTTTGCCAATCCGCTCCCAGCCGCAGGTTCCCCCGGGTTTCGAGGGGGCCGCAACTCCATACGCCGTTCAATCCGGCAACGCCGACCCGTATCCCTTGGATTTCAAGCGTATGGCCGTAACATAACCTTTCCGCATCTTGTAATAGATGGTCGTAACCGAAACGCCGCAAGGCCGCCTGGTAATTGGATAAGGGTTTTCGCAAATCCTGCCAATCCCGGCCGGCTCGGCTGATCAGTTCGGCAACCTTGAATGTCGAACTTTCCTCGGTGGGGCTCAGGCTGTCGAACCACGCTTGATGCGTCGACAGGCGTTCTTCCCGATTGACGTCGTGGTTGCCCGGAACAATGAAGAAATGATGCTTGGGGAGCCGGAGTCGTTGCTGTATTTGATCGAAGAATTGAAATGCCTGGTCGAACTGGTCATCGATGGACAGTCCCGCAACTTGATGACCATAAGCTAAATCACCCGTGAAAAAGATAAGGTCGGGTTTACCGATCCGATTGGACAAGGTTTCCATATCTTCCAGGAGTGTGCGAAGAATGTGGTGGGAGTCCCATCCGTGCTTGTTCTTGTTGAGGTGGAGGTCGGAAAAATGAATCCAAGATAGTTCGACTGTCAAAAGGGAAACTCCATCGATCGGAAGAGCCTGGGATATTGATTCTTTCGAGGATCGCCAGGCTATATCATAGAATGTACTTACGGGGCCGGTTCGGCTTTTCCTATGCTCGGATCATAATTTAATGGAAAAGACATGTTAAGACCAATGAGGAAAACATCAGTTATGCGCGACGGCCTTGCGCTTGCGGTAGGTTTTTTGGATGGCTTCGATTTCGTTCTCGAAGGCCGTGCCGATTTGGCGAGCGCGTCCGAACATGTAATTGGCCAGGGCGTAATCGCGCATGTGGTAATAGGCCAGACCGCCGTAGTAGAAGATCTCGCGCTTTTGGTAACCGCCGTTGGCCAACCTGTAGAAGACGGCGGATGCCCGTTGATAGGCTCGATCATGCAAGTGCAGCCTGCCCTGGAAAAAACGGATGTCCTTGTTGTCCGGCCAGGCATAGGTTGCGAGTAAGACCATCTCCCGGGCGCGCGCCCACTCTCCCGCGGCCACCAGTTCTTCCAACCTGTTTGCGGTGGTTTCCGCGTCTTGGGGTAGGGGTTCCGTTACAGGGTGGACCGGTTCCACGGTGTCTTCCGTCTTGGGTAAGGCCGCTTCGATGCGTTGATCGATCTGGTCCAGGTCCGAGAAATCCTCGCGCTTCAAGCCGGCCAGGGTTGCTTTCGCTTTGCGGGCACTTCCCTTTTCAAGGTAGCTCAGGCCCAGGTAGTAACGCGTTTTGTCGCTGATACCCGGCTGATCGGCGAAGGTATCGACCACGGTGTTGTAGTATTTCTTCAGGTAGAACAGGCGCGCGTAGGCCTCCGCGTAACGCGTCGAGCCGGTGCCGGATTTGCTGACCTCGGTCAAAAGGCGGCGGGCGCGGAAGATGCTGCCGCGATCCATCATCTTTTCCAGCCTGGCAAACTTGCGGTCCAGTTCGGAGGGCGTTTCGGCTTCAGCAGCGGGCGCGGCCGTTTCCGCCCGGGGCTGCTCCGCATCCTTCTCCGGCTGTTCGGGCACGGGCTCCGGTTCCGGTTCGGTTTTTACGGAAGCGCGCCGGGTCTCCTCCGGGGCAAGGCTTGTTTCGTCGGCGGCCTTCCGGGGTTGGGGAGCGGGCTCGGTCTCGGTTTTCTCCGGCGGCGTTTCCGGCCTGGTCTCGCCGGCGGCAACGGTTTTTTCGGGTTTGGCTTCCGGCGGCGTTTGAGGTTCCTCTTGCGCAAGGGGAGGCGGATCTTGAATGCCGCACAAAACTTTGAATTGGCGCCATTCATCGTCGGTGATGCCCTCGGGCCGGATCATGGGTTCACCCAACAGGGCGCGGGCTTTTACGGCCTTGGCCTCGGCCAGGTCTTGTTTACCCAGTTGTTCAGCGGTCAGCGCCCAGCGCAGGTAGACCTCGCCCAGAGCCTTGGGTGTGTTCATCAAGCCGAATGCGGCCGTTTCCAACTGCTCGGCGGCCTGGTTCCACGCTTTGCCGGCCATGGCGGATCTGGCCTTCTCCAATGCTTCCATGTAGAAGGGATGTTGGGCCCAAAGGGTGGTTCCCAACATCAACCAGATCACCGCTGTCAAACGAGTCATGAACACTTGCAAAGGCACTTCCGAAAACCGTTTCTTTGATCTTCGACCCCAATATTTTGGGGGTTCGACGGAACTTACTAATACATATTGTAATAAAATCTGGCAAAAAAACCAGTACTCACGCCGCTTTAATGAAAAAAATCCCCTTGTAGGGAATATTCCGTTACCGCTTGAATGTCGTGAAAATCAGTTGCCGCTCAAGGCCATTTCGCCGATCACCAAACCCGGCGTGATGGTAGACGACTTTTCGTAGACGTTGTTACCCACCATGGTTATATTGCGGAACATATTGTCCAAATTGCTATTTAATGTGCACTCGATGATGGGATATACCGGCTGTCCGTTTTCCACCCAAAGTCCTAAAACGCCGCGCGAGTAGTCGCCGGTAGAGATATTGGCGCCCTGTCCAAGGACGGAGGTCACCCACACGCCGGTACCCATTTTCGCCAGCATTTCCCGCTCACTCAGTTCGCCGGGACGCACGATCAGGTTGCAGACCCCGCTTGCGTGACCGGTAGATTTCATGCCCAATTTCCGGGCCGAGTAGGTGCTCAGGGTATAGGTTTGCAGGACGCCGTCGCGCACCAGGTCCTGTTTGCGGCAGGCTACGCCCTCGTTGTCGTAGAAACGACTGGCTAACCCGCGGGGCAGCAGCGGGTCATCGGTCAGGTGGATCGCGGGCGAGCAAACTTCGGTGCCGATGCGGTCGATCAGGTAACTCTGGTTGCGGTAGACGGCCGTACCGGTGATCGCCGAAAGCAGATGCGACCAGAGCATGCGCGCGGTTGCCGGTTCGAAGTAGACGGGAAAGCTGCCGGTGCGCGGCTTTCTGGCGCCCAGCTTGCGGCGGACATTGTCAATGGCGGCATCGGCAATTTCATCCAGTGTTTCCAAATCATCGAACCAGCGCGAGCGCGAAAACCAACTGCCCATCTGCCGCCGGCCCGTGTTCAGGTCGTCGGCCGAGACATTGTCCTCGGCAAAGGCGGAAATGCCCAGGCTGATGGTAGAACCGTCCTGAGCATCGCAGAACCCGTGACTGTTGGCCAACGCGGAAACCAGCATGGAGGTTTTCAGGGAGGCGCCGTCAGAGACGAAATCCGGTGCGCGGCTTTTGAGGATGCGCTCCAACTCGCGCACCATGGCGACCTTTTCGTCGATGGGTTTGGTGAGGACGGTTTCATCAGCCAGATGAAGGGGAATCTGTTCTCCGGCCAGCCATTCCTTGTCGGGCAGGCCGTAGAAGGGGTCCTGATCGGTGTAGCGGCACATTTGCACGGCCTGGTCGACCAGAGTGTTCAGGCTGTCGTCGGATAACTCGCAGGTGGAGACGGTGGCGCGCCGGTTATCCTTGGATATGGTCAAACCCAGGCTTCGTGACTGAGCTTCCGACAGGTTTTCCACCTCGTCATTGCGTACCTCGAGGGCGAATTTGGCCTGATGGGTCACCTTGGCCGAAACCGTGTGAGCACCGGCCGCAACCGCCTTGTCTACCGCACGTTGCGCCCAGGTTTTGACATATTCTTTGTCCAAATCCGCTCTCATCCCTTCTGTCCTCCAACGGTCATCTCAGAGATTTTGATAGTCGGCAGGCCCACACCCACGGGTACCTGTTGGCCTTTGCCGCATGTCCAGATTCCGGCGCTCATGCGGAAGTCATCGGCGACCATGGTTACCTTGCTCAGAACGTCGGGACCGTTGCCGATGAGGCTGAAGTTCTTGATGGGACTGGTAAGCTTACCGTTCTCTACAAGCCAGGCCTCGCTGGGCACGAAGATAAAGTTACCGCTGCTGATATCCACCTGGCCGCCTTTGAAGGTCTTGCAAAATACGCCGCGTTGCGTGGAGGCAATGATCTCATCGTGGCTATATTTGCCCGGGAGCATGTAAGTGGTTCGCATCCGGGGCAACGGCTGGAATTTGTAGGACTCGCGACGGCCGTTACCGCTGCTTTCCCGCTCAAAATACCGGGCCGAAATCTCGTCATACATATACGAGGTAAGCCGTCCTTCCTCGATGAGTACGGTCTTCAGGGAATCGTTCAACTCGTCATCGAAATTGATGGAGCCGCGTTCGTTGGGCACGGTGCCGTCGTCGATAATGGTGCATTGAGGATCGGCCACCATTTCGTTCATGCGCCCGGTGTAGGCGCTGCTGCCCTTGCGGTTGAAATCGGCTTCCAGCGGGTGGCCGATGGCCTCGTGTAACAGGATGCCGGAATCGCCGGGGCCCAGAATCACCGGCAGCATCCCGGCCGGGGCCTGTCGGGCGCTCAACAGTAACTCGGCCTCGCGAACGGCGTTTTCGGCAAAAGATTCGAGGCGTTCTCGGGTCAGGTAGGAAATGCCCACTCTGCCGCCGTCGCCGCTGCGCGCCTGTTGACGCTCGCCGTTTTCCTCGGCCACCACCGTAACGGTGAAGCGCAGCATGGGCCGGGTGTCGGTTACCAGGCGCCCGCGCGTATCCGCCATCAAGATGACGGCCTGGTGATCGACCATGGTTACCTGAACCTTGGTCACCTTCTTGCTGACCTTGCGCGCATGGGCATCGGCGATATTGATCAATTGGATCTTGCTGTCCAGGGACCGTTCGGCGGCAGGATCGCTGACGGGGTAGTAATCGGGCCGCTTGTAGGGCTTTACCTCGACAGTGCCCGGTCGGGCGTTGCCGTCTGCAATCGAGGCGGCGGAGCGAGCGGCTTCCAGCAGCGCGGCCTCGTCAAACACCTCGGAGTATGCATAACCGGTTTTCTCACCTTTCACCACGCGTACGCCGATGCCCTGCTCGATATCCATGGCCGCGGATTTGAGAATACCCTCCTCCATCGCCAGAGAGTTAAAGCGGGACTGCTCACAAAAGATGTCGGCAAAATCACCGCTGCGACTCATGGCGGCAGCCAGAATCCTGTTGATGCGCGCGGGCGTCAAGCGAAACTGATCCATGGTCATCGACACACCTCCGAAACAGCTCACTCTAGCATACCGACGGGAGGTCTATGCATAAATTTCCCGCTGCTCCCTTCCGAAACAAACCGCACCCACGCCCTATTCCCAAAAGGTCGGCCGCCGAATGAACTTATCGGCAGAAACGCCGGAATCTCATCACAAAACCGTAATAGAAAAATAATTGGGTTGAAAATTACATCTAGTTCGTTTTTTTGGCGATTCCGTTAAGCAGGATATCTAACATGGGGCCTGCCATTTCCACCAGGGCATAGTCCCTTTCGCTGAGCAGCCAGTTGGTCACCAATTCGTCAAGCGAGCCGAACAGAAGGATGGCGGTGAGCCGGGCGTCTACATCCTCGCGAACCTCGCCGGCCTCGCACGCCTCGTGAATAATGCCCTCCAAGATGCTGAAGTAGGTGCGCATTCGGGTTTGGGAAAACATCTTCATGAAGCGCAGGTTGTGGCGCAACTCGATCTGGAAGATGCAAGCCAGGTCTTCATCGGCGCCCAGGTTCTTCAGGTGCAGTTCGGCGAACTTGCGCAAGCGGTCCATGGGCGATTCATACTGCTCCAGAATGTCCTTGCCCTCCTCGATGAACTGGGCCGTCAACTCATCGATGATCTTCAGCAACAGGTCATCCTTGTTATCGAAGTAAAGATAAAGCGTTCCATCGGCCACGCCGGCGGCCCGGGCTATTTGCGAGACCGTGGTGCCGTGGTAGCCGTTTTTGGCAAGTACGTGAATGGCCGCCTCTTGGATGCGTTGCTTTTTCTCACTCTTTTTGGTCTGGCGAACCGAGGCACGGGAAGACATAGACATAACCACCTGATAAAAATGAAAGCCTTCAGTTATGATCCAAAGGCCTAATCTTACAATCTTAACCAATTAATTGCCCGAGAGCAAATGCACCCAAAATTCGGTCAGGGTGTCGTCAAAGTGGAGGGAATTTGGAAGTTGTTACCTGAGTATCCGGCACCGAGTCAACCCTCGCTCGAAAAATTAAGAAAAGTCGATGCATAAAACAACCAAACAACATCTCAAGGTGCATAAAGAATCGATTGATCGAAAGATGTTTCCAATTTGAGTGTTTTTACAAAAAAACAACGGGTCCTATGCCGAAGCCGCCGGCTACCGGTAATCTTCGAACCGCCGGGATCGAAAAAGTCTTTTCTAACCTCGCTATATCCAAGACGCCCGCCCTTAACTTCGATCGGCACAACCTGGGTATCGCCACGACCGAATCATCACCATTACCGTACGGGAAGACGGAGAATATCAAATCACAGCGTATGCTGTCCGCCTTGAAAGAAGAAGTGAACCCACGGCAGGCCGGCCGAATTATAATTGATCGGGCCCAAGCTATGCAAAAGAGCCGGCCCTTGTGCAAAAGAAGCTTAACCGGGCGGTCGTCGTCCATACGGCGCATTTTCAATGTAGCGTTTGCCTAAGTGACTCACTTACAGCGTGCTACGGGCCTACTAAAGACAGTTTTCAATCCTTATACATTTCTGATAAAAGTTGTGCTAGGCTTTTAAAAAATCTGGAGGAATCATGAAAAAACTACTTCTCTCTATTGCAGCGGTTTGTACGTTGGCGTTCGGTGGGATGCAACTGGTGGCATCCAGCCAAAGTTGCGATGACTGCCAAAACGAATGCGCGGACGATTACATCAATTGCATAGTCGGCGGTGAAGACGAGCGCGCCTGTGTGGCCGATTATTACGATTGCCAACTGGATTGCTGGGACTTTTACTGCAACTAGCGATTGGATTCATCGGTCTGTCTCAAGCCGTCGCAAAATAAAACTTCATATCCAAGCCATGGTTCAGCACTCCTGTGCTGTACGGTGATGTATACCCCGCGTGGCCTGGATTTTGGAAGTTGCTCACTGAGGCTCCGCCGAGCCGTATCGATACCGGACCCGCTCGGGTCCGGTATTCGTTCAACCTCGCAAGCCCAGGTCGGATTCATGCGTATTGCGTGCATATTTTCCATTTCATGCATGAAATCAGATTTATTGCATCGAAGTTTTTAATTAGTTTTGTTAGCCAAATATTTTTTTCATCTTTTTTTATAAAACAACTTGACTTGCCTTAGGGCAGGTAATATATTTGCGGCATTACGAAAGAGGGAGTGTTCCTCATGTTGTCCGTCGTATCCGCGCTTATTCTTGTACTCGTACTTATTATCGACTACAACGTCGGCGCGGGCCCGGTCTAAAAGGAACACCACAGACCATTCAAAAAGCCCGCGCCGAAAGGCAGCGGGCTTTTTTGGTTTTAGAACCCACCTTTCCAGCCTTGGAATTCTAGAAAGAGTAATCACAAATGCTTAGCACCAGCGTACTTGTAGTACTCGTACTTATCGTGATTATTCTTCTTAGCAAGGGGCCGCCCGTTTAAGTACAGCTGCACTTGAACCGGAGGCCCCCGAAACCAGGAACTGGATTCGGGGGCTTTTTTATTTGGGTCATCTTTCAGCTTCCGGCGAATGTCAAGCCCGATGAACCGGTCATTTAAGTGAAATCGTGGACAAACCAACCTTAAACCTTACTTCCTAATAATAGTATCAGAAGGAAGCTAAGAATCTTATTGCGTCGAAAAAAACTCTCGATGAAGGGGATGAGTATGCACTCAGATGCCATCAAAAAATCCATTGCGCGTGCACCCGCGCGCGCCATGCTCAAGGCCACGGGCCTCACCGACGAGGACCTGGCGAAGCCGCTGGTCGGCGTGGCCAACACCTGGACCGAGATCACGCCCTGCAACATGCACCTGCGCCAGATCGGCGAGTGGGTCAAGGAAGGCATCCGACAGGCCGGCGGCACACCCCTGGAATTCAACACCGTCGCGGTTTCCGACGGCATCACCATGGGCACCGAGGGTATGAAGGCCTCGCTCATCAGTCGCGAGGTAGTCGCTGATTCTATTGAACTTGTGGCCAGGGGCCATTACCTCGACGGAGTGGTGGCGATTGCCGGTTGCGATAAGACCCTGCCGGGCACGGCCATGGCGCTGGCCCGTTTGGATCTGCCTTCCGTACTGCTCTACGGCGGTTCCATCATGCCGGGCCGTTGGCAGGGCAAAG
>JAAUYB010172506.1_pt1 | contig 17532 bp, 26 predicted proteins | sample 7278071 | NCBI WGS metagenome assembly JAAUYB01 (sample SAMN14350121, study PRJNA611818) | marine sediment metagenome | isolation source: surface marine sediment (1.8m) | place: French Polynesia: Moorea | collected 2018-08
CAGATACGGCAAGACCGGTCCCCCCACGGAGATCGTCACCATGGACGGCGGCCGTGCCAGCCTGCGCCCTGGCTCCGGCGGCGCCACTTCAGACCTGGCCGAGCGTTTCTCCCCCTCACACTCTGTCCTGGCCTTGGTGGGGTGGCCGGCGCGGCGCTGGCCGCAGGACGTGGTGGCCGCCGCCCAGGAGGAGGACGGGGGCGAGGGCGAGCTCCTCAGCCTGATGACCTCTCTTCCGGCGCGGGACCCCGCCATCATCCGACTGGCTGCGGCGCAGGGCGTCACCACCATCTTCCACGTGTGGGACGACTTTGTCCAGCCGTGGAAGGAGAATCCGGTCAGCGCCGACAAGATGCAGACCATCGTCACCGTCCAGGACGACGTCTTCCAGAGGATGAGGGGCTTCCCCTTCTCCAGGTTCAATGGACACTTCCTCGGATATCAGGTGAGATTGTTAGACAACTTAAGGAGTTGCCTGGTTATGGTTGTGGTTGTTGTCTTGTTGGTGTTGCTGCCACTGTTGTTGGTGGTGATGATCATGATGCTTCTGCTCTTCTTCATGGCAAAGTTATTTATTCTTTTCCGAAATATGTTCCCAATTGTTTTTACGACGGTTCTCTTGTAGATAATCTCCCAACGCATCGACCCCGACGCTCGCCTGAGGTCCGAGGGCGGCCTGGATGTCTCCACCGTGGCCGGGAGGACGCTCAACTTCAGTTTCGGCGAGGGAGACTCGCTGGAGATCGAGGGCGTCCCCGTCAAGGCCATACTCACCACCTCCAGCGCGGTGCTTTACGTTACGGAGAAGCTCATCCTGGGCTGAACGGAGCGTTACAAGCAAACAGCTTCGCATAATTTAGCAACAAATGATTTTTTTCTCTACTGCGTAGATACCGATACTTACCATGTTGATTGTCCAATATTATACCTGTTCGGTACAATCGGTACCGTCATAAAAGCCATTAAAAAAGCTATGAGAATTGACAAAAACACAAATCTTTACCTGAATCATATCTCTCATGTTAAAAAAATCAAACCGATTTTTTACGTACAATGCGGTTTTCGTTGAAGTCACGGTGCTTAAAACACCTTTGCAAGAGTTTGGGTAACTTTTTATTGCATTCTCTTGCATGCGCTCACTCCTCTGAGATCCTCTCAAAGTCGAGAATCACTTCCCCAAAAAAGCTGTTTGATCTTCCATCCACAGGTTTTCTCTGAAATGGTTCAGATTTCCTTCTCGCGATAAAATCAACTTTTCACCAGAAAGAGTGTTCAGAACACCGTGGCTGAGGTGAGCACCAGGGACCAGTAGACGGCGTTGAACGCCAGGAAGAGCAGCGGGAGAAGCGCCTTAGCCGCGCTCTCCACCTTGGGCACGGCGCTCTCACGCTTGTTGCGGATGAGGTGCAGCACCAGTGTGAACTCCCCCAGCTCCAGGAAGACAAAGAGGATGCACGTCAGCATCCACACGTCGAGGTAGGTGATGTAGCTGACTCGTGGCACGCTCTGTCTCTCGGAGGCAAACATGGTGGTGAGGGTGAGCATGATGGTCATGGCCATGGCTAGCCGCTCTGCCACCGACTGCGGCGGCACAAAGAGGGCCAGCCATGACACGGTCAGGTACACGGTGGAGGGGATGTAAGACTGCACCAGGTGGTAGTTGAGCTTTCTAGCCATGGAGAGCTTTAGGATGAGGCCCGGGTAGCTGACGTCGTAGTAGTCGGTGTTGTAGCTGTTGACCATGGACACAGAGAGGTCGAACTGGGCCAGGGAGATGTTCTCGTTGACGTGTGACGTCTCGTTTGACCACCGGAAGGTGAGCTGCCGGCTGGTGTAGCCAAAAGACTCGAACTTGACCTCGCAGAGCTGGCTGTCGCCAGGGTACGCGTGGAAGTCCATGTTGCACGCCACGTCGAAATTGACGCGGGCAGAGTACCGGACTATTCCGCTCCTGATAAAAATGTAAAATTCGTTCGTTTTATTTCTGTCAAATTGCTGCAGTAGTGGTGAAATTAGCAGCATTAGCATTATTAGAAGCATTAGCAGCAACAGTTGCAAGAGAGACAGAAACAGTTGCAGCAGCAACAACAAAAACAACAGAGACAGAAGCAGCAGCATCAACAACAAAGACAGAGGCAGAGGCAGCTGCAACAACAACAACAACAACAGCAACAGCAATAGCAGCAGCAACAACAACAACAACAACAACAACTTTCTCTCACTTGTAGACCCTCAATGACGCCGGCAGCACGTGGAAGGTTGGCTCCCTGAGCTCCTTGGCCTGGTCGATGAATAGATCCGGCACCCAGATGTACCTCGCCAGCCTGGGGTTGAGCGTGAGGTACCCCTCCTCCCCTGCAAGCGCCTCGTCTTTGAGCCTCACCCGCTTGTCCATCCACAGCATCCGCACCGACAGCTCCATGGTCACGATCTGCGTGATCTCATTGACCTGGAAATAAGAAGGAAAGAGGAGGGAAGGCTTTCAGCATTCGGAACTGCGGAAGCGTGAGGGAATGGCAAAAAAAGAAAGATGCATCGCAGCCCCCTTTATTTCGAAGGAATGGCCTTCTTTTTTGCCTTCTTCTGCTTTCCCGAGCGGAACGCGGGGGAAAATTATTACGACAGTAAGAACTGGGTTTTTCTCTCCCTCTTTTGTCAAAATATTCCCCTCCCTCAAAATGGGTGGAAAATGGGGAAAGAGGACAATACAATATCGTGAAGCATCTAGAAGTAGATCTGCAAGGTTCTCTTCAACTGTAATTCTCATGTATGTACCTGTAGTATGTTTCTCAGGTTGAGCGATACGTCCACGTTCACGGGCTTTCCCTCCTCCTCCGGCGGCGGGGGGAGGTTGAAGTCGTAATCCTCGTCAAACGCCAGCAGCTTGAGCTCGGGGTTGGACATGGACACGGGCTGCTGGAGGAAGTCGTCGCCCCGTCCGCCCGCGCCACCGCCGGAGATTGACTAAACGGGAAAAGAGCCACGGGTAATGAGCAAATGAAAACGCTTTCTAATTAGGATCTGCAATCATTTTTATGGCTGCGTTTAAAAGAAAGGCAATGCGGAGTCGCCGGCCCTAGAGAAGTAAATTTTGGAACTGGGTGAAACGACGACCACATAATCATCGCAGTTGTCCTTCCATACCTTTCCTCCTCCCTTCCACTTTGACCCTCCCCCCGCCGCGGCGTGGGCTCTCGAAGTGGACGAGGAGGAGGAAGAAGATGCCAACTTGACAATATGGTTGTCATCCATTCCCGGTGATGAGGTGAGCACTCCTCCCGCCCCTCGACGGAGGTCGGATAGGATCAGCACCAAGAAGACGGAGGCCCGCGAGGGGAACAGGAAGGACGCCATGGTGTCCTTCCTCCTACGATGGTACTACCAAGGTTTATAACACAGCCCACTTTATGCTCCCCATAAAGCAATTTGAGCTAATGGTTGGCGCTTGTTCTCCACCACCGCATTGATATATTCCCTCGACCTCGCCTCCGCTTTTGCTGCTCTTTCACGTATATCTGCATCCGCCGCGGAGGCAGAGCCAGAGTCAACACAATAAAGCAAGAACAGAGGCAAGGTCAGGCCGGATCGCCGCCGCACTTTGCAGGAAAGTTCAATATCACCTGCCTACTCTCGAAAGTCGCACCGCCAAACCCTTTCGTATAATCACTGCGCCCATTTCCCTACTACGTAAATCCCCACCCACCCTCAATCCCCCCGACCCCCGACCCAATCACTTCTGTAGTAAAAAAAGTTTTCTTCTCCTCCGACGCACTTTGTCCTCTTCGTCATGAATTGATGGTAAATCAGGGATGGAATAGCTCCGATTTATGTGCGCTCTGTCTCTCTTCTCTCTTCTCCACTTTCTGAAAGTTTTACACGATTCTTTCTTCTCCTCTTTTTGTTGAGCGTCGTCGTCGCTCGGGCTACCCTCCGCCCACTTCGACTAACGAGTTTTCTTGTCGCTCGCTGCGTCCTCTCTTCTTATTCTCTGTATGTCTTCCGTCCCCCCTTCCGCTCCGAAGGCCACTGCCCCCCTCCCTCCCTCCCTCCCCAACAACCATCCACCAAAGTCTCAATCTTCTCGGTCTCCGTCCTTTTCCTCCTCTCTCTCTCTCTGTTCTGACGCGCTCGGAGAAGGAGCCCCCCTTTCCTTTCTCTCGTCTTCCGCCCTCATGACTGTCTGACGCCCCCCATAGCCTCTTCCCCCTCTTCCTGGCTCCTCCCCATCCTTGTATCGCCAGATAGGATAGGGCAAGGGTCGTCTTGTGTGCGGAATCGTAGTGTAGGGGCCCCATCCTCCTTCCTTCCATTTCCCATCTTCCCTTCCGACTTTTGAAATATAATAGGAGGGAAAGCTCTCTCCCCTTCGGACGCTCTCTCGTTTGCCCTCTTTTTCCCGACGCGAGGTGGAGGGGAGAGGAGGAGAGGGGAGCCTCACGCAGAAAAGTCCGAAGGCAAACATGTAAATCCTCTCTTTCGGATGGCGCTCGGAGGAGGAGGCGAAAGGCAAAAGGGGAACGGAATATCATGCATTGCTGTACATCTACAGTGCTTGTATTGCCCGCCCGAAAAAAGGAAGCCCTGCATGCTGGAATAGGAGGAGGAGGGGAAGAAAAAGTAGGGAAGATACTTGCTGGCATAATCCCCAATTCCCACAGGCGCGACGGAGCAAGAGGAAGGAAGGAAGAAGAGTCCCGGCCCCCCGCTTTCTTCCTCCCCTTCTTCCCTGATGTAACTTTCTTCTTCCCCTTTGCTTCCGTCCCCATTACCTCCCCCTCCTCCTCCCTCCACAGGGAAAAACCCTTTTATCTCTAGTTGGGTCTCCAAGGCAACTTACTCTCTCTCTGCGTTGCAACGAAGGCAGGGAAAAAAGGCGGGAGACCTTTGCGGGAACATTTCCCTCCGCCCGCTTTTCCTCGCCTCGTTGAATATTCTTTTACGCAGCTAGATACGGCAGCAACAGCCAGCGTTTGCCATTTATATTCCCCAATCAATCTCAGGCTATTCCTGGCTGTTGTTCTTCAGGGTAGTCTCCTTTCCTTCCACCTTCCACACAAACGCGCAAGAATTGATTGCCCTGACCTGCTGTAGTAATTGTTGACCTTGCTTTTGGCATCCAACTCGGGCGGCGGCGAGAGAAAAAGAGGTCGAGCAAATACCGTAGTGGGAGGGAGAAAGAGGACCGACGGGAGGGAGGGTCTTTCGCCTCCATCTATTTTGAGTTCCCCCGCCGTTCCCCCATCGCACCGTGTGAGGCCAAAGCCACAGCAAGCCAGGAGACAAGGCGGATGGAAGAGCGAGCTAGAGGCGGACGGAGCGAGGAGGTCGCCTTTAGGGACTCCCGATGGCGCATCTCCTCCTCCTCTTTTTCCCCCCGTCCATCCGTCCTCCGTCCTAGTCTTGTTCTAGCACAATATTCGAGTCTATCCCCACGCTTCCTCATCTCTCTCTTCCTCCTCCTCGACCTCTCTCGAGGCCCTTTCAAGCCAAAAGGACCGAGGTCCTCTTTTGGTCCTATATACTGTATTCAGAGCTCGGGATATGTTCCTCGTGTAATGGATGATCCCCTTGCATTGCAAACAAACTATGCATGATGTGGCGAGACAGATTACAGCCTCACCATGTCCATCCGCGCATTTTGCTAATTCGAGCCTATTGCAAAAAAAAAATCCCGCCTCTTTCAGCACACAAACTACGCACGAATGCAGGTGGTCTAGTCATCCAGGTCTCTCCCTCCCATCCTCCGACCTGAAAATTGGGCAGGCAGCGAGACTGAGGCAAGGACAAAGCGAACAGTTTTATGATACACGTAAACTTTGAAAAACCGCCAACGCATTGTCACAAAAAACCAGGGGAAATCGCGTTGGAAAAGAAAGAAAAAAAGCAAGGAAACAACCTCTTTGCCCAATTTTTCTATCGGTAGACTGTCTTTAAAGCCGGAGAAAGAAGAACTCAAAGGGCAAAGCACGCTCTGGAGATGTGTCTCAATACCGGCCCCGGGAAAAATGGAGATAGATCGCAGCATCGGCGGCCAACATCCTCGGTCCCCTGTCACACCCAATGTCATCGCAGGGGACCAATAGGCGGCCATCTATGAGGAGAGGATGGAGGAGAATAGCTTTTTACTACGTATGTACAACGTGCGTATGTACTGTACGTTGGTATATGGCACCTTCCCCCGGACAGTGAGTGCTTGCTGCTGCAATGCACCTCGGGCGGGAAAATGTGAGGAAAAAGGCAGAAAGGCCACTCCACTCCTTGTCCGTGCATGGCCGGTTGGTTAGTTTCCCCCATGGGAAAATGAGGAGGGGGCGAAGGAAAGAGGAGAAAAGGCCCTTTTCCTTCCTTCCATCGGCGCCGCCACCTCATTACAGCCGGGCATGAGTCCAGGGTGGAAGGAACCTCTTCTGATTTTTCCAAGGTCACGCATGTGCTTTTACGCTCCTCTGGAACTTGGAAAATTTCTTGTGGGAGGAGAATGTCGTCGGATAGTTGAAACAAAGTAGGACGTTTTTGCATATCTTGGTGATTGTAAAAAATTCTTTTTCCCTGACGTTGTCGCCGAAGTGCTTTTTGAAAGTCTCATGGAGAAAGTTCTTATCGAGTGTTGTGGGAAAAGAGGAAAAACTGGCAGAAGGGTGTAGAACGTACATAGAAATGGGACCACAAGGGCAAAAAGAAGGGAGGGAGAACGGTGCTGGGAAGGTTGGGACTGGTCTATCCCGCTTGATCCGAAAAGTTTAGCTTCTCCACCACTCCACAGCCAGCTAGACCCGCCGACGTTCCACTACCTCGAAGAGCGTTCAAAGTATCTTCCATACATGGGAAGACAAGTACAGAAACGTCGCAAAAAGAGTGACACCAATTCATGCAGTCAAAGGCAGCAGTAACACATTAGTATCCTTCCTTTTAATGCTGCACAAACACTTCAAATTGCATTTTGTAGCTGTCAAATTTCGAAGAAGCCTCTAGAAAATTTCATATCCGAAAGAGGTACATTGAAATCACATCCCACGGCTAGAATTCGAAGATATCATGTGTGCTTCCTTTCCCCCTCTGAGCCCTCTCTTTTCCTGCTTGGTTCCTCCAATCCAATTTTCTTTTACTTCGCTTTCTCCTCCCGACGAACGTGACCCAAGAGACCTTGCAAACTGCAAAGATAAGACCCCCGCCCGCCTCTCAGCCCTCTCTCACTCCGCAGGACTGTTGGCCCGAAAAGGGAAAAAAAGAGAAGCAGAACACCTGCGGATTCAGTGGGAACCAACATTGAGTGTAAGGAGAAGCACAAGGCCGGTCCTCGATCGAGAGGAGAATCGAGATCATCGGGGGTAGGATATACGGCGGTATATGGGAAACGGAAGGAAGGGAGGAGGACACTCGTTGGTTGGGCAAGATACCAATGGCTCCGACTGCTGCATCGATGACGGAGCGGGGATCTGAGGAGGAGGAAAAGGCCGTTAATGGATTCATCACCTTTCTCTCTTTGGTCCTTTGCCTTTTCTCCCCTCTTTTCTGCTCCTCCTATCCACGAATATCTTGAAGGGCCGTTGCATACCATGCATCTTTTTCCTTTCCCGTATTATTTCTCTGCCCAGACAGTTGCTGAAACATCTTAGCCAATCGTTTTTCAAGCTGAAGCTTTGACGCACCAGTCTGGAAAAAGAAGTAGGTTTTCCAAGTTCAAAGCGTATTGAGTCGACGATCGCAAACGCAAGTCTGATTATTCCTAAGATGTACAAACGTGTATTTCGTTCGGTTGGTTTGCGAAGTATATTCTCGATTGTTTTTAAATTAGGAAGATTTTCCCCCTCCAGCGGATTAAAATGAGCGAGTGTGTTTGTTGTATGCGTATGATGCATCATATAAAGGTGGAACCTGAAAACGAGGGGATATGTCGCTGCGGCCTTCATGGTTGTAAAAAAATCCCTACAGTGCTGACTGTCCGGGAATAAAATACTTTGCATGGGGAGACAGGGAGAGTGCCTTGGAGGAGCTCCCTTCCATAACTATTTGTGATCCTCGTCTTATGTGTGCAAGACCGGGACTTCTTGTTCAGGGTCTTGCGTTCGCCTGCCTGGCTCTGGCCTCTTGCTCCAGCCGAAAGAACTCTTCTTGCTGTTGGAGGAGGGACTGCTGGGCGGCGCTTTGGTGTGCGGCAGCTAGAAGGAATAGGAAATTCGAAATTTAGAGGCCAAATTACAATGATCTGCATGAAAATGCATGCTTACCTGCCAGGAGAGTCTGCTCTCTCTCCAAGATCATTTGTCTCTGCAGCATCTCCGTCGACGCCAGGTAGTTGGCGGCGGCGGCCGAGGCAGCCGCGGCGCTGCTGTGAGAAGGTGGCGGCGGTGGCCGGAGTAGGAGGTCCGCGGCTGCGGCGGCGGCGGCGGCTGAGGATCCCGGACGGGGAGCGAAGCGAGGATCTAGGCCGGGCGGCGGAGGTGGACCCGGGGGCCTGAGGCCCGGAGGAGCCCCCAGGAGGCCGAATGCGCCGGGGTGGCGGAAATGAGAGGCTCCGGGGATCTCCGGGGTGACTCCGGCCATCTGTAGGCGCACGAGGGGGTCGGTGGCCAGCGCCATCCGCTCGGCGTATTGGCGCTCGGCCGAGACGCGCTGCTGCGCCGCCGCCATCTCCTCCAGCCTCCGCCGCTCGGCGGCCTGGATGGAGGCGAGGGACGGGTGCGGAGACGGCGGCGGGGCTGGGGCGAAGCCGGGAGGAAATATCGGCCTGGGCGGGGGAGGAGCCGGGGCGGGGGACGGAGACCCGGCGGCGGCCGAAGGGGGAGCTCCGGGCGGTGGCGCGGTCCTTGACGGAGGAGCGGCGGCAGCGGAGGATACGGGCGGAGGCGCAGGAGGGAATGGGGAAGGGTGTCTGGCAGCCGCGGCCAGCGCGGCATGGAGGGAGGCGGGGGGAGTGGCACCAACGGCGCGGTATTGCTGTTCTGCTGCCGCCATTGCAGCGGCTGCAGCGGCGGGATTGAACAGACCAGGGTGTCCAGGTACTGGAAAACAAGATATTGCATTAATAACATACTGTACTAAACGTCACTTGGATAAAAATTCAATCCTACCTCCTGCCATATGTTGAAGTGAGGCCATCTCCTGAGCGGCCCGCTTGGCGTGCTCAGCCTTGAGCGCCTCTGCCTCCCTCTCCGAGGCCTTCCTCAGTCGCTCCTCCCTCTTCCGCGCCAGCTTTGAGTCCGGCACCGGCTTGAACACCATGTCCGTGCGGGAGCAGCTGTTGCCCTCCCCCCGGTTCCACAGGCGGGTGAAGATGGCCGACTGAGAGCGGTGGCACTCCGAGCCGTCCGGCTTAGGCGGCGGGCTCGGCTCCCGCGGAGGAACGCCGGTGGGAAGAGGATGGGGGGCGTGGTGCGGGGGAGGGTGGTGCCTTCGCTGTTCGCCCAGCACCTCCACCTCCGAGGAAGACGAAGAGGATGAAGCAATGGAGGACGTCGAGACCGGGTTCCTGCTGGAGCCGTACACCTCAGTCGCCGCCTGGGAAACCACCAGGGAACCGACCGCCGACGTCGCCGACGCCGACGACGGCGCGGAAGCGGTGGCGACGGCTGTCTGGGAGGGGGAGGAGGAGGCCAGGGTTGCCACCGGGGAGAAGATGCCGGGCGCGTTCTTGTTCGGCACCTCGGCCTTGATCTCTACTGGCTCCGTCAGTCCAGCGGCGCCAGCGCCTGAGGCTCCCGCGGCAGCCGCGGCTGCAGCTGCTGCGGCGCCCCTGTGGTGGTTGAGCAACAGGTTTGCCGCCGGGTGTATTGATCCGTCGGCCTTTGAGTCCTGCTCGATGAGGCTGAGGTTGATCTCCCCCGCCACCTCTGCCTCCCTCCTCCTCTTGGCCGCCGACGCCCCAGCCTCAGTCTCCTGCTGCCGGCGTTTCTCCTCTTCAACCTCGTCCTCGGTGAAGTCCCGCTTCCTCACCTCTCCGTCAAGCGAGGGCAGCTCAGCGTATCGCTTGAAGTAGAGCCGGCAGTCCGTGCAGACAAGCAGGCGGTCTGGCCCGGCGTGGTGCCAGTCTCGAGACGTGGAGGTGTAGCAGTGGCGGCAGTAGTATGGACTAACCTCGGCCTCGCCGTTCTCCTTCTTCTTCCTCTTCTTTTTGGCCTTCTTCCTCTTTCCCTTGTTGCTGTTTCCTCCCTTGTCGTCCTCTCCTTCGTCCTCGTCACCCCCGTCTTCACCGTCGTCGTTGTTCTCGGCCTTGTCCTTCCCTCCCTTCTCGTCCCCCTCCTCCTCCTCGTCGTCATCTTCCTCCTCCTCGTCCTCTTCCGGCTCCTCCACCTCGCTGCACGAGCTGAGATCCTCCGGGTCCTCCTTGGTTTTGCTCTGCTTGCTGGAACCGGTCTTCATCACCTTCCGCATGACGTTCATGACTCTGTTGCCGCGCTTCCTCGGGCGAGTTCCCGTGGCACCGCTGGTCTTTTTCCAGAAGTAGTAGAACTCCACCAGCTCCGGGGTGTCTCGCTCGGGCAGAAAGTCCTCTCTGATGCGGAAGAAGTTTTTCCCGTGCATCCTAAGCCCCTTGATGAAGCTCTTGACGTCCTCCTCCGGCCACTTCCTGAACACGTCGTGGGTGGGGAACGGGTTGGCCTTGAGCAGGGCCTGGAGAGCGGCGCCCGTGTCGTAGTCGCTCTCGTGCAGCTTATCGATGGCGTGGGCCGTGATGCCGTCGCGGGAGGCGGCCTGGAAGCCGTCCTCGGGCGAGCCCCCGTCGTACATGGCCGCAAAGGCAGCCATAGAACGAGCGGCCCTCAGGAACATTAGCAGGTCGTGGTCGTGGATCCTCTCCGGGCTCCAGGTGAGGTCCTCCCCGGTGGGCTCTGGCCTTCGCTCCACCGGGGTTGAGTCTCCCTCGAAGGGGGGCAGCAGGGCTTGGTGGGAGGCGCCCACGCGGATCTCGCCCTGCGTGCTGGCCAGGCGACGGGTCTCCGAGTTGTAGGAGAGGGTGTAGAAGAAAGTGTCCTCCTCCGGGACGAATTCTTTGACGGCGCGGATGTCCAGGCAGTGGTGCACCTTGCACTTGCCTCGCAGCATCGACACAGAGTACGGCTTTCCCTCCACCTTCTCGGAGATGAAGAGCTCGCGGGACCGGTAGATCGGGTCGTTCATGGCTGCGATGTCAACTTTGGAGCGCGTGGAGGCCGTGGTCCCGTAGTGCTCCGTGTGGCGGTCCTGGATGAGCAGCTGGTAGACCTGCTCTGGTACCTCGGAGGTGCGGTAGAACCACTTGATGTTGACGCTGACGGCGTCGCGCTTGCTCATCTTGAGGCTCTGGAATGAGGAAACGGAACGGAACCATTTCAGTAATGCCTACGTATACTGCATGTGTACTTGGTGCGGATTTGCAAGGCTGTCGTCGTCGTCGCCTTCTCGGCAGCTGTGACAATCAATACGGCAATTTTGCACACAAGCGTGGGATATCTTTTTATGTCGTCGCATTCCTCCAATTAAAGGGGGGGGGGGGTAAAGAAAGAAGGCCATTTGTTCGCGTCTTGCCAACCCGCACACAGAGGAAGAGTGTATGTGTTAGTATGTGTGTTCAGTCTCCGCCTCTCTTTCCTGCTCCATCAATCTTAGTCTGCGGCGGAGGGGAAGGAGAAAGGCAGGAGATTGCTAAAGGGGGACAAATAGAGGCGGAGAAGGAAGAGGAAAGGGTCGCTTTTCACGGGAGTTTGCCCACTTGCGGTTCAAGAAGGAGGGAGGGGAGAAAAACAGTAAAAGAAGATTTCGATGCTTTCTCACCTTTTCAGCACGGCTATTTAACAAGTTTCAAAAAGAAAGAAAAAAGAAAAAGACCCAAGTCCAAGTATGAATAAATGGTCCCCGAATGGCCCCTTGCTTTGAAGGGAAATGTACTTTAAACACAAAGGAAATAATCAATTTCCCCCTCTGACCTGAATGACGCAGATGTGGTAGGGCAGATCGGGGCTCTCGCTGTCCACGTACACGGCGTCGCCGGGGTTGTACTCCTCCCCGGCCTCCTCGCATCGGTAGCGGAGGCACTCCCCGTTGCGGCGCCACACCTTGCCGCGGAGGGAGCGCTTGCCGCCCGGCACCGGGGTAGTCACGGAGTCCACCACGATCTCGCCCTCATCGTCGTCCTCTTCGGCGGCGGCCGCCACGGCATCGCCGCCGTTGCCGCCGTCTCCCCCCGACGTGGAGGCGCCGGCACCCGAGCCGGCTCCCTGGTCCGCCTCCTTGTCGACGGCGGCCGCCCTGGCCGCCGGGGACGCCCCCTCGCCGCTGCCGTCGTCCGGAGAGGCCGAATTTTTCTTGGGGCCCGCGGCGGACCCTTGCGCGGCCGCCGCCGCGTCCCCGTCCGCGTCCGGGGCGCCGCTGGGCGACCCGGCCGAGTCCTTCTCGGAGGAGCTCATCCCGCGGCCGAGGGCCCCTTCCCGGGGACGCCCGGCAGGGCCAGGAACACCAGGAGGGGCGAAAGGAGGTCGGGGAGGACCTCGAAGAGGCTCCAGTGGTGGCGGACGTGGAAGCGGAGGTCGGACTCGGACGCGGCCCAGATCTCGCCTCCTTCCCTTCCTCTCTTTCTTTCTCTTTCTTCTTCTCCTTTTTCTTTTCTTTCCTCTTTCGCCTTTTTTGCAGCTGCCTCTTCCTCCTCCTCCTCCTCTTCCCCCGCCGGAGACGCAGATAAACCGAGGAGAAAGTCTCCTCCGCGCCAAAAGAGAAAGACGTCGTTTCCCCTCCTCTCCTTCTCTCATTTTATCTATGGCAACAAAAAACTTGGAGGTGGCGAGAGAAAAAGGGAGAGTTTTCCGAAAACGATTTTCGCAGTTTCGCCTAGGGATGGCTTCGAGCCTGAAGATTGCGGGCTCGGGTCGGGTCGGGTTTTGGTTTTGCGAGCTCGGGTCGGGTCGGGTTTTCCGGTGCGAGCTGCGGGTCGGGTCGGGCCAGTACATAAAAGTACAATATGTGAGCTTTTGCGGGCTTTTTTCAAATTTTTTAAATAGAAAATCCTAGTTTTTACTACAATTTGTTTTTTGTCATACAAAATGGAATACTTTTTAGAATTATTCAGCAAAAAAGTATTTTAGAATTTCCAAAAAACCAAAATAATTTTGAAAATTTCAGGCTCGCGAGCCAAGGTGCGGGCTGCGGGTTGGTGCGAGACTCAAAAAACCTGTGCGAGCCTGCGAGCTTTCGGGTTCGGGCCAGGCTCGATGCCATCCCTAGTTTCGCCCACGGAAAGCGAGAACTCAACCCAGTGGCGAAACTGCCCTCGGCTCCAAAACTCCAAATCCAAAGCCAAAGCTTAAGCACTGGCTTAAGTGCCAATGCCAACCAAGCAGTCCACTTGAGCAGTCACAAGGGAAGAAGATGAGGAGCAGGAGATCCCCCCGCGCACGGACAGGGGGGGCTCATCTCACGCTTCTCGGACGAGTTTTGGCCTCCAGCAAAGGAGGAGGGCGACTGGGCGAGGGCTTTCGTCGGACGCAGCTGGAGTCTCTTGGGAGCAAGGACATTCTCACCCGGAGATGGAGAGACCGGTTCCTTGGCGTAACACGACCCAGGACAAGTGAGCTACGAAGAATTGTTGGTAATCTTTTACTTTGCACAAAAAAATTTTAGGACACAAGCCGCTTTCTTGAACAGTGAATCCTTGGGCACCCTGTGAATTTGACAAGTCCCCATGGCCTGTCTCCGTCGCCTGGTGGCCTCCAGGCTACAGCTCCGCCATACATCGAGTCTGGGTAGGGCATTCTCCACCTCCCAAGCTCCGTCGTCCTCCAACGTGGAGCTGACGTCCAAGAGGTACCCAGATCTGAAGCGTGGAGGGTTCGCCAGCCTGGAAGACTCCGATCTGGACGCCTTCAAGGGGGTGCTGGGGGAGGACAGGGTGCTCACGGCGGAGGAGGACGTGGACGGTGAGGAGGAGTAGAGGCATGGCTTGCATTTCTCTCAAAATTATGGCTACAATTTTGTTTCTTCCTTCCTGATAGGTTACAATACAGACTGGATGCGTATAGTCCGTGGCCAGAGCAAGCTGGTGCTGAGGCCAAAGACGACGGAGGAGGTCGCCTCCATCCTCAAACACTGTTCTGAGAGGCGACTGGCGGTGGGAGAAATAATTGTACTTGTATTGTTGCGCAAGCATTTCTTTTTTTCCCCCAGGTTTGTCCTCAAGGTGGAAACACGGGCTTGGTCGGCGGGAGCGTCCCCGTCTTTGACGAGGTGGTCGTCTCCACCACGCTCATGAACAACATTGAAAGTAGGGCACACGAAACAGCGTTATTCTACTCCAAAAAGTTCTTTTCTAACATGGTATTTCCCATTTCCAAAGGCATTGACACAAACTCTTCCGTGGTGACGGCTCAGTCTGGAGTGGTGCTGGAGCAGCTGGACCAGCGCCTGGCCGATCACGGGCTCATGGTGCCGCTGGACCTGGGCGCAAAGGGGAGCTGCCAAATAGGTAAGACAAATGAATTTATGGGAGTTTACTGCAGAACAGAAACCGCATAATTTTCCCCTTTCAGGTGGCAACGTCTCTACGAACGCTGGCGGCCAACGGCTGCTGCGTTACGGCAACCTCCACGGGTCCGTCCTCGGCCTGGAGGTGGTTCTGCCGGACGGGGAAGTACTGGACTGCCTGAGCCAGATGAAGAAGGACAACACGGGGTACGATTTGAAGCATCTGTTCATCGGGGCGGAAGGTAGATATTTCGTATGCCAAGTTGTAAGCGGGGATGTCATTTATTTGATCTCCTTCAGGTACGCTGGGGATCGTGACCAAAGTTTCCCTTCAGTGTCCGCCGAGGCCCAAGGCGATAAATGTGGCATTTCTCGGGGTGGAGACATTTGAGAACGTCCTTGGGATCTTCAAAAAGGTTCGGTTCGTTATTCGAGAGTTCGTGCGCGCTCATTTCATTTATCAATTATGTTTTCCCACATAGGCGAGGTCAGACCTGGGAGAGATCCTATCGTCTTGCGAATTCATCGATGCTGCATCCATGGAATGCGTGACTGGCAATTTAGGGCTAAAGTAAAACCATTTTTTGCTATGTCGTATGCTTACAAAAAAACTTTACATCCATTTTCTTAGGTGCCCCATCGAATCTCAGCCGTACTACATGCTGCTGGAGACGTCAGGTTCACGGTAAGTGCAAACAATTATTTACACTTCAGAATGCTTAGTAATTTTAGTTTTTTTTCTTTTTTCAGCTCTGAGCACGACGAGTCCAAGCTGACCGATTTCCTCGAGGCCCTAACTGAGTCTTCCCTAGCCGTGGACGGGACCGTGGCCTCCTCCTCCGCGCAGATCGACCAGATCTGGCCCCTGAGGGAGCGGCTGGCGGAGGCCTTGCTCAGGGACGGATACTGCTACAAGTACGACATCTCGCTGCCGCTGGACGTGTTCTACGACAGGTGAGTCGGGATAAAAAATTAAATTTATGGTCATTTCCCTTCCTGAGTTTATCAATATATTTTTCTCTTCTGTTCTATCCAGCATCCTGGTGATGCGTGAGCGGCTGTCCGGCACCGCGGCCGTCCGTTGCGTGGGTTACGGCCACGTTGGAGACGGCAACATGCACCTCAACGTCACCACGAGGGAGTTCGACGCGGAGGTGGCCGGGCTGATAGAGCCCTTCCTATACGAGTGGACCAGCCAACATGGGGGAAGCATCAGCGCGGAGCACGGTCACTACTTATCTCACACAATTTGTCTTACATAATCCAAACTGAATTTATTTTTTTCACAGGCCTTGGCTTCAAGAAGCGCAACTTCATCCACTTTTCCAAGAAGTCCTCCGCCGTCCGCTACATGAAGAGGATCAAGGGAGTCTTCGACCCGAATGGAATCATGAACCCCTACAAGGTCCTGCCAGACGAATAATAGTCAGTGCGGGGTAAAAGCCATTGTTCTTGTTTTATACGCATACACAAAATATACCTTCAGTCCTAGTTTTCAAGAAACTTCTTATACAAACGTCCCTTTTGGCCTCCCGGCTTACCCGTTCTATTTTTGGAACTATAGAAACCCAAAAAAATGGGAGGGGGAAGTAGGAGCGGAAAGGGCTTTCCGAGTCCCGACCGATGATCCCTTTGCCGCAGCCATCCACCAAGGAAAGCCAAGTGTAGCAAAGAAAGGGGAAGGGGGAAAGAGTCTTCCTCCTCTTGGGTGGGTGGGCGGACCGCTCTATCTAGGAGGCCGTCTAGAAGAGACCCGCCAAAGTAGAGGACGGCGGCCTTCCTCCTCTCCTAGGAGCAAGGGCATGCAAGGAAGGTTGTGCGGGGCTCCAAAAAGGGGGGGGGGGCGTGGGAGGAGGAGGAGGAACAGAGAAACCGTGGGTGGGAGGGAGGAAGGGTGCTGCATGAAGGCCACTTGGGAGGAGGAGTGGAGGGAAGGATCTTTTTGGCTCTGTCGGCAAGAGGCAGTTGTAGCGGGGCCCTTTCTTTGGCTGGAGGGGCGGACGGAGGTATAACAGTGATATAAAGAAAGAAAGGGACCTTCCGAGTGTAGAAAGATGGCGAATAAACACTTTTAAAAGAGGAGGAGGGTGTCTGTCCTGGCAAGAATCCTTTTCGAATGGTGTCGGCTTCGGAGGCCGGGGGGACCATGGCCATGCTCAAGGCTGGCGGAGGAGGCTGCGGTTGCGAGGGCAGAGAAGGAGAAAGAGACGGAGGGAAGGAGTCAAGAAGTAAGTTCTTGTGGCAATTAAAAATAAATATGTTAACACAGCAAAAAGGATGAGTATAGTACGGCTATATAGCGTGTTATTCTCGGACATGCGGCGGAACAAGTGTTCCACAACGTGTACCGCAAAGGACACAGATACTGCACAGCCGTGGTCACAAGAGATATGACATCGACAGAAATACCTCGGAAGATTTACGATGAGTTGCTGGCTGACCTTATGAAAGGACATTTGGTGTCTTGCGTGGGGAAGAGGCCCCCCATTTTCTGATATGGCACCAGATCAGCCAGACACTCTAATTTTTTAGAGTGCCTCTGAATTTGCTATCGTATGCATTTTTGTCCTCTAGGCCAAAAATAATTTATGTACTACAGTTTTTACAGGGTCGGTAGGTCGAAGTCGGCACTCAATGTGTGGTCCGGCGTCAGCACTACAGTAGTACAACTATATAGTTGCACAAGTATACAAGGTACGCCCACAGTGCCAGCCTCGTTCGTTAAAAAAGTTATCTTGATTAACATTCTTACAAAGAACAATCCTGCCCCTTACAACTGAGGGAGGCCTTGTTATCCGTGCGGCGGCGGCTCCCCGTCAATTATTTCTCTCTTTCTCTGTTTCCATCCCGCCGCGAATAGCTTTCATTTTCTCCCCCTTTTCCTTTTTTATCCGCATTGCGATGCTGCAGCATAAAGAGCTGGGACGGTAGGAAGAGAAGGCAGAGCCGACTTCTTCCTCTTATAGGCCTATACCTACGTAGGCCCCCATTCCCGTTGCTTTCCCCCATATTTCCTCTCCCTCTGTCCCAGCTTCTGTAGTAACACAGTCCTAGGAGCAGAAGCTCATTCATGCGGCCTTGAACGAATCCTGGTAAAAAAAA
>JAAUYB010036121.1_pt1 | contig 17527 bp, 20 predicted proteins | sample 7278071 | NCBI WGS metagenome assembly JAAUYB01 (sample SAMN14350121, study PRJNA611818) | marine sediment metagenome | isolation source: surface marine sediment (1.8m) | place: French Polynesia: Moorea | collected 2018-08
ATGAAGATCGCCCAGGAGGATGGAAGCCAGGGCGCTGTCAATCAACGCCATGGGTAAGGCATCGTTATTGCCGTCTTCGGTAAACCGGGCCATGGCTTCTTGGGTATCGTGCAGCGCTTCGGCGTATTGGTGCTGAAACAGGTGGCAATTGCCGCGTAAGAGGTACCAATAGCCGTCCCGAATCTCGATCCGTTCCAGGATGTCCATCGCTTCTCGCTCTTCACCGAGAAACAAACTGGCTTTGGCCGCGCCGAGGTTCGCCCGGGTGATCCGCTCCTTTTCCGAAACATCGTAGAGTCGTAGCGAGAGTTGAAAGGTCACCCGGGCCTCTTCAAAGCGGCCGGTCTTGCAAAAGATTTCCCCCAGCAGGTAGAGCGTATCGCCCCGAAGGTAGGGCGGGATGTTCATGCCCAGAAGCCGGCCGGCCTTGGCCTCGGCCGCTTCAACCTCTCCGGCCCGGTTTTCGATAAAAGCTTTCTGGTACAACGCAAAGGGATCTTCCGCGTTGTCCGATTGTATGGCGCGTCTCGCATCCCCGACGCCTCGGTTTTTCAGGATCTGCCAGATACCGAACGGGCGCCCGGCGGTGAGCAGCAACCCGAAAAGCAACACCCCAAGAAAAAGCCGTCTGAGGAACCTGGTCCTTCTTTTGGCCCGCGGTGAGGCCGCGGGGGTCGGATCATGAACCAGGATCGGCAGGTTCCGGTCAGCCTGAAAGCAGGGATGATTCGGGTTCTTGAGGACCTCCCTCGGTTCGAATCCATCCTGGATGATTTGACCCATGAAGAGATTGCGCTCGGTCATTTGATCTTGGATATCCCGGCCGCGATAGACCCGGGCGGGTCGGCCCCGGGTCGTGATGACATCCACGGGTTGAATCGCGTTTTCCCGGATGAAATTGTTCAGCCGGGTCTCCAAAACTTTGAAGTTGGGATTGGACCGGCCCTCAGAACAGGTGAATTCCACCATCTGGGGGACGGTGTATCGGGTTCCAGGTGACAGGCGGCAGATCAGGCATGCAGTCTCGGGATGCATGCCCGCGCCGGATTCAGCAAAAACCGCCACTAATTCGGCATGGTTACATTCATGATATCGCTTCACGACAACACATCCTCCATGAAAACCCTAGCGTGGGAACGCAAAGGAAAGTACGGCGCACCAACATGGGCATGAAGCGTTCAAGATCCGCGCTTCAGGCCGTTCCAATATCGGGTGACCGGTATTCACTCTATCTTAAGACGATGTCACAGGCTGTCCGACGAAGGAATGATGCAGACTGAATTTTTCGAATTTTTCATATGAGAAAGGGGCCCTGGAAAGGTGGCTCGTTCCACGACAAAGAAAAATGCTGATCTAGCTGGCTTGACACGTGTTGGAAAGTCGGGGTCGCGCCTTTCCTACCTACCTAGGATGAACTGCTTGCTTGGAAATTTTTTGGAACCCTATGATGAGAAGCATCACGCAATAAGGGGTTTTCTTATGATGAAGTCATTCCACCCGCCACCGGCGCGCTCCCCACTCCCTAACCTCAACCGTCTCCAGTCAAGGCGAGAAATGGATTTCGAACTGGTGCTTCTGATCATGTCGTTGACCCCTGATCGTCTCTATACCGTCCGGCAGATCGCCGGAGGGGATCAACAGACCTACCATCGGCTCTATGCCTTCATCAGTAATCGAAGGCTGCGCCCGGACGGGCAGGCGGAATTGAAAGGGCGAATGATCCAAGTCTTCTATGGGGTAAGTCTGATGAACGCGGTCTCGGATCTCAGCCGAATGCGTTATGCCTTGTTCTCCCGTATGGACGCGATTCGGAACGAGATTGCGCAAACCCCCAAAGGACTGTTGCTGATCGAACAAGAGTTAACCTTCATGAGTATTCTCAATAACAACCACGTCATGATGACACGTGCAAAACGTGTGCGAAAGCTACGCTCATGGATCGACCATATTATTTTGAAGGTATGGATGGCTTTTAATCGATCATAATCTGGGTGGGTCTATAGCACTACCAATAGAAACGGGCTCCAAATGGAGCCCGTTTCAGGATCAGAGAAACCGTTTAAGATTTAAAGGCGGTTGGGAATACCGTCATCCAAGCCGGTGCCGCATGCCTGGGTGTAGCATTGTTGGGTTTGGATGACACCGAAGCAGTTGCCGCGCTTACCACCGGCGATCTGGTTGCCTTTGGTGACGAAGCTGTTTACTTTCAGTTGGTCCAGGTTCAGTTTTTTCATCATAAAGTCTCCATTTTAAGTATTGTCCCGAAGGACTGGTGGCTTGTACGCCATACCGCATTTTGCTTCTCACTTTTTATTCATAAAAATGAACACTGTAGTTAATCAAAGCTCAGATTGAGTTAATAAAAAGTATTCATGGGTTAATAAAAACCCTTCTTAAGTAACTTAATCAAGCATTCAATTTGGTTTTAGTTAATAACTCACATATTTTATTCAACAATTCTATAGACAAATGGTTTTCGAGAGCTTAAGAAGATAGTGTGTGATTGCACGAATACTATCTGGAGGTTTCCGATGACCCTGCGAACGATACTAAGCTTCGCCCTTCTCACCCTGCTGCCCGTGGCCGCGTTCGGCCAGATCGCGGACGGCGCCAACCAACTTCAATCCGAACTGGAAAGCTTTGCCGGTCCCGCGTCCATCGCGGGCGTGATCCTCGGCTTTGCGGTGGGCTATTTCTCCGATGACGGGTCGATCGGCAAAAAGATCGGTTACGGCATGATGTTCATTTCCATCATCGCGGGCGCCGCGACGTTCGCCGGCCTGTTCGGGGCCTGATCTGATGAAACATCACCGGCAAGCAGCCCTGGAAGACGCGGTCGCCCATAAAGCCTATCCGCAACTGTTCCGTACCCCGGAGATCTGGGGCATTCACCGATTCTGCTTCGAGTTGGGCGCCGTTTTCGGCTACATCCTGTTCTACCTGTCCAAAGACCTGAAGGTCACCCTCGTGGTAACCCTATCCCTAATCCTGTTCATCAACTTCTACCTGAAGAAGGACCCCCGGTTCTTCCAGATCAGGAAACACGCGGTCAAGGTGCACTACCTGTCGTTCGGTTTCTTCCGACCGGTCGGACAGAAGCGCAAGCCCTTACACACCTTGTTGTTTGTGGAGTAGGCCATGCAAACCAGGGATACCTTGCACCTGCTCCAAAAGATGCGCGCCAACACCGAACACGCGCTGTGCACCTACATCGAGCTGTACGGTCATATCGCGGAGCACTTCATGCTGACCTATCACGGCAGCATCGTGGCGATCTTCCGCGTGGCCGGCGTGGACTATGAGGGGTTGGACCTTCGGGAGCAGCGCCACCTTTCCGAACGCTTCGCCAAACAATTGCAAGCGGTGGATAAGGACGCGTTGCTGTACTGGTGGTTGGAGCGTCGTGAGGTCGCGGTCCACGAAGCACCCTCGAAACATCCGGTCTACGAACTCTTCCGCGGGCAGCGGGAACAGCGGCTCCGCGACAAGGTGTTCTATGAAAACCGGATCTACGTGGCCCTGGAATGGCCGTTCGCCCAACCGGAGGATCATCGGCCCCTGAAGGAACGCGTACCGGCCTTCATTCACGATCTGATGGAAGCGGGCAAGCGGCGCGCGCTGATCGGTTTTCTGCGCGATTGGTGGGTTGCCAAAAAGAAAACCGCGCAACTCACCATTCGAACCGATGCCTTGCATGCCTTTATCGAGACGGTCGTCAAGCCCGCGGTCACGGCCTTCCAAGCCAACTTCCATTTCCTTTCACCGGAACTGCTGGGGCATCAGGCCGCCTATGAAGCCCTGCTGCCCCTCTTCAACCCAAGCCCGGAAAAGCAAGCGGTGCCCCAGGTCGCCGCGGCCCCGCTGAATACCATGCTGGAACTCTCCAACTATGCTCTGGAGGACGGGATGGTGCGCGTGGACGGCCGTTACCTGGACGTGCTCTCACTGCGCAACTTCGACCAACGCAGCCTGCCCAACATGTTGGGGCGGCTGCAAAACCTCGATTTCCCCCTGATCATCAGCACGCAATGGCGTCGGATGGATGATGGCCGCGCCGAGGGCATCATCAACCGGCAACGCCGCGGCTTCAAACACACCCTCAAGCTGGGGAACCCCAACCGGGATACCGGCGCCGACATCCAACGCGGGTTTGAAGACCAGATCGTGGACCATCTGGACCATGCGCTGACCGATCTCAAGAACGGCCGCTGGTTCGGCGCCTTCAGTCTGTTTGTGCGCATCAGCGGCGCGAGCCGCGATGAACTGATCCTGCGCAAGACCCAGGTGCGCAGCATCCTTTTCGATATGAACTGCCTGCCCCATGACGAGGACATGGGTCTCATCTTCGCCTGGGCGTCCCTGGCGCCGGGGAGTTTCTGGAAATACAACTACCGGAAACTGATCCTGACCAACGCCAACTACAGCGACTGGGTACCCATATGGGCCTTGGAACAAGGCGCCCTGAGGAGCAAGCACTACGACGGGCCGGCGCTGTCCCAGTTGGAGACCCGCAACGGGAACCTTTATCACTTCAACCTGTCCAGCAGCGACAACCTGAATTTCATGGTGCTGGGCAAGATCGGCTCGGGCAAGAGTTTCTTCCTGAAGTACCACATCATCCAATACCACAAGTACGGTCGCTGCTTCTTCTGGCTTCACACGCTGGGCAGTGACTACAACGACCTCGCGGCCATGTTCGACGGCGCCATCATTCAACTGGACCTCAACGGCAGCTTCCCCATCAACCTCTACTGCCTGGAAGACACCCTCACGGCCGGTTACCTGGACGTGCTGCTGCATATCTGGACCAACCTGTTTTTGGCCGTGGGCCATGCCGTCACGGAAGACGAACTCGACGAGCTGACCCAGAAGCTCAAGGTGCTCTTCCTGCAACCCAAAGCGCAACGGCATCAACGGGCGCTCCATACCCTGGTCAGCGACCAACTGAAACCCCTGATCCAGGAATTCATCGACGATGAGATCAGCCAGGGGCGGTTCGGCCTGTTCGACGGCCGGTTCGGCAAGGCGAACTGCCTGACCCGCCTGGCCTCCTTCACCGTCATCGACTACAAGAAATTGGGCGACAACCTGCCCGTTTCCCAAGCCGCCATGATCTTCGTGACCTTCATGCAGGACCAGGTGATCTATGACCCTGAGGCAACCGGGGTCAACAAGTTCTGCTGGTTCGATGAGGGTCACAAGATCCTGGGCAGCCGCGAAACGTACATGTGGCGCTACCTCAACAAGGCGGGCGATACCTGGCGGAAGGAAGGCTGCTCGCTGGGTTTTATCACCCAAAAACTCTCCGACCTCAAGCAACTGAGCCTGCACCATCTCTTCCGCGAGTGTTGCAGCCAGTTCCTCTTCTTCCCCAACCCGGGCATCGATGAAGCCGAGATGCTGGGCACCTTCGATTTTCTCAGCGAGAAGGATGTCGACCACATCCGCACCATGACGGAGAAAAGCGAGGTGTTGTTCGTCACCACCACCGGCGTCAAGAAGGTGCTCCGGCTGCATGTCGACCGCTTCACCCAACTGGTTTTGGAGTCCAACCCCAAACTGGTCGCCCGCAAGAACGCGCTTCTGGCCGAGCACGGGTTCCCGGGCAACATCCACCAACTGATGACGGAAATGGAAGACGCCGCGGGGCAAGAGGCCCCGTCGGCCTTCGGTATTTTGTAAAGGAGATTCCCATGACCCGACGATTTGCGATCCTGCTGATCCTCTTCTCTTCGTTCCCATTCCCCGCACGGGCGACCTCTGTGGCCGACCTGAAGGACCTTCCCATCGAAATCCAAGATCTGCTCAACAGCGTCCAGCAGGTCAAGGCGACCCTGGACCAACTCATCGTGCTGATGGACGAATACGATCATTGGCTGGAGCAGAGCAAGAAACTCACCCGCAACGGCTTCCGCTTACGCGATCTCACCCCGTTCCTCTTCCAAAACGCGATCGGCACCTTCTACAACGGCCCCTCCGGCCTCGGCGATCTGGCCGCGGCCATCGACAGCGGCGGCAACCCCGGCGCCGTGACCGACGCCCTGCTGAACCTGTTCCCGCCGGTCGATCCCATCGATGAATGGCAGACCGGCCAGTTCTCCATCTCCGGCGAGGTGGTGGAACGGGTCAAGACACTGCAAAAGGCCGCGGCCTTGAACTACACGGGGATGACCGAAGCCTTCGCCAACGTGGGGCAAGCCCGACAGAACTGGTTCGAGAACAAGGATGTGTATGACACGACCATGGATCTGTTCGAGAACCCGGTCCACGGTGAACAGGAAGCCCTCGACCTGATCACGGTCCAAATGGGGCAACTCGTCGATCTCTCCATCCAGGAAACCGCCCTGCTCAACGGCTACGCCTCGGCCCTGGCCGGTGCGGCCAACCAACGATTGGCCCAAGAAAAGGAGCAGTTGGACACCGTCCGGCGATCCTTGCAGGTTCTTACGGACATGATCCGGCATACCCCGGAGGTGCGTGATGTCCTTCGTCTCTAAAGGGGCGTTGCTCCTCCTCTTGATCTCCCCGGTCCACGGCGCCTATCCCATTACGGACGTGGTGGACCTGCCCATCGACCTGGTCGATACCCTGGAAAAAGTCGAAAAGCTCCAGAACGAGTACCGGAAATTCCAGGTCTACCAGGACCAACTGGCCCACTATTACCGGCAGGCCCGCAAACTCAAAGACGCCTACGATGCCGTCAGCACCTTGCGGCTGAGCCGTTTCGAACGCATCCTGGCCAATGAGGTGTTTCAGAGCATCATGGATCTGGATGCCGATGACCAGGATTTGAGGATCTGGCTGGAACTGGCGGACGGCGCCGCGGACCTGCGTGCTAAATTGGGCGTCTTCCAAAGCCGTTTCAAAAATGTGTTCCAAGACCCCGTATCCGTGGATGCCTGGCAAGTGGGCGCGTTCCAGATCGCCGAAGATCTGAAGGCGGACGGCCTGCGTCTTTTTGAGGCCCAACACCAACACCAGAAGGCGGCGTTGTTGCAAGCTTGGGCGCATGTGGCCGAAGGCAAACATGCGCATGAAGTGGAAGGCGACAAGTTCTCGCGGGTTATGGACTTGTGGGCGTCGTTCCAAAACGACAACAAGGACCTTTCCGGCCGACAACGCGGCCTGGACAGCGCCAACGCCAACACCTATGCCCTGAAGGAAGCCCAACTCAAGCGCATGCGCGCCCTACAAGGCATCATCACCATGGTCTCGCTGGAAAACTCGCGGCGTTCCTATGCGCTTCAGGAGGGCGCCAAACAAAGTTTGGCCCTGCTCGATGCCCTCACCCAAGCCGCGGATAACTGGGTGGCCGTCCACGATCAGGCGGTGCGTTGATGAATATCCAAATCGACCTCAATGAACTGTTTTTCGTCATCGGTGAGCATACCCGTCAGGTCGTTTCCTCCGGTGAGATGACCGCCATCAGCCGCGGTCTGGTGGCCTCCCTGGCCGTGGTCTTCATCATCGTCAAGGGCGTTCAACTCTACTTCAAGGACGGCGACCCCCGCGAGTTGATCTACCTGGCCTTGATCCGCATCAGCTGGGCCGTCTTCCTGCTGGAATCTTATAACGCGCTGTTCTACAGCGCCCTTTGGGAAGGATTCACGGGAGAGGTAGCGCCCATTTTCGGCAATATCCAACTGCTCAATATCATCTACAAAATCCTTTTGGCGAGCCTGGGCGCCATGAGCGTCGGCAGCATTCTTACCGGCGGCGCCATCCAACTCGTCGCCATTCCCATCTTCCTCATCATCCTGTTGGCCTATGCCGGGTTGCTGCTGGGCGGTCTCAACGCCGTGCTGACCGCCTCGGTTTACCTGGTCAGCGGCAAGCTCTTCATCTGCCTGGTGCTCTTTGATGAAACGCAGGGTTGGTTTTTCGGCTGGCTGAAAGGCTTCATCGGGGCGTTACTGGGGATCGCCATCTGGTACTTCGTGATGGGCGCCCTGATCAACTTCGACTATTGGCATGTCGTCGAGGGTCAGTTCAAGAACATCACGGAACTGGCCCAGGTCATCGGCCAGATGATCAACGTCTGCATTCTCGTGGTTGGGGCGGCTTTCGTTTCGATTCAAGCCTCAAGCCTCGGCAAGAACATGTTGGCGGGGTGAGGCCATGATCGATGAAGGTGTTCCCACTCTGCCCGCGGATGAAATCAGCGCCGATTTCCAGGGCGTCACCCGGGCCTTTCTCGGCTCGGTCTACGATGTCAAGGAAGACAACCGCACCAAAAACCGCATCATCCTGATGTTGGGCCTGATCCTCACGCTGCAAACCGTCGGCTTCGCTTTCTACGTGATGCGGCATGCCCGCATCCATGTCCGCGTCGTGGATACCAATCTCGCCGAGAACATCCCGTTCCGGGTTCTGGCCTTCGATACCGCCGTCGGCGGTCATGAAAGCCTGTACCGTTACTTCTTCGGCCTGATCACGAACCACCTGTTCACCTACGACAAAGACAGCATCATCGCCAACCGGCGGTTCATCAGCCACTTCTTGAGCCCCAAACGGATCAAGGGTTTGCAACAGGACACCAACGCCTTGATCGCCGATTACGAACGCTTCGGCCGCTTCCCGAAGGGCAATCCCACCGCCGCCATCCGCAACATCCTGTTCTTGGATCAAGACAGCGCGCTGAAAACGATCCAGGTCTTTGCCGACATCACGCTGACCGGTGAGAACGGCGAGGACAAGGGGCTTCAGCGCTACCTGATCACCTACAAGTTCCGCAACATCGAGCCCAAGACCCGGGAAGCGGTCACCCAAAACCCGCTGGGCATCATGGTCACCGAATGGACCATCCAAAAAACACAAGGAGATTCCCCATGAGATTGACCCCCGCGACCTTCCTTTTCCTGATCGCAACGTCCGCTGTCGCCACCCACGGCAACGCCAAACAACCCAACTATCCCAAGGTCAGCGTATGGCAACCCGTCACGGTCCATATCAACGATACCCATGAAGTCATTCAGCTCTACTGCAAGACCAAGAACCTGACGAATGTCCACCTGCCGCTGACCGGCCCGGAAGTGATCAGCGAAATCATGCTGGGCGATGACGAACGGGTTTGGAGCGTGCATGGCAAGCAAACCCGGGTGTTCACCACGAAACCCAGCAACCTCGCCTGGAAGACCACGGCCGCGGTCCGCACCACGGCGGGCAAGGTCTACCACTTCCGGCTGCACAACATCGCCTATACCGGTGAATACAAGGAGTTCGAAACCCGGGAGGAACAACAAGCCTTTCACGCCATGCTCCGCAAGCATCAGGGTTACGACCCCTACCACAACGTGGTGGTGGCGTATCGCGACAACCAGATCCCGGTTCAGGAAACCGCCCGCTTGGAAGCCATGAAGCAGGAGCTGGAAGCGGGTCTGGAACGCCTGAAACGGGCGGAAGAGGCCCTCAAGGCCAAAGAAAGCCGGATGGAACAGCAGTTTCAGGAACAGCAGGTTCAGTTCACCCGGCATTACGCGGCCGGGATCGATACGGATTACCGGGTCCAGTATAAAAAGCGCCGCTGGTTTTGGCAGAAGCGCAAGGCGCGGATCAAGGTGCGTGTCTTCTCCGACGGCACCTTCACCTGGATTCAACTGCCCAAGGGTGTCGCGGGCCTGCACGTCTACGAGTTGCGCGAGAACGGCCGGTACGAGGTCGTCAACTTCGTGAACCGGGACAACCTCTACCGCATTGACCGCGTCGCAAACAACCTGGAGTTCCGCAACCAGGCCAAAGGGGACTGGTTGTTCCGCGTGAAGAAGGTGACCCATGGACGGTAAAAACATCAAAGACAAGCTAACCGGTCTCAAAATCTCGGACCCGATCGCCGTGGCCTTCATCGTGGTCGGTCTTGCGGTAGTCTACTTTTTCCTCTTCCCTACGGGGAAAAAGAAGGACACCACCGAGTTATTCGAAGAAAAGGTCGAGATCAAGCAAGAGGAAGACGAACGCAAGGCCGGGGTGGCCCAACAACGGTTTTCCGAGCATCTTTCCCGTCGTGCCGAGACTTTTGAGGAAAACAAGGCGATCCGCGAGGAACGGCAGCGGGCGGAGTTCGCGGAAAAACGATACCGAGAACTCCAGCACCAGATGGAGACCCAACAGGAGCGGTTCCCCCGGCGCCGGTTCCTGGAAGAAATCGAGATCCAATCCTTCTTCGCGCCCATTGCCGATATCCCAGACGGCAGCATGGAAGAAACCAAAGGGGAAGCGGGTGTGCAACATCCCGTGACAGCCGATCCGGTTCCGCGGCAAGCCGACAGCGAGCCCGAGGGGCAACGCCTGGAGATTCGGGCGGGCACCTGGATTCCCGTCATCCTCCACAACCGTATGCGCGCCGGTCTGGACGGATACGGCACGGGTACCGTCCGGGAGGATGTCTTCGACATCACCGGCGCCCATGTCGCCATTCCCAAGGGTAGCCGGGTCACCCTTAAATTCATAGAGAAGGAAGACTACTTCTTATCCGCCATGGTGGCCGAGGAGATCATTACCGCCGACGGCAGGCATATCCAAATCCCGTTCCCGGTCCACGACCCGCAAGGGGCGACCGGCCTGGACCCGCGCAAGAGCGGGACCTTCAACCGCCATCTCTGGGCCAAGATCGGCATGACGTCCCTGGTGGCTGCCATCGCCACGGCGCCCAACCTGTTGGCCGGCGATGTCACCGATCTCGCCCAACTCTCTTATGTGGAACGCACCACCAAGGGCTTGGAAGATCTCCTGAAGTCCAGCCTTAACATCCCCAACGAAAAGACGTTCAACGCGGGCGCCCGCATCCATTTCCTGGTGGTCAACAGCTTCACGGTGCCGCCGGGCCGCGAGCCGGATGATAGCCGGGAAGCCTACCGCGCCGGTATGGAAGCACTGAAGGCGCGCATCTTCGACTACCAGCGCTTGATCGAGGCGCAACCGGATAATCTGAACAAGGCCCTGCGCGACCACCACCGGAACCGACCGGCGCCGGGGTTGATCCGAGGAGGGAACTGATGCTGTGGTTGTTCTTTTTCCTTCAAGGGGGCGATGCCCAACCCAAGCCAACGGTCAACGCCGCGGCGCCGGTCACGGCGAGCGCTCCGGCTCCTCACGGTGCATTCAATTCGATACGCGATGCGTTGGCTCAATCCCTGGCAGCCAAGGTGCTCCAAGAACGACGGCGCCAACTCGCCTCCGTTCCAACCGTTGAGGCCGGGAATGCGGCGCAGCAACGCATCCACGAGGCCAACACCCGCAGGGTCATGGACCATTACGGCCCGCAACTCCATCGGTTCGAGGATCTCACGGGCGAGGAGGCGTTACGGATTTCGCCGAAGCCGAAACCATCGAAGACCCGGCGCGTCCACTGCCCCGGCGGTTCGGGAATTGTCCGGCTGTGGGAACCCCTCGCCGATATGGAACTGGTTCTGGACACTCCGATCGAGGGCGAGGTCTTCTGGCAGCTCATCGGCAAGGCCGGGTCAGGACCGCCGCGTCCCGAAAACTGGGCCGTCATGTCAACCGCGGAGCGCTACCATTGGCAGCACGATGAGAATTTCATCGTGGTCGGTGTGCGCCTGGAAACGCCGGAACCGACCGCACCGTTCACGGTGCGTGTCCGGCCGCAAAGCTACTTTGCCTACTTCCGGCACGAGCACAACTGGTGCGACCCCTATCACCAGAACGAGGTGGGTGATTGCCGCGCCGTCAACCACCACGTGGCCGCACCCACCCAACTGCGTGCCCAGGAAGGTGCGGACCCGATGGTCTGGCAAGTCGATGTCCGCATCGGGGAAATCGGTGCGGTTCAAGAAGACTGGCGGCGCCAAACGGAAGACACCCTGTTCGGTACCTACCGCGCCCCAAGCTTTCGTCGGGGCTCGGCGCGGCTGCGCATCGCGCCGCTGCCCGAGATGCTGGACGTGTCCCTGGTTTGTGAGTGAGGTCGGTGATGAGCCCACCAAAACGATCCAAGAACGAACGGACGATCAAACACCTCACCAACGCCTTATTGGTGCTCATCGTGGTCTTCGCCATCGCCTACCACTACCAGGGGCGGCAACTGGCTGACTACGAGAACCGATTCATGGCGCTCAGCGTCAAGTCGAGTCAACTCTACCTGGAAACCATGCGGCAAAAAGTGGACTGGCTGACCGTACTCGCGGAGCACGGCATCATCGATCCGCTGGAGCTGGAAACCGCGACCAACAACTACCATCAGGCAATGCAGCGCGAGCAGCGAAAGCGTGAAGGCTGGAGGTCCAAATATGGGTATTAAGGCCGTCGCTTGGATTTTCAGCGTCATTGCGTTGCGTCTGTTTTTCGAGGACTGGTTGTCCGGCCGAGGGCCGACACGGCCCTTGGCACTGGCGCACAAACTGGCTTGGTGGTGGTCGGTGATTCTGGCTTATCTCGCGGTGGTGGGCCGTGCCGTCGATCCCGGGCTGGTCCGCCGCTTCTTGATCATCACGATCCCCGTGATCTGCCTGCCGCCGCTCATCGATTGGCCGGAACGGCGCTTCGACTATCCCTATCCCAACGGCGGCTTGCTTGACTACCTGCGTTGGGTCCTGTGTTTCATGCCTCACTACGTCACATCGGGCCAGAAACTACAAATCCTTTTGATCCTGCTGGGCACCTTGGCCCTGGTTGCTTTGCGGCAAGGGTTCCTCCGGTCCTTACTGGTGGCTTGGATGGTCTATGTCGTCCTGTCCCTGTATGCCTGGTTCCCGGCCCTGCTCCGCTTCTGCCTGCCCTGGGCGCGCACCCACCACGATGCCTGCGCCCTGGCGGTGCTCTCGTTCATCCTCGTTTTCCAGATTTTCGGGAGGAAATCATGCTGATTTTGGCCATGGCTTATGGCTTATATGTCGCCTTCCACTTCGAATCCTACCGGCCCCTGCTTCAGCGCGTGGGGCATGGCACCGTCTTCCTGCTGATCGGTATCCTGGGCTTCACCAGCGGGGATCGGCCGATCGATTGGGTCGCGGTGTCGGCCCCGGCGCTGCTCTTCTTCCAAACCTATGTCATCAATGCCTTCTACGATGCCAGGGAAGACCAGCTCAATGATCGCGTGCTCTTGTTGGAACCGGTGCATCTCACCGTTACCTACGGGTTCGTCCTGCAAACCATCATCTGGGGTTTTGAGCATCACGCCCGACTCGGATTGATCCTGACGGCCTTATGGCTGATTACCGAGGCGTACCACAACCCCCTTATCCGGTTGAAGCGCTGCGGCCTTGCCCAAAGCCTGCTGGAAGGTGCGGCCGCGGCGCTTTGCTTTTCCCTGGGTTCGAACAGTGTGACCAGTGCCCTGATCGTCGGCGGGTTCTTCGGGGTGGCCTCCAACCTGAAGGATCTGGATGATCATTTCGGTGACCACCACGTGGGCAACCGAACCTTCCTCGTCACGCTGATCTTGCGGGTAGGGACCGGTGTCGCGGTGCTTTGCTACAAAATCACCTTTCTTTTTGCCGGCGCCATGGCCTTATCGCTGGCGTTCATGCACTACCAAACCATCGCTGACGGCGCGGCGCTGCTGGGCCTGGCGGTCGTTTCGGTCAGTTACGCCTCCGCCGTCTGTTTCGGACTGCACGGCGAGCGCAAGTTCCTCGTGGCCAACGGGCTCATCTTGGGTCTGCTGCCGGCGCTATCGGCCCTGCTGTAAGGAGGCGTTCGATGTTCGACCATCTCTATTACCTGGCCATGCTGCGTCTGCTGGCGCTGATCACGACGGACCGGCCGCTCCGGGAACTCATCCTCAACCAGTTGGGCGAGACCCTGAACCAATGCCGGTCTTTCATCAGCCGAACCCAATGGGCGCAGAACGCCGAGGACAGCCGGGCGCTCCGCGAGCAGGCGTTTCGTGAAAACGGCGTCACCGCGGATGTACTCGAAGCCTTCCTGACCGAGGAACACGCGTTTCATCCCCATCAACTCAGCGTCCGGCTCCAAGAGGCGCAAGCCATCCGGCAGTTACTGGAAGCGGACGGCTGCCACCCGCAGTTTCTTAGCCAAATCGACCAACGTCTGAAGGCGCACCTGCAGAAGGTGAACGCCGTAGTAAGGAGTGAATCATGAACGTCTATTTCTGTGAAAAACCATCGGTCGGCAGGCTGCTGGCCGACGCCCTGAACGCAACCGAACGCCATGACGGCTATATCGCCGGGGACGGCATGGCCGTGACCTGGGGTTTCGGTCATCTGGTCGGCATCGCCGAACCGCACATCATGTCCCCGGACTGGGACCAACCGTGGCGGGCGGAAGTCCTGCCCATGGTCCCGGAGTCCTGGCGTCTGGCCGTCCTGTCGGGTCCCGGCCGCGAGGAACAGTACCGAATTGTCAAAGCACTGTTTGACAAGGCGGACTCGGTGATCTGCGCCACGGATGCGGGGCGGGAAGGAGAACTTATCTTTCGTAACATCTACACCCTGACCGGCTGCACGGCGCCGGTCAGCCGGTTTTGGGTCTCCGACCTCACCCCGGCGAGCATTCGCAAGGGCCTCGACACCCTGAGACGCGATGCCGAGATGACGGGTCTGCACCAGGCAGCCAAAATTCGGGCGAAAGCCGACTGGCTGCTGGGCCTGAACTGCACGCGGGCCTTTACGCTGCATCACGGCATGCTTTGCACCGTGGGCCGGGTGCAAACGCCGACGCTGGCCATGGTCGCCGAACGGCAACAGGCTACGGCCGCATTCAAGCCGGCCCCGTTCTGGGAGGTCACCACCGACCTGCACGGCCTCACCTTCAAGGTGGTCAGCCCGGAGAAGAACCGCTTCACCGATAAGGCCGAGGCGGAAAACAAGTTGACCTTGGCGGGACGCGAGGTTACGGTCACCGTTTTTGATCAGACGCGCAAGGAAGTCCTGCCGCCGCAACTCTTCGATCTGGCCGCACTTCAGGTCGAAGCCGGCAAACGGTTGAACCTGACCGCGGCCGAAACCCTGGAACTGGCGCAACGGCTCTATGAGGCGCAGGCCGTCAGTTACCCGCGTACCGAATCACGGCATCTTTCCCAAAACATGGTGCCCGAGCTGCCCAAAATCCTGGAGGGTTGTCCGAAGGATCTGCAAGCCTGGGCGCCCGATGAGGTCAAGCCGCCGGGCACCCGGTTTGTCGATGACGAACGGCTGACCGACCATCATGCGATTATCCCCACGGGCTTCCCCTGTCACGATGAGGACGCGGAAGCCCTGTTCCTGCTGATCTGGCAACGCTTCCTGGCGATGTTCGCGGAAGCGAAGGTCGAGCTGGAAACGATCATCACGGTGCAAACCGGTCCCGACAGTCTGACCTTCAAGGGCAAGCTGACCCATGCGCCGGGTTGGTCCGCGATGGCCGGCAAGGACACGGAAGACGAGGCGCCGGCGGTCGTGGACATCGAAGCTTTTGCCCAGGGCCAAACCCACGCACTGGGGGAACTGAAGCTGGTGGAGGGCAAAACCAGGCCGCCGAAACCTTACACGGACGGTAGCCTGATTTCGGCGATGAAGCACGTGGGGCGGACCATCGACGATGCGGAACTGGCCGCGCACATGAACGGCGGGCTGGGGACCGCGGCCACCCGTGCCGAAATCATCGAGAAGTTGCTGCGCACCGACTTGATGACGCGTCAGAAGAAGGCGTTGGTGGTTACCGACAAGGGGTTGGGCCTGCTGGCTTCGGTGGTCCCCGAACTCAAGACCCCGGAACTCACCGCGGCCTGGGAAACCCTGCTGAAGGAAGTGGAACAGGGGATCACCGAACCGGCCAAGGTTTACGAGGCGATCGTCGTCTTTGTACAGGATGTCATCCCCAATGTCTGGAAGACAGCGCGGGTGGCGGCCGACGCCCTCGGCGAGTGCCCCCAATGCGGCGGCGCGGTACGCGCCACCAAGAAAGCCTATGGGTGTTCTCGATGGCGTGACGGCTGCACCTTCACCATCTGGCGCGAGATCACCGGCAAGAAGATCACGGAAGCCAATGCCCGCAAGCTGCTGGAGAAGGGGAAAACCGGCCTGATCAAGGGGTTCCTGGGTCGCAAGGGCACCTTCGATGCGCATCTCATCCTGGATGGGGAACACAAGGTCAAGTTCCACTTCCCATCCCGAAAGAAGAAATGAGGGGTGGCCATGGAACCAGGACCCAAGAACAGCATCCGTAACCACCTGATGACGTTCCATCAATGCGCCGGTCTGGTCGGCTCCAATGAGGAACTGGATGACCTTCTGGAAGAAACCATCCGGGCGGTCATTGACCTAGCGAAATGGAACGAACGACTGCTGACGGAAAAAGAACTCGAAGCACTCTATCCGGTCTTTTCCGCACGAGGCTTACGCAGACGCCGTTCGTGTGGCAACGGCCCATCCTATTACAAAATCGGCGAAACCCGGAACAGCCCGATCTATTACAAGATCGGCGACGTCGAAGCCTGGCTCCAGGCCCACCACGTGGTTTTGGACGAAGCGCTCTACGCCAAATTCGGGGTGACCGGGAAACCCGATTGAACTGGATCGGAGGGATAGGCCCTTGGCGCATCGCGGCGCCATGGGCCTGTACCCGTTCTTAATTTTAAAGCGGCCAGGGGCTTTCCTGCTTTAAACGGCGCCACCCGTCTCGCGCCACCAAAATGATGTCGACCACGGGGATTTTCAGGAGGTCCATGGTTTGACCGATCTCCCTGAAGGAAGATAAGGTCTCGTCGGGCCAAATCAAATCACCTGACGGGTCGTTGAGGACCAGAATGATCCGAGACGCGTTGTATTTCAAGAGGGCGACTTTGGCCACCTCCCGGCGGTAGATCTTGATACGGTCCACCGAGCCGATCGCCAGGCGTTCCTTACCGAGTAATCTCATGTGGCGATTCAGAAACAAACCCCAACATTGCATCGCCTCTTCCCCGGCAAGCGCTTTGCGGCAGTAGGCGGCGATGGAGCCCGGGGCATCCAAGCATAGCCGTTTCGGCAAGCGTTCTTCATCCATCCAAACCGCCGTTTCCTTCAATATGGCAAAGTAAGCGATGACGTGTTGCGGAATATCCACGGCTTCTAATGCCGCGGCACTCGCCCATATGGCCTCCGTGACGGAACCAAACCGGGATGCCAACCGATCGGCCAGGGCCTCGGCCTCGGGAACGGCCGCAACCGATAAGATCCTCGCCAGACGTGCCCTGGTGTCGCCAAGGAATGCCAGGTTTGGGCACAGATGCATGCGTGCGGGTCCGAAAGGATCATGACGATGCATGACGCCTCCCTTGGCGATCGACCGCCAAAGCCAACACCAGCAGCACCGCAAACGGTTGCAGGAGAAGTGTCAGGATCAGGAATGCCGTCATGAGGACACCTCCCCGCTTCGGCCGTAGGTTTGTTTCCAATACAGGCCGGTCCAACCGTCCGTTTCCTTTTGACCCCAGATCTTCACCGGTCCATGTGCCGTCGGGAAGCCATGATTTTTCGCAAACCTGGCCAAGGTATGACGAATCCGACGACGTTCCTTAAAACCCATTTCACGGTCCCACGACAAATGACCATGTTCCTGGGCCAATAACGCAATGGCGCCGGGTGAGTAC
>JAAUYB010230115.1_pt1 | contig 17521 bp, 17 predicted proteins | sample 7278071 | NCBI WGS metagenome assembly JAAUYB01 (sample SAMN14350121, study PRJNA611818) | marine sediment metagenome | isolation source: surface marine sediment (1.8m) | place: French Polynesia: Moorea | collected 2018-08
CCCGGGCGCGGCGGGACGCGCGCCCCAACCGGGGGCCGGCTGCCCGTCCCTTGGGCCTGCCCGGCCGGCCCGTCTTGCTGGTCTTTTTTTCCACCCCTCTGGCTAGACCGGCAGAGAGAAAAAGACGGTGGGCGGGGGCAGATCTTTTTCTTTGGACCCATCAAGTTGAGAAAAGGAAAAAAGGAGAAGAAAAAAATGATCACCAAGTTTTTCCATTCTCCTTTTGTTTATCCTCTCTCCTAGGTGGCCAGGAGGAGGCGCTCAAATGCCACCCACCTTCCCTTGGTCTTTGCCTTTATTGGGCGGTTTTTTAATGGGCTGATTCCCAAGAGGGGGAGAGAGGTCCGAGGAGGGGGGGAGGGCTCTGGCCCTGTTCTGCAAGCCCAATTTTTTGTGTCCTATTTACTCGCAATTTCCCGTGGCGCTCGAAGCAACCTTCGACACGACAGTTTTGCAAAAAAATTGTTTCGGGCGAAAAAAGGCATTTCTCTTTCTTTCTCTTGAGGCTAAAGCGTCAATGAACAGAGTTGAAGAGATTCCGCCAATCCAATCTTTTTGAGGGTGAAAAAAGGGGCGTGTTCTAAATTAAAATGGAGCTGGCGCCCTCTGGAGGGGAACGTGTTTCTTAACCCGTAACCAGCTTGGACTTGTCTAAAGGACCGAGCTCTGAGCCTGTTCTTCCATGCTGTCAATGTCAGGGTCAGGGGAACGTTTCTGGGACATGTCGAGGCGCGCGGATGTTTTCCCGCGAAACCTTCAAAAAGGCGGAAAAAGGAAGGAAGAGCTATGAGAACGTTCTCCAAAATGACCTTGAACAAGGGAGGGAGAGCGAGCAACACCCCCAGGCACATCAAAGAAGAGCAACAAGATTGTAAGGGGGGTGAGCGGGAATATTGCTTTTGGGTAAAAGAGATCCAGGCTATCATAGACAAAGGATGTACTTGCCTGCAGCGGCGTAAAGCGAGGAGAGATCCTTGTAGTGGCACCATAGACAATGCGAACTCGTGAGCAAGGGCTCGGGGAGGGGCGGCCTAGGTGGTGTAGGCGGCCGAGCCTCGGCGGGGGGCGTAGGCGACAAGGAAGGTGTGGGCGGTGAGGAAGACTCTAGAGAGGGGGTGTCATTCGAGTCGCTGCTTTTTTCCCCCTCACGGTAGTCATTCTCATCATTCGAAGTTTTCGAAGACAAGACAAAACTGTCGGAGGAGCTAGAGGGGGAAATGCGCACGGTGGTCGTGTCAGACCCCATTTCTTCTTCCCCGCTTTGCTGTGATCCGGCCGAGACGGGTCGGGAAAAAGGTGAAGACGGCTGGCCCCTCAGATCAGAGACGGACTCCTCATCGGAGAGTGAATTCGCCTCGGAGGTGCGCAAGTGAGCATTGCAGGCGCTCTTTCCCAAGGCCAAGTAGGCGCGGTCCTCCTCCGAGAGAAGATGAGTTTCTCCTTCTTCTGAATCGGAGAGATCTTCTTCCTCCGAGTCCGCGCGTTCCATTCCTCGTTCTTCCCTTTGGGCCTCTCTGTCCATTTGCCTAGCCTCAGCCTTTTGCCACCCTTGTATTTTTTCCATGGCGGGATCATTTCCGCAGGCCGTACGGCATACCACAGACACTCCGCCTCGGGTGCCCCGCTTGAGGGCCGCGTACATGGCGCAATGGTTGACGGAGAAGCAGCCAGGGCGAAGGTCGTGCACGAGCTGGTACTGGGCGGCCAGAAAGGCAAAGCTCGACACTGTCAACTTGTTGCAGGCCACCGGATGGAGCCCCACAATGGTGTGGAGCTCCTTGAAGAACCGTTCCAGCGACTCAAGCAGGATGATCAGATCGCAGTCGAGGTAGTAGAGATAGTACTGCCTTACGGAGGTGAACTGCTTCTCGCGGAAGAGTTGACGGGCGGCATCCACCTCTCTTTGAGATGGACTCCTTTGATCAAGACGGTTGAACCAGTCCTTGGCGTTGGCGGGAAGCTCAGGCTCATCAAGGAACCGTCCCTCGGGGTCTACTAGGTCATGAGGAAATAGACCTTTCGCCATTGTCAGTCCCACGGTCTCGCAGAGGTGGGCCAGACTGAAGCCGGGAGCCAGCAGTTTTCGCAGATCTGCAAAACAAAAAAAGTTTTGATGGGTATTGAAAGGGGGTTTTGTACTGGGGTTCACTCACCTCGAAAGTGAAGGTGACGGGAAGGCAGGTCTAGCATGACCACACTGGAGCCATTTTTGAGAATCTTCCAGTCTCGATAGTAGGAGCGTCCAAATTTGCCGTTGGCACTGGCCACATAGTTGGCCAAGAGCACCATGTCGTAATGTGCACCATTAAAGGTGAAAATGTTCAGGTTCTGAGCCAGCTTGTCTAGCTCTCTCTCAAACAGGCCCAGAAAAGACCGCTCCCAGCACGCGGCCATGTTCCACTCTTCCTTTTCTTCCTGTTCCGCCGTCTCAGAGCCCTCCTCCTGGACTTGCTCCTCTTCGTCTTCCTCTTCTTCTGACTCTTCTTCTTGTTCCACCGCAGCCTGGCCCCCTTCCGAACCATAAGGGGGGGAAGTATCCACATCAATATCAGCCCCGGGCACATAGTCAGGATCGTCCGAGCCGCTCTCTCCTGAATCGGTCATAGCTGCCGCGGCCTCGGCTTCCTCGGCTTGAATTCGATGTTGCTCCCTTATCCAGTCGACAAAGTAGTCAAAGTGCGCCTTCTTGTAGCGTTTCACCACTTGGTAGAGGGGGGCCAGCAGTTCTTTCTTCTTTTGAGCCAAGTTCTCTTGAAGACGCATGAGGTGGAGAAGGTAGCGCTCGACCGCTGGACGCACTCCCCTCAGACCCCCCTCCACGGCAAAGTGAACCGGCTCTGATGTCAGACGATCAAGGTGTCCCAAGTAGATGGGTGTTTGGAGCGCCACGGCATCATTTCCACTAGAGGCGCTTCTTGGAGCGGTACTCAGAAACTCAAATTGAGGATCTCGACGCGCGCTCCTGGCTTCCCCTTCCTCTTCAAAGTTGTGTGTGGTAGATTCAATGTCCAATGCACAGCAGCTGAGACGACAGCATTCAAGGATGGCCGCACGATGCTCCGCCGTGTCGAGACCAAGGAGCTTGAGATAATAGAGGGCGTCGAAAGGAATGCGATTGAGCACTTGGGGACCCTTGGGACCTAGATTTTCTACCCACTTTTCCCCCTCTCGACAGCTGAGGCAACCACAGGCGCTAAACGCCTTATCTCGATTCAGTTCCTCCTCCACGCCCACCTCTTCGAGCCTCTCTTCTCCATCTTCCTCCTCCTCTTGCTGTTCCTCTGAGTGGGTGATGTCGCGCGGCAAGGCGGAGGAAGTCTTGCCGCTCTTGGAGCACAGAAGCTTCTCCTTCAGGACGTGCTGTCGATAGGCTTCTTTGAGAGTGTAGAGACGGCCGTGACCGGTGACGCCCACCATGATGCTGTCTTTCCACGGAAAACGCTTCCGACCGTGCCCCCTCCCAGGCGCGTCCCAGAAGGTAGCGACGATGCGGAATGTTTGCCGCTTCGGTTGCAGTCGAATGCTGTTGGCCTTCTTCACGCTGAACACGGGCAAAGTTCCTAGATGGTAGATGAGAACAATAGGTTTGGGCCCGTCTGCCCATGGCCATTGGCCAAGGTGAGTCAGGACCTCGGCTGGACGCATGCAAAGGTCGTAGAGGGTCCAATCTCGGGCGCCATCGATCCGAGGGAGCGTCTCTGGGACGCGCAGCAGCACATTGTCGGCCTCTAGAAGAATGGCCAGTTTCTTCAGACAGCAGTCCGGATCGAGTCTGCCGCTTTGGATGTAGAACCCCTCGGTGGGATCGAGGCCCTGACCATTGCAAAGTTGCTCGACATTGTGCACAAGATAAAGCTCGAACCCAGACCCTCTCCTCTTGAGGCAAAACACATCGCATGTAGCCCCCACTGCTTCTTCTGGATGGGTGAGCAGAATCCTCACGCGAGTGTCGAAAATTTTGATGGGTGTGCACTGAGGTCCCGTGTACTGCAGGATGACGAAGGTACGTCCCAGGGTCGACTGAAGGCGAGACAGGGCGGCGTGATTGCGCACACTCAGATACTGGGGGTCTTCTTCGTACGCGCCATAGAACCGGACGAGATTGTCTTCTTGCAACAGAGACGTTTGCTGCAAGCTCGTCTTGAGACCGAGGGTTTCTTTCAGCACTTCGGCGTACAGCTGAAGAGGGGTCTCTTCTCGGTCTTCGGCGTAAAACTGTAAAATGTCTTTGAGAGGCGAACTGCCTAGAAGGTCGCATCCTGGGAGCGTCATAGTCTCACACGTCAAGCAGCAAGGGAACCTGCCTAGTAGGCGCCCTCAAGTTCTCCACCATGCGTCGAAAGATGACAATGTAGTGTGTCAGTTGGAACACTGCAACGCCTGACCCCCCTGGCAAATTCTGGGCAAACTGCCTGGCCACATCCTCATAGGAAAAACGGTCAGGAAACTGAGCCAAGTCGGCCAGAGAGCTCACTTTAAGAGGTTCCTTGAGAATGTTCTCACTGTTTCTTTTTCCTTCTTCTACTTCTCCAAATTGTTGACCGTAGAAGAAAGAGTAGCTCACATTTCCATCTTCGATCTTGCGTAAAATGGCGTTGGCTGTCAACGTAGCCTGGAGAGAAAGAGGCAATGTCAGACTTGGAGAGTCTTGTTATGAAAATACCGTACTCACATAGAAGGGGGGATCGCTTCCAAATTCTTCAATGAGCTGTAGGAGAGCCGAGGTGAGAATCCTCTTCGGGTTAGGATGATCCACAGGGAAGCGCACTACACATTCTATGATGCCGTGATGCCCTTGACGTCCAATAAAGCGCCGACCAAGATAAAAGACCGGTTTGGGGGATAGCACACGTGAGTGTCGACGTTTTAGCTCCTCCAGGGAGGCGCAAAAGGCACGCCTGTCTTGGCGGAATCGCTTTCCACTCCTGGTCAGTCCTCGCTTGAAACCCCTTTTTGGAGCCATGGGGCCCCAGGCTTACCGATGTCCGGGCCAATTTCAGCACCGCCGCTAGACCCACTTTTTGACTTACACTTGTACAGAAATGTCTCTAAAGATAAAAGATTTAAACCAAATGACCAACCTGAACTTCCAAGCAGCGACAGCACGCACCTGAATGCGTCAAGCTCTCCTTTCAGACTGAACTGAACAGAAGGGGAAGGGAAATGTCCCAACACGCCAGGTAGCAAAGAGAAAAAGCCTTCCTATTGGTTGATTACTCTTCTTAGAGGAACCCAACCCGAGGAGGCAGGCGCGTTGGGTGTAGGCGGGGCTGCCTTGCGCTGATTGGTTGCCGGAAAAAAAGGAAGGAGGAGAAGGGAAAGAAACTAACGTGTGCGCATGCGCGTTCCTTAGTCGCTCGCACATTGGGCTACGGACAAGAGCTCCTTCCTTCTCTTCTCTGTTTAGTTGATTCGGAGCCTTCCAGAGGCTCAGAGGCCTCATGGACCCTCTTAGCAAGATATTTGCGTCGGGAGAGGTGTCTCATCAGACCCCTCGCTTGGAGAATGGCACATTCAGTCTGCGAGAGCATGGCGTGGATGTGTTCTTCCAAGCCTCCAACACCGACAGCAACTTTCAGCACCTAGGGCCCGTCAACGCCCTAAAGGTGAAGCACAGGCCCCTGTGGAACTTCAGCAGTGGTATGTCCTGAGAAGATAAAATAACTATAGAGGCAAATTTTACCCCTGTTTTCAATGCTAGGCTATTTCATCTTGTCTGTGCCCAGCACGACCAAGAAGGCTCGAAATGGAGGGTCTTTTGAGCACATCATCTTGATTGACAACGCCACCGCCTCCTCTCTCTTCCGCAAGCCATTGGAGATGATCCGCGCCCTCACAGAGCGCGGACGAAGTCTGGTCAATGACTGGAACTGCCGCTACTCGGCCAAGGAGTGTCGAGGAAGGAGGGTAAGAAGCAGTTTAAAGTGAGGAAGATCCATATTTTGACTGTTTTCTTACACAGGCTCATCTGGACTACAACTACACCCTGACCAAGCACACCTTTGGAGGAGCACGCTCCTCCAACCTTTCTGAGCTGAAACTCATTCTCTCCACGTTCAACTTCACCACGGAGAACCAAGCCTCAGACGAGATTAAACTTCGTTTCCAAGACATCAACGTGCAGATCAAGCTGAAGTCGACCGGATTCCGCAACGACGACAAGCCCTCCTTCGACAGCTGGGGGTTCCAGCTCAAGCTCCCTGACTTCCTCCGCCTTCTGACCAGCAAGAGCTTTGCCAAGGTGGTTCGCTTTGCCGGCATTCTTGCCAAGGACGCCAAGATCCAAGATGATCCCGTGGCCGACAAGAGAGAGGCGCTCGGGATGGCCGAGAGTCGCAGCGGCAACAAGTCTCCTATGGAGCCTCTGGACCAAGACAAGCCCTCAAGCGGGCGCTTGCTGGCAGCTGGACGCGGGCGCGCTCCCGGAAGAGGCGGGGGGCGAAAGACAAACACGAGGAAGGCACCAAAGCTCTCTTCGGCACCCTCAGGACCAGGCCCAAGCGGATCACATGAGGGCGGTGCTTCAGTCCTGGCAGAGGAAACCAGCGGTGACGTGGTGGATCTGGATGAGGAGGTGGAGGTGACGGAGGTGGGAGAGGAGGGAGAGGAGGTCGACAATCAGCAGCAAGACGAGGACGGTAGTGAGGAGGAGGAGGAGGAAGAGGAGGAGGAGGAGGAGGAGGAAGGTGAAGCGATTGAGGAGGGGGGAGAGGAGGGAGAGGAGGGAGAGGCGGAGGGAGAGGAGGGAGATGAAGAGCCAGCAGAGGAGGTGGTGGATGAAGTGGGTCTGGAGAACAACGATCTGGGACCAGAACTCTCCGGGCAGCTCGTCACTCCTCAGCTGAGGCCTCCTCAAGCCGTGGGAGCAGGCAGGGGCCCCAAGGACGGAGGTAGACCGAAAAAGGGCGTTCGACGCCAGCTCTTCCCGCAAGGTGACTCTGCTGCAGGCCAAGCGAGGAAGCGCTCGGCGGGATCCAAGCTTGAGACCTCTCTTGTGAAGAGAACCCGCTCCAGCAACAAGAAATAGAGAGGAGCTATCAAGGCGACCATGACCCCCAGTCCTCCTTCAGCTACACTGTGCTGTGGCCAGAGCGGCACAGGAAAAACCACTTATGTCAAGCAGTGCCTCCAAGATCTGGGGCTGCCAGTGGTGGTGGTGAACGGAGGACCGGAATACAATAGTTTTCGACCCAAGATAATGACCCTGGATGATGATTTTAAGAAGATTGTACGGCATGCTATAGTGCTTGAAGATTTTGTTCGAACCCAAGACAAAGAAGGACGGACCCTGATCAGACTGTTGGGATTCTTGAAGCGTCATCAGCGATGCCACATCTTTATTAACACGTACCTCATTCGAGGCACGGGCATTTCTTCATTCTTGCCTCTGTTGGATTTTGCCCTTTTCACCAAACACCCTTCAAACCGACAAAGCTTGGATATTTTCCTGAAAACATTTCCTCTACCCAATGTGACAAGTGAGTCTTTTCTGTCCCAGACGGCCCGTTACCTCTTGCTTGATCTAAAAGCTCTTAAATACAGTCTTTTAAATGACTCTGGGCAAACCCTTCCTCAGCCTTCTTCCCTCCCCTCCTTAGCCTGGAAATCTTCGCTCATTTCCATTCTGAAAGGTTTTGAGGACTCTAAACTGCTTGTTGCTATTCTGGAGTTCATTTCCCGAAATGTACAACTTGACCCTTTGGTGAACCATTTTGACTTTAGCATCACCCTGGCAAATTCAAAAACCTCTCACAAAGTTTCTATGATTGATTACCTTCTAGCTCTGCGATCCGTGCAAAAGCCATCTTCTTCCATCAAAGCACTACATGCTTTTTTTCTTTCAAAATTTCACCTCCCCGGTGTCTTTGTTCAAAATTTGCAGCTCCGAAAATTGCAGCGCAGAGAAGAAATAAAGTAAGATAAAGTAAGACAAAGTAAAATACTGTAAAACAAGGAAGCCTTTTTTCTGACATGAAAATACGATTTATGCATTGCTTGTAAATTCCAGTTTATTTTCCCCTTTGTATTGTAGCAAGTACATAATCAAGTTATCTTTCTTGGTATCAAATTTGTGTGTCGTACAGCACGGAAGATGTCCCCCCATTCGCTTTTTTCCTCCTCCCTTCCCTTTTACCCTTCTCCTAACGCCCTTGTGTATTGTATATAGTAAAGAGGATGATTGTTTTACCACTCATTTTACCCAACAAGACGCATTTATATAAGATGTCATTCCCATGTAAGTAATCATTTTTTCTCAAGCGCAGCATTCTTTTCTTATGTTCATCAGCATGAAGCACCGTTTAAGAATACTCATACTTTTTTCGATAATTACATTATGTGAAAATAAAGTACTTCTCTGCCTGCACATCTTTGTGTTTTGAAATTTGCCACATTCCTCTAAACTATTTAAAAACACTGCAGATCAGTGCCCATTCCTCTTGCAAAATATATAATTTTGAAATTTGTGCCCATAATTCGGCATAAAAAGATTTTTGGTCCTTCTACTCGTACGGCATGCATGAACGTTCGAAAGAAGGTAAGAACCAGTTGTACTGTTCTTCTCTTGTAGCGGTAAAAAATTCCATTGGACTTTTCAGCAAGATTTATTGAGGAGTATAAACAATCAGGGTTCTTGAGTTATCCTGCTGCTGTTCTCTTGAGTTAGCTGGACTCCTCACGTTCCGACTCTCACTGACTGTTCCTCTCCTTCTCCTTTATGTCCAGGAATAACATCAGGTCAAGCAGACAAGTCTCCGCGTCCTCAATGCCTCCGTGTCGCATCTCACACTCGTCAGGAAGGTTGCTCACCTTCTCCATGTCAATGGCGTTCATGACCTTTTGCAGCACGTAATCGCCGTGGTCGGAGTTGGATATGGGCCACTCCTTCTGAAGCACGGCAAAGACCAGGGGGAGACACTCCTTCTTGAAGTAGTTTGACTGAACAGCCATGCAGTCAAACTCGTCCAGTCCGTAGCTATCATAGAGCTGGGAGGAGTCCTCGGGAAGGACGGCGTCACGTATACTCGACTGCATCTCGGAAGCTACTGAAGCATTGCCACGGCCGAATCTCCTATATATGGACGCGCCTCCTTTTCTTTTTTAGTAACGTTTTTTCATAGTTTTGCCTGCGGCACACTTCCCCCCTTCCCTCTCAGGAGTGGAATGTACATTAAGGCAAGCGCTCCCTTTCCGTCCAGGAAACGTTTTTTTTCCAAGAAGAAAAAAAAAGACTGCCCAAGGTGTAGGAAAAAAGTGATGCTTGTGACATTCAAGATCAAACCATTTATTTAACTCTTCTCAATGACCGCGTTTAACAGCTCCAACTCTTCAGGCTTAACTTGAGGCTTCAAACTGAGGTCAGAAAACTTGTCTGTGCCAAGAACTCCCAAGATATCATCGCTGCGCAATATCTGTCGATCGCACGACAAACTCGGAGCAAACACAAGAAACTGTAGAGTATGTCGATTACGCACAGGCACCTTGAGAGGAAGCTGATTCGCGTATGGAGCATCCGACTCAAAAAAAGTCTGTAGTGTCAGGGTAAGCATGGAACGACCCTGATTTGGCCTGCCAAAGGAAAAAAGTGAAAACAGGAGAACAAAATCAGCCTAAAAAAACCATACCTGTTTTGCTCAATGCGAACAGTGAAGATAAAATGGCCCTTCCAATGTTTCTCGGGGGTGAGACGGTACACTGCTTGATGGATTCCAGCAGAGATCAAAGGAAGTTCATCCAGATGAATGTCGGCCTGATACCTTGTGATACTGAATGGCATAGGAAAGGGAAAAATGGAGGGACACTCTCCAACATGTCGGAAGAGATTTTGGCGAGTTTCTTCTTTTCTGCAGCCGGGGCAGGTGGTTATGCCCCGTCGACACCGTTGCTCGTGATGTTGCAGTTCGCTGGGGAGGAAAGAAAATTGGAGTCTTGCTTAATTAACCTTTATAAAGACTTACTTACGCCACATTGTCAAAAGTCTTCTTGCAATCCAGGTGTCGGCATTCCTTGGGACTTGCATTATAGAGCTTGGCCGCAACTTGGGTCAAGATCCGGGCCGGCAACATAGGTCCTGCACAGTACATACGTAAAAATAGAGCTAAAAATTCAAGCTGCTGAAATGTCTCTCACCTGTCAGCTTGCATACAGGACACTGAATGACGGACAGCTTGTCCCAGCCCTGCTTCTGAAGAAAACACAATTTTAAGTAAAGACAAAAGATTTTAGGGAGGAGAAACTCACCACAACACATATTTTGCAGCAAATATGATTATTTACACAATTGTACAAAATCCCTCGCAGTTCTGAAAAACCAGCCAAGCACACAAAACACGACAAGTCTGAGTCCAAAATCTCTCGAGCCGCTCCAATGAGACCTCCTTCTGCAGCCCCAGCCATGGTGACACTGACTTTGGCTTGGGAACAGGCCCGTTTAAGGGGCTTGGAGTACATGGAAACTCCCCCTCCGTTTTCCAGCTGACCACAGACTGTTACCAGGCTCCCTCCCTCTTTTCTCCATAACAAAGCGCGCGCCTGCCCAAGGCTTCCCATTGGTCGCTTGTCCGTAAGTCATCCCCTCCCTCCTTCCTTTCCCTTTGGCACCAAAAGGCGCAAGAGGGCGTGGTCTCTTTTCTCCTAGAAGCCAACAACATCAAGGCTTCAGGAGCTATCAGTTGTGTTGAGAAGCTCGTCACATCTACACCTCACCATGGCCAGTGCTGCATCGACATCTGCTTCTTCTGTTAGAGCTGCCACCCTTTCAGACTTTGAAAGGTAAGATCTCTATTGTAAAAGACTCCTTTGGTCAGTTTTTTATTTTTTTTTTTTTAAAGAATCCACCTTGCCATCCTGGCTCGCCTAACCACGAATGAGAACTACATAACGGCCGAGCTTTGCTCCTACCTGCCCCATGTGGTAGATGATGCATGCGCCTGTCTCTCTCCCGCAATCGACTTGGGTTATGATACTATTGTGAGTGTCACAGCCAGCGAGATTGTGCTGAGATCAAAGATTGCCTATCCCAACTATGCAGCCAGCATAGTTCTGCCGATAGCACCCTTCCTCGAACTGGTGGAAATGGCCACCTTCCTGGACTTTTGTGAGTGTTTCTCAATTCTATATTGTTTGATTCGCTATTTAATGTTCCTTTTTTGTAACAGGGAACAGCGAGCAAACAATATACGCCCACGTGCAGCACGAGGACGAGAATGGCGAGGTTGGCTATGTGAGGGTTTCTCGTCGACATGCCTTTGTGCACATTCGGCGAACGATTCTGGCTGAACCCGACGACCTCACCACTGATTTTTGCTTGGATTCTCGAGCATTCTATCACCTGTGGAAAGAACTGCCCGAACTTATTCTCTCCTCCAACTCAATATTTCCCAACACCCATCTCTGTACAGTGGCTATTGCTCTGGCTCGCAGTGTGTCTTTTTACCTTGATGAAATGATTACCCTTTCCCTTTCCTTGGCAGATTCGCCAAAACTAGAGAACTTTTTTTCCACTTTGGAACATACCCTCCTACCCGTGTTATGTTATTCCCGCGGTCTCCTTCATACTCTCAAGTCCCTGAAAATGTTTATGCCTTCTTGTCTCCTTATTTCTCTGGAAAGCGGCTTGGAGCGGTATAAAAAACACAAAGAATTTTCCCGCCTCTTGCGTGTACATCTAACTCGTTCACTTCTTGCCCGGTACACCCTTGGCCCTCTTGATTTCCTAGAAAACCCTGCAGCTAATTTTTTTTACTCCTTAAGACCCATCTTGACCAATCTACAATGGGAACGCTTAATGCTTCAACCTCATTTCCCGCATTAAATCACGACTCAAAGTTTAAGGTAATAAACACGTTTATTTCCTAAAGAAGACTACAACTTGAGCGACTACGTCTTGAGCGTCCGATCACTTTGACACCGCGATGCCTAGCGCCAGACCAGCCAGGAATGAGGCCAGACCCACAAGCCCGAGAAGGAGCATCGTCTCAGTCCCTCTTCCCTCCTGGGTGACGGTGATGACTTCCTCCGTCTTGTTGTCAAGAACTTTCCTCAGCGCTTGGTAGTGACCCTCTAGAAGGTTGAGAAGCTCTTCCTTGGCCCCGATGACGATGTCTTCTGTGGCATCGAAGATCGCGTCCTGATGCTCCTTCAGAGACTGGGTGGCTTGATTGAAAGCCTCCTTCTCTTGATCTCCCCTGTTTGAGAAGGCTGGGAGGAGTGTCTCCTGACAGAAGCGAGACTGATTCTTCCATGTGTCTCGCTCCTTGGAGGCTAGCTCAAACAGCTCGTGCTGAGTCCAGTAGCGCTCCTCCTCCAGACCCTTCTGCACCTGGAGATCTGTCCACAAAGAGGCCACTCTCTGCAGAGCGTCGTCTCGCTGATGGGTGAGGCGTCCCACGTCGCTGTTGCGCGCCTTCACCAGAGGAGCCCACTCAAGCAAGGTCTTGTTGGTCCTGACACACGCCTCCGTGACGTGCTTGAGCTGAGACGCGTTCTTCTCTCCCTCATGGTGGAGGCGGGTAAGCTCCGTCTTGAAGGTGTTGACGTCATCCTGTAGCTGCTGAAAGAAGCTCCAGTCGAGGTGGTACGTCAGCTTCACCAGATCCACGCAGTCGGACACGGTGTAGACTTCCGGCAGGCAGACGCTGAAAAGTAGAAAAAAATAATGTCATTATCGTATATCTTTACAGGCTTTTCCTAGGTCTACCTAGCACCGTCTGGAGAATTCTGCACACCATGCTTGATATCAAGGATCTGACCGTTCTACGAGGCGTTAGCAAGACTCTTCACAGCAACTTGGAGCCTCAAGAAGAGACCTACAAAAGGCAGAGCATTGTCAAAATCAACAAGCTTTTGCCAGCCCTCAACCTGAAGCCTACTTACTTTGACTCTTGGAAAACGGGCGATGTGTCTAGGGAGCTGAACTCTCTACTTTTCCACGCCTATGTTCTGCAGCTACCTTCCCCCGCATTCCCATTTCATACAAGAGATGCAGACCAAATGGGTCATGGACATGGTCGCGGTATGACTTTGGCCATGAGTTACATTGGGAAAAAAATTCAAACTTTTTATCAATTCCAGTTGTTGCTGTGAAACCCCATCCAAAGAAGGACATGCTAGCTGTTCTGACCCGAGATGATCGCCTTCGTCTCTACTTGTATAATCCCGAGGCCGGTACCTACCTCTTGTATTCTACAGGATTTCTGGTAAGAAAAGAAAAGAAAACCTATATATCATGACTATCACTAAAACGTGTTCTCCTTCATTGCAGCGCACCTCCCATGATTTCCGTGGATTCATGCTTGACATCAAATGCGGAAAAATTATGTTCAACCCAGCAGGCACTCATGTGTGTGTAGAAGTCGTAGACGGTGTGAACAGACCCTGTGAATGCTACCTTTTCAAGGTCGAACAAACCATCTGCCCTCGAATTCGCCCTGGCGGCGGTTTTTTGAAAACCCATGAATCCAACTTTAGTTGGGTATCTGAAACCAGTTTTCTCCTTTATCAAGCTGACTACTACGAGAGCTATCCCTGCCGCTACACACTGACCGAATCAGAGGAAATCTATGACAAGAAATCAATCTTGAAGGGAGCCAAAAAAATGTTCCGACGATTTGTGGCTGAATATGTGCGAGAACAAGTGGCATGGGAAGCTCCAGAAGGCCATGTTGTAGCTGTAAGCATTAATGAATGTTCAGAGGATCAATGTGGAGATCACTTCCTACACATCATGGAGCTCGCCAAAGATGAAAGCAGAGCGATGCAGATGCGGCGATACAGACTGGACGGTGAGGGCTAAAGATGTTACTTTCAGCTATTTCTTTTGCCTATATTATTCCTATATGTTTTTTCAGGAATATTGTGTGAACTACAAGAGACCAGCTTTGCAGTGTTTGCCATCTATCTAACTTTCCATGACGTTGCCAAGGCCAAAGCTTCCTTTGAAGCAAGCAAAAGAGAGGCCGAATACCAAGAAAGCCTAGATCCCAACTGCTGGGAATTGGATTCCTGTAACAAAACCATGAGCTTGGAGCCATCGATGAGTCATGGTGTGGTAATCAGGATTGACAAGCCGACCTCCCAAGTCACTTTTCATCACTACTGTCCTAACCTGGTCTCCATGAATGAGGATAACCCTCTCCACACACTCGATCGAATGGATGATTTTCCCCTACGCCGCCAATATATCCGGGAGCAAATCCATGTAGGCGAATCCCAAATCTACTACCATTCTAATAAGAAGCCATATCTGACCTTGTCCCAACACGAAAACGTACCTCCAATTTCTCTAACCGGTGAAGGAGCGACAGCTCGCGAAAAGTCTCACCCGCATTTTTCAGTATTCAACGTCTTTGGATCCGACAATGTACTCATAACGATAGCTCTCAACGAAACGGTTTTGACTAAACTTACGCCTTTCCGCAAACGCAAGTACCCCGCCATAAAGTATACAAAACGCCCCCGCCTTTCTTAATTAAGGAGTTGTTTAAAAAAACGGAGTGAAAAATGTCTAAATTTTTTACATGTTACAGTTTGCAAGTTATGTCCGAAATAAAAACGAATGAAGTGAAAAAAATGTAGACTGTATACAACCGTTTATTTGCTTTACTCTGTACACTTTAGCAGATAAATCTCTTCTCTTAGCTTGGCATTCTCCTCCTTCAGACTGGAAATTTCTTGAAGGTAAGCCAGCCTCTCCGCCTTCTGCCTATCCCTTGTCCTGCGCGCGTTCTTTGCCTGGATGGAGTAAAAAGCAAATAAATATAAAGGACCTTCAGTGGAAAGGGTGTTTTGTTCACCTGTTGGATTTTCCTTTGTTCAGCTTTGTTTTTTGCCTCCTCTATAGACTTTTGGTACTGCCGCTGAGGTTTTGGACCAAAACGAATACGAGGGGCCCTGACACGCATCTTCTTCACCACAAGTCCATCGTCGCTTCCAGTCTTGGCCTCGAGTTTCTGGTCTTCGTTCGTATCCTCTTTTGGAGAATGATTTTCAAGCTGAGGCAGCGTCGGATCATCGGCTTCCTCCTCAAAAGAGCTTAGAATCTCCTCAATGCTTCTCTCAATCTTGCCTTTTCCGGCCATAGCGAAGAGGCTGGCTTCCAAATGGAGGAGAGTCTTTTCCCCAAGGAGGATAACGTGCAACTGGTCCAGAATCGTTCCGATCCCTCCGCGAGCTCTTCTCTTTCTTTTCCCTCCTTCGGCTTTTCCCCCTTTCTTCCCATTGGCTGCGTATGCCATTCTGTCTCCTCATTGGTCAATGTTACAAAGAGCTGAGCGCAGGAGAAGACTAGCAGCCTATGGCTGAGAGGCAAGGAGGAATACAAGCTCAAAGACCAGGAGAACCAATAAATATCCCCAACGGAATTGATCCAAAAACAGTAGGCCTAAGCATTTGCAGGAAAAGCGGAGTACACATGAAAAGACTGTAGGCAAAATGCAAGTAGTTGTAAATGTTCAAATGTTTTTATTGTAATTTTTGGAAAATGTTAAATTGTGCAGAAAATGACATGAAAAGGGAAATTTGTACCTTGTTTTCGCTTTGTACTATTTGTTTTTTTGTCATCAAGATCTTCTTTTCTCTGTTGGGTTGTGAAGGTGCTTATTCAGAATCCGCGACGGGCTTGCTCCCTGTCCTTAGCCTCCTTCTCCCCGGGGGTTGGAGTGAAGGCCACCTTGCTCATGTCGTAAGCGTTGTAGAGGTTGAAGCGGGCCAGGCGATCTGTGAGGGTCATGTCCAGCGGAATGACCGTCACCCGATTGGCATGGAGAGCCAGAAGACCCGCGCACTCGAATCGCTCAAGCAGCATTGCCTCAGCCGCTACCTGAATGGCTGCCAGCGCACTGCCTTGGAACCGCATGTGGTGTTTGGGGAAGATCTTGTTGCAGATCTCGCGGATGAGCCTAGCAAAGGCCAAAGGCGAACATATCTTCTCGTAGTCCCCCCGGTGGAAGGCCTTGCGGTTGCGCTGGAGTTCATGCTGGTTCTTCTTTGTTTTCCTGGACTTCCTTGACTGCTTGGACTTCTTTGCTGCAGGTTCGCTTACTGTCGGTCCTCTTGCCCTCTTCTTACCGTGTCTTGATGTAGGAGGTGTTTGGTCAGTGACTGGAGGGTACCGACACCGTGGCTCTTTCATGGCCACTGTGGGGCGAGGGGTGGACTTCTGAGCAATAAGAGGAGGCTGACGAACCCGTGGGCACTTCTGAGCTACTGTTGGCCTGGACTGTGGAGGAGGTCCTGCGGAGGAGCCCTGGTGGATGTTGCTGGAGGAGACGGTTGTGAGGGCAGTTTGCAGGAACTCAGGCCTAGGCGCCTTTTGAGCTACTGTGGGCCGCGAGACGGAGGGAGAGTCAGTGGAGCAGCCTGTGTCCGCCGGCCCGTCAGGAGCGTGAGGATCGGGAAGTTCCTCGTCCAGGTCGTTGTCGTTGGAGGTGATCTCCGCTGCAGCGCGGTCGGCAGTATTCTCCGAATTGTCCTCTTCTTCCGTCTCCGTCTCTGTTTCGGTCTCGTAGTCTGCCTGGGCCGTTGTGGCCCTTTTCAGATCGTTGTACATAGCCGCATAGGCATCGGGCTTGCCACGCCCGATGCCTCGGAGAATAGGAGGGATGATTGGCGGACGAGAGGCCAGACTGCTGGGCGGAGGAGGAGGGGATGTGGGCTGAATGGCGATGCAGAGCTCTTCTTCCTGTTGTGCTGGCTGAGCGGAAGCTTCCAAGCCAGAGTCTGCAGAGGAGGTTGGGGAGTCCGTGGGAGGTTGGAGGATGGTAAAGAGCTCCTCGGGAATATGGGGAGGAGTCGAAGCGCTTGTGATCAGGGAAGCCAACGTGCTGCCACCAGGGAGAGGAGAATCCAACATGGCCTTGGCTGCTCCCCCTTCCCTCTCCTGAAGAACCCGTTGGGCCTCTTCTACCTGGATGAGGTCCGACGGGTCATCAGTATCGGTCTAAAAACAGAGAGAATGTGTATGGAATGTGCACTTTTATTAAGCTTGAGGGTTGTTTGGAGAGAAATTGACAAAAAAGGTATGTAAAATCACCTCTTCGGCTTGGGAGAGTTCCTCCTCCTCCTCCTCCTCCTCGTCTGTAGTGTTGTCATTGTTCCTGTGCTAAAGGGAAAAAGATGCGTGTTTATGTGACATTAGAAATCCTGAATGAGCTTGCCAACTTACTTCTGTAGGCAGCTTGTCGTCTGGGAGACATCTCCGAGGGTTCCTTTCATCTTCGTCGTCTCCGTCGCCATCTCCTCCTCCACCTCCTCCATTCGCCCCACCAGTGTTGGGCGATGCTCCAGGGGCAGAGTTGGTAGTGGGAGATGTTGCCTCAGTGGTAGGTGGTGAGCTCTCCTGATGATTGGAGGTTGGAGCCTCCTTGCTGGAGCCATTTGAGGTGAAGCACGCAATGAAGGCGGAAGTCAGGCGCTGGTTTTGGGAGGAAGAATAAAGGGAACGAATATTTCAAAAGCTTTTTTCTTGCCGCCCCTCCAAAAACACATCTATTTTGGTGGGGAGACGCCCGGACCCCCAACGCCC
>JAAUYB010116661.1_pt1 | contig 17489 bp, 12 predicted proteins | sample 7278071 | NCBI WGS metagenome assembly JAAUYB01 (sample SAMN14350121, study PRJNA611818) | marine sediment metagenome | isolation source: surface marine sediment (1.8m) | place: French Polynesia: Moorea | collected 2018-08
ACAGTAGCCGTAAGCGACGGAGGTTCAACATGAGCATCTTTCCCAAAAAAGCCAGGAGAGGGGATCGCGTGACAATCCACCATGCCATGCTGGCCCAAAAGGTAAAGGAATTTGTGTTCCCCTACGTGCGCTTGGGCGTGAAAGATCCGGCGGGGGACTGGACCCCGCTTTTCGAAGGCCACCTGATGAAGATGCCCAAGGTTTCTCCAACGGTCTCTGAACCCGGGGCATCGGGAAACCTTCGTCGCTCGCTGCCTATCCATGTGTTGGCCGGATACCTGTCCACCGGCAGCAAACGGCAGCAGTTGACGGAGATCCTGGAAGGCATTCCCGATGCGGTACATCGATATTTCGTCTACGAGGTACCCGCGGATGCCCGGCCCGGTCGCTATGAAGTCATTTCGGAATTGTATGTCAACGGGCGGAAACGTCTGTCCGGCACCCGTGATGAGGACTTCTTCTTCGTAGAGGAACTAACCGTGAATTCAGTGGAATCCCACGGTGACGGGTGGCGAGTTCGGGTGACCAATCTATCGCAGGAACCCGTGCAAGTGGCCCTGGCCGCTTACGGTCAAGACGATTTTCAAATGCGGATCCATACCATCCCCGGCGATGTCGAGACCAGCCTTGCTTATGATCAGGCAGAAACCTTTCTCGTTTGGAGCGAGGGCCGGGTAGTGCAACCCCTGTTCGATCGAAGCGAGCCCCTGTGCCTGCGTAATCAGCGTTATACCGTGTTTCGGGACAAGGAAGACGCCGATGCCGTTTTCATCATGGATGCCGAAACGGAAGATGGTTTCCGCCTGGAGGGCCGGGCGCGCAGCTTGATGCTGGCCGCCGACGGCAAGACGACGCGGAGCAGGTTGCGGACCGGGGAAACCGAGGAAATCTACGATGAACTGGTTGCCAATGGATTGATTGTAGAGATCGACGTGGATGATTTTGTGCCGGTTCTTCAAAGCAAAGGGTAGGGGAGAGGTAGCATTCGGTCCTCTTCATCGGATGCCGTCGGGATCGATTCACACCGGCTTGAGTATGATCGGGCTTTTCCATGGACCCATTTTTATTCGCGTGGTATAACACACTCACGTTATTCATTTTTGGTTTTATCCGGTCGAACGCGTATCTTTGTCTGTGCCGGCCAGGGGATTTTTAAATAGGAGATGAATAATGGGGATTGCATGTGCCTAATTGTTTCGATGTTACATTAGATATTCTATTACCGGATAGAGGAGATGAACCGTGACTGTACGAAATAGCAAAATTTTTGAATCGTCATTTGCCATATTGGATGTTGAAACTACCGGTCTCCGGCCGGGCGAGGATCGGGTTGTAGAAGTCGGGGTGGTGCATTTAAACCCTACCGGAGAAGTGGTGCCTGCCTTCAATTCGTTGGTCAAGCCCAATCGCCCCATGGCCGGCACCGAAATACACGGCATCACCAATGAGGATATAAAAGATGCGCCGACGTTCGAGGAAATTGCGCGATCACTTGTTGAAGCGATTTCGGGAAGAGTCATTGTCGGACATAATGTTTACTTTGACATGCGGTTTTTGAACTATGAGTTCGCTCGACTCGATCTTCAGTTAGATGTCCCCATTATCTGCACGATGGCGCTCCGATCGATGCTGGGTATTGGAAAGCGGTGCAAATTGGAGGAAGCTTGCGCCGAAGCCGGCATCCCCCTGTCGTTTGCTCACTCGGCATTCGGCGATGCAATGGCCTGTGCATGTTTGATGAAAGAATATCTAAATCATATGACCGATCTCCGGACATTCGATGACCTTGCGAGATTGAAGAAATTGAAATTCACTGAGAGTTTGGATTTTCGCCCTCTTCCGCCGGAAATTGCAAAGTATTTTCCCAGTAGCCGGGCTTGCAAGCCGCGCGACTCTGTTTCGGCTGAGTCCGATGAACCCATAACCATTGTACCGGACTACACCGGGAGTTTGCTCGGTGCGGCTGCCGATTATGAGATAACTGAAGAAGAAATCATTCAGTTGGAAAAAATAAAAGCGGAACAAGGGCTGTCGGTAGAGCAGATCAAGGCCATTCACGCTCGGGTTCTCGCCTGGGTTTTGACCGGGTTAAGCGGGGATAGTTGGATCGATCATGAAGAGGAAAAAGCGTTGCGCCACTTAATGGGAGTTCTCCATCGCCTGGGTTGGGCTCCCGGAGATTGAGAAATCCCCATATGGAGCAACGCGGTTTCTTCGACAGGCGACCCTGCTTATAGCGGACCTACAACCGGCCCGCTCGGTATTCAGTAAAGGCGATCATACCGCCCTGGCGGTCGTGCGGGCCGACGGCGTTGCGGAAATTGATCGGCAGGGTTCGTCTCGGGTCCATATTGACACTGTTGGGGTAGACCGACAGTTCCAACTCGTGGTCGCCGGTGATTGCCAGTATCTGGCCGCGATGCACCCTGTCGCCGATGTGCACGGCCAGGCTGTATTGAGCCGGGCCTGCATAGCGGGCAACCGTACCGTCGTCGTGGCGGATGAAAAGCACGTTGTGGTTGTGCTCGTATCCGAAGGCGTGATTGGCCGCGATCAGCACGCCGCCGCGGATGGCCAGGATCGGGGCGCCCGGCTTCACGGCGAATCGCAAACCCTTCCCCGACCCCGACGCACCGCAGTACGTCTGCACCAGTTCCACCGCTTCCTCGGAGCCGTAGGGCAGGGTATAGGCGGACCGGCTTTGCAAGGCGAATGTCGTGTCGCAAGCGCCGCTGACGCCCGACAGCCTGTTGTCCCGGCGCTTGCCTTGTGTGGTTACATCCAAGGCGGTGACGTTGCCGATCGCCGGTTCCAGGCCGCCGTTGAAGACAAAGGACACGCCGGTTATGGGCGCATCCTCGCAGCGCGCCACCATGTGCAGGTTCTCCTCGTCGCCCGCCAACTGGTTGGCAACGCGTGCGAAGGGGCGATGTGGGACCAGGCCGTGCAGGCTTTCCGTGTCGGTTTTGACCAGGGCGCCCGCGGCGTCATAGAAGAACAGGGTGACATCGGCCGGCTCTTCGCCCAGGTTTACGACGACCGGCGCCGAGATCGTACCCTCCGTCACCGGCAGGTAGCCAAACAGGACCTCTTGACCCACGCGTTGGCCGATCGGTTTGCCGTCTTCCGGCAGTCGGACCGCCACGCCCTGGCTGGGACTGCGGCCCGACGCGGTTTGCAGATTATTGGTAACCCAGCGTCCGCGCAGCCCGCCCGTCTGTGACTCCAGCCGTACCGTATAACCCGAACCGCCGTGCATGGCCGGGAACAGGGAAGATGCCTTTTCCTCCAGGAAGCCGTGGGGTTGAATGGTGCGCGTGGTAGTTTCCGTGCTGCCGTCCTCACGCAGGGCCGTTAGAATGACATCGGCCTCGGTATTGCCCGGATTGTTGGCGATGAGGATGCTTTCGAAGGCATCGTTGCTGGAAATCCAGGCGTACAGCAGGTCTGTATCGGCTTCAGCCCCAATGCCGGCCGGCACATCGGCATTACCGATGGCGGTTTCGCCCTGATCGTTGAATACGAACACCACGCCGGTGATGGGTTCACTGTCGGAGGTAGCAATCAGGGTCACATTCTCAGCCGTGTCGGGCAGCAGGTCGTTGGCCGTGCGGGCAAATGGTTTGCCGGGCTCAAGCGATGAAAGCGTCGTGGTGTCTTCCAGCAGTAACTCGCCTGCCTGATTGTAAAAAGCCAGGGTTACGTTGGTGTCGGCCTCACCCAGATTCACAACGACCGGCGCGGAGATAAAGCCGTCGGTTACGGGCAGGTAGCCGAAGAGGAGGGATTGACCCACGCGCACATTATCGCGATCGGTAAAGTTCCCGGGGTTGACCGCAACGCCCTGGCTGGGCGATGCGCCGGTGAAAGCCTGCAAGTCGTTGGTTACCCAGCGGCCGCGAAGACCGGGTTTGTTTGTTTCCATGGTCACGGTGAAACCGCTGCCCGCCGGTAGATTACTGAAGAGTTCGGTTGCCTCCGCTTCGATGAATCCGTTGGGCGGAACCGTCAACGGGCCCAGCTTCTCGCCGATGCCCGACTCGCGGCGCGCGGTCAGCAAGAATTGGGCTTCTTCATCGGTGGGGTTGTTGACCACCAGGATGGAGGCGAAGTTATCGTTATTGGAAACCCAGGGGTAGACCAACTTGTGAGCGAAATTGCCGTCCAGGCCGGTTCGATCTTCGAAAATGCTCAGGTTGTCGACAGCCCAACCCCAGCCGTTCTGCACGGCATCGGCGAACAGGCGGAAGCGAATAAAGATGAGATCGCCCGGATTGAAGATACCCGAGAAGTCGATCTCACGGGAGACATACATGGACTCATCACCCGAACCACCCCTGAAATAGGTGTTCAGCCAGGTATTGTTCGCATAAGAATCGATGCCGTCGGCCAGGGCCGTCCAATTGTTGCCGTCGAGCGATCCTTCCACAACCACATAGTCCCAAAAGTTCGAATCGCCGAAGACGGAGCCGTCGACCCCGGGTTCTACCAGGACAATCTCATCGAAGCTGATAACAGCCTCGCCTTCGGGAACAACGAGCGGAACCCGTAAGGTATATATTGAGTTCCGGCCGTCAGGGTAGGCGTGACTGCTGTGAATGGCGCCGTTGGAGAAACCGGAAGGCGTGTCCACGCTGAAACCGACGCCCACAAAATCCTGAGCGGCGTCCGAACTGTCAAAATCGTTGACATAGCTTGTGGCCGGGTTCTTGGGATCAGCGGTAAGGGTTTGGGTAGGGGAGAGGTAGATTTCTTCGCCGCGCCGCGCTCGAAGCTGAACGGTCAGAACGGTTTCACCGAGGGGCGGGTAAAGCAGGGAATAGGTTTGCGGGTTTTCATTGGCGGCCAGTGCCTCTACGACTTCGCCGTTTATTACCAGTTCGGTTTCATCGTAGGCGGAACGTTGCTCCAGGCTGATCTCGACGTTGCCGCTCGGGGCCAGGGTCAAGGCTGACAATCTGGGTGTAAGCGTGACTTGCGGCAGTCGGTAGTCTGCCAATTCGGGCAGGTCCACGGTCCAAATACCGCGACCCTGGGTGGATACCAGAATCTGGCCTTCAACGATCTTCATCTGGAAGATGCAAACGTGGGGCAGGCCGTTGTCCGCGTATTCCCAGCTTGCGCCGCCGTCTTCAGAAATGAACAGGCCGATCTCCGTGCCGGCCCACATCACCTTGTCGTCGTAAGGCATGACCAGGAGATCGTACACGGCTACATTGGGGAAGCCGGTATCAGTGCCGTCTGCATAGCCGGACAGGTCGGTGAAAGTCTGACCGTAATCGGTGGTGCGCAGGATCTTGGGAGCATTGGGGGCCGAAAAAAGGAAATAGGCGGTGCCGGGGTCGGTGGGATGCGGGGCGATGCCGCTGGACTCGTTGACCGTTTGGGGAAAGTTGGCGGAGATTTCGGTGAAGCTGAGTCCGCCGTCGGTAGAGACGTGGATACCCCCCTGGAACAGGGTTTCCGGGTCAACGTCCATACGGGAGCTGATATAGACCACGCGTGGGTCGGCCGGGGAAATCTCCACATTGTCGAAGGGGCGGAAGCCAAGCCAATGGTCGTCGATGGTTGTCGTGGTCCAGGAAAGGCCGAAGTCGTCGGAACGGTTGATGCCCTCGCTGCCCACCGTGAAAATGAGGTCGGGATCGGATTTACTGTAGGCGATCTTTGTAATGAACGGGCCGGTTCCCGCCGTGGCATCATCCAGGAAAGTCCATCTAACCCCCTGGTCCTCCGAGCGGTAGACCCGGCCGAACTGGATGGTGCCCAAGACCAGGTTGGGGTTGTCCCGGTGCCACACGGTTTCAAAGCCGTCACCACCCAACTCCTTGATCCAGGCAGAATTGGCCATGGGGTCGGCATTCGAACGCCAGGTGCCGTTGTCCTGGGCGCCGGCCGCGTAGATGGGCTCGCCGGGTTTTTTATCCGCGCCGTAGAACTGCGTGGTCACCATGCCGCCGCGTTGGATCCAGTTTACGCCGCCGTCAAACGACACGGCCACGCCCGCGTCGTTGGCGTTGACGATGCGGAAGCTTTGGGTTGCCTCGTCAATGGGAATCAACTCCAGCCAATGATGATCAGCGTGCACCCAGGGCAAACCCCGGAACGGCGTATACCACCACGCGATGGGATAGGTTTCGCGGGTGACCGCATTGGCATTGACGTCGATCCGGTAGAGGTTGCCGCCGCCCACGAAAACCACATTGGGATCGAAAGGCGACACCGCGATGGTATTGGTAAACCAGCCGGCGGTGTAGGCGCCGTTTTCACCCGAGACACCCGAGATGTTGAACCAGTTGGGATCGCCGCTGGTGTCCACCACCTCGGTCCAAGTCTCGCCGCTGTCACGGCTCATCATCAGTTCGGCGATGCCGCGCGGCCGCTCCACCGCTGCATAGACGCGGGTGGGATCGGAAGGCGAAACGGCCAGTTCGGTACGCACGCTCACGCCGGCCAGATTGGTTTGTGTGGGCGGGTTGCCGATATCTGAAGGGAGCGCGAAATCGGTAGCGGTGGGATACCAGGTTACACCGCCGTCTGTAGATTTGATCACCCCCACCTCGTTGACCGTGGCCAGCAGGTAATCGAAGGACCCCTTGGGATGGATGATCTGTTGCACGCGGTTGTCCGTTTCGGGACCGAAGAAGGCGTCGGAGTCGAAAACCATGGTCCAATTCTGTCCGCCGTCGGTGGATCGATAGATACCGGAAAAGCGCTCGCCGCCCTTGGTGCCCAGGTGCGAGAATCCGTCGTTACCGCAGAAGAGCAGGGTATCGGGATCGTTGGGATGAACCACGATGCGGTTGACGGCCTCGTACAAGCCGGTGGAGGTAGGCAACTGGGTCCAACTCTCGCCGCGATCGGTCGATTTCCAGATGCCGCTGCCGATGAGATCGACAATGCGCCCATAGCCCATGCCGGTGCCGGCGTACATGATGTCGGGTTGGGAAGGAGACTGGACAAGGCAGGTGGTGGTGAGTGCGGTCAGGGCGGGTGTTTTGTCGGTCCAGGTAACGCCCGCGTCGGTGGTTTTCCATATGCCGCCGCCCACGGAGGCCGCGTACCAGGTATTCGCCGGATCGGCCGGGTCGCAAATCACGGCCCTGGCTCTACCGCTCACATTGCCGGGTCCGCGGTTGATCCAGGGAACGGGCGTACCGCGTTTGCCTTTGCGACGCGCCAGGGCTTTTTCTAATTCCCGGCGTTTGTAGTTGCTGCCGTAACGCGTGCCGTCTCGTCCGGTTTTGATTTCCCCGAAAGCCTTCAGTGCGGCTCCCGGCAGTTCCGGTTTGGGGAAACGTCCGCGTACCTTGTCCATCTGGTATTGCAGCCGTTGGGCTTCCATGGAGTTCGGGTCGAGATTCCGCTGTTGCTCCGCCAGGAACTGAAGAGTTTCACGGGGCGTTTGGGGCGCGGGCAGAACATCTTCATCACCCAAGAACAACCAGGCCAGGGTAGAGAGACCAATGCAAAGACTGACAACGAGCCACGAGCGTTTCATCCGAACCTTCCCAAGATAGAACTAACACTATCATTAATATAAAGGTTCCCGGCGAAAGGCTCAATAGGGTTCAATGCTCAAAAATTCATATAGACACGAAAGCCGGTTGAGTACTTTTGCTCAGGGTCAGGTGACGGGGTCAATAAAAAACCCCGGGACATGCCCGGGGTTTTCCGTCAAGCGTTTGGAATGCGCTCAGGTTCAGCAGTGTTCCAGATTGCTGAAAAAGAACGCTGTCTCGAAAGCGGCGGTGTCCTCGGCGTCGGAGCCGTGGGTAGCGTTGCGGCCGATGTTGGCGCCGTAGAGCTTGCGCAGGGTGCCTTCGGCGGCTTGTTCGGGGTTGGTGGCGCCCATCAGGTCGCGCCATGCCTTGATTGCGTCTTCCTTTTCCAGGATCATGCAGACCACGGGGCCCTCGGTCATGAATTCGACCAGTTCGCCGAAGAAAGGGCGTTCTTTGTGGACGGCGTAGAAACCCCCGGCCTGTGCCTGGCTGAGGTGGATCTTCTTCATGGCCGCGATGCGGAAACCGTTTTCTTCGATCGCGGCGATGATTTTACCGGTGTTGCCGTCAGAAACCGCATCGGGTTTGATGATGGCGAAAGTAGATTGCAGACTCATCTCTTGTCTCTCCTAAATCTTTCTGGCATGATACGGGCCGCCGCGGCGGCCCGTTCAGGGTGTCTTTTAACTGGAGCTTAAAGACCCAGCGTCTCTTTCATTTTGGCGCCCATATCGGCCGGGCTTTTCACCACGTGAATGCCGCAGGCTTCCATAATCTTCATTTTGTCGGCAGCTGTACCCTGGCCGCCGGAAATAATGGCGCCCGCGTGGCCCATGCGCTTGCCCTTGGGGGCTGTCTGACCGGCGATGAAGCCGACCACGGGTTTCTTCATGTTGTCGCGCACCCATTCAGCTGCCACGTCCTCCGCGGTACCGCCGATTTCGCCGATCATGATGACGCCGTCTGTGTCGGGGTCTTCATTGAACAGCTTGAGGATGTCGGTAAAGTTGGAGCCGATCACGGGATCGCCGCCGATGCCCACACAGGTGGACTGGCCGATGCCCTGCGCGGTTAGCTGGCCGACAGCCTCGTAAGTCAGTGTGCCGGAGCGGCTGACCACGCCTACACGGCCGGGCATGTGGATGTGGCCGGGCATGATGCCGATCTTGGCTTCGCCCGGGGTAATTACGCCGGGGCAATTGGGGCCGACCAGGCGCACGCCCTTGCGCTGCACGTAATCGTAAGCCTTGACCATGTCCAGGGCGGGAATGCCCTCGGTGATGCAGATAATCAGGGGGATTTGAGAATCGGCGGCTTCCATAATGGCGTCCGCGGCGAAGGGAGGCGGAACGAAGATCAAGGAAACGTTGGCGCCGGTTTTAGTCACGGCTTCCTTGACCGTATTGAACACATCCACCTGGCCGTCTACCGCGGTTTGGCCGCCTTTGCCGGGCGTAACGCCCGCGACCACCTGAGTGCCGTAAGCCAGGCATTGGGAGGCGTGAAACGTGCCCTGGCTGCCCGTGATCCCTTGGACCACAATCCTGCTGTCTTTGTTAACCAGAATACTCATCTCAACCCCCAACCACTTCGGCTACTTTTTCAGCGGCTTTCGCCAGGCCCTGCACGGGAACCAGACCCAGGCCGGACTCTTCCAGCAACTTCAGGCCTTCCTCGGCGTTCGTGCCTTCCAGGCGCACTACTACGGGGACGCTGACGTGTTGGCTCTTGGCCGCTTCGATGACGCCGCGCGCGATCATGTCGCAACGAACAATGCCGCCGAAGATGTTGATCAGTACGGCCTTTACGTTGTCGTCGCTCAGGATCAGCTTGAAGGCTTCCTCAACGCGTTCCTGGGTGGCGCCGCCGCCCACGTCCAGGAAGTTGGCGGGCTGGGCGCCGGCCAGCTTGATGATGTCCATGGTGGCCATGGCCAGGCCCGCGCCGTTGACCATGCAGCCAACATTGCCTTCGAGTGCGATGTAGTTGAGGTCGTGTTTCGATGCCTCGATTTCCTTGGCGTCTTCCTCGGTCAGGTCGCGCATTGCGGCGATATCTTTGTGACGGTACAGTGCGTTGTCATCGAGGTCCATTTTGGCGTCCAAAGCCAGGACGTCGCCCTCGGCATTTAACATAAGGGGGTTGATTTCCAAAAGAGTAGCATCGGCGCCGACGAATGCATTATAGCAGTTGATCATCAGCTTCACCGCACGATTGACCGATTTTCCTTCCAAGCCCAGGCCGAACGCCAATTGGCGCGCCTGGAAACCGGTCAAGCCTACTGCCGGGTCGGCCCATACCTTCAAGATGGCGTCGGGATTTTCCGCGGCGACTTCCTCGATTTCCATACCGCCCTCGGTCGACGCCATGACGATGGGCGTGCTGGTAGCGCGATCGACCAGGATGGAAAAGTAGAATTCGCGCTCGATATTTTGTCCTTCCTCGATGAGAACCTTGTTGACTTCTTTACCCTCGGGGCCGGTCTGGTGGGTAACCAGATTCATGCCGATGATCTCACCGGCCAATTTGCGGACCTCATCCAGCGAGCGAGCCAACTTGACGCCACCGCCCTTACCGCGGCCGCCGGCGTGGATTTGGGCCTTGACTACCCACACCGAACCGCCCAGTTTATCCGCGATTTTCACCGCGTCTTCCGGGTTATCGCAAACTTCGCTACGGGGAACGGGCACGCCGTAGGAGGCCAGCACCTGCTTGGCCTGGTACTCGTGTACTTTCAAAATTGCCCTCCAATGTTTAGGCCGGCACGACAGCCGGTTGTGAACGGACTGCCTTGCAGCCGCACGAAACCGCTAATATTAGCACGCTTTGTCTACAGTGCAAACATTGTGAGAGGCTCATTCCCGGGCAATTACATTTAAATAACCGCGCGGGCCCATTGGTCGGCCCACCGGGTTGTTTCGGGTGAAAACATGACCTTCGATCAGAAGACGGAAATTCTTTTTCCCGGCAGAGTATCCTGCTTTGTCTAAGCGAGGTTTTTACGCCTGCATCTGTTGGGCGATTTGCGGTAGAAAGACCTCGGCCGGCATGCACCCGGCGCTACCGCCGCCCACGGCTTCGATGGTGGTGATGTGCACCGGCACCAGTTTTCCGTGTTGTTCCAGCCTTTCCCGTTGTTCGGGCGTGAAACCCCGGTGAGCGCTCTCGCTCATCACGATCAGCGGTGGGTGACCGACGGTAGTCTGAAGTTTCATGAAATCACGCGCTTCATGAAGCATGACAGGGTAGGTGAGTCGTGAAAACCGTGCTGAGCCCGGTAGCATTCTGCTGCTACCGGACCCTCGCACTGGAATGTTTGCGACTCAAAAGGCCTCACCTTCTTTTGGGCCGCTTCATCCGTGCCCGTCCAGCCAATCGGGCGGGGACGGATTCAGAGGTACCGATTCTTTTCGTACCAATGAATTAGGGCTTGGGGGCATGCGTGTTTTTCTTACCATACTCGCAGTTCCTGTCACCCGAGGACACATATATACCACATTTTTTTTGCTCGCGAAATAATAAATCAAGAGAGAAATTGTACCGGCTTGGGAAAGAAGGGGATATAATTCACCGTTCCTTCCACCGGAAGAGGGTGGCCCGCACGCCTGAGTCTCCCGGTTATCGTCTGTCAGCCATAGCATTTCTGCTCACAGACGGGCCTTGCATTTTGTTTACAGGTAAGGTAATCGCCGGGGTCTGTACGGTCCCCGCATTTTTCCTTCATGCATTGTTCCACACAGTCATCGGCGGGTAAGAGTCCGGTTTTGGTCACGGTGCGAACAGTGCGGTTTATCGGTACATTTTGTTTGGGTAGTCTCATGTCTAACTCCTTTCGATTCGATATTTCAAGGATTCTTTCCAACGGAAGAGTCCAGATTCAAAGATAGGCCCTGTAGGAACGCGGACTTCCCCTGAGAACAGGGACATAGTCGCTGATATCTACTGTAAAAAGATAGATATGGCTTGCCTGGGTCATTCTTCGACGGGGATTGAAGAAGACAAGCTTAACATCTACATACCTTTCCGGCGGTTGTGTCGTTCGGCTGTGCGCCACGTGGACCTGTAGTAGTTCCAGCGAATTGTTGAAGGCCTCACTGAAAAGTTCCAGGTCTCCCAGGCCCAAGGTCACGATAAAGTTCATGGCTCGCTCCTGGTTGGTTTTACCGAGGTTGCGGAACTCAAAGGCGATTCGGTGCATAAAGGCGCTGAAACCCGCATCCGTTTGGGACAGGCGCCATTGGCGGATTGCATGAATCAGAGGGTATAGGACCGGCACTGCTTGTCCGGTTTCCAGGATGTGTGTTCCGAAGCAGATTCCCGGCAGGGCCGTCAGGGCTTCGGGCCGCTCAAGTTGAACACCAAGGTAATTGCGGAGATGAAAGTAGATTTCGCCTACGAACGGACCGGCCGGGCGTATGGCGTACAAGGGCGCGTTGTTTTGAGTCAAGAGCCAGGTCATGGCCTCGGCCTCCCAGGGGTACTGTTGCAAATGCGCGAGGAGCCGGGGAATATCTTCCGGATTATGTCCCATTTTCTGCATAAAGGCTTCACGACGGGTCAGGCTTGAGAAGTCGATCTGCAACATTCCCAATGCGTAGACCGGATAAGGGAGCGCCTGTTCTTGGGAGGGAGCCACCGATACCCGCGGTCCTTCTGCTTTCTCGGAAGACTCGGCGGATGTGAGAATCAGTTCGCGGTCTTCTCTATCGGAGGGCGACGGTTCGGCGGAAGCAAGAACTGTTTCGGGTTCTTCTATGGAAACGTCCGGGGGGCCGGTCGCCCCAAGAACAGCTGTAACCGGTTCGGGGATTTCCATGGAGTCTTCAGCATGCTCGACAGAAGCAAGAACCGGTTCGGGATCTTCCATGGAGACCTCGGGTTGTTCGGAAGCCTCGTCAGAAACAAGAATCGGCTCAGCATCTTGCGTGGAGACTTCGGGTTCCGCGGAAGTTTCGTCAGGAGCGGGAACCGGTCCGGGACCTTCCATGGAGTTGTCGCATGCTTCGGCAATCTCCGGAGAATTATGTACCGGGTCGTCCTCTTCAATCGGGTCATTCGACATTTCCATCGGTTCGACAAGGGCGAAATTGGATTCCGGCGGCTTAGTCGGCGTCTCCGGGCCCTCTGTCGCAGGTGTCGGCGGGATTTCCGGTACCGGAGTTTCCGACGATTCCCGCGGCTTATCAGGTGAAACGATCAATTCGGATACTCCCTCCTCCCGCTCCGATGCGGTCACAGATTCTTCCGGGAAGAGCAGCCGGGCGGCCGCGGCAACGTCTAAAATACCGACAAGATGACGGTCACAATTATTTCCCTCGGATGGATCGCATCGTAAAGCCGTTTCTAAAATTGCCTCTCGGATGCGTGCAGCTGAAACTTCGTGACCGTGTTTCACTTGGAGACTCATTAACAGGGCGGCGACACCGGCAACGATAGGACCTGCAAAGCTGGTACCCGTGGCCGTGCGTATTCGGCCTCCGGTAGAAGGTCCCACAATGTTCTTGCCGGGGGCCAGAATGCCCTGTTCCCGGTAGACATCGCCCCAGTTACTATTACATAGGGGCACGTTGTCCGCGTCCATGGCCCCGACCGCCAAAACGGTCGGGACGGCGGCCGGGAAATGCAAACAGTCACAGCCGTCATTACCGGCGGCGGCGACCACCAATACGTTGTTTCGACTGCAATGCAAAATCGCATTCTCCAGAAAGGGGCTCGGTCTTTTGGTTTTGGCAAACTGACCACCGCTTACATTGATGATATGCGCCCCGGCATCAACGGCGCTGATGATAGCCCGGGCCAGGTCTACTTGTGAGCAGGGTTGAATGCCCCCGCCTTCAAGAACCCGGAAAATATTGAGACTGAGACCCTTGCAACCCGGTACAATACCGGGTGTCGGTCCGTTGTCCGCCCCGAACAAGATGCCCGCTACATGAGTGCCGTGTTCGGTAGGCAGATTGTCTGACGGACCCTGGCCGGCAAGTGTTCGGATAGATCGAATTGTGACGCCCTGGAAAGCCGGATGAGTCAGGTCAACGGGACCGTCCAACACCGCTGCCGTAATTCGAGCGTCACCGCCGCCGCACGCCTGCCGTAATTGGGCAAGGCCCGGAACATCCAAGGGACGGTAAGGGGTTCCCCCTGTCGATAAAGCACATTCCCGCACGTTACACCACCTACCGGAAGACTTACTGGTTGCGCGGGGTAAAGGATACCCAGCGGTTGAGAACTTGCGCTCGTTTGTTGCAGCCGTCACAAGGCTTGAAGCCCATTTTTGTCGTGACCTTCTTTACCACGTCGCCCAGGCCCACGGCATCCTTGACCGGTGCGGTGATGACGATTTTAGCGCGCTCCACGGGTTCGCTTTGGTTGGGTAGTCTCATGATGTTCTCCTCATGGTTTTGTCGTTGTTATCAGGTTCCGTTAAAGCTGATGGGATCGGAGACCAGAGCAGGATAGATCTGGTTGACATCGATAGTCATCCTAAGGATTTGTTTTTTTGTCCTGTCCTCGCCTTCAAACAGAGTTATCCTGACATCGAAACACTGACTGCCCTTGCGGGAAATAGGGCTGGGATTGACTTGGATGTTATCCAATCCAAATTTATTAGCCCCGTCATTACTCAGCAGTCCCCCCAGGTTGAAGGCCTGGGTCACCCCAAAATTCAAGGCGCGGTCCTCGGGTTTCAAACCGTGGTTGCGGATGGAGGGAAAGATCCGATCGAAGAAATTCTTGACCTTATCGAGCTTTTCTTTATCCGCATCGGGCTCTTCCTCAGCCTCATCCGGCTCCTTTACACCGGCGAGGGTGTAGAGATTCCAATCCCGACTATCCACTATGCGGATCACAGGTAGTTCTTCACCAGTATGGAGGCGTTGTTTGCCGGAGATGATACCGGCAACGGAAATGCCCAACAGGCTTTCTTTTCGGGCCAAAAAGTCCAAGAACTTGCCCAACTGGATTTTTCCCTTGAGACTTGGCGCTTCCAAGATATAGTAGGGTGTGTCGTCAATTTCGATGGTCCAATGAACTGCTTCGTTCCAATATGGATTGCCCTTCAGAAACTGAATAGTTTTCGTCCGCCCATCTGTTGGTTGGTCTGTATCCTGCCAAATTTTCCGCGCCTGAAGCAGACTTTCTTTGCGCGGCTGGGAAGGATAACTCAAGCTCAACTTGCCCACGACATAAGCCTTGGGCTGTTGTTTGCTTATTCTGTGAACGCCCGACGGGTGGAGGTCGGGCAGGTCGGCCAGAAGGCCGCGGTAGGCAGAGCTTTGCTCCGCGGCTGTGACGCCCGTGTTAATGTGGTTCGGGTCATTTCCATACATTTTCATTTCTTTGGACATGATAACTTCCTCTATGGCCATATCATGGGGCAGTTTCGGTTGGTACATACCATTTCAGGTCTTCGTTAACCGTGACCGGCAAGACGTCGGCGACATCGATGGTAAAGCGGTACAAACGCCGGGCGGTGTCGTTTTGATTTTTCGGATCGAAAAAGATGATGTCCACATCCCAACTGTCCGCATCATGGCGTTGGAAACTGCTCCTATTTGCCTGAATGTTGTAGAAGTCCAGGCCCAAATCATGCGTTTCTTTGAAAATGTGCTGGAAATTATCGGAGCCCAACACAAAGGCTTGGGTTGCGGCAAAGTTGATCGCTCGTTCTCCAGGTTCCAAACCGGGGTTGCGCAGTTCGTAATAAAGTCGCCTAAGAAGGCTTTCCAAATCGGCCCTGGCTTTATCCTGATCATTGCCGGGGAAGGTCTTGTCCAGGATGCTTTGCGTGGACCAGGCTTCGATGCCCCAACTGACGGGTTTCACCACGGGAAGTTCCCGGCCGTCGAATAAACTGGTTTTGCCAATAGCCCAGCCGGCGAGAGAGACATGCTCCGGTTTGACTCTGTTGTCTTCCGTTTCTTTTGCCTCGGAATCAGAATTATCACTTGGGGGAATACCCTGGTATTTTCCGGCAAGGTCTTTATATATTTCAAAGGCAAACGGGCCTTCAGGTATCAGCGCATATAGGGGCTTCTGGTCCAGATTCAAGGTCCAAGTGAACAAATCGTGTTGCGCCTTCAGGAAATCCAACAGACTTCCCTCGTGGTCCAGCCAGTCCTTCAGTCGGCGGTTGAAGATGGCTTCGCGCGTGCGACTTGTAAAGCTGTAATCAAGGGCGCCCACTGCAAAGACCTGTTGCGGCGCCGAAGCAATCTCGGAAATGTTCAAAGATGTGTGCCCAAGGGTGGAGGGATGGAGGGTATCGCATTCATCCACGAGGACATTGTAATCGTAATCAGATTCTTCAAATCCGGGTCCGGCTGTTACGGCCGTCTCTTTTTCCGGGGCCGGATCGGCCGAACTCAGGGACTTCTGGTATCGATCCATGGTGGTCTCCTCGTCAATTAGCATTATTTTTTGCGACGGCGCAAAGGCCGCCTTCGATTATGTGGGAACGAGGGATGGCGGGGCATCCCCCGCTCACGAATTCAGCTACATTTGGCAATACAAGCGGCGGCAGCCGGACCGGCGCACCCAATCCAGCAAACGGGATTTGTAAGGCAGAAGAGGCAACCCAAGGCCGAGGTACCCAGGCAACCGATAAGGCAGCCTACATCCAGGGACGGTATGACACCGCCCGAGATAGAGGTAGGCGCTGTTCGATGAACGGGCGGGCTTTGAAATGGAAGTCTCATTATGAACTCCTTTTCTTCCAAGAGTTAGGTTGTCGGGATGAGAGGAGCCGGAACCGACTCCTCCCGCCGTCAACTGATCAGAAGGTAGCGGGAGATAAGCGAACTTTTCCCGCGAACAACTTCATCAGAAGCACTTGGTTAGGCACGGAACCACATTCGGACCCGCGCACGTTGCCCAGCAGCCCAGGTTGGTGCCGCAGTGGATACACTTAAGGAAGGAACTACCGACGCAACTGATGATGCAGGGTATATCCAAGGAGGGTAATACCCCGCCCGCAGCTACTGCCGCGGCAGTGCGTTGGACAGGTTGACTTTGTACAGGAAGTCTCATGTTTTTCTCCTTAATAAAGAGGTTGTTCGGAGTCCGGGAGACCCCGAGTTACGGGTTTAAGGAAACAGGGAGTTTCCTGGATGGGATCGCCGGAGAGAGCCGGGCAAAAGCCCGTTCGCTTTCAGGCGAGTAATCGCGTGCTCTCAGTAAACCGACCACGAGCGCGGCGGGCCGACGGTGACGGGTACGACATCGCTGACGTCAATGGTGAAGCGATGTACCTTACGAGCAGTACCCTGACGATCCGTGGGCTTGAAGAAGATCAATTTGACATCCCAGCAATCCGAATCGGGGCGACACACGGGCGAGGGTTCCACCGAAATTTGATCCAGTTCCTGACCGTCTTTAGCTGCTTGGGCGAAAATGTCATGGGATTGCAGGGTATTGGTTGCCGCAAAATTCATGGCGCGTTCGGGAGCGGCCTGGCCCAGGTTACGTAGTTCGAAGTAGATGCGTTCCAGGAAGTTGGATAACGCCATGAGCCTGGAATTGTATTCGTCGTTGTCTTTTTTAGGCGGTTCTCCACAAACGGCCTTGACCAATTCGACCGTGGACCATGAGAACATGCCGCGCGGGTCGGGAATCAGAACAGGAACGTTTTGACCGGACATCAACTGAACGCCGCCCATCCAGATACCTGGAATGGAAACGCGTTCAACGGTTCCCGCCAGTTGGTCTTTAAGGAATTCGCGAATCCGGTCATAGGCTACCTGTGGAAAGGCGCCGCCGGGCTGAATCGCGTAAATAGGCGTACCGTCCAGGACCAGGGTCCAGGTGACGGAAGCCGCGTAGTAGGGGTTGTCATTCAGCCAATTGAGAAGCCGTTCGGGGTCGTCGGGATTCCCGCCCATGGCCTGGGTAAACGAATCGCGGCGTGCCTCGGTGCCGAAGTCGAAGCCGATTTGTCCCAATGCATAGGCAAGGGCGGCATCGCCGCTGCACCCGACACAATCATCGGAG
>JAAUYB010203315.1_pt1 | contig 17480 bp, 19 predicted proteins | sample 7278071 | NCBI WGS metagenome assembly JAAUYB01 (sample SAMN14350121, study PRJNA611818) | marine sediment metagenome | isolation source: surface marine sediment (1.8m) | place: French Polynesia: Moorea | collected 2018-08
GCCTGCGCCAAAGGCACGGCGATGCCCGGCAGGCTCAGCCCATCGCGGGTGCGGCGCGGGTGCATCCATTGCGCCAACTCGCGCCGCCAGCGCGGATCGTCCCACAGGGTCTCATCGCCGCGGATCACCAGCTCGATTACCGCGCTGCGCAGATTGGCCGCGTCGATGCAAACCAGCTGAGCCCCCTCGGCCGCGGCCGCCGCGATCATGTCATCACGGGCCTCGGGCTGTAGGTCGAGATCACGAAACCGCTTGCGATAGGTCCGCCGCGTGGCGATCCCCGGTGCCAGCCGCATCAGATCGGTTTCCACGTCGCCTGCGAGCCGCGCCCGCGCCAGCACGTCGCTGTCTGGGCCTTCGGGCAGGGCGTCCACCGCCATCGCCGTACCACGCGCTGCCGCGGCCACCCGCAGCGTCATCAGCGCGCATCCGCAGCTGATCGTCAGCTCTCGGTCCTGCGGATCGTTGACCGGCAGCGCCCGCATCCTGTCCGCGCTCAGCTTTAGGCCCTGCGCGTCGCGCGAGAATATCCAAGGCTGCGTGTTGTGGCTTGACGGGGCGCGGATGGCCTCACCGACAAGATCATGGAACAGCGTTGTCTCCAGCATGATAGCTCCCCCCATTTACCGGCCCCAGAAAAGCCGGGTTGGCACCGCCCCACCATGATCTCGCGCAAGGTTTCAGGTGTCAGAGACCTCATGCACCTCGATCACATTGCCATCGGGGTCGTAGAAAAAGATCTGCCGCCAGCCCTGCACCGCCGCGTGGCCCCAATCGGAATAGGGCACGCCTTCGGCCTCGAGATGCGCGATGAACGTGTCCAGATCATCGCAGCGATAGGCGATATGCCCCTTTGCCACCGGGTTCACCATCTGGCCGGCGCGAAAGCCAGCCAAGGGATCACGCTCGGCGATATGGGTCTGGATCGCGCCGTCAGTGACAAACTCCACATCGCCGGCATAGCCCTTGTCCTTTTCCAGAACCGGCAAGCCATCGGTTTCGGTCTGCAACTGCAAAACCCGACGATAAAACGCGCCCATCCCGGGCACGTCATCGGTGGCAAGGTTGATGTGGTGTAATGTCAGCTTCATGCGCGCCCCCCCTGTTGCGCGCATGATTTCACCAAACGGGCGGGATGGGAATGGGCTGGCGTGCTGCGGAAGCGTCAGCGGCAGTAAGAGCCGCCGCGATGCCGGGCGGTGTCAAAGTGGAAGTGATCTTCGTGATAACCGTCCGAGCCTGGCCCCAGCACCGTGCCGAACGGGCCGCAGGCCGCCTGATGCATCTGGCGCAGCGCCTTGCCGTTCCTGCCCGAGCCCCAATCATCCTGCACCGTGATCTCGCTGCCATCGGCAAACCGAATGGCCGAGATGTCGATCGCGCGGCCTTTGCCATGTTCGCTGATCTTGGCGCCCGCCTTGTGGTTGCGGGTCCGGCAGACGTAATGCGCGGCCACCTTCAGGCTGGTCACGCCGCCGCCCTGATCGCCCAGCGCCGGCCGCACCCCGGTTTCAATCCAGCTGCGAAGCGCATTGGCGGTGGTGCAATCAACCAGCGACGGTTGGCTCAGCGCCACCCCCGCGACCGACCGCAGCCGTATCGCGTTCTCAATACCGCAGCCGTTTTTCTCACCCGGTACAGCGCCGACAACCTCACCCACCATCATCGGATCGCCACACAGGCCACCCCCGACCGGCAAGCTCTGTTGCGGCATTTCGGTCCGGCTGGAGGCAAAGGCGCGTTTCAGGAACCCGTCCACCCGTTGCAGCGTTGTCGGGTCCTCTTGGCTGACGTCGCGTTCCCCGCGGGCGCAGGCCGACAGGGCGAGCGCCGCGCACATAACAAGAAGAAGCTGTTTCACCGTTCCACCTTTGCGCGACCGAAATCTGGGGCATCAGTATCCTGACCTGCCTCCAAAATACCACGTCGGATGGCCCGTGTACGGGTGAAATAGGCGTGAAGCTGCTCACCATCGCTGGTTCGAATGGCTCTTTGCAGGGCAAAAAGCTCTTCGGTAAAGCGGCCCAGCATCTCGATCGTGGCGTCCTTGTTGGTCAGGAACACGTCGCGCCACATGGTCGGGTCGCTGGCGGCGATTCGGGTGAAATCACGGAACCCGGCGGCCGAGAACTTGATCACCTCGCTGTCAGAGACCCGGCGCAGGTCGTCCGCGACCCCCACCATTGTGTAGGCGATGAGGTGTGGGATATGGCTGACCACCGCGCAGACGAGGTCATGGTGGTCCGGGTCCATCCGCTCGGTATTGGCGCCCAAAGCGTGCCAATAACGCTCAAGCTGAGTGACGGAGTCCCCGTCGCTCTGCTCGGTTGGCACGATCAGGGTCCAGCGGTTGTCAAACAGCGTGGCAAAGCCGGATTCGGGCCCGGAATGCTCGGTCCCCGCCATCGGGTGCGCGGCGACAAAATGCACGCCCGCCGGCAGGTGCGGCCCAACGGTGTCGATCACCGTTTGCTTAACCGAGCCCACATCCGTCACCGTCGCGCCGGGTTTCAGATGTGGTCCGATGGCCTCCGCCACCGCGCCCATCGCACCGACCGGTACGGCAAGCACGATCAGGTCGGCGTCTTTCACCGTTTCCACCAGATCGTCACAGACCGTGTCACAGAGGCCGATCCGACGCGCAGTATCGCGGGTCTCAGCCGAGCGGGCATAGCCGGTCACGTGGCCCGCCACATCGCCGCGCCGCATCGCCCAGAACATCGACGACGCGATCAGGCCAAGGCCGATCAGAGCGACGCGCTCATAGATCATCGCGCACCCGCCTTGAACTGGCCGATGCAATGCGCCACCCGGCGGCAGCTGGCCTCATCCCCCACGGTGATCCGCAACGCGTTCGGCAGCTTGTACCCCGTCACCCGACGCACCAGCAGGCCCTGCGATTGCAGATATGTGTCACACGCCCCGGCCTCGTCCGCGTCGGCGAAACGGGCGAGGACAAAATTCGCGGTGGAGGCATCCGAGGGCACCCCATGTTCGGCCAAAGCCTCGGCCAACCAAGCGCGCAGGCGGGTGTTGTCTTCGCGGCACTTTTCCACAAAGGCCTGGTCGCGCATCGAGGCCTCCGCCGCAGCCAGCGCGGTGCCCGAGAGGTTAAACGGCCCACGCACGCGGTTCAGCACATCGATGATCTCTTGCGGCCCATAACCCCAACCCACGCGCAGCCCGCCGAGGCCGTAGAGTTTGGAAAAGGTCCGCGTCATAAAGACGTTGTCCCGCGCTTCAACCAGCCGTGCACCGCCATCATAGCCGTCGACATATTCCGCATAGGCCCCGTCGAGCACCAATAGCGCTTGGTCCGGCAGCCCCTCAGCCAGCCGTTCAATCTCCGCCAGGCCAATCATCGTTCCGGTCGGGTTGTTGGGGTTGGCGATGAAGACAAGGCGCGTGTTGTCATTGCAGGCCTCAAGGATCGCATCGACGTCCGTGACACGCTCACGCTCCTTGACCTCCACCGGCGTCGCCCCGGCCGCCAAGGCGCCAATGCGGTAGAGCGCAAAGCCGTGTTCGGTATGGATCACCTCATCCCCCGGACCAGCATAGGCCTGGCACAGGAAAGCCAGCACCTCGTCACTGCCGACGCCGCAGATGATCCGCTCGGGCTTCAGCCCATGCACCTCGGCAATCGCGTTGCGCAGCGCGGCGTGGTCGGTCGACGGATAGCGATGCAACTCGTGCACAGACCGCTTCACCGCCTCTTGCGCGGCGGGCGAGCAGCCAAACGGGTTCTCGTTCGAACTCAGCTTGATGACATTCGCCACACCCTCCACATGGCTTTTGCCGCCCTGGTAAAGGGAGATCTCCATGATTCCGGGTTGTGGTGCGATCTTGCTCATGAACGATCCTTTTGCCTCGCTGGGCTTGCATATAGAAGCGTTCTGGCTAAGGAAAGCCATACTACCTCTGGAACAATAGTATGCGACCGAAGCGCTATGCTTCCGTTTGTTTGATTAACGGATTCAAAAAATGGCGTTCTTGAATCTGATCGAATTATATGTAACAAAAACTGCGATTATTGAGCATGAGGGTGCGCATGCGTTCAGATCTGGAAAGAACCAAAACTGTATCTGGTGCCATTCCAGAGCCTACCTACCAACTGCCACTACTTCCGCCGGAATTCGAGTGGGACAGCAAGCCTATTCTGAAATCCTTGGCACAAGCTCATCGTGCATTGGCGCAGTTGAACGGACGGGCTGCAGTCATTCCCAACCAGGCCATGCTTATTGAGACGCTTGCCTTGCAGGAAGCGGCGGCGAGTTCAGAAATCGAGAACATCGTCACAACTCAGGACCAGCTTTTCCAAACCAATCCGCAGAGGCGCATTTATCCCACGCCAGAGGCCAAGGAGGTCGCGCTCTACAGTGTGGCATTGAACCATGGGTTCAGAGACCTGATTCAAAAGCAACATGTTCTCTCAAACAACTGCATCGTCGGCATGTTTCAGACGCTAAAAAGCACAACCGGCGGATTTCGTACGACGCCTGGCACGGTACTCAAGAATGAGAGGACCGGTGAGATTGTTTTTGTCCCCCCGCAATCCGCCATCGATATCCAGTCTCACATGCAAGCTCTTGAAAGCTTCATCAACTGTGACCTCCCTGAAGACATCGACCCGCTAGTCGCGATGGCGATCATTCACCATCAGTTCGAAAGCATCCATCCCTTTCCAGACGGAAATGGGCGGCTGGGGCGCATCCTCAATGTTTTGTATCTATGCAAGATGAAGCTATTGGATATCCCTATCCTCTACATCAGCAGGTTCATCGTGAGGCACAAGGACGAGTATTATCGCTTGCTTCAGGAAACCCGTGACAAAGGCAACTGGGAGCCGTGGGTGCTGTTTATGCTGGGCGCAGTAGAAAACACTGCGCGGCATACCTTTGATGTCGTGGGCGAGATTCGCCGTCTGATAGATGAGTTCAAATCTGTTCTGCGTGAGACAACCAAGATCTACAGCCATGAACTTGTCAACAACCTGTTTCGACACCCTTACACGCGCATCGAATACGTCATGGACGAAGTCGGTGTAAGCCGTCCAACGGCTGGGCGCTATCTTGATCAGATTGTCGAGGCAGGACTGCTTGATAAGATACGTATTGGAAAGAACAATTATTATGTGAATGTACAGCTTGTTTCACTTCTCATCGATAATCGGTCTTAGACTATGACTTGCTGTGATGTTTGCTTTCCAACCGAAAAGACGCGTTTGTAGCGCGTGATTTCGTCCTCTGGGCCCATCGCCTTGTTGGGATTGTCCGACAGTTTCACAGTTGGCTTACCATTGGCGCTGATCGCCTTGCAGACCAGGCTGAAAGGCGCCAAGCGGTCATCCTCGGTCAGCCCGCGGAAATCATTGGTCAGCAGCGTGCCCCAGCCGAACGACACCCGCACCCGACCGTTGAACTGAGCGTAAAGCTCGAGGATCTTGGCCTCGTCCAGTCCATCGGAAAAGATCACCAGCTTGTCGCGCGGGTCTTCGCCCCGGCTTTGCCACCAGTCGATGGCGATCTCGGCCCCATCCGCCGGATCGCCTGAATCGATCCTTATCCCCGTCCAACCCGCCAGCCAATCGGGCGCACGCTGCAGGAACCCTTCGGTGCCATAGGTGTCGGGCAAGATGATCCGCAGGTTGCCGTCATGCTCAACCTGCCAATCGGCCAGAACCTCATACGGTGCCTGCGCCAGCGCCGCGTCATCCTTAGCCAAGGCCGCATAGACCATCGGCAGCTCATGCGCGTTTGTGCCGATCGCCTCCATGTCGCGGTTCTTGGCGATCAGGCAGTTCGACGTGCCGACAAAGCTTTCCCCCAGCCCTTCGGTCATCGCCTGCACACACCAGTCCTGCCACAGGAAACTGTGCCGCCGCCGCGTGCCGAAATCGGCGATCCGCAGCCCGGGTACTTTGCGCAGGTGTTCGACCTTTTCCCAAAGCTTGGTCATCGCGCGCGCATAAAGCACCTGCAGCTCGAACCGCCGCATTTCGTTCAGCACCGCCCGTCCGCGCAGCTCCATCAGCACCGCGAGCGCCGGGATTTCCCACAGCATCACCTCCGGCCAGGCGCCTTCAAAGGTCAGCTCATATTGATCCCCCACCCGCTCAAGGTAATAGGGCGGCAGGCGGAGGTTCTCGAACCAGTCCATAAAGTCGGGCCGGAACATCTGCCGTTTGCCGTAAAACGTATTGCCGCGCATCCAGGTCGATTCCCCACGCCGCAGCGACAACGACCGGATGTGATCCAGCTGTTCGCGCAGCTCCCCCTCGTCGATCAACTTGGCCAAAGGCACATCTTGCGACCGGTTGATCAGCGAAAAGCTCACCTGCGTGTCGCGCTTGTTGCGAAACACCGACTGGCACATCAAGAGCTTGTAGAAATCCGTGTCGATGAGCGACCGCACAATCGGGTCGATCTTCCACTTGTGGTTCCAGACACGGGTTGCGATGTCGACCATTTCGCTGCTTTCGATCAGGTATCGGGCAAATCCACAGCTTTGATATATTCCGCGATGGCGTCAAGCCAGGCGTCCGCATGCTCCGGCAAGAGCTGCCACAAGCGCGGCATCGACGTGCCGTCGGCCTGGCGAACACCATACTCTTTGACGTCTTGGTAGTCGCGGGTCGCCTGCACCGTTCCACCGATGATCTCCGCCACGGCCTTGCAATAGCGCGCGCCGACATCCTGTCTGCGAAACCAGGTCGATGGCCCGAATTCCACGATAAGGTTTGTTTTGATGTATCCGAGGTTCAGGTCGCGACTGTCCTGCACCGGAACCTTCAAATTCAACGTCCGCAGCATTTCCGGATAGACGCCCAATTTGGCCACCTCTTTCAGAAAATCCTCAAGGTGTTTCGCCATGCCCGGGCGTTCCGCTTCGATCGCTTCGAAAAACGCATCTTCGCTGATCGTGCGCCCACCGGAAGGCTGCGCTGTCGCGTCGGTCGCAGGTGGGTCGACAGCCAGCCTGACATGCTCCCCCGCATGTTCCAGGCGAACAACCCCACGCTCCACCAGCTTGGTCTTCAACAGAATACGCGGCACGACAACGTGACCCGCGCCCGGCAGGACAAACGGCTTCATCTCCACCATGGCAAAGGCAAAACGATGGCCGGCATGGCCTTGCAGCAGGTCGGCGATGGATTCGGCATGCTCCCGGATGCCATCGCCCGCCACAAGGATCATCACCCGCCCCTGCCAGAGATTGCGCGACACCGCATCGACAAAGCTCGCCTCATCGAGCACGTCCTCGGTCGCCCGCGCCACCATGTCATAGATCGGCACGTCCGTTTTGTTCGCTGTCCGAACCGCTGCATCGAGGTCGGAATAGCTCAGGTTGAACAGCCCCGCCGCATAGTCCAGCGCCTGGGCCACCACCTGACGGCGCGCATCGGGGTTGCGCCACAGCTTGACCTCGACCAGCACAATCTGCCCGCGCCCGCTGACCAGAAAGTTGTCGATATACCCGCTGCGGCCGTCTTCGAACGGCACACGCACTTCGCGCGCGACCGAGACAAGCTCGGAAAACCCCGGATCGATCTCGCGGATCGGCAGCACCTCGGGGTGATCGTGGATGATGGTCTGCAGCCAGCTTTCGGATTGCTGGACATCGACAGTTTCCAGCGCCGTAGCGCGATTGCCTTTGTCGACAAAGACCGGCGTGCCCTGACGGTCGCGCCCTCGGGGCTGACCCGTCATGCCAAGTCCACCCCGGCCTTGGTCATCCCCTCCTGCGCTGCCTTCAGTGACCCGTCCAAATCAATCGCCCGGCACAAATCCTGCCGCACGGTCACGGCGAACCCCAGCTTGGCGGCATCGACCGCCGAGTAGTTCACGCAGAAATCCGTCGCCAGCCCGACCATGGTCAGCCGGTCGATCCCTCGGGTGCGCAGGTAGCCCTCCAGGCCTGTTGGCGTCGCGTGATCATTCTCAAAAAACGCCGAATAGCTGTCGATCTCGCGGCGAAAGCCTTTGCGGATGATCAGATCGGCCCGGTCCACATCCAGCTCCGCATGAAACGCCGCCCCGTCCGAGCCTTGCACGCAATGGTCCGGCCACAACACCTGCGGCCCATACGGCATCTCGATCATCTCCAAAGGCGCCTTCTCCGCATGCTGGCTGGCAAACGACGCGTGGTTGGCAGGGTGCCAATCCTGCGTCAGCACCACCGCGTCAAACGCCCCCATCAGCGCATTGATCGGCGCCACAATCTCATCCCCGCCGGCCACGGCCAAGGCACCCCCCGGGCAGAAATCATTCTGAACATCGATCACAATGAGCGCGTGCATGGCATCCTCCTTTGGCCGCCTACTTGCCTAGGCCTGCACGTCCCTACCGGTCAAGCCTTGCGACACCCCGCGCCCTTGCGCCCGCGCCGTCCGCCGCCTATCTGCGCAGCCATGTTCACCGTCTGCGCGCTTTATCACTTCACCCGGTTCGACGATCCGGCGGCCCTGCGCCAACCGCTGCTCGATCTCTGCAGCGCGCAGGCGATCACCGGCACGCTTCTTCTGGCCGGCGAAGGCATCAACGGCACCGTCGCCGGGCCGCGCGCCGGGATCGACCTGCTGATCACCCATCTCCGCACCCTGCCCGGCTGCGCCGATCTCGAGTACAAGCTCTCCACCGCCACCGACCGCCCCTTTGCCCGCCTCAAGGTCCGGCTCAAGCGCGAGATTGTCACCATGGGCCAGCCCGATGTCGATCCGCGTGCGGGCACCGGCCACTACGTCGCCCCTGCCGACTGGAACGCCCTGATCCATAGCCCCGATGTCGCCGTGATCGACACCCGCAACGATTACGAGGTCGCCATCGGCACCTTCGATGGCGCGGTGAACCCGCACACCGCCAGCTTTCGCGACTTCCCGGCCTGGTGGCAGGCCAACAAACACCGCTTTCACAACAAACGCATCGCGATGTTCTGCACCGGCGGCATCCGCTGCGAAAAATCCACCAACTACCTCATTGGCCAAGGCGTCGAGAACGTCTACCACCTCAAGGGCGGCATCCTGAAATACCTCGAAGAGGTGCCGCAGGACCAAAGCACCTGGCAGGGGGATTGCTTTGTCTTCGACGGCCGCGTGTCCGTCGGCCACGGGTTGGTCGAAGGGCCACACCTGCTCTGCCACGCCTGCCGCCGCCCGATCCTGCCCGCCGACCGCAACCGCCCGGAATACGAACAGGGCGTCAGCTGTCACCACTGCATCAATGAGACCTCGGACGCCGACAAAACCCGCTTTCGCGAACGTCAGAAACAGATCGCGCTCGCCCGCGCCCGCGGCGAACGCCACCTGCATGCCGACGTCACCGACGATCCCGCCTGATCCAACGTCCATTCCCGGGCCCCCGGGGGAGTCGCGCGTCAGCTGCGACGGGGGCAGAGCCCCCCACCGGCCCGCCAAGGCCGCAGGCCGCGGCGGGCGCAAACCTGTGCGCCGCAAGGCGCGCCTTTGGATCACGCGGATCACGCCGCCGCCGGCGCAGCCCCCCTTCCGGACTGCCCACGCAGCAGGATCACAATCATGATGCCGATATTCAGCCCGTTCCAGACAATCCCGTTGATAAACGCCCACTGATAGCTGCCGGTCACGTCATAGATCACCCCCGACATCCAGCCGCCCAGCGCCATCCCGAGGATCGTCATCATCATCACGACCCCCACACGCGCGCCCGCCTCCCGCGCCGGCAGGTATTCCCGTACGATCACCGCATAAGACGGCACAATCCCGCCTTGGCTCAGCCCAAAGACCAGGCTCACCACGTAAAGCGACACCAATCCCCCCGCCGGCAGGTACAAAAACAACGCGATACATTGCAGGGTCGAGCCAATCAGCAGCGTCCGCACCCCACCCAGCCGATCCGCCAGCACGCCGGATATCAACCGCGACACCACACCGCCTAGCAGCATCAACGACAGCATCTCCGCCCCCACTGCCGCGCCAAAGCCCATATCCACGCACAAAGCCACGATATGCACCTGCGGCATCGACATCGCCACGCAACAGCCGATCCCGGCCAAGCCCAACATGAACTGCAACTGGCGCGGGCTAAACCCGGTGCCATGCGCCCGGGTTACAGAAATCGCATCCGCCTGGCTCAACGCCTCCAGCGGCAACCGCCGCCGCAGCAACTGCGCCAGCGGCAGCAGCGTGACCACCGTCATCACTGCCAGCGCCCAATAGATCCAGCGCCAATCCGCATCCGCCGCCAGCCAACCGAGCAGCGCCGGCCAAATCGCCCCGCTCAGATAATTGCCCGACGCCGCCACCGCCACGGCGATCCCCCGCCGCTTCAGAAACCACTGCGACACATCCGCAATCAGCGGCCCAAAACAGGACGAGGTGCCAAACCCCACAAAAAACTGCACGAGGCTGAGGATCAGGATCGACGGCGCCATCGCCGCCAAGGCATAAGACGCCGCAATCAGCACCGCCGCGCCGCTCAGCGACCACGCCATGCCGAACCGGTCCACCCAGCGCCCAATCACCATATTGCCCAGCGCAAAGCCGATCATCGTGGTGGCATAAGGCAGCGACGCCAGCGCCCGGCCCTCACCAAACTCGGCCTGCACCTCGGGCAGAACAACCACAATCACCCACATCCCCACATTGCCCATCACCGCAATCAAAAGTGTGATCAGCAACCGGATCCAGGAATAGCGGCTGTCAAACGGGCGCGCGTCATCTGTCATGGCCCGACGTTAGGCGGCGTGTGGCGGGGCGTATAGCGGGAAATCCACGGCGCATGACAAAATGCTTTTGACAACGCCGCGCCCGCCCCGCCAAAACAGTCGCCGAAAGGGCCCGCCATGACCGACACCCCCATCACCTCCCACACCCTGCGCGACGGCGACACCCGCATCACCCTGTTGTCTTTGGGCTGCGCGATTCAGGATTGGCAGGTCGGCAACCGGCACGTCGTTTTGGGCTATGCCAACCCTGAGGATTACCGCCGCAATCCGGCCGCCATGGGGGTGGTCTGCGGCCGGGTCGTCAACCGCATCCGCGATGCCCGCTTCACGCTTGATGACCAGCTCTGGCAGCTGCCGGCAAACCTGCCACCGCATCACATCCATGGCGGCCCGGGCGGTCTTGGCCTGCGCAACTGGCGACTTGAGACAGACGGAGCTCGGGCCGCCCGCCTGACGCTGCACTCCCCACATCTCGACCAAGGCTACCCCGGCGCGGTGGATTTTGAGGTGCATCTCTCCCTGCAAGACCACGCCCTGACCTGGCAGATGACAGCCCACCCCGAACGGCCCACGCCGATCAACCTCGCCCAACATCTCTATTTCAACCTTGGCGAAACAGCGGACGTGCGCGACCACAGCCTCTTCATCGACGCCGATCACATCACCCCAAATGGCCCGGATTTGATCCCCACGGGCGCCATTGACCCGGTGGAGGGCACGCGCTTTGACTTTCGCAAGACGCGCCGGATCGACGAAGCAGATGCGTCCGCCGAAGGGTACGATCTCAACTATCTGCTGAACCAGAGCCCCGGTCCGCACGCACGCGCCCACGCGCCGGATGGATGCACGTTAGAGCTCTGGACAGACCGCCCCGGTCTACAGCTCTACACCTCCAACACCCTTGGCCCCAGCTTCCCGCCACTACCCGGCCAGATGCATACCCGCTTCGCCGGCCTCTGCCTTGAGGCGCAGGACCTCCCGAACGCAATCAACCAACCCGGATTCGGCTCGATCATCCACGGTCCCGACGCGCCTTACACCCAGACCACCACGATCCGGATCACACCCGGGCCATCGGGCACCTGAACACCCAACCCAGATCGGTGTCAGCCGCTAAAAGTAACTGCGCACCAGGCTGCCGGCCAGCAACGCCCAGCCATCGGCGAGCACAAAGAACGCCAGCTTGAAGGGCAGCGATACGATCGCCGGCGGCACCATCATCATGCCCATCGACATCAGAACCGCCGCCACCACCAGGTCGATAATCAGGAAGGGCAGAAAGATCAAAAACCCGACCTGAAAGGCCCGCGCGATTTCCGACAGCATAAAGCTGGGGATCAGCACCGACAAAGGCGCCTCGGGCGCCAGCGCGGTGCCAGCGGCATCCGGGCGCAGATCGGCCATGGCGCGGAAGGTCTCGGGATCGGCGCGCCCGGCCATGAACACGCGAAACGGCTCGAGCGTTTGGACAAAGGCCGCTTCGACATCCAGCTCTTCGTCCAGCAGCGGTTGCAAGCCGATGTTCCAGGCCTCGGTAAAGACCGGCTCCATCACGAAATACGTCAGGAACAGCGCCAGGCTGACGATCAGCATGTTGGGCGGCGATTGCTGCAGCCCCACCGCCTGCCGCAGGATCGCCAGCACCGTGACGATAAACGGGAAACAGGTCACCATGATCGCGATGCCCGGCGCGAGGCTGAGCAGCGTGATCAGCGCAATCAGCTGCAGGCTGGCCGCCGTGACCGACCCACCTTCCCCCAGATCCAGACTGATGGATTGGGCGTGGCCGACCGCCGGCAGCACCAGCAGCAAAAGTGCAATGGGGAAAAGGCGCAGCATTCAGGTCGGGGTCTGCAGATCGACCACTTCGACCAGCCGCACCGCCAGTTGGCCTTGCTCATCCCCCTCGACAACTTCCAAAGCGCCGATGCCGATCAGCCGGTCGCCGACATAAAGCTCGACCGGGTCCTCCAGACGCTTGTCCAGCGTCAGCACCGAGCCTTCGGAGAGCTGCAAGAGATCGCGGACCAGCGGGCGGGCGCGGCCCACCGACACGGTGATCTCGATCGGGACGGATGTGAATGGGGTCGCCTGAGCGGCCGCCTGTGTGCCGTGGATGTCATCCATGTGCCTGTTGCCTCCGGTTTTCATGGGCAAAGCCCTGCACCGCGTTGCTCACGCTTTGCAGGACATCACTCAGATCGATCTGTTTCTCAGTCTCGCCAAAGCGGATATCCGCCTGGCCCTCGCCCAGCGTGGCGTCTTCCTCCAGCCGTAGGGGGAAGCCGAAATCCTCGTCCAGCAGGGCCGCGACAGCAGGGGCGTTGAGCGGCGACACCGCGATCACCACCTCAAACGTGCCAACCTCGCTGGCCATATCCTGCAGCTGCGTGACGATGTGCTGGCCCAGCCCGTCACGGGCAATCTGCGGCAGCAGGACGTTCACCATCTCTTCGAGCAGGGGCGTGATCGCGGCGACGACCTGGCTGTAAGCTTCGTGATAGGTAAAGGACAGATCCTGCAGGTTCTGCGCAAAGGCGCTCGAGACGCGGGTATGATCTTCGCTATGCGCCTTGACCGCGTCGTCCCAGCCGGCGCGATAGCCGGTTTCAAACGACTCGAGCTTTTGCGCCTCGATCTCGGATTCGTCCATTGCCGGGCCGTCCACATGGGCGCTTTGCGCTGCCGTGGGCGTGCCGAAATCTTCAAGGAAATGGCGCAGTTGCATCAGCGTGTCTCCTCAGGTTCATCCAGCCAGCTGCGCAGAATCTCGACCGTCTCGGTCTTGCGCTCTTCGATCAGGCCGCGCAGGCGGTCGACCGGGTCATCAGAACCAGCCGCATCGAAATCCACCATGCCCATACCGCCGAAATCCGCGGTGTCTGCGAGCACCGGCAGGTTGTCGAACCCACCTTCCGGCTCGATCTCACCATCCAGCGCTGGGGCCGCGGCGGCGCTTTCAGGCGCCAGGCCCGGCAAAGCCGGCGCCGCAGCGGGGGCCGGCAGGGCTGTCCCTGCCGCACCGGCCAGAATCGGACGCACAACAAAGAGGCCCAGGATCAGGGCAACCACCGCCAGAATCCCCATCTGGATCAGCGTCATCGGGTTGATGCTGCCGGCAAAGAGCCCGGGTTCGATCGGCCCGGTGCCCAGCCCCTCGGGCCGTTCAAAGGGCAGTGAGCGGATGGTGATCACGTCGCCGCGCGTCTCTTCGAACCCGACGGCCGACGCGACCAGGTCCCGCAGGGCGGTCTGCTCCACCTCCGGCAGCGGCACAAAAGTCTCACTGCCATCAGATGCCTGTTCGTAGCTGCCATTGACCAGCACGGCGACCGTCAGACGTTTGATATCCCCCGGCGCGCGGGTGATTTCCCGCATGGTCTCAGACACTTCGTAATTCACCCGCTCCCGCGTCTCGGAGTTCTGCGAGGTCGAACTGTCGCCGCCGCCACCTTCGCCATCGGGCAGGTTCGAGGCCACGGTCACATTGCCGCCACCACTGTCCTGCGAGCTGTTGGTGGTCTCTTCGGTATCGGTCGAGATCACCACGCGCTCTTCAGGGTCGAACCGCCGTTCGGTGATCGATTCGCTTTCGGTGACGGTGTCGACGCTAACCTCGACCACCGCATTGCCCTGGCCCACACGCGCCTCGACAAGGCGCTGCACACGGTCGCGCAGCTTGGTGGCCTTGTCATCAGCCGTCACGCCCGGGGCGGCATCCGCCTCCCCACCGATCAGCCCGCCTTTGCCATCGATCACCGACACGTTGTCAGCCACCAGACCCGGCACAGCCGAGGCCACCAGAAAACTCAGCGCCCGCGCTTGCGCAGGCGACAGCACACCGCCAGTGGTGGTCACGGAAATCGAGGCCGAGGGCGTCACGTCGCGCTGAAACGGGTTGGCGCTGCTGTTGGCGATATGCACACGCGCGCTGGCGATATGCGGGCTCGACAGAATCGTGCGCGCCAGCTCGCCCTCTTTCGCACGCCAATAGGCAGCGTCAAACATCTGCGAAGTCGTGCCGAATCCCGACAGGCTGTCGAGCAGCTCATAGCCCTGGTTGCTGTTGGCCGGCAGGCCTTCGCTGGCCAGCGTCATCCGCAAGGTATCACGCTGCGAATCGGGCACATAGATCGCCCCGCCGCGCACCTCGTAAGGCACCCCGCGGCTTTCCAACGCCTGCACGACATCGCCGGCGGCCCCATTCTCAAGACCCGCGTATAACAAAGACAGGTTCGGCGCCGATGCCATACGGGCCAAGCCGAAAACGGCCAGAATCATGGCCGCCGTCGCCCCCAGGACAATCAGGCGCTGGCGTCCACCAAGCGCGTTCCACACTGTCGTGATCTGCTGCAAGACCAACCTCCGCTCCAAACATTCTGTTCGGTTGGCCCATCAATGACGCATCAGGTTTAACAATCAGTTAGCCCCTTTGCGCCTATAACGGCCTCACGTCGGAAAAGAGGTTGAGAATGTCTGACACCACCGTCGACGAGGAAATCGAGGTCCAGAAACCCTCGAAACTGCCGCTGATCATCGGGCTGGTCCTGGCGCTGGCTGGGGGCGGGGGTGGATTCTTTGCCGTGCAGTCCGGGCTGCTGGGCGGTGGTGCCGTGGCCGAAGACTCCAAGGCCGAGGCCGAGGAACCGCCTAAGGAGCTGACACCGCTGGGCGACATCAGCTTTGTCGAGGTGCCGCCGCTGACGGTGTCGCTTGGCCCCGACGCGCAGGCCCGGCATCTGCGTTTTCGCGCCAGCCTCGAGGTGCCCAGCGAACATGCCTCTGACGTCGAAAGCATCCTGCCCCGCGTGCAGGACGTGCTGAACAGCTATTTGCGCGCGCTCGAATCGCAGGATCTCGAAGCGCAGGGCGCGCTGATCGTGCTGCGTGGGCAGCTTCTGCGCCGGGTGCAACTGGTCGCTGGCGAGGGGCGCGTGCGCGACCTGCTGGTGATGGAATTTGTGTTGAACTGAAAAGGGATGGGAATGGAACTGATCGCCGATATCTTGCTGGGGGCGGGTGCCTTGGGCGCCGGGTTTTACTGCTTTGTGCTGGCGCGCCGGCTGGCCAAGTTCACCGATCTCGACAGCGGCGTCGGCAGCGCGGTTGCCGTATTGTCCGCCCAGGTCGATGATCTGACGCGGACCCTGGGGGACGCGCAAAAAACCGCGGGCGCCTCGTCACAATCGCTGGAAGAGCTGACCGCACGGGCCGAGGATGTGGCCAAGCGGCTGGAGCTTATGGTGGCCTCGATGCACGACTTGCCAAAAGCGCCAGAGCCGGCACCACCGGCGCAACCCGCGCAACCCGCGCAACCAGAACGGAATGAGCCGGTCTTTGTCCGGCATCCGCGCAGCGGGGCGATGTGATGGCAAAACCCGCTCAGAAACCTGCGCGCAAGCGCACCCGCGGGGCCTTGGCCACCATCGGTACTTTGCTGATTCTTTCGGCGATGGTCCGGGTCGGCATCGGCGCGGGAGAGGCAATCGCGGAAACCGATTTGACCGAGGCCAAGGTGACGCCCGCGGCCATGGCACCCACCACCGACGCCCCCGCCCTCACCGAATCCGATATCGGCCCGGTAATCGCCGCGCTAAACGCCAAAGAGGCGCGGCTGAAGGAACGTGAGGCCGACCTTGCCGTGCGCATGCAGGCCCTGCGCGTGGCCGAGCAGGAGATTGACGAAAAGCTGGTGGCCCTGGAACAGGCCGAACAGGACCTGCGGGCGACCCTGGCCCTGGCGCAGACCGCGGCCGAGGATGACCTCACCAAGCTGACCAATGTCTACGCCAACATGAAACCCAAGCGCGCCGCGGCGCTTTTCGAAGAGATGGACCCGGAGTTTGCCGCGGGCTTTCTCGGCCGCATGCGTCCGGACGCAGCGGCCGCGATCATGGCGGGCCTGACCCCGCGCGCGGCCTATACGATCAGCGTCGTCCTGGCCGGCCGAAACGCCGAGGTGCCCAAGGAATAGCGCGCAGACGGGTGTGGCCCACACGCCATCGTGAGGGTGCCACGCTTGGCGATGGATTGATTTTCACCGCGCTCTGGGCAAGATGGCTTGGCTATTCCTATAGAAAGACGAGTACCGCCATGATTTCCCGTCGTGCTTTTGTCGCCGCCGCCGCAGCCACCGCCGCAACCGCGGCCGTCCCTGCCAGCGCATTTGAGATTGCTCCGGTTTTCCGTCCGCAAAAGGTTCGGATGAAGTCCGACCTCGCGCCCGGTCAGATCCTGATTCTGCCACGCGCGCATTTCCTCTACTTCGTGGACGCCCCCGGTCAGGCGATGCGCTACGGCGTGGGTGTGGGCAAGGCTGGGCTGGAATTCACCGGTCAGGCCGTGATCCAGGTGAAAAAGGAATGGCCCACCTGGCGCCCTACGGATGAGATGATCGAACGCGATCCGCGCGCCTACGGCAAGTTCAAGGACAATGATTACGTCCAGCCCGGCGGGCCCGGCAATCCGCTTGGCGCGCGCGCGCTGTACCTGTTCCAGAACGGCCGTGACACCTACTACCGCATCCACGGCACCACCGCGCCGCGCTCGATTGGCCGCTCGGTTTCGAACGGCTGCATCCGGATGCTGAACGAGCACGTGATCGATCTCTATCAGCGCGTGCCGATCGGGACCAAAGTCACCGTGCTTTGACGGCCTCTGCGTCGCGTTCACCCGAACCTTTTGATCTGATCGTCCTCGGGACCGGCCCTGCGGGCGCTGCCGCGGCGACCACCGCGGCCAAGGCGGGCCTGCGCACTGCGCTGGTCGACAAGGCAAGC
>JAAUYB010105366.1_pt1 | contig 17427 bp, 19 predicted proteins | sample 7278071 | NCBI WGS metagenome assembly JAAUYB01 (sample SAMN14350121, study PRJNA611818) | marine sediment metagenome | isolation source: surface marine sediment (1.8m) | place: French Polynesia: Moorea | collected 2018-08
AATGGCACTACCATTGAGATTAAGGGTCATTAAAGAGATTAAAGGAGCTTCTTCTTTCCCCAATTGTGCCAACATAGGGAAAGCATAGGGAAGTTGTCCTGCATCCATTTTCCACCCTATTAACTCTTCTTTTACCCCTTCCCACGTTTCAAGGCGTTTTAGGGTAACAGACAAGCCATAACGCTCAAAAAACCCCTTTTCCTGAGCAATAATTAAGGGGGCTGCATCCCCATTAGGCACATAGCCCAGAATTAAGTTAGACTTTTCTAAGGTACCAAAATCTAGGTCGGTTTTCTGCTTATTATTGAAGGAAAAAATATCGGTATTACTGCAAGCTGTGACCCCTAAGCTTGCTAACCCTAAACCACCGTATTTAATAAAGTTGCGACGTTTCATAAATAATTTTAATTAATAATTTTGTATTTTTAAGGATCAATAAAAGGACTGACATCCCGCGCTGGACATCCAGCTAAAGCGGCCAAATTAATTGGTTTTTGTCCGAGACTAGATGGTATATAAGTATAGGCTAAATCAACTCCTCGATCGTTAATGGACAGTTGCCAGAAATCCTCATAACTGACAGTTCCGACAGAAATAGATTGAATTGTAACAGGTTGGGGTACGGTTTCGCCACAGGGTTCGCAAAAAAGATAAATTAATTGATTTAATTTCAGGAAAGTTGCTGCTTTTAAAGCTTGTCCTTTGTTCACATAAGAACATTGATCACCATAAGCTATCTGAGTCGAAAATAAGGTAATGGTAACGGCTAAAAAGAAAATTTTTAAGTATTTTAACATAGTTAATTTACCAAATTTATTTTTGATCCTTGATTAGTTTTATAAACTTCTATACGATGTTGAAAGGCTTCTTTAAATTGGGGCATATGGGTGACCGCTAAAATACAAGAAAAGTCAGAAGAAATGGCATTAATAGCTGCAATTAAACGTTCACATCCTTGTGCATCTTGAGTTCCAAACCCTTCGTCAATAATTAACATTTGTAAGGTGGTTCCTGCCCGTTGTGCCAACAATTTAGCCAAGGCCAAACGAACTGAAAAATTAATCCTAAATGCCTCACCACCGGAATAGGTTTCGTAAGCGCGAGTCCCTTTAGCATCAGAAATAATAATGTCTAATGTATCGATCATTTTAGCAGATTTTTTTCGAGAACTGCCACTTTTTCCTACCTTTTGTGTAACAAATCGAATGTGGAATTGATTGCCTGTTAATCGAGATAAAATTTGATTAGTTTCTGTTTCTAACTGTGGTAAAACATTTTCAATCATTAATAATTGAATACCATTTTTACTGAAAGCTTTAGTTAATTCTGTATAAACTCGATACTGTCTCCGAACTTGATTATATTCTTTTTCTTGTTCTTGTTGATCTTTTTTTAAGGTTTCTAGTTGAGATAAAGATTGTTCTAGTCTTCCTTTTTCAGCCAGCAAATTATCTAATCTGTGTCTTTGTTCTTTTATTTTGGTTTCTAAGGTTTCAATCTCTTTGCTATAATCTTCTATGGTTTCTAACTGAGTAGATAATTGTTGTCTGAATTTTTCTGTGTCTTTTTGTTCTTCCTGATTAGTATTAATTTTACTTTTAATGCTTTTTGACTGTTCTTGTAATTGAGGATAATCTTGTTTAACAGCTTGTAATTTTTGATAATCAACGACACAAGATTGAGATTTACGAATATAGTTCGATATCCTTTGATGATAAGCTCGATCATAGTTTAAACTGGTTAAGTCTTCTTCTATTTTCTCGATTTCTTGGTTTAATTCTGAATCGGTTTCTAAGTTCTTAATTTCTCTTTTTAATTGTTCAATTTTAGTAATAATTTCAGGCTTTTGTTGATGTATTCTTTTTTGATTTCGGATAGCATCTTCTATTCTCGCTTGTTTAATTTCTGCCCATCGTAACCGTTCAACTTCTCCCCTGGCTAACGCATGAATTTGTTCGTCATAGTTAAGTTCTTTCAATCTTTTATTGATGATTTTAATGTCATTTTGTATATCAATTCCGTAGGTTCCTGTTTTAATTAAGTTGCCAATGTTTTCTTTTTCTTTAAGAATTTTTTTGAGCTTAATTTTGACTTCTCCTGATTGTTCAAGTTGGGCTTCAATTCGTGAAAATTCTTGTTGTATATTACCTGATTTTTTGAGGTTATTTTCTAATTCTTTATCCTCAGCTATTAATGTTTTGATATCACGCTTAATAATTGATAGTTCTTCTTGCAAAAACCAAATCTGTTCTTGAAGTTTTTGCTGTTGTTTATTCGTTTTATCAATAACGTTATGACGGCGCGTTTCATCTAATTCCTGCTCACACAAGGGACAAGTGGACTCTGGATTATTGAGTAAACTTATTTTTTGCTGTAATTCTTCTATTTTTTCGGTATAATTTCGCTGATTAACGATGAGTTTTTCTTGTGTCAATTTTCTTTCTTGTGATTTTTCCTTAACTCGTTTTTGATAAACTTTTTTATTGTCGATTTCTTGTATTTTATGATCTAGTTTTATTAAAATTTCTCGTCTTTCAGGAATTTTTTCTAATTCCTGATTATATTGATTTTCCAGAACTTCAAATTGTTCTATTTTTGCTTCTAAATTAGCTTTTATTTTTTCTAGTTCTGTCTCTAAATTTTGTTGTTCTTTCAATAAAGGTGTTACCAAATGTTGTAATTTATCTAATTCTTTTAACCGTTGCCGATGAGCATCTAATTTTTGAACAGCTATTTCAATTTCTGCCGATTGGTTAATTGTTTTTTGTAATTCTTTCTCTTGTTTTTCTAGTTGTTGTAAATGGGTTTCCTCTTGACGTATCTGCAGTTGTAATTGATTATTTTTTTTGAATATTTCTTGTTCAAGTTTCTGTTTTTTCTCTTGCATATCTTGGAAACTTTGAAACTGGTGGGATAGGTTTTCTTCTTCTTTCTGTAGGAGTAATAACTCTTCGTATTTTTCTGTAATTTCCTGTTCTTGATGAATTATTTTTTCTGTTTCATTAATTTTCTGATTGAGTTGTGACTCTTCTTGTTGTAATTTTTTGAATTCTTTTTCTAAGGTTTGCTGTTTATTTTGATGCCATGTAAATTGTTCTAACCAAGCTTGACGATGACTATCTTTCTGTTTAATTTTTTGTAAAGTTTCCCTATCTATTTGTTGTAATCTTTGTAGCCTTTCAATCTCTTGATTAACATTTTTTTGCTGACTATGAACATCTTTTTTCTCTTCTATTTGTTGTTCAATTCTGTCTAAACTTAATTTAAGTTGCTCCCCTTGTATTTTATATTTCTTAGATAAATCCTTAGCTTTTTCTGATAATTGTTCATACTGATCTAATTTTAATAACTCAGCTAAGACTTTTTTTCTTTCTGTCGCCCCCCTTAACATAAATTCATCAGCCCTTCCTTGACGTAAATAGGCTGAATTAATAAAGGTATCGTAATCTAATTTTAAGGTAGTAACGATAATCCCTTGAGTATCCCGAACCTTTTTTGCGCTTAAAGAAATAAAGTGATTTCCACTATTAACTTGAAAATCTAAGGTCGGACTTTTTCCCCGTTGACGACTGCGAATAATTCGATAATTTTGTTCGTAAGAAATAAATTCAAAATCAACCCTAACATAGTCAGCCGTGGTATGAATTATATCATCATCGGAAGCCGTCCGACTTTTCCCCCAAATTGCCCAGGTTATTGCTTCTAATAACGAGGATTTTCCTGCACCATTTGCCCCACAAATACAAGCAGTATGTAACCCCCGAAAATCAAGGATAATGTCTCGATAACTCAAAAAGTTTTTCAGGGTAAGTTGCAAAGGTATCATATTAACAAATCAACCAACAAAGCGATGGATGGAAAGATATTGCTATTTAGTGTAACGAGAAAAGTTTGAGAACTTCTAGAGGGTGTCTGTAAACCGTTACAATTATTGATAATTTAAAAAAGATTAAAGATAATCTCAAAAATCGGGGCTGGTACCATTTCACCTCGAAAGTCCAATAATTGAACGATTACTAAATAAACAACTGCTAAAATAATAGAGATTGCTCCAGTAATAATAGCGACAATTTTACCTTGATTCATAATTAATTTTTTGATTCAACCATCTAATTATCTATTATAGTCCCTCGATGTTAGAATAAGAAAATTGTTAGTGATTGAGTACAACAATGACCGATACAATTTTTAGTAAGATTATTCGGCGAGAAATACCTGCTAATATCGTCTATGAAGATGATTTATGCTTAGCTTTTACTGATATTAACCCTCAAGCCCCCACCCATATTTTAGTCATTCCTAAAAAACCAATTCCTAAACTAGAAGAAGCCCAAGAAGAGGATCATCGTCTTTTAGGACATCTTTTAATGAAGGTGAAACAAGTTGCCCAAGAAGCAGGATTAACCAATGGTTATCGTGTGGTGATTAATAATGGAGAAGATGGGGGGCAAACTGTTGATCATCTTCATTTACATATTTTAGGGGGGCGATCGCTAACTTGGCCGCCGGGGTAAAAAGTAGGGGTCAACGGCCGTTGACCCCTACTTATCTTCTTGGTCTTATTAATTAATAAAAAGCATCTAAATCAATGGCTTTTGATCCTCCCTGCTTTAACTGTTTCAATAGGCTTTCCAGTTGAATCCAAACTAAAGCAGCAATAAAAATGGTCATGGGTAAGGAAATCGCATAGGATAGCCAACGATCAAAGAGAAAAATCTCTAAACCCGCCGATAAAAAGACGCAAATTCCAACACAAATCCCAAAAAAGGGTAACTGTAACGCTGAACCTTTCAGCATTTGATCCATGGGCTTTTTCAACATTCCATGAATTTCAGATTTTAGGGTAGCTTCAAAGGCTAAACCGCAGGTAAGACCGATGAATAAGCCGGCAACCACTAGGAAATAAGGGGGCTGAGGTAAATAGTACATAAACGGCAGGGATTGATTAATGATAGATTAGTTGAGAGGGGCTGTAGGCGGAAGAATCGCTGCGACACCAGCAGTAGACAATTGACGGAATGCGTTGATAGCAACACCAAATAATTGTTGAGGTTGAAGATCATCGCTGATCAAAGTCCAAATCCGTTGAACTTCTTCGGTATGTAACCGATCGTCTTCCGTTAAGGCTAACAATAATTGATGACGTAAATATCTTCCTTCATCCGACAAGACATATTGTAATCCCAATTGTGCCGTTGGTAGTAGATCAAATTGTTCGTCGGAACGGGCAATACTGATCATATTTTCTAACCGTTGCCACTGGAATTTTCCATCTTTGAACAACACTTCTATGAGTCTTCTTCTCAGTTGAGGAGATTCTCCCGTTAATAAGCGTCTGGCAACATAAGGATAGGCAACTTCTACAATTTTGAAGTTAGAATCAAGGCTAAGGGCTAACCCTTCTTGAGTAATTAAGGAACGAATAATTAAGGCAAATTTAGCCGGAACGCGGAAGGGATATTCATACATTAATTCCGAAAAATCATCGGTGATGGTTTTGAAGTTAAAGTCCCCCACACTTTGACCGATGGCATTACCTAAAACTCGTTCTAAGGCTGGAACAATGGGCTGAATATTGGTATCCGAGGTCAAAAAACCTAACTGCACAAAGTCTTTTGCTAAGGCATCATAATCTTGATTGATTAATTGGACAACGGAACTGGCAATGGTTTCTTTGGTTTCTTCTTCTAACTGATCCATCATGCCGAAATCGATAAAAGCCATGCGGCCATCGAGAGTGGCGAAGAGGTTGCCCGGATGGGGATCAGCATGAAAAAATCCATGTTCTAGTAGTTGTCTTAATCCTGAGGTTACCCCGATCCTAACAATAGCATAAGGGTCTAATCCGGCTGCTTTAATTTGTTCGGTATCGGTTAATTTGTAGCCTTGAATCCATTCTAAGGTTAAGACACGGTCGCTACTATAAGACCAGTAAATAACGGGAACTTTTACGTCATCGTCGTCTCGGAAATTGGCTGCAAATTTCTCGGCGTTTCTTCCTTCATTCACGTAGTCAATTTCTTCAAATAATTTAACCCCAAACTCGTCTACAATTAGGGTTAAATCGTGACCTAAATTGAGGGGTAAAAAACGACCAAATTGACAAGCTGCCCAACGCATTAAGAAGAGATCGCGGGTTAAAATGGGTCTAAGATGGGGCCGTTGTACTTTAACCGCTACTTCTTCCCCGGTGTGCAACAAAGCGCGATAAACCTGTCCTAAACTAGCGGCTGCTACGGGATGGGGGGAAATTTCTCGGTAGGCTTGATCGATGCTCATACCAAGAGATTTTTCTATAATGGAGAAGGCAATCTTGTTATCGAAGGGGGGCAGTTGATCCTGTAGTTTGATCAGTTCTCCGAGGAAGTCAGGACGGATCAAGTCGGGACGGGTTGATAGGGCCTGACCTACTTTGATAAAGGTTGGCCCCAAGCGGGTAAGAATTTCCCTTAATTCTGTTGCACATTTCTGTTTATTCTCTTTATCGGGGTTAAACCAATGATCCCATTGGAGATGGAGTAAAAACCAACCAAAAGACCAGACGATGGTGATTGCCCTTCTGATTACTTCCCAAGGACGTAAGCGGTAATAACGGGCGATAGCAGCAGAATCATAGCGTTTTTGCTGTTGAATGTGGGAACTGGTGTCACTGTATTCTAGGGTTTGCCAAGTCACAAGCGTTTACTAATGCCTCTGAACTCAAAAGGATGAAAAAAAAAGGATCTTAAAGTTTGCTATACAAAAATATGAATATCTTAACTTATTTATTATGCTTGATCTTCCTTTTTTTCGCAACATTTCTTAATTAATGACCGAATGTAGCTCCTGGGGGTTAAGATGGCTGTGAACGACTTGGCCATCTTTAAACCAGATGACTCGGCGAGAATGACGGGCTACCTCTGTCTCATGGGTAACCACTACAACTGTGATCCCGGCTTGATACAGGCTTTCAAAAATGTCTAGAACTTCCTCTGTGGTTTGAGAGTCTAGGGCCCCTGTGGGTTCGTCTGCTAATAGTAGAACTGGCTGATTGACAATGGCACGGGCAAGGGCGACCCGTTGTTGTTGTCCTCCTGAGAGTTGATTAGGCTTGTTATTAACTCTGTTTCCTAAACCCACCTTTTCCAAGGCTTCTAAAGCGCGATCGCGACGTTCTGAAGGGGACACCTCAGCATAGATCATGGGTAAAATGACGTTGTCTAAGGCCGTCATTTGAGGCAGGAGATGGAACTGTTGGAAAACAAAACCAATCTTACGATTACGGATGGCAGCCAACTGAGAATCGGGTAGTTGGGACACATCCACATTATCTAAATAATATCGTCCTGAAGAGGGACGGTCAAGACAACCGATAATATTCATCAGGGTTGATTTTCCTGACCCGGATGCCCCCATAATGGTGCAGTATTCTCCTTTTTCAATGGTCAAATCAATGTTATCTAACGCTTTGACCTTTGTATTGTCACTGCCATAAATTTTGGTGATTGTTTCCAGACGAATAATAATCGAATGATAGTCACGAGAGGGAGTAGGTTGAAATAATTTGTTACTTAAAGGAAGACCTTCAGTCGTCATAATCAATCTAAATATTTTAAAATTAGTTAATTATAGCATTTTCTATTCATTCAGCATGAAAGTTATAAAAAAAAGAATAGCAAAAGCAATTGCTTGCTTTCCAGAACGTTTACTAGATTACCGCAAGAGTAGAGATTATTTATACCTGTTTTTTATAGGAATTTTTCCCATTATATTTTCCTTTTTTATCGGTTTAAATAATAGTATACATTTAACTTTACAAGGAGAAGACGAAACGATTGTATATAAAGGCTACTGGCTAAGCTGGAATTGGATAATTTACCCTCTTATTTTACCATTAAGTTTATGCTTACTCCGAAAAATAACAAACAAGCTATTTGGCTTACCCTGTAAGTATAATAAATACTATCGCCCAGTTCCTTTACTGATGTTGTATCAACAAAATGAAAATGAGTACCCATTTACCTTATTCGGAAAATTATCTAAATTACTAAAAACATTATATGAAAACCAAGAGGGAAAAACAATCACAGAGCTAATTGAGGAAAAACTAAGGCAAATAGCTTTAAATAAATACCAATATTTTCTAATATTTTTTATAGACATATTTATCCATGTAGTCGGAAGATTTAAAACTATTGAGATATATTTATCATATTATCAAAATCCTGGTCAATATGCTCCAGACAAATTATATCGTGAATTAGATTGGGAAATTTTTTTTACAATCTCAAATTTTGCCCGAAAATATTCATTACAAATCCCTCAAGATTATCGTCATGTTGACATTAATTTTAACTTACTATTTTCTATATCTTGTTACTTAAATCAGTTTCTTATATTTTTTATTTCCTTAACAGCAATCGTTTTATCATTTAGATTCAATTATTTTTATTTAAGCAGAATATATATAAGAAGTAATGTCTATAAACAAAAAGATGTAAGGAAATATATTGTCTTGAATTTTGAAGACAAGGACTTTAGATTTGGGCTATCAAAACTAGATGATATTTTTGACTTACAAATTACTATACTGATAATTGCTGGAGTTTTTTTATTAGTTAGTAGATACGCTAATATCCCGTCAGAATATTATTCTTTAGGTGGCATAGTTACACAACTTTTTGAAAACAAAAAAAATCTGATAGGATTAAAAGATATTTTTAACGAACTAGAAATAGTTCATTTTTTTCCTGATACCGGTCAAGTGGTTATAGCAATTACTTGGTTACTAGGATTCTTAGTAGTTTGTATGCCAGCTTGTGTTAAATTCCTTCCTCTTGGATTACTTAGAAATCCTATTATTTTACTTAAAAACCTTTTAAAAGGAATGAAGTGTACAGATTATTTAAAAGAATTTATCCCACCTGAAAAAGAAAAAAATCACTACAAATTGAGTGCGCCAGATAATGTAAAATGGGTTACTAAAAAGTTCAAAGAGCAATCTTTTTGGCCAATTGGTGATGAAAATGCTGTTAGACTTTTATTTTTCGTTTTTGTAGTCTTTTACGTCCTTTTAATTCCTCTGAAGCTAAATATTAGTAAATTTGGTGATTTTTTTGATATTACGCTAGTATTATTTTTAGCAGGTTTTACATCTTGGATTCTGTTGAAAGTTTTTAAAATATTACTAGGATCTTATTTAAAAGTTCCCCAGAAATGAAGTTTGAAAAAAACGAGATTTTTAAGATTCTGTTTAATGGTAAAACAGCCCATTATCATGAGGATATTAACGATATTGCTCATTTCTCAGAATGATTAATAAGGATATGAAAAATATCCTAACAAATTTTACTACTGTTATATTAACCCAATTATTTTCCTTTAATTTCCATCAAATAAAAAAGACTATTTTTAAGGTAGTGCAAATTTTATCCTCAATGTTAGTAAATCTTGAACTTTGGTAAAAAATGCTATATTAAATCTATAGTAACCTTTTTTTCTAGCTTTTCCCACTAACAAATTTCTCTAATTCTAGTCTTTTAAACGTTAATGAAAACGATGCAATTGACAAACTTCCTACCTTCTCTCAGGATTTACAGTATCACACTCCTTCTCAGTGTGATTCTTTGTTTTGGTGGGTTTCCACTCTTATCGTCTCAAGCTGATACCATCACAGAATTAGCCCAAACCCCAGTCAGTCTGACTGCTGATAGTTTTGTGGCCGCAGCCGTTGCCAAAACTGGGCCGGCGGTGGTTCGTATCGATACGGAAACCGTTGTCACCCGACAGATTGATCCCTTTTTTGATGATCCGTTTTTCCGTGACTTCTTTGGTCAACAGTTTCGGCCCCCCCGACAACAAAGAATTACGGGCCAAGGTTCTGGGTTTATTGTTGATGGCAGTGGTATCATTTTAACCAATGCTCACGTGGTGAATAGTGCCGATAAAGTAACCGTTACCCTCAAAGATGGACGTACGTTCAACGGAGAAGTAAAAGGCACCGATGAAGTGACAGATTTAGCGGTAGTCGCTATTAACCCTCAAAGTAATAGTTTACCCGTGGCATCTTTGGGAGACTCCAGTAATCTAAAAGTAGGAGATTGGGCGATCGCGGTGGGTAATCCGGTCGGCTTAGATAATACGGTAACCTTGGGCATTATTAGTACCATTGGTCGTTCCGCCGCCAAAGCGGGTATCCCTGATAAACGTCTTGATTTTATCCAAACCGATGCAGCTATTAACCCAGGTAACTCTGGCGGGCCCCTCTTAAATAGTAAAGGGGAAGTGATTGGCATTAATACCGCTATCCGGGCCGACGCGATGGGTATTGGTTTCGCCATCCCCATCAATAAAGCCAAAGCTTTAGAAAAAACCCTGGCCTCCGGACAAAAAGTCCCCCATCCTTATATTGGGGTACAAATGATTAACCTAACCCCAGAAATTGCTCGGGAAAATAATAGTAACCCCAACTCTCCCATCATTGTTGCTGAAGTGGATGGTATTTTGGTGGTGCAAGTGGTTCCCAACAGTCCAGCAGAAAGGGCTAGATTACGGCGGGGAGATGTGATCGTAGCTGTTAATGGGCAACCAGTGAAAGATGGCACTGATTTACAGAAAATTGTCGAAAATGTGGGCATTAATGCCAGTTTAAGAGTGAAATTGTATCGAGGCGATCGCTTATTAGAATTGACGGTGAAAACCGAACAATTACAAGGAGTTTCCTAGTTATTTAATCCTTCTTTTCGTCTGATTGTAGGGGTCAAGGGTTGTTGACCCCTATTTAATTTTAAACCCCGTCGTCAACGACGGGGTTTAAGTATGTTAAGGTTAAGATCATAACTATAAAAAAAAGCTTAAATTAGTTTTTCTGAGAGTCAATATAATGGAATCTTCTTTTAAGAGAGTTTATCTAGAAGCTTATAAAAATCGTTTTCTAGAATGGTTGAATTTACCTTCTTTTTCCTGGCGTTTTCTGCGGTTAGCCTCCATCAATATTTTATCGAATTTAATGGTTCCCATTGCCGGGTTACTCAGCATTACTTTTTTAGGGCATTTAGAAGATATTCATCATTTAGCTGGCGTTACCTTAGCGACGATTATTTTTAATTATCTTTACCGCGCCTTGGGTTTTCTGCGGACTAGTACTACAGGAATAACTGCCCAAGGAATGGGACGAAAAGACTCGGAATCTGTCTTATTAGTGTTACTAAAAAACGGATTATTAGCCTTAAGTTTGGGACTAATTATTTTAGTGTTGCAGTATCCTGTACGATGGATAGGATTTAATTTAGTGAGTGCTGCACCTATAGTAAAAGCCTCTGCTCAAAGCTACTATGATATGAGAATATTGGGTGCGCCGGCTGTTTTACTGAATTTTGTTTTAATTGGTTGGTTTTTAGGTAAAGAACAAAGCGGAAAAGTCTTATGGTTATCTATTATTGGTAACGGGGCTAACGTTATTCTAGATTATTTATTAATTATTCGTTGGGGTTTAGAAAGCGGGGGTGCTGGTTTAGCTACTTCTTTAAGCCAGATAATTATGTGTTTAATTGGATTATGTTTAGTTATTAAAGAAATTAATTGGCAAGACATTCAACAGGTTAGACAAAAACTTTCCTTTGAACAATGGAAAGGTAATTTAATGTTGAACCGTGATTTATTTATTCGTACGTTAATTTTATTGTCTGCTTTCTCTTTATTTACAAATGTTAGTTCTGCCATGGGAACATTAGTTTTAGCTGAAAATTCGGTTTTATTACAAGTGTTTTCCTTGGTTGTTTATTTTATTGATGGATTAGCCTTTGCCACAGAATCTTTAGCGGGTAACTTTAAAGGGGAAGGTAGTAAGAAGAAGTTAATTCCTTTACTAAAATTATCAGCAAGTCTGGGGTTTACCTTAGCTTTAGTGGCCGTTTTTATTTTGCTTTTATTTCCCCAAACTTTATTCGGACTGTTAACCAATCATCAGGAGATTTTTCCCTATTTACAATCTCATGTTATTTGGTTATTACCCGTTTTAGGATTTGGTTCCATTGCTTTTATTTTAGATGGTTATTTCATTGGGTTAGCCGAAGGGGTTATGTTACGAAATACAGCCTTAGGATCAACGTTTATTGGGTTTGTCCCTGTTGCTATGATTGCCTGGCATTACAATAATAGTAATTTATTGTGGTTAGCTTTATCGTTATTTATGGTAACAAGAGTGATTTTACTGGGTTTAAAAGTTCCGCAAACATTAAAAAAGTAAATGACCCTTTAAATAGTCATAATATTTTGATCACTCATGACATAATTTTGATAGAAACTTTTTCTAAGTTCAGTACACATTTTTGAGGGTTGGTTACGGTGGATAATGAATTAACAAATGAGTCAGATATCTTATGACCACCTAACCCACCCTACGGGATTTAGAAATAACTAACTTTCGCTGGTTAAATTACGTTGAGGATCACCTAATTTAATAGTTTGTGTCGCTTTAACAGGAGAAATTACAGGGGTTAAATTCCAATGATTAGCTAATCTTTGTAACAAGCGATCTTGTTCCACTCGAAAACGGTCAACATTAGGCCCATGATTAATAATAGAAAACCAGACCAGACCGCGTTCTTTGGTGGGAATGACACCAGCTAAGGCACTGACTTGGGCCAAGGTTCCCGTTTTCACCGCTACCCCATCGGGAATACTTCGCCATTGGACGGTTCCCGTTTTATCTCGTCCCCCCATGGGAAATAAGTCAGCCACACCCAAGGGGTTATCTTGTAACTTTTCTTCCATGGCCATTAACATTCCGACCGAGGCCCTAGGAGAAATTCGATTTTCTACCCCCAACCCTGAACCATTGATTAATTGGACTTCTTGGGGATCAACCTTAGCTGCTTTGGCGGCCATTTCTGAGACAACGGCAGCCCCTCCCACCGACTCGGCGATCATCTCAGACATGACATTATTACTGTAAATGTTCATTTGTTTGAGGAGTTCGGCCATGGTTAGAGATTGGTGAGTGAGTCGGGTTTTTGCCGTCTCAGGGACCTTATTTTCCACTTTAACGGTTCCTTGAATGGTAATTTGCGGTTTTGGGGTATTGGGGGGTAAGGTTCGATATTGTTGCTTAATTAACGGTGTCCAGCGATTAGAATTAAGGGCCAGTTGTAATAATTGTCCTGAAGTTTGGGGATTAGATTTAAAATTCATGGCAAAATTATCCACAATAATTAAGTTGCCGGTGACTTCTTTGATCCCCAGTTCGTTGAGTTTGTTTCCTACTGCGATCGCTTCTTCCCAAACAAACAAGGGATCACCGCTACCTTTAACAATTAAATCCCCTTTCAAGACTCCATTTTCTACGGTTCCAACGGTCAAAAATTCTGTTTCAAAACGATGTTCGGTTCCCCAGGTTTCTAAGGCCGCTAAGGAGGTGGCAATTTTGGTTAAAGAGGCAGCCGATAAGGGGGTTTCAGCCTGATGTTCTCCCAAATAAGCCCAGTCTGATTGTAACCAAATTCCTTGTTTATCGGCCGAAAACCCTAAAGCTGCTAAATTGTTCAAATAATCGGCAATAATGGATTCTACCACGGGATCGGATTGGGTAGGAACATCAAACACCCTTGCCTGTTGCCAGGCGACGACAGGAACCGCTTCGATAGACGGGGGTGTTTTGCCTAATAAATTACCTAAAGTAAAAGCGAATAAATCTAACATTTTTCAACCTCCTCACTGCATAGATTATATAATAATTTGATTTATCCTTTAACTGCCCCTGCGGTCAAGCCTTCGACAATTCTTCGCTGGAAGAATAAGACTAATAAAACCAGGGGAAAAGTTCCTAAAACGGTGGCTGCTGCAATGGGTCCATAGGGAATTTCAAAGATAGTTGCACCCCCTATTTGCGCGGTAGCTACAGGAATAGTCTTCATGGTTTCACGGGTAATAAAAGTTAGGGCAAAAATGTATTCATTCCAAGCAAAAATAAAGGTTAAAATTCCTGTGGTTACTAAGGCCGGAAGGGTCATCGGTAAGAGGATTTGGACTAACATCGGAATCATTTTATAACCATCAATACGGGCTGCATCTTCTAAGTCTTTGGGCAGTTGTTCAAAGAAACTACGCATTACTAAAATGGTCAAGGGTAAATTAATCCCCGTATAAGGAATAATTAAGGCCAAATAATTATTTCCTAGTCCTAATACTTTAATCACTTCTAACAGTCCTAGAAATAGTAAGACATAAGGAAACAAAGAAACAATTAAAACCAAGGCTAAAATAAGATTTTTTCCTGGTAACTTAATTCTGGCTAATACATAAGCAGCAGGGGAACCAATGACTAAACAAATAATAGTCGAGATGATAGAAACCAAGGCACTATTAAAGATATACAGTCCAAAGGGACGACGCTGAAATAGTTCAAGATAATGTTCAAAGGTTATGGTTTTGGGAATATAAACATTAGGGATAGCAGAAATGGCATCATTGGTTTTAATAGACGTGAGAATTTGCCAGATAATGGGCGCAAGAAAAAAGATAATGACAAATAACACACTGAGATAAAGAATGATTTTTTTACTGTTCATATTTAAACCTCTTAAAAATTAAGCAACTAACGATATTCTCTGGTATTAAAATAAGCCGCCTTGTCCGCTTTTTCTGACTTTATTTAACAATAAGGCGGTTAAACCAACCGCCGCAATTAATAATAAGAAAGTAACCACAACCAAGGCTGCACCATAACCAAAGTCTAGGTATCTCATGACTGTTGCATAAATATAGATAGAAACGGTTTCTGTTGCCCCAGCAGGACCCCCTCCTGTCATGACTTGAACCAGGTCAAAAATGCCGAACGCTTGAGCAAATCTAAACAATAAAGCGATTAAGATTTGAGGCATAATTAAGGGTAAAGTTATTTGATAAAAACTTTGCCAAGGTTTAGCCCCATCAAGAGAATGGGCTACGTATAAATCTTTAGGAATGGATTGTAAACCAGCTAATAAAATAATACTAATAAAAGGGGTTGTTTTCCACACATCAGCCACAATTAAAGCTATCATCGCTAAGGTGGGATCACCTAACCAATTAATTTCGAAATTAATGATACCTAGACGTTGTAAAATATCGTTAACCACCCCATATTGATCGTTAAAAATCCAAGCCCAAGCTAACCCCATAATAGCAGTGGGTAACGCCCAAGGAATCATAGAAATAGTCCGAACAATTCCCCTGCCTAAAAAGGCTTGATTTAAGACTAAAGCTACTATCATTCCTAACACTAATTCAAGAAAAACACTGATAGCTGTAAACACTGATGTATTCCAGATCGCTTGCCAAAAACGACCATCGCCTACCATACGAATATAGTTAGTAAATCCTGAAAAAACCGGTTGTAACTGAGTTCCTAGATTTTCTGTAAATAAACTTAGCCAAAAAGCCCGTGTGATGGGGTAAGCAAACACAAAAGCAAGTACAGCTAAGGCCGGAATCAACATTAACCCACCGGTTTGATTTTCGTCCTTCATTACCCTAGATTTAACTGACAACAGTTGCATCTTAACGGAATCCCTCAATTTTGACCAGAGTTTTCCTAAAATGAGGTAAAAGCAATTTAAAAAAAGTAATTCTATGGGTTACGATGTAGAAAGAATTAGCAACAAAAATGATATGGGAACGATTAGGTTAATGCACGCTAAGTTACATCGAGTGCAGGTGACTGAGGCAAATATTGATTATGTTGGTAGTATCACTATCGATCCGATTTTATTGGACAAAGTAGGAATCTTACCCCTGGAAGAAGTGGATATCGTTAACTTAAAGAATGGTAATCGATTTTCTACCTATGTCATCCCAGGAAACCCAGGAGAGGGGGAAATTTGCCCAAATGGTGGGGCTGCTTTATTATGTCAACCAGGGGACTTATTGATTATTTATGCCTACGAAAACTGCGATCGCCAGGAAGTGCTACAAAGGGGCCACACTGCGCGGGTAATAGTAGCTGATCAACACAATAAAATACAGGACTTTCTCATTCAAACCTTAGTTCCCTGCGAAGATGGGAAACAAGTGGAGTTTCATAACACTTCTATGATTGAGTCTATACTAGAAAATAGCCAAAGTTATTGATATGAGTGATAAGAATGAGATGTTAAAAGCGGTTATTTTTGATTTTAATGGGGTGATCATTAATGATGAAGAGATTCATCAGGAATTGATCAATGAAATTTTATTAGGAGAAAACTTACGTCCTGATCCCTTGGAATATCAAGAATTATGTTTAGGAAGAAGCGATCGCGCTTGTTTATTAGATATTCTATCCCGTCGTGGCAGAATGGTGTCTGATGACTATTTAGATAGTTTAATTGAAGGGAAAACCATTGCTTATCGTCAACGCATTGAGTCTTTAGATGAACTTCCTATTTATCCGGAGTTAAAGGATTTTTTGACCCACTTACAACAGCATAACTTAAAAATTGGATTAGTTACCGGTGCGTTAGCTTCTGAGGCTAAATTTATTTTAGAGAAAGCAGAAATATTGAACAAGTTTGAGGTGATTGTTGGGGGGGATGAAATTGCCAGAAGTAAACCAGATCCCGATGGTTATTTATTAGCAGTTGAACGGTTTAATCAATTAGATAGTAGCTTACAATTAAAACCCGAAAATTGTTTAGTAATTGAAGATACACCAGCCGGCATTGAAGCGGCAAAACGGGCTAAGATGCAAGTGGTGGGTATTGCGAATACTTATCCTTATCACTTTATGCAAAGACTTTCTAATTGGGCGATCGATTATTTTTCTGATTTAGAATTGGACAGAGTTGAAAAACTTTTAACCTCATAATTAATTTACATTACGAAGCCATTGACCAAAATCTCGTAGTATTTTTGTCTCACCATCTTTTAAACTTTGCTGAAGAAATGGGATGATTCTCGATAATTCTAACCAGAAGAAGTGTTTAAACAAATTGGATTAACAACTAATGAAGCCATTGTTTTATTTTATTAACAAGTAGCTATGAATAAAAATCTTCCCTTTTCTATTAAGACTACCAATGAAATCACAGAAGAAACTTTTAAAAAGACTGATAAAGAAGAAGAGTTAATTAATTGTAAAAATACAGAAGATATCTTTAATAATTTAGGTATTTAACTCATGCAGCTTGTTTACACAAAGTAATTTGAGAAAGATGTAAAAAAGAGGAAAAGATAAACATGACTGATTCTATTTCTCAAGAGCAAGCTCAAGCTATATTAAGATGGTTAAATAAGAATCGTGAGAGCATTCTTGATTTATATAAAGATCAATATATTGCTTATAATGAAAAGGGAATAGTTGCTCATGGTGAAAAGTTAGAACCTGTTTTAAAAGAAGCAAAAGCAACTCATCAATCTTTTGCTATTTATCTGGTTCCTCGTAATCATTATTCAATCCAAATTTTACCGATTCAATTTTGTTAAGTTGTTCGT
>JAAUYB010127559.1_pt1 | contig 17425 bp, 22 predicted proteins | sample 7278071 | NCBI WGS metagenome assembly JAAUYB01 (sample SAMN14350121, study PRJNA611818) | marine sediment metagenome | isolation source: surface marine sediment (1.8m) | place: French Polynesia: Moorea | collected 2018-08
GACGAATTCCTTGGTTACGGGCAGCATAAGAACTCTGGATATTGTTCTCATTTAATGCTTGTAAGTTAACGCCTATTTTTTCGGATTCAAAGGTTGCTTTCTGGAGAATTTCTGAGGTATTATCTTGGCTATTATTATTAACTAATAAATATTCGACTTGATCTTTGGGGTAGGTTTGAGATTGTAAACAGTTAATTAAATCGGGCAGGTCTTGTTCCCCGTTATAAATAGGAATAATAACAGAAACTTTCGGTAAAAAAAATGTATTTTTAATCATTACTTTTAAGATTTTTTGACATAGAATAAACTATTTTTAGGACGTACTTATTTATGTTTTTATTCTGTTAATCGCTGCTTTAAAATGAATTCTGCAATCGCTAAATCTACAGGAGTGGTAACTTTTAAATTGGTTTCTTCCCCCTCTACAATTTTAACCGGTAATTGACATTTTTCAAATAAAGCAGCATCATCAGTTACTTGCCAACCCAGTTGATAGCCTTTTTGATGACAGTCTTTTAAGAGATTGACTTCAAATCCTTGAGGGGTTTGTGCAGCCCATAAATTAGCACGATTTGGGGTATCTTGAATGAATCGATTACTATCAACAATTTTAATGGTATCTTTAACAGGAATTCCAGCAATTAATCCTTGACAAGTTAAGAGTTCTTCTGCACATCTATCCAATAAATTAGGGGTAACTAAACATCTAGCCCCATCGTGAATTAACACCCTTTTTGCTGCTTGAGGTAAGGCTTGTAATCCATTATAAACCGACTTCTGACGGGTTGCGCCTCCCTGAATTAATTCTACAGGTTTATTAATAGAAACGGTCTCTAAAATTCTTTTAAATTCAGGAAAATCGTAAGGTTGTCCAATGATACCAATCCAATCAATTGTTTGAGAAGTTTCTGCTGCTAGAAGTGTCCAACTTAATAGGGATTTACCTAAGAGAGTGAGCAGGAGTTTATTGCGATCGCTTCCCATTCGTTTCCCCATTCCGGCCGCTGGAATTAATAAATACATACTCAAAATAATCTATCACTAACTTACTAAATTTTACCAAAAAAATGACCTTAAGTAGTCATAATAATTTTGCTAATTTTTTCTACATTTTGATTATAGTTATCTTCAGAGATTACAGGATGACTTTTTAACAAGGAAATAGCTTGATTCAATTCAATCCAAGAACGACATCCTCCATAGGTTGCTTGATAGGGAATAGTGACGGTTTCAGGCAACAGAAAAACACGCAAGAATAACATAAAAAGTGGTTGTTTCGGTTTCCAGTTAAATCGTTCTTTAATAAAGTTTTCTGTCCAAATATGATAAGGATAAAGTTGCTCAATAATTAAACAATCTGTCACCTGAAAAATATTAGTAATGTTAGCCCAGCTACTAATCGTAATGGTTTCGGGATGCCATCCCGACGGAACTGTATCAACCAAAGCAGCATAATCCGATTTTAAGAGATGGGATTTTTGATGTTCATAAGTAGGGTATAATAAAACGGGGTTATAGCTAACGTCAAACCGTCCTGAAATTTCTTTAATTCCTCCTTTACGTAAGAGCAAAATAGTGTTACCTTCTTCTAGTGCTTTAACAGTAACCTTCCACTCTTTTAAGGCAGCCATTAGGGATGTTAACATAAGAAATCCTCCTCAACAATAATAATTAATAACTATTGTAAAATGATAAATGATTGAATAATAAAAGTGCTATTATTGGATAGATTTTATTTAATTTTCCATCATAGTTTACCCATTGCAAACATTAATATTGTCGTCAAATCTATCTATGAATGACATTGCAGCCGTAATTTTAGCCGGAGGGTATGGAACGAGAGTTAAACACCTCCTTCCTAATATTCCCAAACCCATGGCCTCCGTGGTCAATAAACCTTTTGTAGAATGGATAATTCGTTATCTAAAACAACAAGGAATTACGCAACAAATGCTCTCAACTGGCCATTTAGGGGAAGCAATCGAGGAACATTTTAAAACCCATCAGGTCAAGGGAGTAGACATCTACTGTTGCCGTGAAAACGAACCATTAGGAACAGCCGGAGGGTTTATCAATGCAGTGCAACAAGTCAAGTTATCTCCTAGGGCTTGGTTAGTGATGAATGGAGACTCTTTAATTGTAGCTAATTTTGAGCAATTAGTGAATTATTTAGACGACAAAACAGTGGGATGTGTTATTTTAGGCGTATCAGTTGATGATGCGTCTCGGTATGGTTCCCTGGTATTTGATCAGTCAAATACGCTGATCAACTTTGCTGAAAAAAAAGCCGGTCAAGGGGTCATTAATGGAGGGGTTTATTTATTTCGTCACGAAACTTTAGAAAAATTTCCGTCTCGGGTTCCCTTGAGTTTTGAATACGATGTTTTTCCGACTTTGCTAAAGAAAAATATTAAGATCAAAGTCCATCCTATCGAAGCAGCATTTTTAGATATTGGAACGCCCGAAACCTTACCAAAAGCTGAAACATTTATCAAAGAAAACTTTACCAATTTATTAGAACCATGTTAATTTCACGTGCGCCGGTTAGAATTAGTTTTTTTGGAGGCGGAACAGACTATCCAGAGTATTTTTTACAACATGGAGGGGCTGTTTTAGCCACAGCCATTGACAAATTTTCTTATGTTACAGCCAGTCCTTTTCCCAGTCATTTATTTGACTATTTAATTCGTGTTTCTTATCGTAAAGTTGAGTTAGTTAAAACCGTTGAAGATATCGAACATAAAGTCTATCGTGAATGTTTAAAATTTTGTGGTTTAGACAAAGATATTGAACTGCATAATGTGGCTGACTTACCAGCTTTTACCGGCTTAGGTTCTTCCTCTGCTTTTACCGTATCATTATTACAAGCATTACATAGTTTCAAAGGGGAATTTGTTAAACCCTTAGACTTAGCTTATGAAGCAATTTATGTCGAACGTCATTTAGTCAATGATCGCGTGGGATGTCAAGATCAACTAATGTCAGCTATGGGTGGGTTTAACTTAGTTGAATTTAGAACAGAAGAAGATATTATTGTTAACCGTGTTTCTATTTCTCCTCAAAGATTAGCAGAATTTGAGTCCCATATTTTCATTGTTTTTACTGGCATTAAAAGACGGGCAGCAAAAGTAGTTGAAAAGCAATTAAAACGGGTTAATGATAACACAGAAACCTTAAAAAAAATGAGAAAAATGGTTGATCAAGGTTGGGATATTTTAACCAGTAATCAATCTTTATGCGCGTTTGGTGAATTATTAGATAAAGCTTGGGTCGCCAAAAGAAGCTTAGATACTGTCATTTCTAACCCAGAAATTGATCAAATGTATCAATTAGGCCAAGAAGCCGGGGCTTGGGGTGGTAAACTGTTAGGGGCCGGTGCGGGAGGCTTTATGTTATTTTTTGCACCACCAGAAGTTCATCCGAAATTAGCAAAAACATTTGCTGATCATCAGGTACTTTCTATTAAAATTAACGCCCCAGGTTCTCAAATTATTTTTTCATAGATTGATGAAAATTTTTGCTTACTTTTATCGTGAACCCCTACTAGAAGATAATCTGGAAAATGTAGTTAATACCTTAAAATTAGAACAAGTTTATTATGATTTAGGAGAAAGATATGAACTAAAAAAACTGCTTAAAGACTGCCAAGAGAATCCTCCCAATTACCTTTTAATTCGTCAATTTTCAGAGTTAGGAGATACAGCTAAAGATGTCAAGTATAATTATAAAAAATTAACAAACTTAGGCATAAAAATCCTTATTTTAGAGAATCAGAAATTAACTAATTTAGATGAAGTAGAATGCTTAGAACACACAGTAAAAATTGACATTAATGATCCTAACATATTAGAAATAATCGACAAAAATCAACAACATCTATCACTGCAAAAAGGACAAGCTTTAAGACGAATCAAAGCCTTACCCCCTCCAGGAAAAGCCCCTTATGGCTATCGTAGGGGAAAAGATTGTTATATTATAGATCGAAGTACCGCCCCTATTATTAAGGACTTTTTTGAACAATTTTTATTGTTTGGTTCTCTGCGGGGTGCTGTTAATTATTTAGCCAAAAGATACGGTAAAAAAATTTCTGTTTCTACGGGAAGTCGCTGGTTAAAAAACCCTGTTTATCGAGGAGACTTAAAATATAAAAATAATGAAATTATATCTAACACTCATGTTGCCATTATTTCACGAGAAGAAGCAGCACAAATTGATCGATTATTAGGAAGAAACCGAAAATTATCCTCAAAAACAGCCAGTGCAAAACATTCTTTAGTCGGTTTAGTCAGTTGTCAAAAATGCCATCATTCCATGATAATTAATCATGTAACCCAAAGAAACAAAAAAAAAGAATATCTCTACATTCGTCCTCAAAACTGTCCCTTACAACCTTCCTGTAAAGCTATTCCTTATCAAGACATTTTACAAAAAACCATTGACTATATTTGTGAGAATTTTCCCAAGAAAGTCAAAAGCTTTAATCCCAAACAAATCGAAAATTATAAAAATAATATTCAACAGCAAATTACAGAAAAACAAGACATTATTAAGCGACTCCCTTCATTGATTGAATCAAATATTCTTGATGAACAAACAGCACAACTGAGACGTTATAATTTAAACATAGAAATGAGTCAATTAAGGTCAAAACTGGAACAACTTCCCCCAGAAAACCTAAAAAATATCGCTGATGCTGTTTCCTTACCTAGATTTTGGCAAGATTTATCAGAAGCAGAAAGACGGTTTTACTTCCGAGAATTTATCCGTCAGATTTATATCGAACAAACCTCGAAACTAGAATGGAATTTAGACATTACTTTTATTGTTTAATCCCAGGAATAGGCAGATATTAGCCCCAAATGTTGAGGTTATATAAAAATTTAACGTAAATATAGGCAATTATAATCAAGTAAAAGCAAGATAAAATAACTCCAATAATATTGATTTTTTCTTCTTCATGACCTTGAGGAAGAAGCCAGAAATTAAATAATTTTTGTACCCAAGAGACGAGGAAATATTGCATTAAAAAACACCCATAAAATGAGTTAATTAACAACCCAATCGGAAAGCCAAACCATTCGTTAATAAAGGGGGTAAAAACAGCCTGAACAACCAATAATGGGTACAAGGCCATTTCGACAATAAAAGGCATTTTCCAGCCAGCAACGCCAGTTCCCTCCTCACTTTTCATATCAAACCAGTTGCCAAAACCACTTTGAACTTGGCTAACTTCCGATGATTCGTATAAATCTGCTCCTTCTTCAATCAGTTTAGCTCTTTCAGGAGAATCTAACCAACTTCTAAGATTTTGTGAGTTGTTAAACTGAAAATTAACAATCCAAGTTTTATTACCGCCTTTTTGTTCGATGGTTGATGGTTGAATATCAGAACCAAGAAACCCTGGAAAAGATTTCATGACATTGTGAATTTTTTCATTCCACCGTAACCACTTCTGTTCATTTTCAGGACGTAATGTGGTGGTAATTAAAAAAGAAACTTGTTGATTAAAATTGGATAGAAACTGTCTTTTTTTGCTTTTGATGTAAGGTTCGATTTTATAAATTGCTTGAGCATATTCTGAAGAATTCAACCATTGATTTAACAGAGATTCATTTTCAAACTGAATTAAAGCTATCCATTCTTCTCTTAGGTTAGGAATTGGGGCTAAAAGTTCCGCATTAAAACAACCTTCAAATTTGAGCGCATCCAAAATCATTAATCTTTTATTGATAATATATTGTTGTTCATTATCAGGTGCTACTGATTCAGAAAAAAGAACAGTGTTGACAGAACTTTGTTGACTCTTTTTATTATCATTTGTCATTATAAAAAATAAAATTGATTAAAAATAAGATGAAGAAAAATTACCTACTAAAAGGTAGTGTTATTGAAGTAGTGGAAGTTAATCTAAGTAGATAGTATTTCCTCATTATAATGATGGATGAAATACAAAATTGCTCCTTCATGATTGAAGAAGCTTCTAGAATTCGTTCTCTAATTGCCCGCCAGAAGACTTACTCTATTTTATCAAACGATTTTTTTACCACATATCAGCCCAATCTCCCCAGCCAGGAGTCCAGACATCAACCCAGCCGCCACTACCTCCTCGACGGCCGCCATCAGCCCAATCTCCCCAAATTGATATCTCATTATCATTCCCCTTTTTCATCGACATAACCAAAAGTTTGAGAATCTTTCCATGCGCCGGCACGAATTTTTCCTGTACGCTCAATTCTCTCTAAGATTGGTTTAGCTAAAGATGGTAAGGAAATTAGATTTAGTCCAAGTAATAATGTAATACCGATAATTTTTTTCATAATAAAACTTTTTTTAAAACCCAACGCACTTTTAACCTTTTGATTAAAAACAACCACTTTTAGGTGGCGTGGAAACTATAATTATATCTATCCAGCAATTCTCATTGTGGAAAAATAGGATTCTAATTTGTCTATTTGAAATAGAGAACGACTTGTGTTTTGATTAAGTTTTATAGATTTTCTTTATTAAACTATTATATGCTATACTATTTACATCTTTTTTTCAAGATAAAGTCAATGAAATTCAATTTATTTAAACCTTTCTTAATCGCTAATGTGATAACGGGATTGACTCTTGTTATTCCCATAATTACCCTGGCGCAAACCCCCAACCCTAGGATACTCATTGCTCAGGAAACTAAAGAGCTTAATGAAGAAATAATTCGGCAAACGATGGAAGCGATCGATGAAGCTGACAATCGTGAAGACATTGATGGGATGTTAAAGTTTTTAGCTCCCTTTTCTATTTCTGAGATAACAGTTGAATATAAAGGCAACATTTTGACAACTAATTTAGAAGGGATTAATGCCCATCGAAGGATGTTAAAAAATACCTTTGCTTTGGTTAAAGAACGGGAAACAATCAATGATTATATGACAATTAGAATGACTCCAGATGGAAAAATAGGAGTCGTGACACGAGTCATTTTTGAAAATTTGACTACCAAAGATGACCAGAAATTTATTGTTTCGGGAACGGATATTATTCGCTTTGCCATGATTGATAATCAACCGAAAGTTATTTCCGTTAAAAGTCAAGGATGGCTCGAACCTAGACCTACCGATGAATGAAGTCAAAAGTCAAAAGTTCCACAGCGAAGCTGCGGCGCAACTGCACAGAATTTGTTTATAACTTAATTAAATACTCATTAAAAATCATCAATAGAGGAGTAAAAATGAAAAAAAAGACAGTTATCGGTTGTAGTTTAACCGTGACCACATTTTTAACAACAATGCAACTATTAACAACTCCGGCCCAAGCAAATTTTGGGGACTTTTTATTAGGAGTTGGGGCTACCCTTGGGGTAGGCGCAATTGTTGAAGGAAATCGGGCCGATGCGGAGCGAAGATACCGTCCTGTTCCCCCTGAACAAGAATATTTTAGAGGAATACAAGATGGAACCAATCGAGCGAATTACGATAACCCAAGAAACTCATTAGACTATGATCGAGGTTATCAAGAAGGGATGCGCCGTCTTAGGAGATAAAGCCGTTGAAAATCTCCCGAATCCCATTCAGGAGATTTTTTAGCTTTCCTTTAAAATATCGACTGTTCAAGGAGTCATAGATCGCCTTTTTTTAAATAGATTGATCGTAACCCACATTTCGCACTTTTATTAATGGATTTATATTCAACTGCTATTTCTCCAAAGACAACTTTATCCTGTTCATTGCCGTCAGCCACTCTTAAAAATAAGGGAATTCCACCATCTTCACTCACGATTAAATCAATAATAAATTGCTTTAAATCTGGTCTATGATCACGAGAATAACCCTTTGTTATAGTAATTGGGGCTGGCTCTTCACTTTTTTCTTCTTCTTGTTTTTCTTCTTGTTTTGAAGGGATTAAGTTATTGCTTAAATACTTCCCATGAACGGAAAATGAAGAGGAATTTAGGTGAGAAAAGTTAGTTAATAGTTGATAGTTTTGAACAACAGCTAAAGCGATCGTCAGAAAAATTTATGACAAATCTTTTTCATAAAGTTTGTCCATTACTCTGCCAATCTTATCATCGTTTAAATACTCAGCTTTGATGCCCTCTCCTAACAAGTGTTCCGTTGCTTTATCTTCAAAAAACTTTGGGAATAAATATAAAGGTTGAGAGGTAAATCCTAATCCATTGAGAATAATTCCTTTCACCAATTGACCTGATGTTATCAATTCTCTAGGATCAGAGCCAACCACTTCATTGATAATTTTTTCGAGACCAATATCATCAACAATTCCCGCAACTAATCCCAAGTGGTTGATATTTTTAATCTCGATTTCTTGTGATAAGAACATCAGAAAACAGTTGAACTCAACTGGATCTGATTATCCCTTTTTTTAGGCTAATTGTCCACAGTCACTCCTTATTGTTTAAAAAGAATTGAAAACGAGTTAATCCTCACACTTTAATACAGTCAGCTTGAAATTATGTCTTGCAACCCCGAACGTCAGTTCATATGTTTTCCCACTAATCCCTAGCGGGGTTCCAAGCCATAATTTTTTATGGGACAAGAGATGTGCGGAATGTGGGATAAAAAAGCCTGTTATAAAATCGAGTATAGAAAGCATTTTCAGTAAGCTTTAATTTTTTATCAACATCTTTGAGTCACCACCTATATTCTTGACTGTCTTTAATATCAGAACGACAATTAACTAAACCTTCTTTTTGCCAATAAGCAATCAAGTCTTTTCCTGTTTTTGGTGTCTCATTTAACACCTGTCTAGCTGAAAGAAGATGTAAAATATAGTCCGATAAGGATAAGTTAATTTGGGATGCTTCTTGAGATAATTGTTGTTCTAATTCTTTAGGTATTTCAATATTAATTTCCATTACCTTTACCTTTTTCTTTTGAATCTAGTATCCTAATTGTAACTCAAAATTATTACTCAGGTAAATAGTCACTTTGTAATGCTTTCTCAAGATTAATAGGAGAATGATTAGGAAATGCGTCTACAGATAAACCTGTTTCTTTGCTGGCCAATTTTTTAGCATCTTGGTAACATTTATCAAACATTTCTAACGCATATTTTCTTAAACTAGGACTATCTTCAAATGCTTCTGTTATTCTTTGACGGTGTTCTTCTATGGTATATCGCCAACTATTTGAACGCTTTTCGGGTTGATAACGATATTTTAGTAAGTGCATCAAGAGAATTTTTAAATTACTATAAAGCGATCGCTTTTCACGTCTACCCATTGCTTCAATTTCTTCTAGAAGGTTAGGAATATCTAAGTCGGTTAATTGATTATTTCGTAATAGGTTAGCAGTTTCTTCTAACCATAGATAATAATCTTGTTCATAAAGGGTTTTAATTTGGGTTTTCATGATTATTATAGGTCGTTTTTTTCCTGTAGATAATGATCTTTTGGTGATTTATTTTGTTAAGTCTAGAACAAGTTGATTATAATTATATCTATTTTTATTATAATCGATTATTTTAGATTTAGATTCAGCAATTCTTGAATTTATATTATCAATGTATTTTTGTTCTTTTTCAATCCCAATATAATGACGATTCAAGTTTAAACAAGCGATCGCAGTAGAACCTGATCCCATAAATGGGTCTAAAACTATCATCTTTTCTTGACTACTTGCTCTAATAATTCTCTCTATTAATTTAACAGGTTTTTGGGTAGGATGTAACCTTTTTTCTTCATAAAAATCGATATCATTCCAAACATCTGTTACTCCCATTTCTATATTAAAAGTGGCTGAAATATCTTCATAAGGATAATTAAATTCTAGAACCTCTTGTAACTTTTCCCACATTTCCCTAGTGGGAACTTGGGCTAATATGTTATTACCTGTATACAGTGACCACATTCCCCCCCCATTAGATTTAACCCCTAATCTTTTGTTAATTTCTAATGCAGTCAATCCTAATTCTTTTTGACGTTGTTTAAGAAATTGTTTAATAAAAGGGCGACTGTTATAAATAAAAAATAATAAACTTTCTGTCACATTAGGGAACATTTTATAATTTTTAGTAGCCCTTCCTCCAACAGCTTTCATTCCCTTATCTATGATGATTTGTTGTCGAAAATTAAACCCTAAATTAATAATCGGTTCGTATAAATAAAATAAGTTTCTTAAGTAACCAAATAAATATAAACTACCCGATAATTTGATCACTCTGGCAATTTCAGGAAGCCATTGTAAACACCATTTCTTATAGTCTTCTTCGGTACGCCATTGATAGTCCCATTTTTGTTGGATCACTTTCCAGTAAGGAGGATCAAGAATAATTAAATCGATACTTTTATTGGGTAATTTCTGTAAAACTTCAACACAATTTCCTTGGATAATTTGATTAATATATTTCATATTTTATTAATTTTACTACCTCAATAATCATTATACTTTATTGTTTAAAAACATGAATAGCTATTTTTTATTGATTAATCTTAAATATAAACATCAAGAAAACAATTTAATCCATCCCTTTTCAAAAGCAAACTCTAAACAAAAACGTGCCACAATAAAACAAATAATACTTTCTATTCCTAGAATAGTTAATTGTCCCAAATGATGAAACAGATCAGAAGACATTTCCACTGGAACTAACCCTCTCACTAACCCAAAAGCTAACACTGCACCATCTTTGAGATGACCATTTTGATCCGTACGAATAATGTAACGATAAGTAACAGCAAAAAGGAAGCCACTAATAAAAGAGATCGCCACTTTAACCCCCAAACCAATGACATCAGCAACATAAACATCCCAAGTGCTGTAATTAATGGCTAAAATGAGGACATAAGCAACTGTAAAGGCCATTCCTCCTAGATAACCCGCTTTAACCGACTCAATGCGCTCTAAATTTGACACAGTTATTAATCCTACTATCCAAAACCTCACCAAATAGAGATATCATAGTTTGTGTTGTTTTGATACTCACGTCATTTTATAGACATCAATCGCTATGGATATTTTAGCTCTCGGTTGGGTTAGCGTGTTAGCTTTATTCACTTGGTCTATTGCTATGGTTGTCTGGGGACGTAACGGTTTCTAGCACTGTGGAAACATCTTATTTTCTCAATATACTCTTTCTCACTGCCTTTGCCTTACTCGTTTTGGTCAGTGGGGGGATACTATACCTAACAACCATAGAATGGCGCGATCGCCGTCGTCAAGACCGAGACAAAAAAAGCGGACGCTAAACCCTGGAGAGGACAATATTTGTCCTCTTCTCATTATTTGGGCTAATCTTTCAACAATAAATAATACAGTTTTCCCGTATGACTCATTAACCCAGCGCGATCGCCCGCTTCTTTTCCTGTTCCCATAAAAACATCCACTCGTCCGGGCCCTTTGATCGCACTCCCAGTATCTTGATCCAAAACATAACGAGTGACTAATTTTATTTCCATTTCCCCTGTTGGAGTCACATAGGGAATAGGGGTTTTAATTAAAGCGATCGCACCCGGTGGCATGATAGATTTATCCGTAGCAATGGACCTTTCTGCGGTCACAGGAACACTTAAGTTACCTTGAGGGGGTGCGCCGTCGGTTTCACGGAAGAAAATAAAGCGATTATTGCGGGGTAAATAATTACTTAATTGTTGAGGATTTTCGTTTAAATAATCCATTAATCGCGGTAAGGTTAACTCTTCTAAGGCAAAAATTCCATCCTTAACCACTTCTTTTCCAATACTCACATAGGGATAGTCCGTACTGCTATCATAGCCGACGGTTATGGTTTCCCCGTTGGTCAATGTTAGCCTTGCAGACCCCTGTACATGGACTAAATAGGCTTCCAGGCGATCGCGCATCCAAATCAGTTCGTTGCCTTGAATAATACTATTATTGCCTAACCCATCCTTCCCCTCCAATTCTAAGCGAGTGGGATGGGGTTGTTTCCAACTGTTAAAGTCTTTGGGTTCAAAATATAAAGGATAACGATATTCAGCAGTGCGTTGACGACTGGCGGTATAAACCGGTTCAAAATACCCCGTAAAATGAACCGTCCCCTGATTATCGTGACCCACCGATTGATATAAGATAAACTCTCTTTCTATAGCTGTTTGTAAAGCTTCGGGGGTTTTAGCCGTTTTCAACAATTCTTGAAACCGGAGTAAAGAACGACGAACGCGATCGCGGGTAATACCAGGGATGGCATAGTTATCATAAACCTCTGCTGCCTTGGGAGTCTCCATATAGCGCAAACTATAGCTGATAGCACGAATTAATGACCATTTATCCCCTCGTGTTTCTGGGGTTCCCCAAAGTTGTTCATCTTCTGACCAAATGGTATTAATTTCTGTCGGATTAACCTGACGTAATGGCATCTGTTGAGCCATGATCATCTGTGACGGATAAAAAGCCAATCCTAATGCTAAAGAAAAAGTCGTGATAATATTATTCATCGAGTAAAAATATAAATATGCAGTAAAAACATAGTAGCAACTTGAAACCACTGTCAACATAGAATGCTATTTTTATGTTATTTTCAGGATTAGTGCCAATCAGATTGAACCCTGAGATATTTAGCCAATTCATCCTATCAATTGACGATGACTCCATCCCTCCTTTCCGTTCCGTCTGGCCCATTTCAAGTGCTTGAGACTCCTATAACCTCGGATGAATCCCTTAATTCTCCTTTAAAATTATCCCTAGTCTTACCCACTTATAACGAAGCGGACAACATTCAAAGTATTGTTGAAATTTTAAGCAACATCCTTGACCAAAGTATTCCTGGGGATTATGAGTTAATCGTTGTTGATGATAATAGTCCCGACCAAACCTGGAAACTCGCCCTAGAATTAACCCCTCAATACCCTCAACTGCGAGTGATGCGCCGTACCGAAGAAAAAGGACTGTCAACGGCTGTCATTCGCGGTTGGCAGGCGGCACGAGGCAGTATTCTAGCCGTGATTGATGCTGACTTACAGCACCCGCCGGAGGTTCTCACACAACTGTTAGAAGAAATTGAGAAAGGGGCCGATTTAGCTTTGGCCAGTCGCCATGTTGAAGGGGGTGGCGTGAGTGAATGGAGTATCGTTCGGCGGTTTCTGTCCCGTGGGGCGCAAATGTTGGGTTTACTGATTCTTCCAGAAGTTATTAGTCGTCTCTCCGATCCCATGAGTGGCTATTTTATGGTACGTCGCAGTGCCATTATCGGTCGTTCCTTAAGTCCTGTAGGGTATAAAATTTTGATCGAAGTGGCCGCTAGGGGGCGGATTCGCTGGATTGGCGAAGCGGGTTATGTCTTTCGGGAACGACAAGCCGGAGAAAGTAAGGTTACTTGGAAACAATATATCGAATACATTCAGCATCTATTACGATTAAGGTTATCCATTTCCGCTCGGTTTATCCAGTTTTGTCTCGTCGGGTTAAGTGGAGTGGTTGTGGATATGGGGGGTCTTTATTTACTCAGTGACCCCAATACCTTTGGACTGCCCCTAACCCGAAGTAAAATTATTGCAGCCGAATTAGCTATTATTAATAATTTTCTCTGGAATGATTGTTGGACCTTTGGAGATATTGCTCGACGACAACCGGGAAAACGCCAACGGTTAAAACGGTTAATTAAGTTTAATCTTATCTGTTTAGCTGGATTGATTCTTAATGTATTACTGTTAAATGTCTTCTTCAATGTTTTTAATTTGAACCGATATATCGCTAACTTTTTAGCGATCGCTTTAGTTACATTGTGGAATTTCTGGTTTAATCTTAAGTTAAGTTGGCGGGTTACAGAAGTAGATTGAACAGACCCCATCCAAATAAAAATGCCGAGTCGTTCAAAACTCCCGTTTAAAAACAGGCGTTTTGAACATCCCGTGTTTCGTTATAAATCAACATCGGGAGGCGTGTCACGCCCGTTCCACACTGCCAAAAAATACGGGTTCAACCCGAATGGCCATAATACTTGAGGGACGAACCACCATATATTCTCCCTGAATATTTTTAATGGGAACATTGATAAATTGTTCCGAATCAAAATTAGGAACAATCTCTCCACTGTACCATTTTTGAAAGTCCTGAATTTGGGCAAAACGGACTTCTTCGCGATGGCCACTGGAGAGAAATAAGAACACCGCGTATTCATCCGGTTTTCTAGGCATATTTAATACTTCTAATCATTCTTGTATTATAACATTTTACTAAGATATAGAGCGTGATTATTTTTAATGGACGCGCTTACTTCGTCCCTCTTCGAGTCCGCGGGTCAATAAAATTACCGAAAATTAGTTACCATAAGGATAATTAGAGGACAATCGAGAGGGTAAGTGTGCTTATCGATTGTTTTTTTGCAAAATAGTTTACTGCAAGGAAAATCCCAGCAATTTTCAACGGTAACCATGACTACTCCTTCTAGTTTAGCCAGCGATCACTGTATGATTCCAGTGATCAAAACCCCGGAAGATTATCTCGTTTTTCGCATTACTCCCCAGGATACTAACCGTTTAGCTATCGTCTTTGATAGCAGTATGGCCGATGATTCTCTGACTGTTTGCGTGGAAATCTTTGATCCAGGGGGAAGTACCCCCACCCATCGTCATAACTTTGCCCTAGAAATGTTTTTTATCCTCAAAGGGGAAGGTTTAGCGGTTTGTGACGGCAAAGATATTCCTTTGCATCCAGGGGATAGTTTATTAGTTCGTCCAACGGGTATTCATGAGATCAGAAATATCGGCAAAAATCGTTTATATGCCATCTGTTTTATGGTTCCTAACGAAGACTTTTCCGAATTAATTCGTAATGGAGTTAGGGAAACCCTTGACGAGGAAGACTTAAGAGTTTTACGGGGAATGAGTCATTGAAGTCAGTGTAGGTTGGGTAGAGGAACGAAACCCAACTAATAGCTGAAAAACCCTCCTGCCTTCTGCCGCTTCTACAAGATAACATGGCCTAGAAAATTGAATGAGGTTCGGATCAAGGTCAACTTTTGTTAATATCATTATGACCAGTACAAGGAAAAGGTGACCCTTGAATGAACCCGTAACAGCAATACAATCCAATACCCGTAAAGAGTTGCGTCAATTGGTGTGCAACCAATTGGCTATATTACTAGAACAGGGCAATCTACAAGGGGCAAAAGCCCTCTTGGTTCCGGTGCAACCGGTGGATATTGCTGAGGCCATTGAAGGGTTACCCCAGTCCATGCAGGTGATTGCCTTTCGTTTATTGGTCAAAGAAGAAGCGATCGCAGTCTATGAACATTTAGATTCAACGGTTCAACAATCTTTAATCGAACAGTTTAAACAACAAGAAGTCAGAGATATCGTAGACGAAATGTCCCCGGACGACCGGGCCCGTTTATTTGATGAATTACCGGCTAAAGTCGTCCGTCGTTTACTCGAACAATTAAGCCCCGAAGAACGAAAAACCACTGCATTATTATTAGGTTACGAAGAACATACCGCCGGGCGCATTATGACCCCGGAATATATTTCCCTCAAACAAAGTTTTACCGTTGCCCAAACCCTAGAAAGAATTAGAACTTTAGCCACCACCTCAGAAATTGTTTATTATCTCTACGTTACTGATGCGTTTCGCCATCTGGTGGGAATTGTTTCCTTGCGAGATTTAGTCTTATCCTCCCCCGATGTTACGTTAGGGGAGATTATGGCCACAGAGATCGTTTTTGTCAACACCAACGACGATCAAGAAGAGGTGGCGCGAGTGATCCAACGCTACGACTTATTAGCGGTTCCGGTGGTGGATAAGGAACAAAGATTAGTGGGGGTTGTCACCGTGGATGATGTGATCGATATCTTACAACAAGAAGCCACCGAAGACATCTATGCGTTGGGTGGGGTTCAGTCCGATGGAGATAACTATTTTCAGACCAACTTACTTACTGTCGCCCGTAAACGGGTGATGTGGTTGTTGATCCTCTTATTAACCAATACCGTCACCGGTACCATTATTAAGTCTCAAGTGGGTTTACTGGAACAAATGGCTATCCTCACGGCATTTATTCCCTTGTTAACGGGGACCGGTGGTAATGTGGGGGCCCAGTCCTCAACGGTGGTCATTCGCGGTCTCAACACGGATGATATCAGGGATCTCGGCGCGGGACAAGTGATTTTAAGGGAGTTGATGGCGGGGGCTTTATTAGGGGTTGCATTGGGGGTGTTAGCGACGGTTTGGGCCTATGGTTTGCAAGGAAACTGGTCGGTTTCGATTTCTGTGGGGGTGAGTTTAGTGGCGATCGCTATTTTAGCCTCGGTTGCTGGTTCGGCGTTACCTTTTGTGTTTCGATCCCTTGGCCTCGATCCGGCCTTGATGTCGGCCCCGTTTATTACCACTGCAGTCGATGTGATTGGGGTGTTAATTTATTTTTCGATTGCTAGACTTATTTTAGGTCTTTAGGTTAAATAATTCGCTATTTTTTCAATAATAAACAAACTGGCCAGTGAATTTCCTTGTGCATCCAGAGGGGGACTATAACAGGCGATCGCCCCTTGTTCTGGCACTAGAGATAGGATAGCACCACTCACCCCTGATTTACTGGGAAAGTTAATTTTAGTTATCAACTTTTCTGAAGCTTCATACAGTCCACAAGTGGTCATAATTTTTCTCACAATTGAAAGATTATTTTGCTCAATATTGGGAGAGTTTACCAATAATAAACCCAGTTTACCTAAATCAATAATCGTTCCAGAAAGACAGCAAATTTTATTGTAAGTATCTAAGGTGATTTCTGGATTTTCTATATGGTTTCTTTTGGTTAATTCATGGATAATGGCTTGATTGGAAGCATTGGGTAAAGATTCTACTGATTCTAACATCAATTTATCAACAAATAACTGACATTTCCCCTGTTGATTTAACCACTGTTGTAAATTTTGACATCTGGTATTACTATCTTCTCCAGGGAGTAAAGACGCTAAGGTCAATGCCCCACTATTGATCATAGGATTACGGGGAAATCCTTGATCGAGTTGTAATTGTTCTAGGGAATTAAAGGGATAATTAGAAGGGTAAGATCCAACTTGTGTGAAAATGAATTCTTCTCCTAATTTCGATAGTAAATAAAGTAACAAAAAAGGTTTAATGATACTCATCAACGGAAAGTTAATATGACTATCTCCTTGGGTAAGGGGATAACGATCTTTCGTTATCACACAAACCGCTAATAAACTCGGCTCAGTTTCTTGTAATAAAGGGATATACTGGGGTAATTTCCCCTTTTTTGCTTGTTGAGATGCTTGGGTTAACCAGTTCCATAATTGTTCTGAAGATAGATCAGATAATTGTTTCATACAACTCCTATACCGCTACGTGAAAGTTCCTCACTCCGTTCTGTTTCTAGCGAACAAAAAAACGTTCTCAGCCTACTTTTATCCTATCTCAGACTTGAGAAAATCGTTTTCTGGGCAAAAAAGCCATTTTGTTCAATAATGCGTCTTGACTAGGTAATGAGACAAAAGGGCTTAATAATATTAAGC
>JAAUYB010111360.1_pt1 | contig 17406 bp, 14 predicted proteins | sample 7278071 | NCBI WGS metagenome assembly JAAUYB01 (sample SAMN14350121, study PRJNA611818) | marine sediment metagenome | isolation source: surface marine sediment (1.8m) | place: French Polynesia: Moorea | collected 2018-08
ACTTACTTTCGTCGTGCATCAGGATACTCTAACAACGTGATCCATAAATCATCTTTTGACAGGGAAAATAAGTCGGAGTATCCAACACTTCTTACATTTGCTGTTCTTCGATTTCCAGTTTTGTTTCCAGGAATGTTTAAAATGCTAACTTCACCAAATACTGCTCCATCAGCTAAGGTCACAAAGACAGTTTCACCGTCGTCTCCAACAACATCCAGCCTTCCACGCTTAATGATGTACATTTCTTTTCCAACGTCTCCTTTTCGACAAACGTAGTCACCCGGTGAGAAAACTTGTAGTTTCAATTTTAAAACCAAATCTACTAGAAGTCCTTTTTCGCAATCTTGAAAGATTCGAACTTTCTCAAGGGTTTCCAAATGTACGTGGATTGCGATTTCTGCTTTTAGCTTATCTGGCAGCATGCTAAGGACATTTTCTTCATGCATAGCTTGTTTGTTGCTCCATAAGTAATCAAACCATTTGATAACTCTGTTTTCCAGATCTCGTCCTACTTTCCTAAATACCATGTACTGCTTTATGGCATCCATTTTGTTTTGAAATTCCGCTCTGGCTGCATTCATGTTAGTAATCATAGAGCCAATATTTCCCACGATTGTGGCGAAAATAAGTACTCCAATTAAAAAATCTACGGTGACAAATAAATATTCCAAATCTTGAACAGGTTGCGGCGTTTCTCCGATTGTTGTTAGTGTCAACGTTGACCAATAAAAACTATAAATATATTGAGTTGACAATTTTGGTGATCCCTGGTAAACCCATCCGTCAGATTCAAATCCAATGTAAAATGAAAGAGCAAAGAAAAGACATGCATTCCAGTGAATTAGAAGAAGAATATATAGAACGACTTTTGTTATGCGAAAAGCATTTGGAAAATTGGTTCTTGTTTCCGTCTTATCAAAAAATTCAATCATTCTGTCAATGCGTAATACTCTGTTAAGCCGAAAAATAACAGGACATGGAACCGTCTCGTAGCAAGAAGTTTCATAAAAGAAATATGCCAAATCAGTTGGCAGCAAACTACCAACGTCCAAAAACATAAATTTGGATTTTAAATATTTGTTCCGCAATTTCGCAGAATTGGTAACCATTAATCCATGCTCCAGATAACCTGCAATAGTTTCTTTGTAACTTAAAAATTGTCCTTTTTTAGTTGTGACCTACCTTCATGCATTCTTATATAAATATCAATAACATAAATCAAGTCACAAAAGTAGTCTAAAAACAGCCAACCGCTATCAAATGAGTTTTGAAGATTCCAAAACACTGATCTTCCAATAACAAAAATTAAATTGTATATAACGGCACAATTGATTATGCAAAGCCACTGAAATATATAATACCAGTACTGGAATTTTTCAGGGCATAACATAGTTTAGCCTTACTCTGTAGTGACTAGATTGGGTAGGATCGATGGCCATAGGCAAAATACTAGGTTTGGAAAAAGATATGAATCCTGAAATAAAAAAACCGTATTTTAAACTATTTTAAACAAGAACAGATTCCGTTTTCATGTCTGCGGCTGAATGGAAAAGCGGTGATTGCCTAAAAAATATTAATTAAAATGCAAATTTGTCGCAGATGGCAACCCTGATAAAATAATCTATGTATTTGAAAAGGGAGATAACCATACGTATGGATAAGGATACACATAGGCTGACTTAGTAAATTTTGATTTTGCCCCCTTTCTGAGGAGAAAAAAATTGAGATTTTTAGACATAGGCTAAGAAATTCCTTGTGGCGCAAAAAAGTCGTGATTTTTTTGTACAAAAGCTTTGTTTTCTGGCATTTTTTGTGAAAGTTTCCCCCTATCCCCTCTGTTCTTCAAACTGTCCCTTATTTTTACCTTCCACCCTGTCACACTTTTTCGTCTCCCCCTCTTAACGAATTTTTCGGTGCCCACGTATAGAGTTAACCATAGGTGGGCGAGGAGTCGGCAGCTGGGAGGGAGTCAGCCAAATTTTGGCTAGGGGAAAAGTGAGGGGAGAGGGGAGGACCCCCAGGGGGGAAGATGGGTAAAGGTTATGACTTTCTGAGGGTGGAAAGGGAGGGAAAATAAAAGGCACAAATGGGACATTTTGTTGACGGCCGCCGAAGGTGGTCAATTTTTTTTTGCTGTTTTTGTCATTTTTTGGCCGCTTCCGGCGGCCATTCAGTTGGAGGGGGAATCAGTAGTAAATAAGTTGTTTGTCGGGGGGGATAATTATGCTAGATTATTTGAATTTTGATTGATCAAAAACGGTTGTTAAGAAACAGAAAAAGTGTATTAATCGACAGTCACAAAAAGCTGATTTTTGGCATACTTTGCTATAGACCAAAACATTTTGGTTTTTAAAAATATATCAAAAATCCGATCAATTTAAAAAAATTAACACTTTACTCATTTTTCTTTTTTCCGAGCGGATTAAAATATGAAATCTATTCAGTATTTGTAACATACGCTTTGTAAAAAAGTTCGTTGAAACGTACTTTGGAAAAAAAAATTCCAAATTTTAGTTTGAAAGTTTTATGTTTAGGTAAAGTATGTCAAGGATATAAAAGAGGTTTGGGTAAATTTTTTTACCCAATGTGGATCTGGCCAAAATGATTGCAAAATTATCTGTAGTGCAAAAAATGCCACCAAGAAAAAAGAACATTCTTTGCAAAAAAAAGTTTGTTGAACTGACAACCGACAATTAACCATGTTGTTAAAAGTACCTTTCATCTTCTTTCTAGCCAAACAATGCACTTTGCAATCAATACATCAGAGTTACCTTTTTTGTCCAAACATAAAATGTTTTTTGTTCCACTTTATATACTTTTTGTTTTTTATATTTCGTATTGTGTATTTGAGTTTTTTTAAAAAAATAAAAGTACAGCTTAAGAATGCACTTTAAATGTGTAAATGTGTGATAGCTTTTCGCAGTGGCAAAGCTGTGGAAAAAAGAAAGCTTGTTAGAGAAAGCAATCAAGATGGCGTATCCTCTCAAGCTGTTCTTTTTAGGAGCAAGGTAAAAACAATATTTTAAAAATACTGTAGCAAATATAACCTTTCTAGCAGTTTTATAGGATGTCAAAGTGCAGAAACAACAGCTGCTCTAGAAAATGTTACTCGTACAATTGGGAATTTATTGCGAGGATACGACATTCGTCTAAGGCCCAATTTTGGAGGTATGTTTTTATTTTTTAAAAAATTGAAAAAATCAATTTGATTTTGTTTTAGGTGACCCACTCTATGTTGGATTTGACTTAACAATTGCTAGTTTTGATTCAATTTCAGAAGTTAGCATGGTTAGTAAACTGGTATTATCTTTTTCTTTATAGACGTAACATTTTTGCTTTTCAATTAGGATTACACGATTACAATGTATTTAAACCAATATTGGAAGGATGAGCGATTGTCGTTTAGTCCGGAAGAAAACAGAGTATTAACTTTATCGGGCGATTTTGCTGAAAAAATATGGGTCCCTGACACTTTTTTTGCGAACGACAAAAATAGGTAATTTAAAACAAAGCTGTTTAGCGCTTACTGTTTTTTAATATGTAAACAACAGTTTCCTTCACGATGTAACGGAACAAAACAAGATGGTACGACTTCACGGAGACGGTGCTATTACGTACGGCATGAGATTTACTACTACATTGGCGTGTATGATGGATTTGCACTATTACCCGCTGGACTCTCAAAACTGCACGGTTGAAATTGAAAGCTGTAAGTATGCGTAAAAAATTATTTCAAGAATTTTAAAGCATTTTTTATAATAAATCCACTAAACTACAAGATGGGTACACGGTATCGGATGTTGTTATGTATTGGAGAGACGAACCTGTTGTCGGGGTCGGTGAAGCAAAGTTACCACAATTTACTATAATTGGTCATGAGACAAATGAAAGAAAAATAAAATTAGCCACAGGTATGCTCAAGTGACTCTTTTTCAAGGACAATTTTAATCAGCTTTCTCTTCTTAGGAACATACCAAAGATTGTCCCTTTCATTCGAACTTCAACGCAATATTGGATACTTTGTGTTTCAAACATATTTGCCGTCTATCCTTATTGTAATGTTGTCTTGGGTATCGTTTTGGATAAACCACGAAGCGACCAGTGCTAGAGTTGCACTAGGTAATTAAAACATTATTTTAAAATGATCTCCACCTTATGTCGTTTCTCTAGGAATTACAACGGTTTTGACCATGACAACCATTAGTACTGGAGTTCGATCATCTCTTCCAAGAATTTCATATGTAAAAGCAATAGATATATACTTGGTTATGTGTTTTGTGTTTGTATTTGCAGCACTCTTAGAATATGCTGCTGTAAACTACACTTACTGGGGTGCACGAGCAAAAAAGAAAAAGAAAGAAAAGAAACTTAAAGAAAAAGAAGAAAAAGAGGCGAATGCAAACAACAACCCCAACAACAAACAAGACGGAAATGAAGATATAATAGAACTACATGATTTGCGATTGTCCCCCATTCCAAGTATTAGGAACAGATTTTCGAAAAAAACAATGAAAGAAGATCATGCGTTTCCTCCAAGTTTTCGAATTCAACGGAGCAACACTAGTCTGTCAAAATCATCAAGGACTAAAAACCGTAGTCGTGTTGTATCTCATTTGAAGAAAGGAACATCAGCCCTAAAAACAATTATACCTAAAATCAAAGATGTAAACGTAATAGATAAATACTCTAGAGTCGTTTTTCCTGTTTCGTTTCTGTTGTTTAATTTAGCATACTGGTGGTTCTACGTTACCGCAGCCTAAAAATCAATAAAGATTTGCTCCGTATTCAGCTTTCGTGCTAAGGTTGCCATGTATGGTCAAAAAATAAACAGTTTTTACCCAGAAAATGTGGCATTGCTTGACTAATACATACAGTGTATGTGCTAACTCTACAAAGTGACAAAATGGCAGGCCCAAGTCAATCAAAGCCTAAAGGTCAAGAAAAAAAAATTTGCTGTTCTATCTTTGTAGCATTTCTTGTTGCAACATTAGGTGTTGTGTGTTTTGTGTACTCTTCAGTCATTGTATACAAGCCGTCTTGGAAAATTTTGCAGGTAAATTGTTTAGTTTCAAACAATTTATTGTGTAACTAGTATTTTTTAGGCAAACTTTTCAACCGTGCAAAAATGTACCACAATAGAAACAAAACGCCATTTGGCGGGACCCAAAGCTTGCGACAATTGGTCTTCCTGCGAAGAATGGTACAGCTAAAAAAATTAATTGCCCTACCTATTTTTAACGTACAAACTCTAAAGGTGTCTTAGCATGTCGGAGGAAAGTTGCAGTCACGTTTGGGTGTCAGTAAGAAAACCTGGAAAAAAGATCATTGTTGCTTTTGAAAAGGTATTTTGTTACATGCAACAATACCAATAAAACAATAAAACGTTACTATTATTACTAAAATTACTCACAAAGCTTTTTGACAGATTTTTCAGCATACATGTTCAACACTGAACGACATAAAATATGAAGATTGTAGTAAAAAGCCAAATACTTGCACAAGGTTCTTTTTATCTTTTTCAATTCCTTTAAACTAAGTTTTTTTTTAAAAAAAATTATAATTATAGGAACATAACTACACATGTTCTTTGCTCCGGCGGGAAATGCAAAAATCTTGACAAGGCGTATAAATGTAAACAAAATCATGCTTTGAGGCACCTTAAAAATATTGACGTGTGCAATTGCACAAGCACAAACAGTGATGCAGGTAAGGTATATTTTTCCCACTCCATTTATCATTATATTTATGTTACCACACAGAAAATGTTTACACCTGCAAGGAGTGTTGGAATTTGTGTCATAAGAACAACCAATGTTTTGACACTTCAACAAGGTACATTTTTAAATAAAAATTATTAGATAAATCAATTATTGCAAACATCAGCACACGCTTATTTGACTTTTTTAAGATTTCTTTTTAATGACTACTGTCTTTTTTATTTCTATGTTTCAAATATTTTTTCACGAATGTTGAAACAAGTGCCGCACCCAAATCGATAGATGCTACTGTTGCTATTGTTGCTGGTCTTTTCTTATTACCGGAATATTTTTTAATCCGGCATTATTCATGACAGAAGCCCGTTTCCATCTTTAAGTTTGGTTTATTTAGAGGTTAATGTTAAGTCTCATGGCAGTTTTTTCACAAACAGCTGGATCAATGAAAGGGTTGTTCAGCATTCTTGTCTCCAAGTACTTGCATGACAGAGACACGCAGTCCTGGCTTGACGCATATTTGCGACCTGGAGCAGCTCTTAGCTGGAAGATGATCTTGACCCGTAAACCATGCCCAGTTGACATAGATGCTTTTCCTGGCTTATTTGTCTCACCAGAGATCTTGTGCCACCAGCAATCAGGTTTTACAAAAGGGCCTGACATTTGTCTAATTTTAGAAACACTTCTCTTTTCGTACGCAAATTCATTTCCCAACTCCCGTATCAATCTTTATTCCTTAAAAAGCATATTTTTTTATCCTATTGTGCTAGTCATCCCGAAGACAAAAAGTCAGGAAATGTAACTTCTTGGGTTTGCCTTCAGTTTTTTTAATGAAAATCTGGCACTGGCCGCTAACAGTCAGCGTGCTATTTCTCATTTAATGATTGTGCTTTATTACCGGCGTACAAAATTGCAGCTCCATCACTCTTTTTTCTGTTTTTTTTTGTTTTAGCAGCGTCTTGCTCCTTTCTTTTCATGTGCACGCCAGGCCGATATATTCGATCGGCAACAATGGGGCAAAAAATACCTCAATTTAAGTGCTGTTGCCCAACTGTTGCCCAACAAAAGAATCATGAAGAAAAGACACATCTTTGATCTAATGTCAATGAGCAACAAAGCTAAATATTTTGCCAAAGTGCGCAATGCTTGCCGAACAGTTTTATATTATGCGAAAGTTTTTTAAAAGCCAAAGTTTTTTTTCATATATAGTAATAGAGATCGTTTTGGATGCGCCACTTGTTTCATGTATATTTTTTAGATGGGATGCTCCAAAAATTGGTACCGATAATTGGGGGAAACCAAAAGAAAAGTATTACTGGTGTTTTATGGGAAAATGCTCTCAAAGTACAGTGGAAAACTGCTCTAGAAGGTAATATTGGTTCTTGTCTGTATTTTTAGCACATTTTTCAAAAAAAAAACAGATGCGACGATATAACGGTGGATATGAGCACTTTCAATGTTGTATTGTTAATTGGAGAAACGTTTTTTGCAATATCTACCACTGATTTTAACATACAAGGTGATCAAAATGTTCACGTAAGAAAAGAACAGGTAAAAATTACTATCAATGATTTTTTTAAAAACTTTTGACACTTGATAATTACAGCTTGCTGTCTCAACTTGTTCAGATATTCAAAAACAACCTGGAAACATTTTATTGGCTTTGGACTGTTTCGATGGCATTTTTCTACAGAAAAACATGTTTAAAGCAAAAACAAAATTTTCTTTTTTAGTGGAAAAGTAAGTTCATTTTTCTGTCAGATCTGTTGTTTCGTTTGTAAGAGCCCATATTATACATGAATTTAGGTATTACGAAAAGCAAGGAATTTTGATTACAAACATACCTAATTCTGACTCACTTATTTTGTCTCAAAGAGCGAAACTTAAAGTAAATCTGCATGGATGTGTGAATACGTTGAATAATGAATGCAACTCCTTCTTTGAAAAATATGGTGCTAAAGATGGAAGAAACAAAACAGCAAAGGCCATATTTGACTGTTTCTATGATTTGAAAAACGTTAGTACACTTTCAAGTTGGTTCTTTGCTTGGATATATATGGATAAAAAATAACTTTTTTATAGCCTGACGTGGCACTCATTTATTTTAACAAGAGGGAAACGTTGTCAAAACTTGTGATTTTGCTGTCAGTACCAGTGGCAATGACAGTATTGTCCTGCATGTACCTTTGTGCTTGCAACAGGTAAACTCATGTGTGCAAAGAAGAAAAAAACAAAAAAATTACTTTTGTAGATTGGTTTTGGTTGGAGAAGATGGACACATGTTTATGTACATTTGTTCCAAAAATAAAAACAGTAAAAAATGAAGTATTTTTTCCTGCCAAAATTTTTAAACTAATTATTGTTAGCGATTTTTGTCGCGAGTGTCGCGATCTAGAAATACACCAAGAGTGATAGATATTAACTGGTATTTTATCAAGTTGCCATTCAAAAAAGGGTTTGTTCTAAAACCGGCCTGAAACCTTTTTTAGCAACCATATACCATGTCGCGTAAAGATCTCTCCTATTCCTCTGTAAGATTCCAATATATAAACCATTATTGTCGATTAAGTAAAAAAAGAGGGGATGGGTCACATCCATACTGAAAGGTGTTGAGGGATAAGTAGTCTCTCGTCACTCAAAACCTGCAACTTCATGTGTACAAGGACACACATCTCTTCCCTGCAGAGCTTAGAAGTCAACAGAATTGACTTCAATTTGTTAGGTGGCCATCAAAAAGGCCGTGGCACGTTGCTACCTGTATGAGAGTGCTCATCCACATAATTATCTTTCTGTGCTGTGTGGTTGACAGTCATTACAGAATCATTTTCCACCATTGCTGTCACTTTGGTTCTGCACTTGAAATCTTTTCTTTTTCTTATTTCCTTTTCTGTCCGCAGAAGGGCAACTGGGCGTCAACAGCGTTTTCCTTCGCCATTCCACTCTGTCCCCTGTGACATCCGTGTGCCCGCAAAAAACAAGGCCAGTTCTATTTGGCACATGAGTTTTGCAGTGCCTCTTTTTGAGGCCACCCTCATACCCCGGCTTGCCATGAAGGCGTAGCCAATGACAATGCCTCTCTTTGAGGCATATGTGTAAATTTGCACTCAAGATGGACGCACTTATTCTGCACCTAATTATTCATTGTTGTGCCAAGGTCACTTGGAAACTGATCCAGACAGTGGACAGGTCATTCATTGACCACTCTTGTGAATCTTCACCTTTTTTCCCCACTTATTTGGCGGTTTGTTGACCCCCAATATCAGCACGGTGGAAGAAAAAGTGTGAGGGGCTTTGGACTCTTTTAAGGAGGTTTGTATTTGTTTGAGTGAGGCTATTGACCCAAACTAAATAGCCGTAGTTTGATTTTGGAGGATTTCATGATTTACAAATCAACAGTGTCCAATTGGGAATGAGGCGTAGGCAAAGTTCCGACAGATTGCTGTTTTTGAGGGTGCCTGCAAAGTTCCGACACTGGGACCAAGTCATTATTTTCCAACATATATTTTTGGGCCGTCAATTTTCCGACATCGCTACAAATTCACAAATTTTGGGACTTAATAAACGAGTTGTTTTTTGCATCTGAATAAATATTCCTTTACAAAATTGGCCGCCACCGGGCCCATAGTGCCCATGTATGACGGTACACTACGGTATTTGGCCCCTTTTCACTTCTTTTGCCAGGTGAACCATTATTTTTTCCACCAAGATTTAAGAATTACCTTAAGCCGATAACACTTGGCTTGTTAATGCTAGCTATAGAAAAAGTACATTCCTCTGATTAATGTTTTGCAAAAAAAAGTACAAAATTATGTATCACTTTTATTTCTCCCTTGCAAAGTTGTCTGTTTGAAAAAACTTACTAAACGTCCTGAAATTTCAGTTTGAAACCCGTTACTAGCCCAAAAGCTCCAAAGCAGAACAGATCACTTTGTTTCTATGGGTGTCGGAAAATGCTTGCTTCCCTTTTTACTGTGAGAAATTTGCAGGTTGTAGAGATTGTCGGAACTTTGACTGGATAGGAATGTCTTGTCGGAACTTTGACGCCCTCCCTCGGGAATAAGGTCTCACTCTACGCTGACTAAATTTTAGCCTTATTCAAAAAGAAGGTACACGCCTTATCTACTGTTTTTAAGCTCCGTCGTCAGCCTCTTCCCAAACCTAATCTCCAGATGTTATTAAGTATTGTGGGTAATCAAGTCTCCCTAATGGACAGGTATGAGGAATAGTCGAGGCCCCTATAGATTGCCTACAAAACAGCACTATATGAAAGTCTAATTTTACCCACATAGCCTACACATCAGCACCCTTCACACTCCCTACTATCAACATAACAACAACATAACAACATAAATGTATCACTATCAATATAGCATACAGACCAAAAAATCCCTTTTGCAAGATGAATGATTTTTTACTTAGAACATTATATTAAAAATACTTTTTTGTGTTGTGTTTTTTATGGAAAAAAACATGAGGGATGGGACATACCTTTCTAGTGACAGTATGGGAAAGAGACTATGAGAATACTGCAGGTTTGTAGGCAAAGTGGCTGCGGTAGAAGAACACTGTGGTTGTGTTATTAGGGTCAAAGAGCCACTCGCACACCCTCCTAAGCGCCCGCTACATGAGCCCCGTTGACAATTAAGATTACGTCATTCGCGTACCCTATTGCCTTACGTCCTCCATATGGAAGGCTGAGGGCATAAAATTCTACGTACATTAACGGCGAAAAAAATCCCCTCTGCGGAGTGCAACAGTAAAAGTATTGTCTACTATACTAGACAATACTTTTAGTTATTTTAAGTACGCTAGAGAAAGAGTATTATAATGAGCGATAAACAAGTAAAACATATATGTAAAAAACTCACTTTTTATTTGATATGTCATCTGCAACATGAACATTAGATTGTTAACACAACGCATTGCATTGAGCAGGGTGAAGGATAGTATTTTTTAGACATTTTTGCAAACATATCGATGTTCGCTTTCCTAGAAAAAATAAGTTTTTGTTCAAACTTTAAGTGAAGCAAAAGGAACCTATAAAACCCTTTTTAAAAAGGTTTTGTGTCTTATTTTATTTAAGTAAATATACTTCATTATATCAATAAAACCCACCTCTTTCAATAGTTCCAATTATATGTTGCTTTTCCCATATTTTAACTGAGTGTATTACTCCAGTATTGTAGGAAGAAGATGTAACAAAACACACTAAAAGACTTTTTTAAAAAATACTTGGTCTTACAATGTAAAGTTCTTACCAAACAGCAATGGTATTAAAATTATAAAATCCATAGTATCTACCAAAGGACAAGAAATATAAAAAAATACTGAAACAAGTATCAAAAAAATCTTTAAACCACTGCAAAAGCAAAAAAGAATCGTTTTTTATATGAAAGGTTTACTTGTAAGTGGTTTCAGTAAATCGATACAAAAAAAGAACAAACATGGCGTATCTTCCATCAGTACTGTTAGCAACTCTTTTGTTGCTTAAGTGGTGCGCGATTGAAGGTCATAAAGCTAAACACAAGTTGTATATTGGTGGATTTCTTCCTTTCGAAGAGCCTAATTTAGAAAAATACAAAAATATTCAGATAGCTTCAGAAATTGCTTTAAAGTTGATAAACAGTTCACCTCATATCTTAAAAGACTATGAACTTCAAATCATTTGGAACGATTCAAAGGTACAGCAAAAAAAGATTTTTTATTGGCTTTTATTAAAACTCTATTTTAGTGCAATCCTGGAGTGTGTTTAAAAGAATTTTTTGACATGGTACACGACACCCAAACAAAAATGTTTATCTTTGGTGCCACGTGCAGTCCTGTGACAGATATAATTGCTAAAGCAGCTAAAAATTGGAATTTAATTCAGGTAATTGTTAATTGGTTGATTGACTGACTTCTACTCTTACGGTTTATTTTAAATAGTTGTCATATGCTGACACACATCCTATGTTCAATGACCAAGGATATCCACATTTTTTCCGCATTATACCAAGCGAAAACGAATACAATGCACCACGGCTGTCCGTTCTCAAATATTTCAACTGGTCAATTGTTGGAACAATATATCAAAACGAAGCCAACTATGCATTGGTAAAAAAACTCCAAAAGAAACAAAACAAAACAAACATAACATATGTTCTAGGCCAACAACGACCTTGTTTCAAGACTTGCCGACAAAAATTTCACTGTGTCAGCTTCTCAAAGTTTTAACGACGAGTTAACTGATCAGTTGGATATCATAAAGAACAAAGACATACGCATCATACTTGGTAATTTCAACTATACTTGGGCAAGGTATTTAATCTAAATATACACAATAAAAAGTCTTTAAATAGTGTGTTTTAGACATGTTTTTTGCAACGCATACGAAAAAAATATGTATGGTGATAAGTATCAATGGTTGATTGCTGGAGTGTATCCAGACTCTTGGTGGGAAAGTTCAAGTGGTCCTTGTCCTGTAGATCATCTGAAAAAAGCTCTCGAAGGAACTATTGTAATGGAAACAACGCCGCTTTCAATGGGAGATCAATTAACAGCGCTAAATATTGTAAGTGTGTATAAAGCAACGTAAACAATATAATTAGATGCCTTTTTTCTCATTTCAGTCATCATTTGACTTTAACGCAATATTCCATTCTAAGACAAACAACTCCCTGTCTTCGTACTATGGATACGCTTTTGATGGTGTGTATGCTCTAGCTAAAGCACTAGACGACGTTAGTTATTCGGCAAATTTAGAAGATTTCAAATACAAGTAAGACATTTTGAATTGAATAAGCAAAACAAATAAAAACATAATTTTTTACAGCAACGAAACCTGGCAAAATTGGTTGATTGAAAAACTGCATGAAACTTCTTTTAATGGAGTAACGGTAAAATTCTGTAAATTCTTTTAGTCATTATATCATATCAACAATCTGCTTTAGGGCCCAGTGCGGTTCAAAGGAAACAGTCGAAGGGGCAACATTGTTATTAAGCAGATTCAACGTACTGGTATTTTGGTACATTTAAAAAGATGTGTAATGACGATTTTTTTTTAGGTACAAACAATTCTATATCAGCAGTTTGTATTGGAGAATACAGTGGGGTTACAAGAACTTTGCATTTGGAAAAATGCAAAAAAATATTCTGGCACAGAGGAAAACCTCCTAAAGATCATACCGTAACAAGAATAGTGAAATCTAGGCTGAATCTTCCAATTTTTGCTGCTTTTTGCATTATATCTACTATTGGAATTTTACTTGCAATGACATTCCTCACTATAAACATCAAGTTCCGTAATGAAAGGTAAAAAAATAGGTACGTTTATTATATTTGCATAGAAGACTTGTCGCGTTTCAGGCATATAAAAATGTCATCACCAAACATGAACAACTTGATAATAATAGGCTGTATTCTCACTTATATATCTGTAATCCTTCTGGGATTGGACTCCAATTTGGCTGCAGAAGAAACATTTCCTTACATTTGTACTGCGCGCGCATGGGTTCTCATGTCCGGATTTACTTTAAGTTTTGGATCAATGTTTAGCAAAACTTGGAGAGTTCATTCAATTTTTACCAATGTACAACTTAACAAAAAGGTAATATTTGAAAACGCAAGACTGAGCGCCTAAAAATATTTTTTTTGGCAGGTCATGAAAGATTACCAACTTTATTTAGTTGTTGCTACTCTTGTTTCAATTGACGTTATTATTATGTCAACTTGGCAACTACTTGACCCTTTTGAGAGAAAAACCAAACTATTGCCAGCTGTTGTAAGTTTTTTTGTATAAATCTTTGATTTCTTTTAAAACAGCTAAATTATTTTTAAGGTGGGTGAAAATGAAGTTCAAATCAAACCGGAAATAGAATATTGTCATTCCGGATATATGAACGTTTTTGTTGGATGCATTTATGCCTACAAAGGAATCCTCATGGTATGACAATGCATACAATGCAAAGTGTTAAAAACATGAGCAATTTTACTTTTAGCTTTTCGGAGCCTTTCTAGCTTGGGAAACCAGACAAGTACAAATTCCTGCATTAAACGATTCAAAATACGTTGGAATATCTGTGTACAACGTTACTATCATGTGTGTCTTGGGAGTTGCAGTCAGTTTTGTACTAAGTGACGAGCAAACGGCATCTTTTCTACTTATTGCAACTTTTATTATTTTTTGTAACACTGGAACTTTGAGTCTCGTGTTTGTACCTAAGGTAAAACAATTTACCTAATAGTTGGGCTGTTATGTTAGCATTTGTTTTTACAGATAATAGATCTTAAAAGGGACCCTACAACAAAACAAAAAGCAGGCAAAGCTACTATGAAAGTTACAGGAATGAAATTTAATAACAAACCAGTTCAGTCCACAAACGATATGCTACAAATTGCCAAGAGGGTTAATGCAAAGCTCAGAAATGCTATTATAGAAATAGAAAAAGAAATAGCTCTAGCAATAGCTATCGAACACAAATCAGTAACGGTGCCAACTACAGCAGGTAAAAATAAAAAAACATGTTTAATTACAAAAATGATAACCGATTATATGTAGCCGAAACGTCAAAAGAAAAAGGACAAAGTACTTCTACAGTTACTTCGGACTACTTTTCTTCAAATTCAAAGTCACAAAGCATTCCCGTGAAAAAAGAAAATCCCAAAGCGTGCGAAACGGCAAAGGAAGACTACAATTCAAAAGCAGGTATACCATATTATCAAAAGTTAATCCTTAAGTTTTACTTAAAAAATGTTTTATAGCTTTTCAAAGTTATTCCCATGAGCATTTAACAGAGGACGTGTTATCAAAGCATAACTTGGAAAACGAAGCAGCCTCACAAGAAATGCTACCGATTTTTCAAAGGCTTTTATTAGATAAAGCAATTAACAGAAATGCCAAAAAGTCGAAAAACACTACTTCTTGCCCAAACATATCAGTCAAATGCGACATAGTTGAATATTTGTAACAAAAACACATTATGCGTTTTAATTTTCATGATAATGTCTTTTATTGCATTTCTACATTTTTGCCAAACGATTGTAATCGTGAAGTTCCCTCTTATTCGTGTTTAGTCATACAACGACAGATGTGTTCCCTCCAGCCCTTTGCTTTCTTTGGCCAACACCCCGCTAGTCGCCGTATGCTACTAAACGATAAAGAAAACCACGTGAAGTAAGAAACATATGTCATTGTTTCGAGAAAAGGTAGCAAAGATAGAAACTGTATATCAGAAAAGGAGGTGCATGAAGGCGTTAAAACCTGTATTTCAGCAAGAAAAATACACGAAAAGTCATTGTCAAATACAGCTAAGTTAAGCAATCCACTTGTCCATTGAGTTATTTCCCACTCGTACCGTAATTGAATAAGGACAGATGGTAAGTAAGCATTGCAAAAGAAGGGGGGGGGGGAGGCGCTGTCTCATCTTATCCTGCCTTCTGTCGGACTTTTGTGTCAAGACTCGTTGGTGCACATGCTCTTAGAGAAGTTTTCTCCTCAAACACAAGTGCAAAATAATAAGGTTGGCCGACAGTAATAGAAACAAAAACGAAGAAACCAATGATTTCAGAATAGGGTGTGACCTGCAATAGACTGGTTAAAAAAAAAAGTTTTTTCCATGATAATCGTCAACATACATATCCATGGGGTTGCGGGCTTGCGAGCTTGGGGGGGGGAGGGGTAACAGCACATAAGGGTTTCAAAAAGTTCGTACGTTACTAAATAAGACATGGATCCCCCCCCTTCCCCCCATGGATATCTATGATCGTCAACGAAAACAACAGGGTGGTTCAAATAAAAAATATCCCATGATAATCATCAACACCAACATGAACCAGGATTACTAATTGATCTGTTGCCTAACGCCGCAGCGAAAAAAATAATTAACCTTTACAATGGACTTTACACACATTGTCAGTCACAATCCAAAAGAAATTGTTCACGAAACAAATCAATTGTATTTCGTTTCCACCGGATTAGTAAATTCGACGCAGGAAAAAGTCAGCGGGGCGTGCATCGGCGTCTCATTGTCATATGTATGATGCGATCAAATGGCCTCCTCCTGCCCCCGTCGCCGTCAGCCACCTCCAACCCACCCCTCCTCTTTCGACATACGGTGGCCGAGACGAAAGGGAAATTCTGAAGGGGGCGGAGAGAAAGATCATGTCTAACGCATAATGGATAGTTACGCCCTTCTGGAGAATATCAGCCTACGTATTCCCACGGAATCGTGAGAATGTATCTCTATCTACAACTAAACTTTCTAAACATAGTACAATACAAACTTATAAATTCGGCGCACAAAATGTCATATTATTATTATTTTATTTATTTAACGTCTTGCTGTAATCCCAATTTGAGAGGTGCAAGAGCTTCTGTTCACTAAATCACGCTGTACACACTTTTGTATCGAGCACACGGCTTCTGCCTCCACCTCGACCGCCGCCGCGCCGCCAGCTGGCTGCTCTTCCACATTCAGGCGGGTATTCAAGCCAACAAGATCCTCCTGGTGACCATAGAGGGAAAACATAACCGTTTTCGAGGAGATCCGGGCACTACCTTTTTTTAAAAAACCAAACTCACTTCTAAGCTAACGAGACAAGACGCTTGCTTGCACTGATGCCAAACGGTATTTCTTATGCCTGGGAAAAATGTCTTTGGGAGAAGTTGAAGCTAAAAGTTGCTTTCTTTAAATTATTTGGTACAAAAATGCAATTAAAAGGGAAAATTCTTGGACTCGAAGCACCAAGTGCTTTTTTGGAGTGAATCCTAAGGATTCCACTTGTACTTGACACCCTTGACACCGAAAAATATTGACTCGATACAGCACTACCGAGACAAATGCGGAATAACCCATTATTGTGTCTGTTGGATCGGCGCGGAGGAGAGGACCGCCGCCCATGTGGATGGAGTCAGTTCTGTCTTTGCCAGGTTGCTTAGCTCCCACGGCCCACCCAGGGGCCAGGGCGGCCCACAACACACCCTCCTCGTCTTCCCCAGGAGGAGTTGCAGCCGAAACTCCCCGCAGAGATTTGCCACTTGAAGTTCCGACTTTCGACTTTCGAGGGGATAGCTTCGCTTCGAGTCTTGCGGCTACGGCTGCTATGCCACAGGAGACGCAAAGTTTGGAGCCTGGGAGCCTCGGGACTGGGCACTTCTCACCAGGGACTGCTGAGTCACGGAGTCCTAACAGAATACTAGATTCTATTAGATTAGAACTCCGTGGCTGAGTGCTGAGCAAAAAGCGAGCGGCCACCGCTCACTAATCAGTAATCACTCTCTCCCAGCAGGGACCCGGTCACCCGGACCCGGACCCAGCTCTTCTTCTCTTTGGATGATCCATCATTGATCAGCTGATAAAGGAATTTCTAAAACAGAAAATTCGAAAAACGCAAAAGAGAAAAATCGCTCCCGGAAATAGGGGTGGGTCCGAACTTAGTTCGAGTTCGAAAGTTCGAGCTTTTGCACCGGATTTTCAAAGTTTGAAGAAGCTCGAAGTTCGAGATTAAGTTCACAAGCCTGAAAAATTTTCCTTTTTAAACCTTTTTTTTAAAAAATAATGCGTTAAAGAATTGTAGCAAGCTCTAATCAGATTTACATATTGGTGCCTAATTTTTTTAAAAATGTAAAATGTAAAAAAAGTTCGAGTTCGGTTCGGTTTTGTATCGGTTCGGTTCGGTTCGAGGTTCGAGGTTGGAAGTTCGGTTCGGTTCGAGTTCG
>JAAUYB010212586.1_pt1 | contig 17406 bp, 12 predicted proteins | sample 7278071 | NCBI WGS metagenome assembly JAAUYB01 (sample SAMN14350121, study PRJNA611818) | marine sediment metagenome | isolation source: surface marine sediment (1.8m) | place: French Polynesia: Moorea | collected 2018-08
AGCAGAGCAAGCGTTTTAAAAAAGCAGCATTTCTGGGTGAGATTCCGGCTTGATTTCCCGTGGCACGAGAATCTCAATCTGAAGTGACACAGCGCATTCATATCCATTTTAGAAACCAGTCATCGGATGTCTCAATTTTTATCACTTCTACAGTATGTGTTCTTATCCTCCCTTTGTTCTTCTCTCCTTGCAGGCTGCTCCTTCAGGAAGAAGATGCACTAAAGAAGAGTCTATAAAGCAGGACTTGGGCCGAGCGTTGCTTCTTGATATGTCAATAAAGTTGTCCCACAGTCCAACAAATGTTTCAATCTACTAAAGTGCGTGGTTATTTCTCTTCATGCTCGTAGGCGACGTGTAGTACGTTCAAGTGTTCCACGTTCAAGTTTTTAGAATGCTTTTGCTTTTGGAGTGAAGTGAAGAAGCTGAAGTAATGTTCAAAAAGAAATATGCGAGGGCAAATTAACGTAGGATATGTTTGTGAAAGGAATCTGGATGATGCTGGTAAATCCATGGGCTCTGTAACCCTGAAGTGGCCAACTTGGAACAAACTCAATTGGGAGGAAGGGTTGTTGGTTTTTGACTTGGCAGCTCCCACGACGACGATAGTCAACAAATGGGCGGAATGTTGCTAGTCTCTGATCTTTTTGTTAGCACCTCTAGTAGCCGAAACGAACAGACAGATAAGACCACAGGAATACCTTCGGAGAACGGTGGTTTTGACAACCGCCGCAAAAAAAAAGAATACATCGAGGAGATTTTTTGTTTTGACTTAATTTCATTATTCATCTTGCCTTATATAATGATTCCATTCGTACACAACATGATAATGGGTAGTAGTAGGTATTCTTGCGATATAAGAGACCAAAAAGCAGCATCAATCTCTTGTTTTTTCCCTTTCGAGGTCCAATCATCGGACGATCGCGATCCAAGTCTTAGTTTGCTTTTTTTCGGCGGAGGCGCTGAAGTCTCGCCGCGAAAAAGGGGTGGAACTCTCCCCCTCTTTTCCTTGTCCATAAGTTTACACAGTATAATACACGAGATTTTTCTTCTTTTTTCTTGGAAAAAACATTCATTCTCAACAAGATGCTGCTTCTGCTGCTTTCGATTTTTTGAGGTTTGTTATGTCTGCTCCCTTTTTCCGTGGAGGATATTTGTCCGTGAGTGCGAGAGGGGGGGATTCTTCTTATGTGTGTTTGGGATGGATGGAGGGAGTGGGAACATGGGAGTGGGTTTCAAAGAGATCTTTTTTATGCAGTCCGCTTGCATATCACCAAAGTCTCCCAGTCAAAACCCTCCCGCTCTTCTCCAATGTGTGTGTGGAGAGAGGATGTGTGTCTTCTCTTTTTTGCGAAGAAAACAATTGAAAATGTAATAAAACTGTTGCAGTATAATAATAGCTCAACACGCTCTTTCTCGCGACGGGATAATAGTCCTTTCTAATCAATTAACTAATAACGTCTCTCTAATCCTAGTAGTTGTGTAGTAGTAGAAGTTCATGTGGTTTCCAATTGCACTTTTAACCGCGTGTGGTATAAGAGTTTTTTTGTCGTTCTTTCTTCTTGCTCTTTTGTGGGTATTTAGCACACTTTTAATCCTCTTCTGTCGATCTTGGTAGTCTCTCCTCCCGTCTGTGTACAGCGCAGAGAGGGGACAGACTAACTCCCGGTCCCTCCCCTCGGAACTTGCGCGCCGCGCCCGCGGAGGAAAGGAAAGAGTTGTCGGAGGGAAAGGATCGGGAAGAATAATGGTTCACTTTTCTCGAAGGTAAGCTCAACGTGCCATCTCGTTGTGGTCACTAATACTGCGTGAAGAGTCCAGCTTGTTGTCAGTGGGTATTGTGCTGATTTTTTTTTCACTCCCGTCGTCGTCGTCGCTATTTTGGGCGTTTTGCAGCAATCGCACATGATTCTGGTGGCTAAAAATTAATTCGATTTCTTTCTTCTTCATGCTTTGTCTAGAGGCGCCGTCGTGGCCGCCTCCTCGGCCCTCTGTCAGTTCATCCACTTTCTGCATCCCTCCGCCCCGCACAGGCAGGGGATCCTGTTGTCGTCCTCAAAGTCGAACTTGTAGTCGTAGCAAAGCTCCTCCCCTCGCTGGATGCGGCGCGAGGCGAAGATGATGATGTGGAGGTCCCTGTCCACCTCCACCGTCTCCGTCACGCAGTTGGGGCTGCAAGAGTGGTTGATGTACCGCGCCATCCCCCCGCTCATGGTGGCGTCGAGCACGCGCTCGTCGTCCAGCCGGAACATGTAGATGCCGCGGTTCTGGGACTCGTATCGCTTCTCCCGCACGTCCGTCAGGTCCGAGCGGATGACCTCGCCGATGTACTCGATGATCATCTGGTGCTTCTCCAGGTCGCGGCAGGCGTACAGACCCAGGCCCTGGATCTTGGAGCGGGCCAGCACCACGTTCTGCCGCCACTCGGTCTTCATCTTGCGGTACTGGGAGCTCTTCGACTGGACGAAGTTCTTAGAGTACGGCCCGGTCGTCTCCAGGCCGATGAGCGCGGGGACATTCTCCTTGGCCATCCTGCTCAGCTTGGCTCCTGTGGGGCCTCCTCCGCCTCCGCCTCCTCCGCTCCCGCCACCGGCGGTGGTTCTCTGGAAGTTGTGCACCCGTTTGACCCTCGTCCTCATCTTTGGCTCCGATCGTGCGCAGCCGGTCGGGTTGACGGCCAGGGGCAGCTCCAGCAGGGGGTTCCTCCCGTACTTGAATTGGTAGTCGCTTAGTGACTCGATGCCCGGGAGAGACTCCAGCACCTTGACGACGTTGGTCTCTGAGAGTCCGAAGAGCTCCTCCCCGCGGATGTGCTGCGGGAAGACTCTCACCAGGTTGTTCTTGGACCTGAGGTCCTCTATGGTGTCTAGGATCTCCCTCCATGCTGCCGTGGCCGTGTCGCCCGAGAAGGATCTCTCCTCCGGCTTGCCCTCGTCGACGGTGACGGTGAAGCGAGGTCGGTTGTCTGCCTCTCCGATGGAGCAGACGTACTGGCACCGCTTGTTCACCTCCGTCATGGACCAGTAGAGCCGTATGACCTTGAAGCCGATGGGGAAGATGTAGTCCTGCGTGTGGAAGCTGTGCAGCTGGTGGGGCAGCAGCTGGCCCACGCTGAGGAAGCAGAGGGAACCCACGCGCAGGATGTGCTGGTCGGTGCCCTGCGTCATCACCTTGGCCACCTGCCTGTTCTCGTCGCGGTCGATGTAGACGCGTCGGTAAACGGCCAGGGTCGTCAGCTCCTGCTCCTTCTCGCCCTTGGGAATATGCTGGTTGCAGTACACGCTCTTGTTCTTGTAGAACATGGCCCGGTCTTTAGTGGCGCACCCCACGTGGTAGTAGTTGGTGCAGCGGACCTTCCAGCACTTGACGGTGGCGCCGCTCTTCTCGCAGATCTTGCAGTGGAGCTTGGATCCGGTCTTGAGCGCCGTTTCCACGTTGACGAGTGCTCCGCTGACCGTCTCGTAAACCTCCTCCGACCAGAGAGCGCAGTTGAGGTGCACCCACTTGTTGACGTCGTAGTTGAGCAGTCTGGCCGGTCCGTCCGCGGCCGCGTCCCCCTTCAGGTGACAGAAGAGACACTCTCGCTGATCCTCCACATCCCTGTGCGGCATCAGCGTCGTCCCCATTCGGAACATCATCTGGGTCAGCTCGTTCTCGTTCATCTTCTTGTACCTCTTCTGCTCTGCGAACTCTGGGGTCCACATGAGGTAGGAGTTGCCCTTGTGCACCGGGGCCAGGTTCTCCTTCTCTTTCTCCTTGGCGCTGACGGCATCCTCGCCAAGGTCCTCGCCGCTCTCGCTCTTTACTCTGGCCTTCTCCTGCTTGTCGCTGTCCTGCAGCGCCTCCAGCTGCTCCAGACTGGTCACTTCCTTGTTGTCTGCGTTGCCGGTCTTCTGCATGGCAAACTCGAAGTAGCATTTCTCGTCGCAGAAGGAGACCTCGCGGCAGTCCTCCTCCTCTCGGTTGAGGAAAGGAAGCGAATCGGACTTGACCTTGACCATGGATCCGCAGAGGACCTTGTTGCAATTCCTGCACAGCCTGCGGTCGGACAGAAGGACGGAGAGGGCATCCATCATCTCGACTTCTGGTTCCTTCTTCTTCTCCGGCTTCTCCTCCTTGACCTCCACGGCCGGCTTGGACTCTTTCTCCTTGTCGGCCTTGTCCTTGTCCTCCGCCACCCACTCGCCGGACTGGGGCTTAATCTTGATCTTGATGGTCAATCCGTTGGCAGACTTCAGAGGTTCCTTGGGGGTGGTCGACGTCCCACTGCCGGTGCCAGAGTTGTTGGAAGCTTGGGCTGCGCTGGCCTCCGCTTTCACTTGCAGCGAGGCCACCGGGATGTTATCCAGCAGGCTCAGAAGCTTCTTGCCCTGAGTGTCCCTCATGCTGATGAGCTGCCTCGGCTTTGGCCTGATGGCCATAGGCTTGAGAACGCCCATCGCCGGAGACTTTGGCTGCTCGTCGATAGAAGGGGGCTCCGGAGAGTCCTTCTCCTTCTGCTCCTCCTCTCCCTCCTCCTTCTTCACCTCCTCGGTAGGCGTGGAAGCAGGGGTTGTGGCATTTGTCCCGTTGGCGGCGGGTGCCGAAGGAGCCGGTGCCTCCTCGTCGTCTGAGTCGGCGGGAGCGAGGTGCTTCCAGAGTGTGGTTTTGTAGATCGTCTTGGAATCAAACTCTGGCTCAGGTGAGGACGAGTACATGAGGTCAGGACTTCCAGGCGTCTCCAAATCCGCCCTTCTGAGAAGAAACGATAAAAAACAAATTAGTGAAACAGACCATTACCGATGGCTTACTGAATTTTGACATGACCGCGCATCACAAGAAATGATTTGCTAAACTTACTTGTTTTCGGGTCTCCCGTCGAATTCCTGTTTGTAGAAGCCCCTGGTGGTGATGTTGACCTTGTGGATGTCGGGGACGGGCGGATCCTTTCCGAAGGGCATGACGTTGTAGTAGTCCCCCTCCTCCGAGACCCTGACCTTCCCCTCGCCGTCGCTCTCAAGGCGCCCGAGGACAAAGTCCCCTTCCCTTTCGTTCTGCTTGGGCAGGTCGCCGCCGCCGTAGATGGGGCACACGTTGAGGTAGTGCCCGAGCTTGGGCTCCACCGTCTGGATGGTCTGGAAATTCTTGAGCTGATGGGCGATCTGCTCCATGCAGGCCTCGTAGTCGTTCCCGTCGTCGATCTTGGAGCCCTTCCTGGCCCTCTTCTTGGCCTGCGGACCGCCCTGGTCCTTGCCATTAGGCCCCGCGGGCCCCGCGCCGCCGGGGCCGCCTCCGCCGCCTCCGCTCTGGCTCTGACGCCGCTTCTGCTGCGAAGGTCTCCTTTTCACCATCTTCTGTGGCGGCTCCCCGTTGGGGAAGAAGCCGTCCGGCGTGGAGGCCCCGCTGTTGTCGAATGGGTCCCCCGGCCCTGGCGTCGTCCCGCGGCTGGAGCCGCTGTCGTTGCCGCCGCCCATGTAGTCGCCGTCGCCGCCGTCTGAACGGGGAGTCAGTGATGGAGAGGGCTGGCCGGCGGAGGTGGGGGTCCCAACCGGACCCGAGGCTGCCGACGGAGGGCCGCCTGCTCCTGGGGGCATCATGGCCTGGGGAGGCGGGATAGACAGGCGAAGGTTGTTGCCCATCGGGTGTCCAGGCATCCTTTGAGGGTGGGGAGGAATCCCGCCTGGGCCCGGTGGTACCATGCCCCCAGGGCCGCCGCCGGGACTCATCTGCATCATCGGGCTGGACTGCTGCAGGTGCTGGCTCACGGGCATCATGGTGGAGCGAATGGGCATCCTGCCGCCTGGGCCGCCTGGGCTTCCCGGGGGCATGGGGCCTCCGGCGCCGGTAGGGAACCTGGGCCTCATTTGCTGCTGCTCCGGGTGCATCATGGGCTGTCTCATCTGTTGTTGTTGCATGCGGAATCGGTGCTGCATTTGGAGCTGTTGCTGAAGCTGTGCCCTCATCTGAGGAGTTGGCGGTCCTGGGATTGGATGCGGCGGCCTGTGACCCCTGATGACCTCGTCCGGCAGTCCCGGTCTTTGAGGCATCTGCTGCTGCATGTGCGGAGGCATCCCACCACGGACCATAGGATTTATTCCCGGTTGCATGGGCGGCCCGCCAGGCTGAGGTCCCATGCCCATGGAAGTGGGAGGAAACCCTGGTTGGCCTGGCATTCCGCCCGGCTGAGGCGACTGCATCTGGTGGTGGGGGCCAACAGGCATTCCGGGCTGGCCGGGGGCGGGTGGCATGCCGCCGGTTGGAGGATGCATTGGTCTTGGCTGCTGTTGAAGCTGCTGTTGCTGAGGCATTTGCTGCTGCGGTCCTTGTACTTGTTGCGGGTGTGGTCCTTGCTGAGGAGGCTGCCCTTGCTGCTGTTGTCCCGGTTGAGACTGACCTGCTTGAATAGGGATGGCCGTTGGCCCTGTTGGTAGTGGCTGACCAGGTGCTGTTGTGTTCACAGGTTGATTTGTTATTTGCGGTTGAGGTGGTCCTTGGCCCTGGCCAGCCTGTGACTTTTGCTCTTCCGACTTTTGCTCAAGCTGCTCTTGTGGCACCAGAGTCTGTTTCTGCAAAAGTCCTTGGAGTTGGCTAGGCGGCGGATTTCCAGGGATCTGTTGTCCCGGCAGAGGAGGTCTTCCAACGGGAACTTGCGGTAGTCTCGGCTGGGGCGGTCTCTCTCCCGGCTGAAATGGACGTTGCTGTTGTTGCGGCATGGCCCCGGGTGGAGGCTGTTGAACCACCGGTGCCCCAGGAGGCCGCACCTGTTGTTGCGGGTGCGGCATTTGACTTCTGACGGCCTGAATTCCCGGCCCTCTCGGAGGGAAGACGCCAGGCTGCTGAGGCCAATTCTTTTGAAGAGCAGGCCTGGCTTGTTGAGATTCTGCTAGTTGAGGAGGCTGCTGCTGAGGCTGCGGCGGCTGATTGAGAGGATCCTGCGGTCCCTTGGCACCTTGCTTTGAAAGTGACGCTGGGGGCACCGGTTCAGTTGGTAGGTTCAGCATAGATTGACCAGGAGGAAGTCCCGCAGGAGCAGGTGTTGGCTGCTGCTGCCCTGGTGCCTGTTGTGGCTGCTGCTGTGGCTGCTGCTGTGCCTGCTGCTGTGGCTGTTGTTGTTGTGCATCTCCTTGGTCTGCACTTGCCTCCATAGTCGCAGAAGGAGCAGCTCCTTCAACAGGTGGCCTCTGTTGCTCCGCCTGCCCGGTTGTTCCTGCTGCTGCCAAGACCGCCGGGGAAGCCTGTGGAATCTGAGACGCCAGCGAGGACAGACTCTTGTTTTCCTTCTGTTGGAACTGCTTGAAATTCTCCGTCGGTGGTCTGTCAAGCTGAGATTCCAGAAGCACGTTTGGCTTGGGCGGCGGAGCTGCTCCAGACACCTCCGTGCCGCTTTGGCCGCTCGACGTGCTCGTGCTTAGCAACTGCTTCAGCAGGGCGTTCTGGTGCTCCGTTGTCGTCGTCGCTGTGGTGGTGTTGGCGGCGGCGGGAGCGACTGTCGGGGTTGCGGAAGGGGGCTGTGGGGGGGCTCCCCCTCCGAGGTTCGCCTGCTCCTCCTTGCCTCCAGCCGTTGTTGAAAGGGTGGAGGACAGAATGGAGGAAGATGATGGGCCTGAGGTCGTCGAAGTGAGGGCCTTGCTCAGGATGGAGGCACCGCCTCCTCCTCCACTGGCCGCCCCTCCCTGGCTTGCAGTGGTGGTGGGAACGGACATCCGAGGAGGGTTTCCGGCCAGCACGCTGGTTGGAGTGACAGTTTCCTGACTGCCGGTAGCAGCAGCTGCCGTGGTGGAGGCGGCGGCGATGATTCCAGGGGTGGGAGCAGGAACCCCAGCTGAAGCAGAAGTTTGGGATGTCGAAGAAGCCGTCGGAGCAGTCGTGGGAGGAGTGGCGAGAGCTGCCGACGACACGGGAGCTGAGGTTTCGGGGTTTGCCTGCTCCGTTTTGGAATTGTCAACAGGGGCCGCCGGCTGTGCTGCTGGCACCTGGACGGCATGTTGTGGCTGGGTGTCACTACTGGAAGTTGGAGCCGCTGTCGGTCCCGCCGCTGTAGGCACTTGTGGTGTCTGAAGCGATGAAGCCTGTCCGACCCCAGGCATGTTGGTCTGGGGGGCAGCGGGTGGAGGGACTTGACTCTGCTGAGAAACTGCAGGGTTGCTATCGATCGGAGCCGAAGTGGAAGGCAAGTTCTTGGGGCCCTCGACCGGCGCAGTTTTTGCCGCTGCAGCACTAGGGGCCTGACTGGTCGATGGAGTGGTGGTTGTGGTTCCGGCGGAAGAGAAGGTCATGATGGAGAGCGATCCGCCCGATGACGCCGCCGGCTTTGCTCCGGCGGGGCAAGCTGTGGGGGGCGCCGAGGGAACCATCGTCACCAAGGTCCCAGCAGGCAAGTTGGAAGGAAGCAGAGAGGCCGGTAAGGAGGTGGTTGGAACTGTGGCGCCCGCGGCAGGCCCCGTCGCCGTCCCCCCGCCACTGCTAGACACCGGAATGATCTTGACAGAGCTGCCCAGCTGTGACTGAAGGTTCGAGGCTACAGTCGCCGCAGGCGTCGCCTGCTGCGAGGATGCAGAGGCCACCTGGGTGGCGGCGGCTCCCGCCCCAGCGGATGTGGTTGCAGCGGGGACGGTGGAGGCGGCCTCTTTGGACTGGGCCTGGGTGAGCACTGGCAGAGGGGGAGACCCTCCCTTTAGGCCGATGAATCTTCCCCACCCGGAGCGCGAGGAGCCGCCCTTCAGTCCGAAGGGGCCATTCCTCCACCCTCCTCCGACGCCGTCTGGGTTGTGGGCGGGAGCGACATTGGGATTGCCCCCTCCGCCTCCTTGCTGTTGCTGCTGGGGTGGCTGCTGCTGCATCATGGGCTGCATGTGAGGCTGCGGCGGCTGTTGCATCATCATCATCTGTTGTTGAGGCTGCTGCGGCATCACTTGCTGCTGATGGAACTGCTGCTGTTGTGGCATCATCTGCTGTTGTTGCTGGACTGGCATCTGTTGTTGCATAGGCATTTGCTGTTGTTGCATGGGCATTTGCTGTTGCATGGGCATCTGCTGCTGCTGTTGTGGCTGCTGTATGGGCTGCTGAGGGAACTGTGGCTGCTGCTGCTGTTGCGCCATGTCCCCCTCACCCATTGGCGACGGCGTTGGCGGTTGTGAGGCTTGCCCTGGAGTCGGGGGTCCCCCGGGTGTTCTTGGGGTCTGGGGAGTCACGGGCCTGTCCATGGCAGGACTGGGGATGCTGCCGCTGGCGCTGGGAGGCCTCCTCTGTCCCTGGATAAGCCCAGGCTGCGGGCTCATGGCGTTGAACTGGCCCTGGTGGCTGGGGCTGTTGCCGGCGTACTGCGGGGAGTTTCCAGGATGTCCCTGGGGCCTCATCATGGGCGGCCTCTGAGGGACCTGCTGCCCCTGCGGTACCTGGCTGGGGAATCCGCCCGGCGGTGGGGGCGGCCTTTGTCCGTGCGGCACCATTTGCATCCTTGGCCTCATGTCCTTCCCCGGCATGGGTCCCGCAGGCCTCACAAAGTTGCCCGCCGCAGCCGCGGAGGGCGGCCGCATGTTGGGCTGAGGGGAGCCGTGCCTGGGAGTTCCCTGCGGGGAGATGTGAGTGGGGTTCTGGCCGGGAGAGCCGCCAAGGTTGGGGGACACCGTGTTCATCGGTCGCTGCATGCCGCCGGGACTGAACGGGTTCTCATCCTGTGAAGGAAAGAAAAGAATACATGTTTGACTCGAATAATTGAAACGAAATATTCAAAAGTGAAAATGATTAGTTTTTTGGTGTCCTGTTCGACATATTAGTAGTTTTTAAACATATATATATGTTGTACTTACGTGGGCTCCTGGCATCCTTGGAGAAGGCTGGAGACCATGAGGAGACTGCGCATTGTTGGGATACTGCGGTTGCTGCGGCTGTCCAAACTGTCCGGGTGAAGGTGACATGGAGGGCTGTGGCGACTGAGACGGGTGGCTTCCGTGTGGGCTGGGAGATTGCTGGTGCATAGGCGAGGTTATTGCAGGTCTGACACCGCTGGGAGAGGTGGCGTTGGAGAACTGCTGCTGCTGCTGTGGTTGTTGCTGTTGCGGCTGAGAGTTGGGTTGCTGCATCGGATGAGGTCCCGGCTGCTGCCCAGGCTGCATTGGCTGCCTCGGATTCATTTGTGGGACGCTCTGCCCGTTCGGTCCAGCCGGAGACATGTGGCCGGGTCCTCCTGGTCCCTGCTGTACGACGGGTGTTGGCATCCTGCCCTGCTGTTGCATCATCTGAGGGTGGGGAGGACGGGGGCCTCCCATCATCTGCTGGCCGCCGGGCATCATCTGCTGCTGGTGTTGCTGCTGCTGCATGCGTACCATGTTCATCCGCTGCTGTTGCTGAAGGGCCATTTGGGGGTTCATCTGCTGCATCCTCTGCTGCTGCAGGTGCTGCTGCTGCATCATCATTTGGTGCTGCTGTGGCGTCATGTGCTGCATCCTTTGTTGTTGTTGCTGCTGCATGGGATTGGGGAACTGTTGCTGCAAGTGCTGCGGGGGCATAGGTCCTCTGGGCCCCATGTTTGGATCCCCAGCGGGCCTCATCTGCGGCCCGCCCGGCACCGGAGCTCTCTGCACGTGTACCATGCCTTGGGGAGCGACGTTGCCGTCTGGCTGTTGCTGCTGCTGCTGCATGCCCGGCTGAGGTTGCCCTTGGCCCATCATCTGGGGGTTGTTCTGCTGACCCATCTGCTGTTGCTGTTGCTGCTGCTGCTGCATCGCCTTCTCCTTTTTCGCCCGGTGGTCGCTCACGAGCATGTTGTGCTGCCGATGCTGCTTTCTGACCTTGTCCAGGGTCTTCTGCAGGTCGGCGGCGCACGCCGTGACCCTGAGCAGCTCCGACTGGTCCACCTCGCTCAGCTCCGAACCGTTCTTCTTCATCGTCCTCTGTTTCGTGTTTAGTGACTGAAAGAGAAAAGGGAACACACTCTCACTCAGGTAGCAAGCAAAAGTAAAGGATTCAGCTAGTAGAGTAAATTGCAGTAAAATCTCATCCCCCCAAAGTACGGAACTGTAAATTTTGAAGGGCAGAAATCGGGTCGTGTTAATGCGGCAGGGGTTTCAAAAAAGATACGAACCGTCCCATAGTCCCACTGGTTTGGTTATGAAAGAGATTTCAAAAAGCCTACACAGTATCTCGCAGAAGGACATGCGTACCTTCTTCTGCTTCCTGAGCTTGGAGATCTCCTTCTCGTAATACTGCAGCTGCTGGTTGATGGCCTGCTCCTGCTGTGTCAGCCACTGCTCGTAGCGGGCCACCTTCTGCCGGTCCTCCTCCGTCTGAGGGTTGTCCGGCGGCACTGGCGGGGCTTCTCCCTGCGGCACTGGCGGCGGGGGCTGAGACTGCGGCTCCTGACTAGCGAAGACCGGGTGGCCCTGAGGGGGACCCGGTGGTCCAGGGTGCATGATGGCGCCGGGCGGGCCTCCGGGCTGACCCGGGTGCCCGGCCGGACCGCGCTGCTGGAGAGTGACCTCCTGTGGGTGGCGAGGTTGCCAAGGGGGTCCCGGCCTTCTGATGCGCGGCGTGAAGGGCGCCGAAGCATTGGGAGGGAGGATGCCCTGAGCAGGCACACCGGGTCCCATCGGAGGTCCTCTGGGTCCACCGGGACCGACGACGGGGATGCCAGGAGGCCGCAGCAGCCGAGGTCTTACCACACCAGGAGGTGCCGCTCCAGGTGGCAGTGGTTGCTGCTGCTGAGGCTGTTGCTGCGGGTGAGACTGTTGCTGCTGAGGCTGTGGTTGCGACTGAGGCTGCTGTTGTGACTGCTGCTGCTGGGGAGCATTTGGATCGAACTCAAAGAGTTGCTGCGGAGGCTGGGATTCGGGTTGGCCAGGTTGCTGAATAGGCGCCTGTTGTTGTTGTGGTTGTTGCTGCTGCTGCGGCTGCTGATTTGAACCAGCTGCTTGCTGCGGCTGCGATCCAGGAGGAAGTTGCTGCTGTTGCTCCCGCTTCTCCTGCTCCAAAAGATCTTCCAGAAGAAGAGGTTGCTCCTGCAAGAGAAAAGGGACAAAATTATTCACTAGTTCATATCAAAGTGACACAAATAAATTACAATCCGTGGTGAATGTAAAAACATGAAAAAGTGTTCACACTAAAAAAGCACACAACAATATTTTCGGCTCCCCTAGACCTGCCAATGAAATATGTAAGTTAGTGGGAATTAATTAAAACTCTCAATATTGAAAATCCTCGAAAAACCAGCTGAAAGAGATTAGAGTAGATTCAGTAGAAACTAAGAGCTTCACCAATAACTTGTAAATGTGGAATCGAGGTGTAAAGTAAGGAGATACACATGCAAGTGAGGTGTCCACTTGGTGCTCTCAATCTCTCGCGCTCTTCACAAGACCCAAAGTGCCGTCCGTCTAGTGCTCGGAGCACTATACCTGGACTAGCAAAGGCCTTCTAATCACCGGAGGAGCAGCCGAAGATGCGGCGGCAGCGTCAGAGGAGGCCGAGGAAGCAGAAGCGGTGGTAGTGGCCAAGACTGAGGAGGAGGGAGAAGAGTCCCCGCTGCTGGAAGCCACAGGTTGCAATGTTGCCAGGGTGATTGAGGTCTGGGCGGCTGGAGCGGCCGTTGAGGAGGAGGCCGCAGCAGCAGGAGCGTCGGGCTCAGCGGAGTCTGAGGGAGGGGAGGCCGAGGAGGAGGCCGGGGGCCCGGAAGCGGAGGCGGCCACCGACTCCAGCACCGGGGTGGGGATCTCAGAGTTATCTACGGCGACGAGCTGGCCCCCCGCTGTAGTGGCCAGAATTATCTGGGAGGAGGCCGATATGGAGGATGAAGACGTGATGGCAATGAGCCCGACGGTGGCCCCGGGCGCCGAGGCAGACTGCTCATCCAGAGTCACGTTAACGCAAGGCATCAGGGTGGGAGTAACTGTCTCCAGCTGGGGAAGCTGTTCTTGCTGGGTGGCGGCCGCTGTTTCAAGCACGGCAGAATCTTGGGTAGACTGCAAAGGGGTTACTAAGTCAGCTACTACTATTTCTGTGTTTTTTGTTAGGGGAGAATGAATACAAACTCATTTATATTTAATTAGTTAGAGTAGTCTTCTACCTACTGTTACTTAGGAGGGCGACATGCGTTTAACATTGTCTCGATAAGCAAAGGGGGAAGGAACAGGAAAATATTGTGTAAAAGAGACTGCAGTACTAGGAATTTGTGCTAAACATAATACTTGCCTGCTTCTGTTGTGACGACCCAGGGTAGGGAGGTGGCGGCGGCCTTCCTGAGTTGGCCGCTGCGTAAGGCGGTGGCGGAGGGGGAGCCTGCTGTCCCGAGGCAGTGGACGTAGCTGCCCGTTGTTGTTGCTGGCCTTGCTGCTGACTTCCGCTTGGCCCGGATGCTGCTGCGTCCGTGGCCTTGCTAGTCCCTTCCCCTCCCGCCACGCCCGCCACGTCCTCCTCGGCCTGGAGGTCGTCCAGGATGTTGGTCTTGCCGCTCTCGTCTCCCTCCTCCAGGGCGTCGGCGAACTCAAGGATGTTAAAGTCATCCGCCATGCCCAGGAGGTCCTCGTCGGGAACTCCGAGGTCGTTCAGGTCGCTGTCCAGCTCGTCCGATGAAGGGGGCTGTGGAGGTCCCCCCGGCTGTTGTTGCTGCTGGCCCTGCTGTTGGGCTTGCTGCTGCTGGCCTTGTTGTTGCTGCTGCTGCTGAGATCCGGCCAATTGCTGCGCCAGGAGAGGGGAAGCTCCGCTTGTGGAAGGAGCACTGACCATCGCAGCCTGAGGCGGTTGTGACGTCGGAGGCTGCTGCTGTTGATGCTCTGGCATCCCCATCGGCTGCTGCTGCTGCTGCATGACTTGCTGCGGCGGAAGTTGCCCCCGTTGCTGTAGCACCATCCTGAACCTCGGGTCCATCGGCTGCAAAGGGCAAGAAGACATAATTGAGTCACATTCAAACGTGGGAATGGTAAAAGACAAGGGAACTCACCTGTCCAGGCCTAAACTGCGGCTGCGGAGCGAACCTCAATCCGGGCCTGACGCCTGGCGGGAACGGCTGCCTGAACTCCGCCGGGTGGAGCTGACTAGTCGGGTTCGGCGGCATGCCGGGCTGTTGCTGAGGGTGAGGGCCGCGGTGCAGAGCGTTCTCAGGTTCTGGAAAGCAAAATGGAAATTTAGATGCTGTCTCCTTTGGGGATGTGGAAAAAAATCGATAAGCATCCTCGTGTCAACCACCAAGTCCGTAGTGACCAAGCAGTGCAAAATGCCGGACTGTTATGAAATACGGTAAATCCCGGAAATCACGAAAGGAGGTGGGAGAACGTGTAGAGTGTTCCCTGGACAATCAAGACCTAAAATACCAAAGGCAAAGTCAGAAGAAAGAGGGGCATTATATTGAAAAAACTGTCCGTCCAGAGGGACCTGCTCCGCCAAAGTTTTTCCTAAAGCCTAAAGAACGAATTTGTCCTAATAAATATTTAGCGATGTGAAACTTTGAAAGATTCTGAAGCTGAAACCTGGCAAACTTTTGGCATTTATGTTTATGATCTTTCGAAATTGGTACGACGGACATGGGTAAACACCGTGCGTACTGCGTACCATTGTCAAAAGGCACTTTGCTGGTACCAGGGAACTTTGACTTCTCTTTCACCGACAAAAACAGGATTAGGTTTTCCTCTTATATTCACGTCTCCAATCAACGTTCCAAGAAAAAGTGGCATGGAAGACGGAAGTTCAGTCCTGGCCTTCCAATTGGAAGCCGGGAGTCGGGCGTCGTCGTCGTTGTGGCAGCATGCGTTTTTGGTGAGCTAGAAGTGAACATATTCTGGGGCAGATTCCATTTCAAGACACAAAAAGTCCAAGATGTTTTTCGTGATAAGAGAGTGCAACCGTTTTGTCCCGGGAATAGTGCGCTGCAGCGAAAAAAGGGGTAGCTCCTCGACCTCTCCCGGAATCCAGCGGGTAGAAAAAAGTGACTGGCGTCGTGATGAACCACAGTAAGTAGTAAGTGCTGGAATTACTATGCAGAATGCAACAGGGTTTCCAAAAAGAGACCTGTAGTACCGAAACAGGCATGTCAATAAGGAGGAAAAGGGGATGTTTGTGTGGAAAACGGGGGAAAGGGACGGGGGAAGTCCAACAGGCACTGTGTCATATGCAGCAGAAATACAGTATGCAGTCTGCGCTGTGGGTGCGGTGAGAGAGGAAAGAGTGGCTGCTTTGAGCGCACCTGGGACCCACACTCTCGCGGAGGTCTGGACATTTTGCGGCTGTTGCTGCTGCGGCTGTTGCTGCTGCTGTTGTGGCTGTTGCTGCAGCTGGCTCTGCGCCGGCTGGTCTTTGTCTCGCTGCAGCAAGTATCTCAGTTGCTCCCTGGTCCCCTCCGGCGGGGCTCCCGCTCCCGGAGTGGCGGCGGCAGTGGCGGCGGAGGAGGGGGAGGGGGAAGAGGACGTGGTGTTGGTCGCGAGAGAGGCGGACGGGGACTCAGCCGTGGACAGTGGGGGTTGGGAAAGGCGGGCTTGGAGTTGGCTGGTGGAGGACGAGGAGGGAGAGGGGGAGGCGTTCGCAGCCTGGATTGACTGAGCGGCGGCGGGAGAGGTGGTGGGGTCGGGGATATCTGACGGGGGAGTGGGGAGAAGCTGACCCATCGCTGAAACTGTACGACGGAAAAATTGTCCATAGCTTTTGCCCCGCAGCCGACGGTTCAGACTCTTCCAAAAAGAGGGGAATGGGGGATACACAATGCAAAAACGAATTTAGAATACCGAGAAATAAAAAGGGCACATTTATGGGATCGTCCGAATGGAGAAGGAGAGGAAGCCAGGCTAAATAAATGTCAAAACAGACGGTAAAACTCACGGTGAGGCCGTTGGTCCTGTAGGTGCGGATTCTGACCCTGCCTAGCCTGCTGCATCTGCTTCCACTGCTGCTCCTGAGGCGAGGCGCCGACCGGAGTCGCCTTCGGACCGGGGAGACCCTGGAACAATGATAGAAACAAGTCCAATAAATCCGGCTACGCACGAGGGAAAGGAAAAAGAATTTGTTAGTGCAATTAACTCGCGACCCCAAAAATCAGAAATGCCGAACCATGTAACGTTTGTTGTTTTAGGAGTGAAAGTACAGCAAAAAAGATTGGTACGTGGAATGGATAGTAGGAAGGGGAAAGAAAGAGAAACGTACAGGATGCATAAGATCTGCTAAGTCTACAAACTTAAGACAGAGTTAGGGAAAGGAGTGGGTGGACGGGTGCGGAGGCAGGGAAAGTGTTGAAAAGGTGGAATTTCTCTCAAAAACACACAGCACAAGTGCGAACGGCGGTGCCAGCAGTAAGGTGCAAGCGGTAGTTTTCAAGGGAGTCACGGAAGATCCAGTACTTGACTGACCACTGTCCCTGCTGCGGCAGGCGCACCCTGCTGCTGACCATCCTGCAGCATCGCTCCAGCCGGCGCCCCCTCCATTGGTTGCTGCTGCTGGAACTGTTGTTGCTGCTGCTGCTCTTGCTGCTGCTGCTGTTCTGGAAGACTTCTTGAGGCCGCCGCTTTGGCTGCTCTGGCGCCGCCGCCGCCCTTCTTGGCCTGCGAGGGGCGTTTCGAAAGTAAAGAAGGGGGTCCAAATGAAATTAAAATGGTCAAAAGGGAGACTAAGCGGGCAAAATGAAAAGTAAACCACCTGGCAGCCGATGTTTTTATAATACTTTTTTCGGGGATGAGAAAAAATGATGGTACAGTGGGGATTGGAACATAAAAAAGAAACTTCTACAGTATTCGAGCTGTGGTAGAGGATCTGGGGGAGTAAGAACAAGGGGGGGAAGGTAAATGGGTAGCATGCTTTAGAGATTAGGACCTTGCAAGAGCATTCCCCGTTTTAAAGACATCTCGTTTACATATTTTTATGAAAAAAATCCCAATGGTAGTATGAGACAACGAGAAAGAGAGTTTTCGAGCAGTCTTAGTCTAAATTACGCCATTAATCTACACTTCTTTTCTACTACTGGTTCACCGACACCAGAATAAAAGTCGAGTCTCGGGGTGAGAATCTCCATCTTCCTACCTGCTGCTTGTTGATCCTGCTGGCCGTCCTGTTCTCCCTGGCCTGCTTGACGTACGGCTCCCGCTTCTCCACCGGGAGAGACTTCCAGAGCTTTGCGATCTGCTTGATCCTGTCGGACCAGTTGGGGTACTCGGTCTTGAGGTGGCCGTGGTTCTTGTTGGCGTATAGGATCATGGCTATGGTGGCGTTTTCGCCCAGCGGCTCGTCGTTCTCCCACTTGATGAACTGGTTGCGCTGCGTCGACGAGGGCGTCGGCGTCGCGGGGGCGGAGGAGGTGCCGGCCGCGGGCTCGGGTGGTGCCGGCGTCGTTGGCGTGCCGGGGGTGCCGGGGGTGCCGGGGGTGGACGGGCCGACGGAGGGCTGACGCTGCAGCAGTGCCTGGGCCTGCGGAGGCTGCGGCGGTTGCTGCATGCCACCGGGACCTGGAGGTCCTTGGTGCGG
>JAAUYB010042791.1_pt1 | contig 17387 bp, 17 predicted proteins | sample 7278071 | NCBI WGS metagenome assembly JAAUYB01 (sample SAMN14350121, study PRJNA611818) | marine sediment metagenome | isolation source: surface marine sediment (1.8m) | place: French Polynesia: Moorea | collected 2018-08
CTGGGCTATTTGCGAAGCTTGGTATAAAATATCTTCCCATTGACGTTTTTGATTACGGTTAAAATCTTCTTGTTGTCTTTGTAATTGTTCTGCTTGAATCTGAAACTGTCTAACCGACTGGTTTCTTTGACGTTCCATATCTTCTTGTTGCTCTTCAAGGCTTCTAATCTGTCTAGCAATATCTAAGGTTTCTTGTTCTACAGATAATCTAGTTTCTTGTTGCTGATCTGTCACTGATTCAAATTGATCAATCGCATCTGAGATATTTTTAATGCTATCTAAAACTCCATCAAAAGGATTATCAACCCCTAACGGATTAAGATCACTTAAGCGATTATCAAGTTCTAATCTATTAATTTGTCGAATCGTATTATTAATTTGGCTTTCTGCTGTTAAAGTTTGCTTTTCAATAGAAATATACAAATCACTATAAGATTCCTGAAGCCCTCTCAATGACCGTGATTGGTCGATATTAAATTGGTCTATTGAAAACTCATAATCATAAACAGAACGTTGAAAATCAATGATTTGACGTTCCGCTTCACGTCCAAAGTCTTCTAAAGTTCGCTCAAAATCAATTAAAGATTTAGCAAGATTTTGACGTTCTATAGCTGTTCTTCTAATCTGTTCGTTTAAGTTAGCTTGAGACTGTGATAATTGTTCGTTTACCTGAGCAATTTCTTGATTAGTATTTACATATTCTTGTAAAACACTAACAACATCATCTAACTCTCTTTTTTGTGACTGAGGAGCATCTTGTAAGTATTGTTGTAACCTAACGAGATCGCCACCATCAAACTGCTCTAATGATGTATTTGTTATTTTTTCAATGGTTGCTCTTGTATCTTCTGAAATCTGATATAAAATCTTTTTGCGTTCTTTTTGAAAATTAATTAAATTATTTAAGTTTTCTTGATTTGAAATAACATCTAATTGCTCTAACCCTAGCTGTGTTGATTGTGGGGACAATTGACCAGATGATTGTAGATTAAAAAGCGTAGCCCTTCTATTAGATTGGTTAATTGCTGTATCTTGGTTAACTTTGGCAATAAGAGAAAAAACATCAATTAATGTTTTTCTTTGCTCACTATATGAATTAGTGATCGCATCATTAATATCCTGATTTCTTCTTAATGCTTTATTAATTAATTCTAATAATCGGTTAACTTCCATTATTTCAGAATCAACGTTTAAACCATCTGTCTGTAAGTCATTAAGTAGATCCTTATATTCTTCTATCCGTTGGTTAAGCGATTCCAACCCTTGCTGTCCTGCAGGCAAGAAAGCATTAGATATTTTTTGTCTTTTTGTATTTAAGTCTTCAATTTCTCTCTCTATATTAGCTATATCTTCTCGATTTTCTTCAGGATTAAGCAATCTTAATGCTCTTGATCTTCCCTTTAATCTTCTTATTTGAGTATCTAGTTCCGTAATTGAAGAGATATAATCATTAACCGTTTCTTGGTCAAAAAGATTGATAGAAGCTCCAAAACCTTGACTAAGAATATTTAATCCTTCTCCTAATTCTTTTTTTCTGTCTCTAGCATTTAAATCTCCAAAGCTAGTATATTGCTCACTACCTACTGTGTTTGCTCCAATAATATTCTGATAATTAAGGGGATTCAGTCGATCAAGAAATCCTCTTAATCCACCTTCATCATATTGAAAATTTAATCTTCCTAAGCCAAACAACCCTTTTGGGTAGTCATTTAGTCTAGATTTATCTTCTGCTAACGCTTTATCTTTTTCTTTCTTAACATTTTTATATGCTTCTGCAATTTTGTTAACTGTTTTTTCAATTTCTTTGTTTACATCTCGAACTTTTGTTGATCCTTTTGACCACAGTTCTACACTTAGTTGAATCAAACTAAAAACTATTAAACTCTTTAAAATAGACTTTAAAACAGTATTAATAGTTTTTAACGCTATTCCCCACATTTTTGTAGATAGTATTAGTTTTCCTACTTGTATTGGGATTAATTTAATGGAAATTAATATTAATTTCCACGGCACTAACAATGCGACTGTTCCAGTCAAAAGAAATTGAAGTCCAGTTCTTGTAAATTCAAAGTTCTGGTTAATAAATAAAATAGTATTATTTAATATATCTAATGTCTTGAAAACTGATGGAGCTAATTCTGCGCCAATATTAAGCATCAATTGTTCTCTCTGAAAGTTAACTTTACTCATTGCTACTGTTATACTATTTTCAACCTCACTTGCCAATATTTCGGTATTTGCGTTAAATTGTTCGATAAACTTAGGTAATAAATCTTCAGCCAATACATTTCCACTTGATACTTGAGTGATTAAGCCTTCAGTCGTTTTTCCAAGAGCTTGCCCCATTACTTGCATTGCACCTGGTACGCCTGATTCGGCTAACTGCAAAATCTCCTCCATGCTTACACGACCTTTACTAGCCATTTGAGTTACAGCTAATAAAGCTCTTTCTGTCGCCTCACTACTTAGCTGTAATCTCTGCAATCCTTCGTTAAATTGTAAAAATAAATTCTGAGACTGATTCTGTAACCTACCGCCTAATAATGCTTGATCAAACTGAATACCTGCTTGGGTCGTAGATTTCAAATCACCACCTAAATCAGAAATTTGTTGTTTTATATTTTCAAAAAAGCTTGCACCATCTTTTACTAGCTTTAATTGACTATTTATTGACTCAAAAGAAGAATAGACTTGAATGGCTTCGATTGATATATTTTTTAAAACATTAGCAATTGTTATTGCTCCTGCTAAAGTCCCTATAGTCAATATTCCTTTTTGAATTTGATCTATAAAAGGAATATTAGCCTTTAAGCTACTAAATACATCATTAGCTTTTTTCGCAATTTCATCTACAACATCTGGTTGATCTGAGTTAAATATTTTTATCGCTTCCTCCCTGTTAAATCCTTCATCTTCTATAGTCATGATTTGGTCAGCTATTGCTATTGCATTTTCTAAAGATTTGGTTTTTTGTTCTACATTACTCAATATTTTATTGATTTCATCTTCTGGTAGAGGAGATTGTCCTGTTTGTTCTGCTAGTTTTACCAAATTATCTAATTTTGTAAAATTATCGGTATCTGTGAACTGCTCTTCATAAGCAGCCAATTCCTTAAATCGTTTATTAACTCTATTTAATATTGCCTCAACTTGTTTTCCTGTTACTTGCACAGATTTTAGTGATTCGTTAACAATATCCTGTTCCATTCCTAATAAAGCAGATTCAATATTAGTGTCATAGCCTTGCATTCTTTCTTGTAGTATCGGAGATTGAGTAAGTGTAGAGTATCGAGGTTGCACAGCATCTCTAACATCATCAATATTTTCGTTTAGTGGTATTTGTATTGGCTGATTAATCTGTCTTTCGGTCTCAATAACATCATCTATTTCATGGATTGTTTCTGTCCATCCTGTAACAGCGTCTTTTAAATATTTTTTATCTATAGTGCTATCTACCCATTGTCGAAAGGCTTTTTGAGATTTAGATAATGATGATTTTACCCCATCAACAAAACCTTGCACACTCCAAGAACCACGTTTTTTCATCTGTTTTGAAGGTGAAGAAATATCTAAAACGTCATCAATTTCTTCTAATGCCATTTCCCCTAATACTTGGACGGATTGACGTAATTCTTGATAACTTTCTTCCACCCCTTCAGCCATCCCTATTGCTAAAAACTCACCTCGTTTTTTAGAGTCTTTTTTAATCCCTACATCTAATAGCTGTCTATCGGGAATACTTGCTTTATCCATGCCACTACGTTCTAGGAATTTATTAGAATTTTCAACCCAACTCTTAATATGGGCGATTCTCCTGCCTAATTCTCCAAACTTTTCGGACTTGGGTAACTGCTTAATTACATCGTCATAATCTTGTAATAAAAATTGACCTACCCTAGATATTGATTCAGCCGTTGATTGTTTTGATGCTAATTCACTAGGTGGTAAAGCTCTTATTCTTTGCGGAGATAATTGTCCTTTTAACGATTCCCCATACAAAGCCTTTATTTGGTTTGCAGTATTTTCAAACTGAGTTAAAACCTGTAAAGTGGCTTGCGAGTATTTTTGAGAGGATTGAGGCAATGCTTTAAGAGCAAGGATATTATTTGCAACACCTGTTAATACCTCATTTGTTTTTTGAGTTAATGCAGATCCAACAGCATCAACCCCCTTTGAAACTGTACTAACAGCATCTTCAGCCCATAAATCAATATTTAAACTTTCAGCTTTCTTGTTACTTTCATCAAAATCATCTAATAATCTATTAATTGCACTATTTATAGTTTCTATTGTTTGATTAATTTCTTGTGGATTTACATCCACCGTACCTGACAAAGCAGATTGTATTTTATTTTCTAGTTTTTCGGAAATATTGATTATAGCTTGCGATCTCGTCTTAAAGTCTTCAGAAATGTCTCCTTGATTAAAATTCCGCAAAGCATCAATAGGTATTCTTTGTCTAAAACCTTGTCCTCTACCACCTAGTAAACCTCTTAGCTGTTCTGCGTTTCTATCTCTTATTAGTTCCCTAGCATTTATCTGTCCTCTAGCTATCGCACTTGTTTCATTTCTTATTGTTTCAGGTGTTTTACCTGCTTGACGATATTGATCTAATCTATCTTGAATATCATCAATCTTAGAAGCAGGAATATCACTCAAATCAACGCTACCAGTTAATCGAGCAATCAAGCCATCATAAGAACCTAGTAAATAATCCTTAGCGTGTTGTAACTCATGCGCTAAAGTCTCGATTTCTCTATCTGTTAAAGATCCTTCATTCAATCTTTCTATAGTATCCGATTTAAGGATAATTTGATTCGTTCTACTGTTATATCCAGCATTAGATCCCCTGTTTTCTAAAAACTTATCATTACCAACAATCTGAGGTACATTATCAGGATCAAATTGACCCATTACTTTCTGCACTATCTGAATATATTGCTTAGGGTATTCAGATAGTGACTGTTCAATCTGAGATTGTAACTGTTTTCTTTTTTGAAGTAAATCCTGATAGGGGTTACTTAATTCTTCTTTTTTTGTTATTAAATCAGACTTAATTTTCTGAGCTTGATTAAGTTGCTTTTCTATAATCTTTAACTCTTTTTGTGCCTCGTCAAAAACCTCTATATTTCTTTGTTCTGTTGCTTGAACTAATAATTGACTAACTGAATCTCTTACTTTATTTAAAGTTAATATTTTCTCTTGCAAGATATCTAAATCAATACCAATATTAGCTGCATTAACTTCAGATTCAGCAATATTAGAAATATTCAACCTTTGCTCGGTTGGTAATGTCTTAAGTATTTGCTCTCTTTGTTTTTTTATAGATTCAATAGTTAACTTTTCTTCGCTAGATATTTTTTTTATTTTTTCTTGTAATGATACTTGCTTCGCTGCTAATCCTTGATACTGCTTTAAAATAGCCTGACCTTCTTTTGAGTTGCTGTCAACTTTGTCAAAAGATTGTACTAATTCTTGAATAGTTACATCTAAATCAGCAGACTGTTTAACAAGATTAGCTCTAACTAACTGAACTCTTTTTAGATCACTAGATGATTCTAAGTTAACAATAGATTGAATACTTGAAACTTGTTGATCAACATCTCGAAAACCTATTATATTCCCCTCTCTCTGTTGTTTCCTTTTTGTTTTTGATTCTGTTTGCGATTTAGAAACTCTTATTGCTATTTCTGCTTGTTTATCAACTTCATCAACAATTGAATCGATATATCCACTAATACTATCTCTTAATTCTCCGATAAAAGAGATACTTGCATCAGCCCTAGATAGGGTTTTCTTTTCTTTGTTCTTTTCTAATTGTTGATTTAATTGTTGATTAATACTATCAAATAATCCCTGTACTTGAGAAGATAAAGTGTCTCCTGCGGTTTTCCCAAGTAAATCAAAACTCCCTATTTTACTTTCTAATTTTTTTTCAATTGAACTAATAAAACTCTGGCTATAAGACTCAACAAAGTTACCTCCAATGCGTTCGTAAGCACCTTGAGTAACAAAACGTACACTAGAGGTTAAACTACCTGCTACCGTGCTAGTCAACCCTTGCTTTTTAGTGTTATCAGAAACTTGTTTAACACTCTTTGTAACATCTTTTAGTATACTGTGGATTGATTGCAGTTCTTTTAATAATAGTTGAATAGACGGATTTTTACCTTGATCAGAAAAAAGGCTAGGCTTACCACTAGAACTATATTGGTATTGAGTCTTAAGAACAATAGGCTTATTAGCTTCTGCTCTTAGTTGCTTGATATGCTTAATCTTAATATCAATGTGACGATTAAGCATTTCAAGTTCACTATGATCAACTTGAGGCTTAATAACTGTGCCTAAGTCTTTTTTAGACATCATGGATTGAACCACTTTCATATCTCTATCAAAAGCAGTTTTATTAAGCTTTAAGCCTATCTCTAAAGTCCCTAGTGAAACCATTATTAGTCCTTATCCTCTTTACTTAGTTTAACGATTTGCTTAACCAATTCACCGTCATTAACTCTCGCAAATTCATCAAGGATATTAACAGGAATCAATCCACTCTTAGCAGAGTCTAAGAATATTTTAGCAGTTTCAACACTTATATTTACATCTTCTTCTATATCAAATGGTAAAAAGTGCTTGACACTTAATGACTCGCTTTTATCGTGATCTCGGATGTAATTATAGACCATTGAGGCAACTTGAGCAACTGTAATTGACCGCTCATTAACTTCTAATTGTTTAGACTTTTTAACTCCTATCCAATGCTCTAAAACGAGATAATCTGGCATCTCAAAATACCAATCTATTGGTAGATTCCAATTTAGCCAATCAAAATATATTTCATCCCAATCTATTTTTCTTGATTGGTTTCTAGGTCTTTTGGGTCAGAGTTAGTGTTTTCTTCAACTTCACCACTAGGATACCCATTTAACTCCCATACAACAAAGTCAACAATTGCCTGATACATATCAGGATGCAATGATTGAATATCTTTTATTTGAAAGTCAAAAGATGTGGGTTGATTCGTTTCTAGATCAACAATACGATTATTAATAAAATGAACAATTAATTCATTAACTTGATTCCCTGATCCGCTGACAATTGTTTTTGATATTTCCTTTATTTCTTCAGGATTAAAATAGTTGTTTAATTTAATTAAAGTGAAAGTATCCCCATCTGTTTCTTCATTATAAATCTTATCATTGTTGTTAATTTTTACTCGCTTTTTAAGTATTAATTCCCGAATAACATCTTCATCACTAATTTCGGTTCTTACTAAAACCTCTCCCATGATATCAGCAATAGTTAAAGTATCTTTATTACTATCTTCTAATAATCGTCTTTCGGCTATTGACACTCCTTTTCTTTGAAGAAAACATAAAACAAGGCTATCACCTTTTTCTTGAACGATTGACTCTAATACCTGCAATTCAGGCGTTCCTATTAAGAATTGAATCCAATCGTCTTTTACGACAATCTCATAGGTTGTTAATTTAAACTTTTCGCTTAAAGATAGCTTTTTCATTTAATAATCTCCAATGTAATGTTTATCAGAATAGTTGAACTTTCTTTTTTTCTTAGCTCATGAGGGACGATAACATCAATCCTATTCTGTTTTGTTTGGTCGGTAACAGTAATAAACTCTTCTAGTATTTGCCCCTTAAACCATGCTAGACCAGCTTTTAATTGATCACCAGTAACTATGCAATTAATCAGGCAAATAGTACTAGAAGGATTCCACTTGTCTTGTAACAACGAATAAGTCATTACGCAGCAGTGCGAGCAGAGCCATAATAAGTTTGCCCAGTCACAGCAACATTTCCAGTTTGCGTCATGAACTCCTGATCAGGTGCAGTATCCGAGAAGTCTGACACAAATCCAATAGCACTATCTAATCCACGAAGCAATGGACGAACACGAGTTAAATTAAACACCTTGCCTGCGTTTACTGCCTCTCTAAGTACTGGTAAGCCAGGATCGTTCCAGACTTCATTCCCAGAAATTGAGACAGTGTTGTCTAGTCCAATTTGCGCTTTTTGTTGCGCTAACCCATCAGAGAACACATTACCAGTAATAATAGTAGAAGTTCTTCCAAAATCGGCACTTGCAGAAGAAAAATAAGGAATCCACGCAGGAATTCTAATTGTCTCGCCTCCTGCTGCTGTTTCTGTTGTTCCAAAAACAGGAATAGTAGTAGTATTTGCTGCAACAAAATCAGATACAACAAAATAATTAGTGAAATAATCGTCACCAAATGCAACATTAGTCCAATCAGTCTTGTAGCATAGTATTGTCCCTTCATATAAGTCAACATCAAAACCGTTAGCAACTGTTATTGTCGTTGCTCCTGATGTGACCGCTCCTACTGCTAAATCATCAGTTTTCTCTGGTCTGGTTTCATTTTGAAAATAAGGGCTAGATACAAAGAGCTTAGTATTTTTCCCTGGTGTAAAGTTAGTTTTATCGGCAACTAGATTAGCAAAAGTCATAGAAACACCCTAATAATTATTCTTATTCTTTATTATAACAATATCAATCAACCCGTTTAGTAAGCGATTGGATAGTTGTGTTAATTTCTATTAAAGAGCGCTCATAGGCGACACCTTCAGGCAACTCAACTTGAGGAGTAGTTACAGGATCTTTAAAAATATCAAAATAACTATTACTAAGTAATCGCATAATTGCAAGTGAATTGGTCTTAGTGCGATCGTATTGTACTAACTCAATCTCAAAACAGACACTTAATGCGCTACTACCAAGTAAAAATATAGGTTTAATATCAAGCGATTCATGAATAATAGCTAAAATGCCATCTTCTCTCATCTGCCATTTATTTAAGCTTAATTCCTTAGTCTTTCTATAGATCGCAGGTATCGTTTTAGTTGTGTCTAGGCTAAACTCCAAAGTACCTAGCAAGTTTTCGCCATCCTGCATTACCTCTCTAACCTTTTGCTCTAGAGTAGAAAACCAGATATTGAGATCGTTTTGGGTTAAGTTATAAATATTACTCATTCAAGCTCAAGGTCGTCATACACTTCATACATTGTTCCATTACTATTAACTGTAGGTTCTTTTTCGTCTAACGACACGCATGACCACCCCTCGCAAAAACCTTGAATTACCTTTAGCCAATAATAGACTAACACCAACAAAACACTAAAACAAAGAGTAATTGTTAACGCACCTAATGTGAATTTAACTAAAAATAAAATCATAACTTGCTGCTTAATAAGGTTGAAAAATTGCCCAACAAATCATATTCTTGCTGTGCTGTGATTGTCCACGGTCTAGCTATTATTATACCACCATTACTTAAAACAGCACCCTGATGGACAACAACAGCATGGTCAATATCCCATTGATAAAGTGCATAAATAGGAGAGATATAATCAATAGATTGGCTATCTCTTAAATCACCTGTATCTACAATATCCCTTGGAGATCCTGCTACTTTACCTGTACGTCCTGTACCAACTCTCCTATTAGTAATTCCTGACCATTCCCATTTTTCAGCTTCAATCTCTTCTTTTAACTGAAAGTCAAATCCTTGATTTAATTCTTGAAACGACTCTTCAATTAGCTGATCGGGTAATTTCCAATTAATCATTTAAAGCCATCAACATAACAACTAATCAAGGTAAGTACAATACAAAAAACTAAAGCACTGAGAACTAATACTGGTAATATCTTACTCCGTGGTAAACATTGGCATAATAAATGGCTGACTTATTTCTAGTTTAGCATAAGCGCCGTCACAAGCATCAATAATATCATTTATCAATGATTTGTGAGTGCCATCAAACTCTTGACAAGCATTTAAGAACTGATCATTCCATCCTGCTCTAATTAACTTTATTTTATTTTTTTGAGCAGCCGTAGCAAATGGCAAAGCACGGGCTAATTTGTTTCCCATTGGCTTTACTCCTTCACCCTGCAATCCTTCTTCTATTAGCTTTTCCTGATAAGTTTCTGCAAGCGTCTTACCGCTTGATCCTCCCTCTTGCTCCCATGCTATCAAACACTGATTACTATCTTGATGTCCTGTTTTAACAACTTGGTTGAACACTTCACCACCCTTGATCTGATCAAACCATAAATCTAAAATCACATAGTAATTATCACTAAATTTAGCCATTTTACATCCAACTGTATAAGATGTACCTGATTTTGCTTGCTCTTTTTCAGTAGCAGCAAAATCCCAAAATCGGATAACAATAGCATCTTCTAAATCATGAGTGTTAAAATGCTCGTTTATAACTTCAAACCATGAGCGATCAAATATTGTTCCTGATTCATACTTAGTTCGCCAGTCACCAAATAATAACCTTGATCTTTCTACTGGGTGAAGGTTTTCTAGGTTAGTTAAGTATTCTGGATTAGCTTCAATTAATTTTTTGTTTTCATAAATAGAGCCTGGTCTAAACGTAAATGACTTTACACTATTTTCACCAAATTTATTTATTAATTCCTGCTCATTAGATGACCATATTAACTCATTTTGATAATTAACAAAATATCTAATAACTCCTGATTTGTTCATATCAGGGAATTGTTTATTATCATCAAGATACCATTGAACTAACTTAGACACCCAGCTATCTGCATCAGGGTTACAAGTAGCTCTAACAAACGGTTTAATACCTGACACGCTTCTATTTCTTGATAATAAATAAAAGAATTGGCTTTCGGTAATATGTGTCAACTCATCAAAACATAATCCTGTTATCTGCGCCCCTTGCCATTCATATTTAGTTTTTTCATGTTGCAAATGCCTAAAATCAATAGTTGCACCAGAAGGAAATCGCCATCTCATTGACTTTTGATTAAAAACGCCGTCAAACAATGGATAAACTTTAAAGGACTCATCCAGTAATGATCCGCTATTAGTTATTTGTGAAAAAGTACGCCTAAATATTGTCCCTCTATATTCTGAGTTATCAATATGCCTTGTATGAATCAAGAGCAAGGCAAGTGTTTTACCCGTCCCTGCCCCTGAACCAGCTAAATCAATATCAACGTCACTGTCATAAAATTGAGCCTGCATTCCTTTTTGTGGACAAGGCAATTCTGATCGCTCATCAAGTGGTTTCTTATAGCGATTATTGAATCTCTTTTTAGATGCTAAATTAATCATGCTTATCAGATCCACACAAAAAGCCAAAAATAAACCATATAATAGCAATGGCCACTAGCTGAACTAACTCAATCATTGCACCTCCTTAGCTAATTCCTTTAAAGCTATTTCTATGTTTTCTTGCTTGATAAACGCATCAGTAGTCTCATTATTAATCCGAGCCATTGAGCCAACCATTTTAATACAGTCCTCTTGAAGCCCTAATTCATTGCTTAAGACTTGTCTATTTTGAGGGTTATTCATCCAATTAGAATAAATCCTAATATGACTATTTAACAGTTTAGTCAAGTTGGTGGTATTTTGTCTCATGACAGCATGACATGATACTTGCCCATCATGATCTATAAGAGCAATATAATTATCGTATTTTAACGCTCGTTCTTCCCATTTATACTTCTTAGCTAGTTCTATACCTTTATCTATATCATAATTATTAGCTTCGAGAACTATGCTTATTGAGCGATTACCAATCTGCCCACAATATTGCTGACACATTAACCATGCTAGGCTACTTTCGCCTTTTTTTTGTTTAAACGGTAATTTCATTTTTCTTGCGGTGAAAATGTTTGGGTAACTTTAGCTATTGTAACAGGTAACAAAATCAGACTAAACCGCTCAACAATAGCTGCTCGATTAGGATCGCCAATGATTGTCACATAAATCATTAAACCTAAGATAACAACATAGGTTGAAATAAATACAAGCCTGTTTGATGAGGTTAGTCCGTTCTTGTCTTGAATGAGTTTAATTTGATTCATTGGTTAAATCCTCTTGTAATACCAAATTAATGGACGGATCAATAGATGGAGTAATAGACAATATCTCTTTTATTGATTCTTTTAACCCTTGTTGTAAATTCTGAAAAACATCAAAGATATTTTTACCGTTTACTTGAACAGTAGGATCATCATTCCAGTTAACCTCTGATATTCTTTTTTTATTAGTTAAAACGTATCCATTTAAGGTTTTATTTTTATTGTTATACACTATTACAAACCTTGTCTTAATGGTTAATGCTAAGTCATAAAAGATTAAATCATTCCATAAAACGTAAGTAACTGGATTGAATTGATCTAAGAAATCGATATGTTCTTGTGGTGGTCTCATGGCAATATCAAGAAGGGGGATATCCCCCTTCGTTATTAACTACACAACTATACTAAGAAGCAGGATAAACTTGATTTCCAGAAGGGTATCCACGTGACGCTAATTGCGCTTCAATAGGATCACTTGGAAATTCAGAAATATCAGCCATTAGGTTATTAGTTAAAAACGCACTAAATCGCATTCCATTGTTTGAAATGGTTGCGAAGTTTTGCGCACCTTGGTTGTTAATCAAAGTACCAAGATCAACTGGGGTCGGGTTTACTTGTTCTGGCATTATTATTCACGTAATTTTCTAATTTGGTCATACTTTCAATAGATTGGTCTAAAACCTCAGTATTAGTTTCTATTATTGCTTTAATTCCCTTCAGGTTACGCTCTAAAGTTTCATAACAATCATCAGCGTTTTCTGTTTCTTTAAGATGCTTCATAGAAACACCTGTAAAGATTTGGGACTGTTGCAACATAGAACCCAGGGTTTGCGCATACATTAGCATGTAATTGTCTTTCGCCTGTTGAACTAAATCTACTTTTTCAGACATAATCTTAATTGAAAGTTTGATTACATAATAACATATTTAACCAACATTTAAAGCCAAATCAATATCATTAGTAGTAGGAATTGCACTTAATCCTAATGATTGCCATCTTGGAGATTTGTTTTTTAATTCAACATAAAATACCAATCCCGTATTTAGATTAATTAATTGATCAGTTAGCAATGCGATCAATAAATTACTAGGGGCTTTTTCAGCCTCATCTGTTTTATCTAAGGTCAATCTGAATATTTCTCTAATTACTTGCGGTACTGTCAAATCAGTTAATCGCTCTTCTTGTACTTTTGCATCAATTTCTATTAAAGCACTATCTATTTCAAAAGGAGGAATCAATAAAATATCACTAAAAACAATAGGAGACAAAGTTAATCCATTTGTTTTTTTTCGATAAAGTTCACCCATCCAGTTCAAAAAAGAAAAAGAAGGTTTGTCTAAACGATATAAATTAGCCTTGTCATTATCAGGTAAAAGCGTTACAAATTTAATTCTAGTGCTACTTGGATTACTAAAAGATTCTGGAATCATGCTCATATAACTTTGGATCAGTGACAATTGCCCTTTGTCACTAATTAGTGGATTATTTATTAAGTAGCTCTGTAAAGCTACTAATTCTTGATGAGATAAAGACATTTTAACCTCCATAACTACCAACACAATTAAGGGAAAAGCTCATTCTTTCTCTGTTAGAAGAAGGGATAGCAACACCAAACATAATCATAGATGGTGTTCCATCTAACTTTCTTGTAAACTGAGTTGATCTACCACCAAAATTCGGCTTAATTGAATCTGTAGCAGAGAATCCACGAGTACGATAAAAGATGTTATCAGCTTGATCTGTAACGGTTAATTGATAATCATCTCCTGTTGTAGGATAAAAAAACTCAATAGGTGAGTTTTGAGTGAATAATGGTGTCCAAATAACTGAAGAAAGAAGAGGAGATATAGGTATATCCTCCCCGAAAACAAAATCAAAAACAGCATTACTATCGCTGCCCACACTACTTTCATCTACCTCAATTGTAAAATAATTATAGCCATCAGCTAATCTTGCCGTGTAAAGTAAATGCCAATTGCTATTACTAGGAGTCCTGTAAGTATCGCTTCTAGCCAGGGGGAAAGTACGTCCAATAAAGCGATCATTATCGTTATCAAAACGATTTACCCCTTGACAGCTAACTTTAAGCAAGCCTTCACCAGATCCTGTTCCTTTAGATAAGATTCTAGCTCTCATTGGCTGCGACCCACGGCTCATATAAGGCTTTTGTTCTGTATTTACATTAAAAAATATATGGGCTAGGATAAATTCACCATCCTTGTCAATCCCAAATCCAATTAAACCATACCCTAAATACTGAAAAATAAACTTCCCAATAATGCTTTTTGTCCAATCTATAGTAACCCCTGATTTACCTGTTCCATCCAACTTATCGCAATTCCATTGTGATTGCGGAATCCTTTTACTTCTAATTGGTACACCCGATGTAGATGTCCATAAATCAAAATAAATTATATTATCTTCACTTGTTATACCAAAACCATCAGTTAATATCGAGCCTAGTCCATTAGCATCTCCTTGACTAACATTAGAGTCTCCCCATCCACCTCCATAATAAAAATCTTGAATACACCCTACTGTATCACCAAAAACTAAGGTAAAATTAATCTCCATTCCAATTGCTGACTCGTAAAGAAACACATCAAAGGTTTGGATGATCGCCTCTCCTACTTGCCCTTTATCTACTCTTAATTCCCAAGAATTTTCATTATTATTATTAGAGATCGTTGCCCCATTCCCTAAAACTCTCTGATCGTACCTAAATTGAGGTAAGTACTGCGCTCCTTTGTAATCCCCAATTTGATTTGGTGAGACTACCTGTAATTTCCCAAATGAATCTAGTGGCGACTTAATGTCAACGTCAATGCTATCAATCGCCACTTGTTGACCATTAGCAAGAACAATAACTTTACTCATTAAGCAATATCAATATAGTTATTATATTCAAACCTAACTATTGTATCTGATAAAGCATTCCCTAAAACCTGATTAATATATCCAGTTGTTTCTGCAACAGGTGTCGAGGAACTCGCCCCCGCTAAACCCAAAAATTGAATTGATCCTGCTATTTTTCCTGTTTCTGATGTGTTTTTCCCAATTGTATATACAACTGCATTTTGTCCAGTTGTTGTTGAAGCTAGGACAAACCCATGTGCTGGCAACCCCAAAGTAGCATCGGCTCTCCTAGCGGTATCTGTCCCTGTGTTCTCGAAAATATTGACATACATCCCATCGGTTAAATCTTCAGAAGTTACATATTCTTCAGTTTGATCATCGACTCCAGTAAGAAAAGAAGCGTCAATCTTGCCATTTGAATCAGTCGCAATGATTTTATTAGCATCACCAGCACCAGTGCTAGAGGTAATTGCGCTAACCAGTGTTTTTATGCCGTTTACAAGCGTCAAAAACTTAAGTGCAGACATGATAAAAGTCCCCTAATAACTAATCTATATTATAACAAAATAGGTTCTTCAATATCTAATACTATTGATGTCGAATCGATGGGATAGCCTATCTCAACTAAGACATCAATCGTAGGGATAACTTGAGTTAATTGCCCATCAGTGGATAAATAAATTCTATTCTGACTACTAGCAATCCAAGCCCAATTAGTATTGTTAACTGTTCCTCCAGTTTGAACTATTTTAGATTCTCCAGCCAATCCTGAATCTTGAATAATGCCAACAACATTATACTTTAAGGGATCATCTACACTAGCCTTAAATAATTGACCGTTAATGATAGTAACGGCTCTATAGGCTTCTATATCTTCTCCTAACTGAATGATTTGACTTAACATAGCTTCACTCTCATCCTGTGCTGACAAATCAGCAACAACTAAGTAACAATCACTAACGCCATCTGTAACTGAGTCAATACGACTATCATTATTAGTTGTATAAAACTCACCTTTAGTTACACTGCCAAACAATACTACTAAGTCACCTTTTACGGCTAAAGCATTTATTGTTCCATTGGTTTGATTTGTATTAAATGGACTAATAAACCCAGTCCATCTTAATGTTGATCGCAAGTCGCTAGAAACCACTAACAAGTAAGGATCACCACCTGCATACCCTCCAATAGTAATACCATTTATTTGATGACTAGATCTATTCTGCATGCTTGCTGCAGATGCGCCACTAACTAGAAAGTTTCCATTACTATCGATTTTAAGATCACCGTCTCTTACTCTGATAGTATTACCGACACCACTAGATAATCGAGCTAAAACAAACTGACCTTTTTCTACCTCTCTATTAATAAGGTCAACTTTTGCATAATAAGTAATGTGATTAGCTCTGGTATTGTAAGCATGAAAATAAGGCGCTCTTAAAACCAACCTTGGAGTACTTAAGTCAACCCCATTCCATCTAAAAATAGAATTACCACCAGCAGACTCACCAGCAATATAAATTGAATCGTCAGCACCTCTGGTTACACGATAAAGTCTGGTGTCTGCCATGTCAGCGCCTACATCCTGAGATGGAAAATCAAATAACTTCCAATCTTCTGTTATTGTAAAGCCACTAACAGATAATACAGATAACTTAGCAATCTGCACAGGGATACCATTTCTGAAGTTATTGCTAAAAGAAGTCACATAAAAAGTATCTCCTACTTGATTAGTTGCCACATCAGTTACAAAATCATTATTAGATGTTCCTCTTGCTATTTCGTCTCCTAATATATTAATTAACCTAAGTTTGCCGTCACGCATTGCAATTACAGTACCATTATCAGCCACATCAATACGAGTAGTAGCATTATCATTAGTGTCCAATAACTCGTTATGCCATAGGATTGCGTCAATGGCTGAAGATAACGCTATGACACCAAAACTACCACTAACCACAACCATTGATAACTGCTCACAATAAACCAGATCATCGATACGGTCGCCTATTACTAATTCACTTATTATTGATTGATTAATTAAATTAAAACGTAGCAACCGCCCTCTTGATGTCTCACTTCCATCGAGAGCATAAAATATATCACTCTCGTTAATTGGATTGGCAAAATTACCACTTAGTATCACTTCATTTTCATTGTTGATTGCAACACCTGTCGCTAAATCTTCTCCGATACTCCCAACATACCTAGCAGTTGAAACAATTAAATTATTACTTGTTTCTTGAGATGGTGGTAATGGATCAGGATCGGGGTCAGGATCAGGAATAATAACTTGCGACTCATTTTTATAACACAATTCAGCTTGAATCTCAAACGGATATATAAGCTCAACTTCAATCTTAGGATCACTCATAAATAATCTCGGCTTGATTCACCCCTTAAGTATAATTTAATCCGACAAGCGGTGATAACTCTATTCCCGTCATTTAACTCTAAATCACCATAATAATGCTTGTTAATAATTAGTGAGTTTGTTTGTTCGGCTGTTATGTTAATTTCGTACTCACCACTTAAATTAACAGTATCAAGATTAGTAACAGCAATATTTTGATTAGTACTGATAATAACTCTTGACGACTGCTGATCCCATCCGTTGTCAAGCCAATAGAAACGGCCAATATAATCA
>JAAUYB010104647.1_pt1 | contig 17377 bp, 10 predicted proteins | sample 7278071 | NCBI WGS metagenome assembly JAAUYB01 (sample SAMN14350121, study PRJNA611818) | marine sediment metagenome | isolation source: surface marine sediment (1.8m) | place: French Polynesia: Moorea | collected 2018-08
ACCGCCACGAGAACGAAGGAATCCGTGAAAAAAGAGTTCTCGGGCGGCGGCAAGTCGATGGCAGTGGCAAAGGACTCCAGCTCCCGCAGGAAGCACCGGCATCACGTCCACCACCGTCACCATCGGCAACACCACCAGCACGAGTCCAAGGACAGGAGGACCTCGTCAGCCGACGTCAGGGAGAAGAAGGACGCAAAGGGGACGAAGCGTGGTTCCCACCGAGGCGGCTCCGCCGGCGCTGGAGCTACAAGGAAAATTCGCGTGTGGCGATCTGAGAGTAGGGGAAGCAGGGACCGCGCTCACGAAAGGGTCAAACGCAGGAGGAGGTCAATAGATTCCTCCAGCTACGGCAAAAGCTACGAGTCGGAAATAGACAGGAGACGTTACTCCAGGTCTCACAGGCACAAGAGCGGACGAACGGAACGTAGGAGTGAATTCAAAGAGACACGAGAAGAGAAATTCCGAGACCACAAGAAACACCAAGACAAGGAGAAATATAGGCACGTGCGCGCCAGTAGTAAATACAGCACAAGACACAAGGACTCGAACGAAGGAAAAATAGAAACAAGAAGCAGCAGTAAGCACAATCAAGGTGAAAGTAAAACAGGAAAATCCACGAAGCGCAGTGGCCCCTATATAGATGTCAAGTCACGCAAGGGTAGTGGAGTTAACAAGAAAAGATCTCGCAGTTCCAGAAGTTGGCAGAGTTCAACAGACTATCAAAGAAAAGAACGTAAACGAAAGAGTGAGAGCTTCTCCTCTGGATCTTATGATCGCACGTCAAAATATGCTTCGAGGTCTAAGAGCGTCAGTCAACGTCAGAGAAAGGGTCACTCCAGATATGAAAGCGAGTCAACAGCAAGGACTTATAGCAGTGAAGAAGATGAAACTTACAGATCCAGCAGAAAATCAGACCGCGGTGAAGAACAACGCCGGAGAAGATTTATATCAAAAGAGAGCAGCAAGCCTTCTAAAAGAGAGAGTTCGCACACAGAGCGGAAAAGAAGCGAGCCGGAGATTAAGACATATTCTTCGAAATATTCCACTAAAACGCCAGGAAGCAGTGGAAAATTGAAGAAGAGTCAGAGCAGACATAGGTCAGTTAGTAGGGCAAGGTCCTCCTCTTCGGAAACTGAAAAAGAAACTGGAGAGAAGCAATCTTCCCGAAGCAAAACACGAGAAAAAAAGCAGTCTACTGAAGGGTCAGAAAAACAAGATGTCTCAAAATCTGCACCAGTCGACACAAGCAAGCCGTCTTCGAAGGAAAACATAGACTTGGATTCAGACCATAGTACTCTCAGCATTGTTGTTCGCAGACGAAAAAAAGAGTCAAAAGAACGTCCTAGTCATGGTGATTTCGACGAAGGGACAAGCAAGAGCAAACACCGCATAAGACAACCATCGGAAGAATCTCTTCCCCATTCAGATAAAAGTGTGCAGGCAACAACAAAAAAGTCCAGGGGTCTTTCCAGCGAACGACTTCCTCCCAGCACTCAAAAGCCTAGTGATGTAGGCAGCATCGGGAAAAAGTTCAGGCAACTATCAAGAGAGCATCAAAGGCGCAGTGAAAGCACTCAAGAAAGTTTGTCCGATAGCTCAGTTGAGGAGACCAAGACGAGCAATCAGAAGTCAAAATACAGTAAGACCAAAACTCACGGAAGAACTCCCAAAGAATCTACAAAGCCAAGTGAAAGTTCAAAGAAGACCGATAAATCGAGAACAACGGCAACGGGCACGAAAGATAGGGAATCAAGCACGAAGAGTCTGAAAATACCGCACAAGCCATACGGAGGAACAAAGAAAAGTTCCCAGAGAAGTAGGGAGCCTAGTGCCGAAAGCGATGAAAGCGTTCGCATACCGTACGCAAAAAGTGAAAAGAGCTCTCTACAGAAAAAGGACCAGGAAAAGGATGACTCACAACCTTCTCCACCAAAATCATCACATGGTACAAGAAGGAGGCTATCTAAAGATTCCAGCGTGGTCTGGAGTCTTCTTTCTGGGAAGAAGTCAAAAACTCAAGTACTTGTTGACGAGGAAGAAAATGATGTTTCCGACACCAGCGAAAGTGGAGCTGAGAAATCTGGAACAAAGACAGGTGAGCGTCACCAAGAAGTTTCAAAATCTGCAACCACGGAAAAAGATGACAAAAAGGTTGGCACAGACGATACAACTCGCGCAAAAGAAAAGAAGCCTTCTACAAAAGCCTCTCACGTCTCCACAGTCCCAAAACCAGAGAGGTCCCACAAGGGAATCCACGGAACCCCAAGCAAAAAAACTAGTGACGAAGAGGCTAAAATGGGTTCAGGGGAAACAACGGTGCCAACCGAAGAGAGCATTGAATATTCTCTCAAGTCACTCTCCGTCCCTAAATCTTCAATGACAAAGGATTCGACCAAAGGAAAGCCTGGCAAAGAAGAACTGGAAGGGAAAGTGGCTAAGGACCCCTCTCAAGGGACATCAAAGAAAAAAGCGAGCTCAGACGGCAAAGAACAAGACCAAGTGAAACCAATAGAGATAGAAATGACAGATGAAGATGATAATTTACCAGACTCTTCAAATAAAAAAGTTGGCACTGACGACACAACAAAAGCACATGGCAGAGAAGTGCCAGTGGAAATGAGAAAAGAAAAGAAGACTTCTCATCCCGGGAAAGGAAATCTTCATTCAGAAAAAGAAAAGACAACGGATAGCAAGAAGAGTGAAATTAAAACGACAGTAAAACCCGAGGAAAAAACGGAAAAGTCTGTTGAGGTGCCTTCTCAAGCCAAAACAGGAAGCAGGAAATCGAAGTATCCTACACAAAGAGAAGCCGATGATACAAATATGAAAGACACCTCGAGTTTAGGGAACACATCAAGAGTGCAGAGTTCTGTAGGTCCCACCGTGAAAGATGACACAAAAAGAACTAACGTTAGAAGCAAAACTAGCGAAGAAGGAACAAGAAGGAAATATGGTCTCGAGACTCAAACGAAAAGCCTAACAAGCAAAGATAGCCGTCATGCAGAACCAACCACAAAAGAAACTACCGCAACAGCAGAAAAGTCGCATCATGTGAACGAAAAGAAAGAGCCTGAAGTGGATAATAAGAACACAAGCACGGCTAGGAAAGAACCGACAATAGCACCGAAGAGAACAAGTGGATTCGATTTTGCTAAGACTAAAAAAAGTTCAACTAAGCAAACGAAAGGTTCTACTAATGAACCGAAAGACTCGGAAAAACAAACAGAATCTAATAAACCATCCGTGTTACCTGAAAAAGAAGAGACCACAAAATCTGCAATAATACCAAAAGAAAAAACCGTGGAAAGTAAAGATCTCCCACTTGATGCTTCGAAAATATCTTCAACCAAAGATGATAACAGATCTGATAAAACTACTGAGGACAAAAAGAAAAAGACAGAAAAGTCGACATCGATTACTACAAAAAATTCTAGCTTACCTCAACATACCAAGAATGCACCTGGAGAGATGCAACCACAAAAAAAATCTAGGGCAAAATCGAAAGATGAGAAATCAATACCAACAAAAGAAAGTGCTCACCAATTAGGTCTTGACAAAAGTGAAACCAGCATTAAGTCCGCTCCATCTCCTCCAAGTCAAAGCAACGCAGAAGAAGCTTCCGTTATTAAGGGGCCAGAGGAAACGGCTCACATCACAGAGGAACTCCGAAAGGATGATTCGGAAAAGCAAATTCGTCAGCTCAATGACACATTAGGCACCCATGCTACAAAACGGGACAAATCAGCCAAAAAAAGTCCTAGTGATGATCAAGTTGGGAAAACAAAAAAAACATCTAGCGTGGGGGAGCAAGACCCAGGAAAACTTGGACAGGGAAGGAAACCCAAAGAGAAAAGTCCAACAATCGAGCACGGGCATAGACCAAGAGAGAAGGTAGACGAGCAGGAGAAAACGCAAGACCCGAAAAAAAATAGCAAGAACTATGTAGGTCCAGCAAAAATTATAAAAACGCGAAAGACCCAGACCGCTCCTCCCATAGCGTCGGACACCACCCAGACAGACCTGATCGAAGGCGTCAACAGAGGAGCCAGCACGCGGGGAAGTGACACAGACGCGGGCTCTGAAAGACGCGCGAGAAAAAAGAAGAAAGTCCACAAAAGGAAGAGGTCCGTTCCGAGCAAGTCACATAGCAAGAATAGGAAGGCTAAAGAGACACTTCCGAAAAAGGATACAGAGCGAGATCTGGACGAAAAATCTGATAAATTCACCATCGACAGTGTTGCGGGGGATCACAAAAAGTCTGTCAAAAGCTCTCTTCCGCGTCCAGAGCCCAAAAGTAACGAAGGAACTATGACTACTCTTGATATGGGTAGCCAAGTTAGAGCTGTCAAAAAGAAAAAGAAGCCCGCTACAAAAGTCCCTGAACTCAAGAGTAGTGAAGGAACCATGACTACTGCTGATATGGGAAACCAAGTAAAAGCTGTCAAAAAAAGGACAAAGCCCTCAAAGCAAATCCCGGAACTCAAAAGCACTGCAGGAACCATGACCACTGCTGACATGGGTAGCCAAGTTAAAGCTGTCAAAAAGAGGGAAAAGCCCTCAAAGAAAACGCCAGAACTTCAAAGTAATGAAGGAACCATGACTACTGCTGACATGGGTAGCCAAGTTAAAGCTGTCAAAAAGAGGAAGAAAAAAGAAAATAAAACTCCTTCACCTAAAAGGACCGAAAGGGCCGTGACCAGTGCCGATGTTGGTAGTCAAGCAAAAGCCGCTGCCTCTGACACCAGTACCATGACAGTTAAGAAAAGAAATAGGAAAACTAGAAAGACTTCAATATCTAAAAAACCAAGGTCCAAGTCTCGAGATGATACGAAAACGAAAAAACCAGTGGATGCAAAGAAAAAACCCGCAGAGGAAAAGAAAAAGCCTCCAAAGACAGTCAAAAAAGAAAAGAAACCCGAAAAGAAAAGATCAACAAAAGTTTTGGGGGTAAAGACAAAGAAATCGAAGGAAAAGCCAGCAGCAAAGAAAAATCCCTCTAGAGATGGCAAGGTCAAACAGAAGACCAAGAAACCTCGAGAATCAAAAGAGACGGGGGAGAAAAAGAAAGCGAAAAAGCCTCCCTCAAAACCAAAGCCTGTGAAAGAAAAAGACAAAAGGGGCAAGACACATACCACACCAACAAAAAAATCGGGAAAAGAAAGGGAGGCACGAAAAAAGAGGAAAGAACATCCAAAAAATGCCGATGCCAAAAGGAAAACAAAAGTTGCGAAAAAAATGGAAGATACAAACGTCCACATTGCGAAGTATCGCAGCACAGTAGCCAGCACGGGCAGTGCCACCCTCACAGGTCCCCCTGGTCGATCCGACTCTTCTTTCGTCACCTACGTTGTCACAATAATGATTTATCTCTTCGGCCTGACGTTGCTACCGTATGCCGACACAAAGGAGGTCAAATATTTGTGGTGGCCCGTCTATTTCCTGCTTTTCAGTGGCATCGTGTCAGTGCTGCTTCGTACCCAAATGACCCACCACGAAATAGTCTTTGTTGCGTAAATAAATATACGTACACATATCCATAACGAACTTCGAAAATAGAAGTCGAGTCAACTAATGTATTTTGTCTGATCTAGTGCACTAGCAATACGCCCTTACTGGAGATAACTACAATCACTAGTCATATAAATAGCAGGTTTTTTCGAGTGGAAAAATAGAGTTCCCTTGGGCGGACTCCTTCCAAAGCATTCCAAAACAGTATTCTCGTTAGAAGAAAGCGTCACCAAGAAATCCTCACCGCATCAAGGAACTTTCTCCTGGTGCACTCAAGTTGTCTGACTAGCAGCTCACTGTTCTCCACAATAGCACACCCTCCTCGCATCGCGCGTCGTCTTTCCCTACACTTTTGTGCTGATCAATGTTCACTGCAGATCCTCAGGTTGACAATCAGCCTGAAAAAAAGAACCGGCTTGGCAAATCACAGTTGGCAGTCTCCCTCAGATGTACTGCAGCTTCCCCATGTAGATCCTGGCCCTCCGCACTCCCGGTGGACCTCCTCCTCCTCCTCCTTTGCTGTCTGCCGCGTCCCCTTGGCCACCGTTGTTGTTGCCTCCTCCGCTGCCGCTGCTGAAGAAGCCGTCGTAGATGACATAGTTGTTGACCTGCGGGATCACAGAGTCCAGCCCGTAGTACTTCCGTAAAAAGGCCAGGAGCTTTGGCGATGGTCGGTCGATGGCCATGTAGCGCGGGTGGAGGCCGCCTTGGTCTTTGAGCATGTGTTCGAACAGCTTCCTCCCGCACCCCGACCTCTGCCGCCGCTCGTGCACGTAAAAATCGAGGATGCACTGTGCGTAGGTCTCGTTCTGTTCCCCGCGGCGGTCAAGAAGGAAGAGGTTCTTGCGGCCAACCTGTGAAAACAATCGATCGTTCCAGGGCCTTGAAATGATTTAAACGGTGTTTCTCCCTCACCTTTAGCAGCCCCACCACTGAGCCCAGTCCTCCGTTGCTCTCCCGGTCCACCATGAGGTACACGGCGTGCTCTGGGTGGCAGCGAACTCTGCAAGATATGAAAAAGGTTTTTGCTGTCGCTCCTCCTTCAAAGGAACCTCTTTTCGATCCTACCTCGCCGCCGTTGTGATGGGCGCCCTGAGCCCCTGTGCGGCGGCGGATGCCTCCCCCATCCTGTCGACCACCTCCGCCGCCCTCTGCATTGCGGTGGCGGCCTGGCTGCGGTGAGTCCACAGCGGGCCGGTCGCCGCAGGCAGGAGGTCCTCACCCAGGCGGGCAACCAGATCGGGGGAGCCAGGGCGGAGCTCGGGGGGGAACACGCTCGTTAGGTCGAAGGTGAAGTCCATTGTGGAAGACCAAGACTGAATACTATTGTACGTATATGGCTGTTCACTCGAGCGTAAAGGCAATTTGCAAGAGGGGAAAAAGTATGCGCGCTATCGGTGTCTTCTTTCCTCTTGTTTTTCGCACGGCGGCGGCGGAGGAGGCGGAGAACCGATCTCAAGGACAAGATCAATTATCTTTTTCCTTCCATTTCCTCTCCTCATACACAGCCTCCTCTCTTAGCAGCACTCAAATGCAGTTTTAAATCCTGCTACTCCCTATCCCTAAGCAGGTGCCTCTGGTGGTTACTTCTCCGATCGAAGCTTACTTACTCGCTTGCCGCCGTGTTGGCTGGAGCTGCATGGATGGAAGCAGAGGAGGAGGTTTTGGTTGGCTGGCCACACCATTCCTCCTCCTCCTCCTCCACGGTGCCTGCCTTCCTCCTTTCTCTCCACTCTCACTTCTTCCTCCTCCTCCTGCTTCCACACAAGAGGCTTTTTGGCACTAAAAGTGTGTGGGAGGAAGAGGGGAATTTTCACTGGATGGTGCTGCTGGTTGGTTCGATGCTGCCTTTTCTCTCCCGCACAATTTGTCTCTCACGGCAATCTTCCGGCAACAAAAGACGCTGACTTTACAGAAAAGATATTTCACCAATCAAGTCCTCCGCCATAAAAAAAGCTGACATTTTCCCTCGTTCTCTCCCATCAATGCACTTGCACATTTGGTGCTTTGACGCATGCGCCTTAGACGTTTCCTTCCGTTCCCGTAATACGACGCAGGTACTGTTAAAAGCCCCATTGCAGATGGTTCTTTGGAATGCTGGAACTGGAGAGGGGAAATGCGGCGGGAAATCTGAAGCGAGGATCCATGCTGGAGGTGTATTTTACAGAGATGAAGTTCGGTAAAGTTGATTGATTGTTGAAAAGGCGTTTAAAAGAAACTGTGAATCAAGGGGCTTCCTCGTTTTGTAGAGCAAGACTGCAGCAAGATGGTACATAAAAAACTTAAAGGCACCATATGCATACAAGATACATGAAATGCAAGTAATTGGATAAAGCGAGGAGAGTGTGCCTTTGCGTGTTCATACTCCTTCTGTACTTTTTATACGTTCGAAGCTGGATGAATAAATTGCACCCCTCCATTTCAACTGTGGCTTTTGCTCTTTCGCCAGCGACAAAAACCCCGAAAAGTTCGCACGCTCCTCCTCGCTGCATACTACGTGGAATCTCTCTCGCTCTGTCCTTGTGGTTAATTCCTTCTTCGCCTCCTCCTCCTCCTCAAAACAAAATCGATGCATTTTTCTCGCCTTCTCCAAATGAGGAGAGAAGAGGAATCTAAGCCGCCACCACCTCCTCCTCTTTATTGTTCGTTTTCGTCTTAACCGTTACATCTTCTCTTCTTCTGAGGTGGGGGGGAGGTTTCTTACGTAATAACCGAAATGAATCCCTGTGCGTTCACTTTGGAAGAAGAGATAAGGGGATCTCACCAAAGAAGAAAGAAAGGAGAAGGACCTGCCCAAAGGAAATTACAACTTGTCCTGCTGCCACCAAGATCCTCCTTTGCTCCGTCCCTTTTTTTCCACCGCAACAAATCCAGTTTTAGGACGTTTGCTCCTCCCCCTACTAGTCCAATTGGACATTGCATTTTTTGGTGGGTTGGAGGGGACGACAGAATCCAGTTCATGCTTTATTCGTCGCACAATCTCAAAGAAAAAAACAACCTCAAGTTTTAGCTCGGAATGGTGAATTCTCTGCATCACCACCTGAGGTTGATTGGAGCTCATGATTTACGGGGTCGATGCAATAGTTAATTGTTGCCGGTGCACTTCTTTATTCGGGGAGGGGTAGCAAATTACCAGCCCATTTATTGTCCAACGTCTCTCGATTGGGCCACGGAGCTCCGCCCAGCAATTATTGAGCAGTCCCCTTAAAAACCTCTCCCGGGGGCAAAAAGAAACCTGAGCAAGAAAGGCCCCCTCGAATTCGAGTTGTGACCACCACAAGTCTGGAAACCCATTTCGGGCAGCGGCGGCGGCGGAGGGAGGGAGTCACAGTCTCTACGTAACGACGCCTCCGACAGAGCAACAGTTTTTGGTGGTGCCAGACGAAAAGAAAGAGAAAAGAAGGCTTCTCCCTCCTCCTCTCCTCCCTACGTATGTACAGCCCACGCCCAAACGAAATTCCCGAAAATCGACCCTCCTCCTCCTCCTCCTCCTCCAACCAAGAGGGGAGAACAAAACCAATCTCCCTTCTCACTCCATCATATTCATTTCGAAGATGCAAACCGCTTCTAATTAATAAGTTGCATCATGGTTAATTCGAAATTGGAAAAACACGGGCGTTTCGTGGCAGGGGTTTGTTTCTCTTGGTTTTGTTGGACAGATTTCAGGAGCTCCTCCTAAATCGAGTTGCCGGTGTTCCAAAGCCGCGCCTCTGCCCCACCTTTCTTAACCGTAATCCGACTTGGCAGTGTTGTCCTGTGTGCATGCATAGACGGTAGGTGGGAGGAGGATAGGGGGATAGGTGCCTTGGGGAGAGGGCGGGGAGAGGGAGAGGGAAAGGAGAGCGGAGGGACGGAGCAACACCGGTGAAATAAGGAGAGTTGCTTTGGGTTGTCTTGTAAAGGAGAGGGGGAGCGTTCGCCTCCGCCTCTCCCGCCTCCCCCCCCGTATAAAATGGTCGGTCGCACCCAGCAATCCTTACAGTTCCACAGAACAGTCCCTACAGCCAACATGTACAAGCTCGTAAGTCCAAATTATCCAGATCTTATAGGGGGCTTTTGAAATATTCCCTTCAACTGAATTCTCCATTCCCTTTGTAGGTCGTTCTCGCCGTCGTCTTCGCCGCCGCCCAGGGCCAGCTCTACGCCGGTCTGCCCGCCGCTGGCTACGGCCTCCCTTACGCCGGATACGGCTACGCCGCCGGCCTCCCCTACGGCGCCGGATACGCCGCCGGCCTCCCCTACGCCGCCGGCCTCCCCTACGCCGCTGGCTACGCCGCCCCCGCCTACGCCGCCCCCGCCGTCGCTGCCCCCGCCGTCGCCGCCGCCGTCCCCGCCGTCGCCGCCACCGGCTACGCCGTTCCCCCCGCCCGTGAGTACGCCGAGGCCCCCATCGTCGAGAACATCCTCGAGAAGGTTGAGGCCCACGGATACTCCGTCCGCTACTAAGCAATGCAGCAGCAGCAACAACAGCAGTTGATGCGGCAGCTGCTGCTCAACTACAACATCAACAGCAACATCAGAGACGTTGGGAGGGCAACCCAAAAGGCCCTCCAAGGCCGCCAAGACAGCGACGGCGGAAACAGCAAGAAGAGAGGCCCGAATAAGAAGACCACGGCTTCGAGATCGGCCCATCAACACGAGCCGAAAGTGTACATGTTGGACTGAAGGAGGCTGGGCTGCAACAGTCTTCCCTCTCATTTCACCCCTTCCTCTCAGTGAAGTCGGTTACCAGTTTGGAGTCTGAGGAATATCGGGAGAGTCTCTAAAGTCATAACAGAGGGAGAAAAGAAGAAGAAAGTGCCGGGTATAAAAAAGAGTTGACCAAAAGAAGAAGAGAACCACCAGTGAAAAAGACATTATTGCAGTGCGGTCAACAGCAGAAACTCTTTTCTAGTCCCTTTCTTCCCTCTGAGAAGGGCCAAAAGGACAACACAAAGCTCCCGTCTTCCAGCGGCACCAAAGTCTTGGAAACCCTCCTCCTAAAGAGAGAGAGGGGTGGAACGAAAGATTGAAGGAACTGCCAACAACATTTCAAGCAAAGCAATGACACCAGCAGACACAAGCCCCAACAGAGGCTCTGTGTGGCTGGATTTTTCTTTCCACTGGTGAATTTCGCTTTTCAATCGCGAATTTATACGGAGATCAACATCGAATTTTCCTCCTGCCGGCACAAAATGCTAGAACAACAGCAAAAAGCAATCACAATTGAGCACTGCCATGCAATTCATACTCCCGGGGGGGATCTTCAAACCCCCTCCTCTTTGCAAAAAATCCTCTTTTTTCCATTTTCGGCAAGGTGGAGGGGGGATCCCCCCCCCCGGGTTTTTCTCCACATTTTCCTCCTTCCCATTGAGCTGTGATCATATACCTTCGGGTTGAGGCCATTTTTTCACTTCATCACCAATGACCTCTTACCCAAAAAAGTAAAATATTTTGTTTGGTAAAAGAAGCACAGATATCATTTTTGCGACAGGTAAACTTAGCTCCCCGCGATCGTTTTTTTCGACAAATGTTTTTTTGTGTCTCACATGGGAAAAACATAATTTAATGTGTCTCCAAACAGCCGCGATTGATACTCACGCTGAAGTATGTGTGAATGTGAAAATAAAAGCGAAAAAACCTTTAAAACAAACGATCCATTATTTTTGCCAAATCGACCTAGACTAGTGCCAAACAAATGAATTTCTTTGTCTGCCCTGTCTCAACAGACGACCGTATCGTATCGCCTCATCTAATTTAGAAGAAACTGGCTAAGGGGGAGAGCAAGGTATTAGGTAACAAGAAAAACAAAACTTGAATCCATAGTTAAATATCCTCCGTATCCTCCCCCAATTCAAGCAGGATCAAAGCTTGAAGCCATCTTCCAAATTGTTGGCAGATTTTATTTTTTTGCCGCCGCCTCTGATGAAATGTGCAACCATGCATGAGTTGTATTGTATCCTTGAAGGATACGTTTTCTTCTTCTTTCTCATTTTTAGTGCAGTAGCTGCAATCAAGGCAGGATGTTACTTCGAGGGGGAATGTGGGTTTTTGCTTTTACAATATCCTCTCCCGAAAAAAAGGACTTTTTCTTTCTATGATTTCTTTTCCTTTTTGTCTTTCCATCATTATTTGCGGTTGAGCGCGAATTCCATTTCGGAATCTCCAAATGCGTCCGCCTGGAATCTTCCTCCAGTCCTCCTCTTTCTTGTTAGTCAACACTTTGAGGTGCCATCTATTTCGAAAGTATTCGGCTGGATCCTAGACCACCGACAGGAGGAGTTAAAATCACCAACGATAAGATTATAAAAATCTCCGACATGTTGAGTAGCCCACGGCATTTTTAAAACTATCGATTCTATCTCGATTCCCATGAAAACATGAGTCGATTCCCTCCTCATTCGTTAGCATCTTCTGAGACGAAAGTCCACATCATGCTGGATAGGATAGGATGCCATGCCCTGTCTCCGTCTCCTGTTTCGGGAGGGGAGCTCCCTTAGTCAGTCGGGCTTGAGGAGTGATGGCACCACCCTACTCTCCTCCTCCTCCTCCTGTATTGCCTTCGAATGCCAAGGACGTTTGCCCCTCCTTTTCCAAGAGAGACCGCTGCGCCGGCGCCGGGATCCTTTCTTCTCCGAAAACTCTCCTGCATGAAGAAAAAGAAGAAGAAGGATCCTGATTTGCTGTTACGGAGGAGGAGGAGGAGGAGGAGGAGGAGGAGGAGGAGGAGGAGGAGGAGGAGGAGGAGGAGGAGGAGGAGGAGGGAGGGGTCGACAAGAGAAGAGAAGACCAAGAAAAAACGGAGGGATCCACCAACGTCTGACTCCATTTTGGCACGTACTTTTTTATACAAAGAACTGCACGTTTTGCTTCTTTCAGAGAATTTTCGGATAAAACATTTTGAAATTTGGATATTTTTGGTGAATTCCTCTAGATGACGATGATAGGCGTGTCACCCACCCTAGAGCGTTGTGTTGCCTTGGCTATGGGAGGGGGCGAGGGGGGAGCGACCGAGCAGGGCCCAGAATGAAGAATCCCATACGTTTTCGTTATGATCCAGGCTGTCGAAAAATAAATGAAATGCTAGCACGTTCCCATCCACCCACCGTCGTCGGAATGAAAATATTTATAGAAACACAGACTTTGACATTTTCTGACCAAGTGGACAAAATGCCTTGTGAAAATACTTTTGGTGGCTAGACTCCTAGTCTTCACAAGATAAAGAAAACGGTCACGTCAGCACTGACAAATGAATTTTCATTTCGCCAAAGTGGATGAGTGAATTCTGAAAAAGAAAATAAAAATAATTTCCCGTCGTCCCGCTCTTAGAGAGGTCCGTCCAACAAATGGCCCTTTGTAAGGGCGAAAGAGGAGTGACCGAGTATACATCCCCACGAAGGTCACTTGACAGACTATACGAAGGTAGTCCCATGCGAAATGGGCAGGTCTCCCTTTTCTTTTCTTCTCTTTTTTTGGGGGACCGGAGGGCTTGGACATGCGTCCACATACGCATTATATCCCGACAGAGGGAGAGAAAAAATGCGGCTTCTAAGAAGAAAAGTGAAAAGAAAGAAAAGTCGAAATTTCCGCGCCTCCTTTAGAACGAAGGCAGCAGCAGCAGCAGCGGAGGAGGAGGAGGAGGAGATTACAAAACACATGTGTGAAAAGGAGAGGAGGATGTAGTATGCACCTGCTGCAGCGGCCATGGATAGGGTTTACATGCTCTTCCTCTCTTTGGGCGTTTTGCACCAAAATATTTGGTTTGGGGATAATCAACGGACAAACGTATTTTCCGTCTTCTAGGAAAAATACGTTAAAGTAACTGCTACAAGTTGGATCCACAGCAGCAGTATGATCTCCCGTCATACTTATGTGCCCACAGGCGGAGGCAAGCGGCAAGCGAGGCAAACTGGAGTAAGTGGACTGCTTGAGTGCTTGCCTTGCCTTTCTTGCCTTCCTTCCTCTCTCTTACGTCCGTCCCCACTCAAAGGAACTATAGGTGCTTGCTTCTGTAGTCGGAACTAGCCGCTTTTGCCACAGCAGGCCGGTGGAAGGGCGGGCCTCGCTTTTACACACTCGAAAAATCACATTCCTCTTAGCCCTCCTCATCTCAGCCCAAAAACAGCAGCCCAAGATTGAAGCAGAGGGGAGTTTCTTCTTCCTCCCTTTTCGAGCAAAGAACCCCGGACCGAACAGAAGCACCTCACTGGACGATAAGCAGAGATTTGAGCAAAAACCAGAGGTATGTGTACATTTTAGGAAATTGTACTACGTAAGAAAGTATTTGAAATTCTCGTTTCGATTTTGCCGTCTGTCTACCTTGGGGATCGGGCATCAAACGGGGGATTTCGTATCAAACGGCATTTCCGATTCCAAATCGGGAAATAGAAGGGGAAAACTAATCCCCCGCCGTTCTTATTTCTTTCTTTCTTCTAGACGCTCACTCCATCGTCCAAAGGTCGCCGTCGCCCACTCCTCCCCTCCCCCACCCCCACCCCCACATCCCCTGTCCCTTCACCATCCACCTAAAAACACCGTGACACATACACCCACCGGCAGCTGCTGCAACAGCAACTACACGAACACCAACAGCAGGCACTACTGCAACAGCTACAGATACAACAGCAGCGGCTACCACAGCAGCTACTAAAACAGCAGCTACAGCTACAGCTACAGCTACAGCAGCAACAGTTGTTGCTATAGCAGTAGCAACAGGAGCAGCACCTACAGACCCATAGCAACTAACCAGCTACCTCAGCAGCTCCAACATGTCTGGCCGCCGCGCGCCCCTCCGCAGACCCTTCGCCAACCAGGCAGAGCAGGACGAGGCAGTAAGGAAGCACAACCTCAACATCATAGAGCAGCAGCAACAACCACAACATCCACAGCAGCAGCAGCAGCAGAGCAAGAGGGACAAGAACAAGGACAACAGGACAAGGTAAGAGGAAAGAGGGAAATTTATTGTTGATCAACTTTCATTTTTTTCAATGATTCTTTATCAGGAGGAACCGTGATAGCCCGGCAAAGGACTCCAATGCCAACCTGAAGAACAAGAACAGGGACAACAACATTGGCGGAGGAGAGAAGGGCGAGAGAGAATCTTCGTCGAGGTCTTCCTCCAGCCGAAACTCCCCCGTCCCTCCATCGGCATCAGCATTGGCAGAGGAGGACCTTGACGAGGAGCAGCAGGAGCTGGCCAAGCTCAAGTGCGCGTCCTTGTCGACGGAGGAGGTTGTTGACCGGCAACGGGCCAAGCAGGAGAGGGAGGAGAGGAGGAGGGAGATGAGAGGAGGAGGAGGAGGAGGAGGGAGGAATGTCGTCTCTGACGGTCGGAGGATGGCGGCGGACTACCCCGGCCTGGCATTCGGATCGGCGGGGATGTTTGGCGGCTCCGACACAATGATGAAGTTCAGCGTGATCAAGAACGAGCTGCACAACATCATGAGGTCGCAGCTGAGGAGGGTTGACGGTGAGGTGGCGGCGATGGCGGAGAGGGTCAAGCGGCTGGATGAGAACCTGGAAAAGTCTGAGCGTCACATCCGCGAGGCGACGGCGGCGCTGTCGGAGGCGGTGGCATTCCAGGTGGAGAGCGCCTCCTCGGCCGCAGATCACAAGGAGGAGGAGGGACAGGACGCCCTATCAATGTTCGACGCGCAGCTCAGGCTGCTCGAGGCGAAAATGGAGGAGGCCAGGTAGATATAACGCTTTTTCCTGTAATATCATACCGGTTTTTTAAAGAAAAATCTTACAGCAACAAAGATTTTTTTTCTGTTGCTATACCTTGCTTAGCATCAAGTGTTTTCTCAAAAGCAATCTTTTCATTTTGCAATTTCCTCAATTTGACCATATTGTTTTTCTTCAGGGCCTTGGCGAAAGAGGCAAAATCACAGCAGCTGCAACACCAACCGCCGTTGCCGCCGTCTTCTTAGTGATTCAAGCGATGTGAGGAAAAAACAAAAATAAAGGTGCTAATTATCTATTTTTTCCCCAAACACTCCCCTCACCCCCACCCAAAATACTGTACAAGAACTCAAGAGGATACCTGCTGAATCTTTATATTATTTAGAGAAGGGCAACTATCTAATATCATCATTATTCATTATATTACTTTTTTTACTACATTATCGTACTCAAGTAATCAAGAACCAACCAACGACCTAAATCGTAGTCCTACGAAACCAAGGAATTGTGAAGAAGGAAAAAGTTTTTTTGCTAGGTATAATATTGTCACAAATCGAAGATATATTCCGTGAAAAACCCTCCGCTGCAATACACACCGAGGGAAAAAAATATTTGTTTTTGCTTTGATTTATTAATGCCAATTGTTCTTTGGTCCACCTCAATGGATTGACAAAGGACGGGGTAGCCCGGTTCACAAGACAAGACAAGAAAAGGTTCTTTGGTCTTTCAAGTGATTTAATTTTCTTCCCTGTGTCTTCTTATCCTGCAAACCACCTCGCCGGGTCGGTGCCAGTGACTGTGGCTGTCAAAGCAACGGTAATGTTGGCGAAGACGAACTTGCTGGCGGTGCGGTTGTTGCAGTTGTTGAAGAAGGTCTTTAGGACGCACACGCCGGTGTCGGTGCCGACAGGGCCAGCGTTCTAAGCACAGTGAAATAAAAATTTTCGTGTTTTTTTTTAAAAAAAACCATTCATTTGCGGTGAGGTAAAGTGAAGGTCAAAGTTCTTGTTGTTGAAATATGAGGGGGAAAACTTCTTCAAAATAATCTCTCATGGCAAAATCATGCTTTAAAAATGGAGTTGGCAAACAATCCGTGGTCTGTTGCTGTTGAACAACCAGCGTATAGCCAACATCACGATGTCATGTTCTTACAGTCAGGAATAGCTGGTCGTTGAACGGGCTTCCAGGCAAGAGAATGGCCCCTCCATCCAATTCCTCCTGGCAGCCTGCCAGGCTGGTGGCATTCATCGCCTCGAAAAAGCTAACGTTGAAAGACCTGAGAAAGGAAAGCGTCTACACAGAGTTCAACTTTTGTTTTTTCACATGTGGATTTTGCTCAGCTGGATTTATGTCGCCCAAAAATATGCAGAAGGAAAACTACCCCCACCACCATCAGCAACAGCAGCAGCTGGTGCAACTACAAGAGCAACCAAAGACCTCTGCTGTACCCACCATCTGCACCTCCCCCAGCCTGCCTCCGCCATTCCAGGTCCGAATCCAATGTTTGTAACGGCGAGTGAGAGGAGGACGCCCAGCAGGAGAGAGTTGAACAAGGCGGTGGAGGAACGCATTGTGATACAACGTATGACTGAGTGAATCAGTAGCCTGAGTGTTTCAGGTGCAAACAGGGGCCTCTTTTATCCTGTAGAGAAAGCCCCAGCTTTCGTTCGTCATCCTTATTTTTTCCGCGCTGTAATTTTCCCCTTCTTCTTTCCTGTTTTTTGCGCACTTCCTACACTTACAGTACTGAGAATCCTGGCCCGCTCGTGACACAGCATCATCATAGGTGGGCAAGGAAGGAATAAGAGAATGAAGGCGACGGAAAAGAGGGTGTTTTGACAAATTACTGAAGGTGCGGTGGGGGACCTCATTGGCGCAGGAGTGGAGAAACTAAAAACCACGTTCAAAGCTTGGCTTGTAGCATACTTTGAGGCATTGTATTTCCCCCAGCAAATAACCACATACTGGCGCAAGGCTATTGATATTATAAACATTTTCTACGTAACCAGAGATGCTTCGATACACCTCCCCATTCATTCCCATCAGATAGTGAGGGAAATACGTAAATGCTACAAAGACAAATGGCAGAAGTCATGGAGTGAAAGGGAAGACTGCAGAGTATCGCGTCTTTTATAACCAGAAATCCAAACAAGCAGTTCAATTATAAAGCTGGACGCAAATAGCCTCCAGCAACTCGCAAAAATTTGCA
>JAAUYB010118840.1_pt1 | contig 17360 bp, 15 predicted proteins | sample 7278071 | NCBI WGS metagenome assembly JAAUYB01 (sample SAMN14350121, study PRJNA611818) | marine sediment metagenome | isolation source: surface marine sediment (1.8m) | place: French Polynesia: Moorea | collected 2018-08
GGAGTTTAAAAGGAAAAGCTGGGAGGGAGGAGCTGGGTGGTGTCTTCCACCTGTGGTTCGTGCAGTTTCTCTTCCTCCCTCACATCACCCCGGTAAAAAAAAGAAACACTTCGCTCTGTCCTGCCTAACTGAACCCGCTCCCCCCATTGCGTCGGAACGGCAAAAAGAGGGAGGGACCAAGAAGAGGGAGAGACCGCGCCTGGTAGTAGTACGTACTGGAGCTTTAGGCCGGATGTATTGCAAGGTGGGTGGGTTGGCAGAGGCACTAGGGGCCATGCCAGGTGGGGGAGGGAGTGGAAGGTTGTTTGGGGTCGCTCGCTCGTACGGCGGACGTACAGAAATGCCGATGTGTTACACTCGCGATTTTGTGCTTGCTGTACTTTTATTGAGCTTATCCGCATTTTTATCTGTTCTGTCCCCAGGTTTAATTTCAGCGTGCCTCCCTCCCCGCTTCGAATTAGAGAACCGCGGAAAGAAGAGAATACACAAGATCCGAGAAGACGGCAAGGTCCACAGCGGTCGAGGACGGCGGCGGCGCATCCTAAAAATTTGTCTCCCTACCTACTACACCTATATGTACCATGCTGTGATCAAAAAAGAGAGTTTATGAAACGAGCAAGAAGTGCCTTCTTCTTCTAAAATTAGAGAAAAAAACCTATTTTTGTAATTCATCGTCTGTACTACTATCTGTATACACACAATTTCCAGTTAGGAGATTCTTCGGTACAATACATTATTGACCCGTCCTACTATACCACGCTAGGTGCTATGCCTACGTATGTAAATGAAGAACATACAACACACCATGTAATTTTATACTGTGCTTTAAGCTGTCCCTTTATAATCCTATCTCTACCACACTGTGTACAGCTGCTAGACAATGCTATCCATGTACGGTATGTAGGGGAATGTAACGTATATCAGTTCTCCGCCGTTTAGGGGTCGGGAAAACGAATAATAAACAACTCTGTTACATCTTACAGAAAACACTGAGTCTGAAATGCGTTTATAAATCGAGCCCTAGAGGGACTTGGTGCTTTCTCTTCTACGAAAGACTAGAGGAAGGGAGGAAAGAAGGGCTCCTTCTCTCCTGCTACTCGAGAAAGGCGAGGGAAGGGATCCTACAGTAGTAGTACACAAGCACATACCTCCGTCGACGGTACACTCGACACCGGCCTCCAGTTCATCGTCGTCAGCTGATCGCTCAAAGAAACTTCTACGTTCCGTTCGTTGTTGTGCCCCTCCGAGAGGGAGTCCAAATTCCGTCGACAATTAAGGTCTGCTTATCTCGTATCTTCCGTGAGAGCCAAGGTACGCTCGAAACTCCCTTCTTGCAGCAATTCCACGTTGATTATTATTTCGTGCAGAACATGGTAGTGTGCGATTGCGAACCCAAATAATATTTTTTGCACTATATTTCCTTTCCTTCTGCATGCAGTCTTTGGAGGAGATCGTGAGCGACTGCAAGGCCGCGTTCGACAGGATGTCGGTGGAGGACCAATTCGGAGCAGCGGTCAAAGTAATACAGAACCTGCCCAAAGAAGGTGAGAAAGAAATGTATGAGAGTATTCGGTGTCTTTTTATTTCTATTGATTGCTGTAAATTACGTACTATGTAGGTTCGTACCAGCCGTCCCGCGCCCTGATGCTCCGCTTCTACGGTCTGTACAAGCAGGCTACCGAGGGTCCCTGCAACGTGGGAGCCAGGCCGGGGTTCTGGGACCCCGTGAGGCGGGCAAAGTACGATGCATGGAACTCCCTAGGGCAGATGGGGAGGAGGGAGGCCATGGGAAAATACGTGGAGGAGATTAAGACGGTCAGTCGTTCATAAAGAGCAACTTCCGTTCGCTCTGCTGCTTCTGCTAGATGTTGTTGTTGATGATGATGATGATGCTTTCGTTAACATGGTAGTACTATGGTTGATGCTTTTTTTTGCTTCATGCTGGTTGCTACAGCAATAAGCGCACTACAAAAAAACCCATCTCATTCACGCTTTTCCCACCTCGTCACAGATCATCGAAACGATGTCCTTCTCCGTGGACGTTGCCGAGCTGACCGAGGTGCTGGGGCCCTTCTACGAGTACGTAGCCACAGAAGACGAAGAAGAGGAGGAAGAAGACAAGAAAGAGGACGATGAAGACGACGACGAAGAGGACTTGGCAGACTCTGGCGTCGATTTAAGAGGTGGAGCCCTTACTCGACAAGAAGAGGAGAATGGGAAGGACCAGGGCCAAGAGGAATCTGAGCTTCGAACCGCCCTGGGCCAGTACGATTACGAAGACGGGGAGATTGAGGAGCTGGAGGGAGACGGGGAAGAAAGTGACGCCGGCGCAGGCAAGTCCAGTATCTCAGCATGTATTATTCTTAACTTCGTCGTAGGAAAATGCCCTCTTTGTTGTCGAGTTTCTTTTGTACATCCCGTTGCGCCTCCTCTCGATATTTCCGCCGGCTGCCTACAAGAGTATTCTTGTGGAGAACGCCGCCACGAGGAAGAAAAGGAGCAGCAGCATCGGCGAGCCACTTGCCGTTGATCCCCCGTCGTCCAGGTGGTCGAAGTTAAAGACCCTGATGTGGTTCTCCTCCTGCCGCCATGGGTCGGCGCCGTCGTTGAAGTACATGGGGCAGCGGTCGACTGAAAGGGCGGAGAAAATATTTGATCGAGTTGTCTTTTGCTGCCTCTATTGCTATTGTTAGCATTTTAGCGTAGTAGATACAACACTCACACTCCCTCTCGTTCTCGTCCATGACGAGCGAGACGACCGCTCCCTGCGTCCAGTTCGAGCTGTCAACGTCCTGCCCGAGGTCGCAGTAGGGCCCCACCGACATGGACATGAGCATCTTGTTGAGGTCAGCCCGCTGGTAAACCCAGCATCGGTACTTGGTGAAGGCGTCAAGCTGGTCGTACGTGATGAGGTACGACTTGAGGTTCTCCTTCCAGTATCCTATGCACTGCATGCGGTAATCTGGGTCGCTGTAGATGTCGATGGGTCGGCCGCGGTGGTCGGTCGACCAGCAGTAGGTCTCGTCGATGGTGATCTCCTTCTGGTCGGTGTCGCAAACGGCCATGCGGGAGATGTTCTGCGAAAAACTAGAATCATTTAACTCCAATTCTTTTTCCTTGCGATTTCAGCAATTATCTGTACCTGTTTGCAAGAGAATTGCCCCGTCCTCCCCCACACGTCGTGACGGGGGTCTTTGGTGATTCCACCCAGGATACGAGTGTGGAAGAGGAAGTCGCCGTGCTGAGAAAAGTTGAACGCGCCCGCCACAGGGCAGCGGATGGGAACCGGGTCCTTTCCTGAAAATTAAGCGCACGGGATGGTAACATTGTTCTTTGAATAAAAGAAAACTCGGTGCATTTGACATACTTAGCATGAGGTCGTATTTCCACTCTATGTCGTTCTTGAACTGCACCCAGGAGCAGACGGTGTGAAAGTCGTTCTTGATCATGGCGACGCCCTTCCTGAAGCGGATGACGTTGTGGTGCCTGGGCACGAAGTCGAAGCACTGGTAGTCCACCTGACAGCCGTCGATGGTGAGGCGCGCCATCATGTAGCGGGAGTCTCGTTGCTCCATGCAGATGTAGACGGCCTTCCTCCATCTCGCCACGTCAGGGTGCCAGACCTCGGTGATGTGGGTAGAGTTGATGGTGACGTCGGCGTCGATGTTGGCCGTGTTCACCCACTCGCCCGTGAAGTTCTCGGGCAAAAGGCAGCCGGGCTCCACCCGCGGGGACTGTACGGGCTTCAGCCTCATACGTTCTGGGGCCTATAAAATGGGACAAAAAAGGAGAACGAAGGAATTAAATAAGGCGAAGGCGAATTCATCTCTACGTATACAGCATATCTCTCTGTGGTTTCACCTTTTCTACAGTCTTGAGGACGTTGCACTCGGGTGTGATGGACACTCCAAGGTAGTAGTCGTCTTCCCTGTTCTTGAGGAAGCACCTGTACTTCTCGTCCTTCCTCGACTCCTTCGTGTTGGCGACGGCGAAGAAGTGGTTCTTGCCCACGAACCAGTCCCCCAGGCAGCTGTACTCGACCACCCCGTCGAACGTCCAAGACATTCCCTCGCACTTGCGGTAAGTGATGTTGAACTTTTGGTTGGCGATGAGGAACTGCGATCCGACGTCCTGGCAGGAGTGCACCTGCTGCTCGCGGTGGCGGCACTCGCCCGTGAAGGAGAAGCGGTTCTGGTAGGCGAAGTGGAAGACGCCCTCCAGGGCAGAGCGGCAGTTGACGGGCGTGTAGTTCTCCGCGAAGAGGGTGATGATCTGGGAGTCGGGGTCCAGCTGGCTGCACACACGCTCCAGGGTCGCAGGCTCGTGGCTGGCGAGGTTCACGCAGCCGGCTGAAATGAAGTAAGCAATTTCAATACTTACTTTTTATGCCCAACAAAAATCGAGCCATTTTTGAAAAAAAAGGCATAGAAGCATGTAGTTTCTCTTACTCTCGATCTTTTCAATGATGTTGACCGTTCTGACGAAAATCCTGACGCAGTGGTAGCAGGCAGCGGCGTCCCTGGGGTTCTCCCCGAAGAGGAAGGTGTAGTTGCCGGCGAAGTCCGTGTCGTGCGAGAGGCAGACGCCGCGACGCTGCATGTGGCTCGCGTCAATGATCGTCACGGTGTCCAGGTTCGTCTCGCGGGAGTACCACTCGCCCTGCAAAATTCAAATTCAAATATCAATTTAGCGGAAACTATTTATTTTTTAAAATTCAAATATAAGGTTGTTTCGTATTTTGAACTCAATAATTTCGAACCTGGACGATTGTTGGGATTGTGCAGTTGTACTCTGGCCTGTCGTCAATGGGGACGAAGCTGGTAATGGAACCCTGGCCGGCTATTGATGCAAGCAGAGAAAGAAAAGAAGATGATGAATCCTTTATTCGCTCAATGTTCCGTACCGGTACAGTTAGTTTGCGGAATTGCGTGTCATTAGAAAAAGTAATAGGAGAGACCAGAATGGGTCAGTCAATCACAGGTAAGAGGTATGCGCACCTGCGTAGCAGGTGTAGAACTCAACAGCCGCGTTTCTTCTTGATCTAGTCATTCGAGACTTATCTAGTCAGAAATCTAGTCAACAGATCTGCGCAGTACTGATATACTAGTCAATTATATGTCGTCTGCAGCAGGTGTGCAGCCAGCCGAGTAATTACAAGTACTAGTAGTGAGTTAAAAACCTATTTAAACCGTCGAGGGTTGCGGCACATTTAAATCTAAGTTTAAATCTAAATTGAGGTGGAGGCGGCGAAACTGGCGGCAGCGTACCTGGCACCCAAAACCCAGATATGGGAGAAAAATTCGAAAGCATATTGTCGCTCGATCATCGCTTACCCGCTGGCGAAATCAGACCGGCGATCGCGGCGCAAATCGCCGTTAGGGCGAACCGCCACATCTTGAATAACAATTTAGCAACGTTAACAAAGTAACAATTTGGCGGGCGTTGTCCAAGCTTCCTCCTCCTCCTCCCGCTGCAGGGAACGTAACAACACCAACAACATCAGTTGTCTGCCTTGGTAGGTTGTCTCCTCCTGTTCTACCTCCTCCCTTTTCTACCTGCCTCCTTCTCCTTCTTTCACCCACACGCGATCGTTGCCGGCTCCTTTGCTTAGCTAAGTACCTCCTCCTCTTCTCCCCTCGTTGTGATCCTTTCCATGCTTCCCGTGATGCGCAAAGGAAAGTCATCTAGAGTGAGTATGTACTGTAAAACATAGAAAACAATGCAGAATCTTTTTTCTATCACTGCGCGTAAACTGACAATATGATACCATCCTGCCTACTTACTTATAGATGCACAACTATATTTTTTCCATCACCGTACAAACAGTGGATTCACAAATACTACTATGAACTGAAACAATATTTTCAACATTTATATTTCTTGAGTTTGAGTTTATTCACGGGCCCACGCCGGGGTCTCAACAATTCTTTTACAAACTGTGTGGTACTGTTGAAGTAGACTTGTTCAGCCTTCACTTTCCCAGAGTTCTCGCGTGGCAAGATACAGCAGTCTTGGCTTGACACATCATTGTGACTTGGAGCACCCGTCGTTGAGAGATTAAATCATGCAGAATCAGATGCCCTGTTGACTTGGACAACTTTTCCTGACTTGTTTTCGTCGCCAGAGGTCTTCTGCCACCAGCAATCCAATTTTGGAAGGAGCCCGCCATTTGGCTAACTTGCTCAGTGCTCACTTTCATTTCCCAACTCCAATTTATATTTCTTTATGAAACAAGTTCAACCCCACAAAAAATGTTCCTTTGATTTTTTCCCCAGGCGATGCCGACGAGGAGTTCGAGCGGAAGGGCAAGAGGCTCCTGGCAGACCTGTTGGAGACGAGGCAGCAACTCTCTGAGGTCACCTCAAGGCTCAAGGAGAAGACCACCGTCGTCAAGGGACAGGAGGAGAGCGAGGACGAGGAGGAGGTGTACGAAGACCCGTTGAGGCCAGAGGACTTGGAGGTAAAACAATATCTGTTTTCTGCATTGATTTTCCAACTATTCGGTAGAACGAAACAGCGTAATTGCAGGTTGTACAAAAGTTGCAAGTGAAGGGCATCGTAAGAGGGAATGCCTCCACAATTCAGGCTCACCCGACAGCAGTAAGAGAGGTGTCTCGATGTCGAAAAACCCTTAATGATTGTCAAATTATGCGTGATATTACCAGGCCTCTTCGGCCATCGACGCCTCCATCCACTCAGCCGTTCAGCTCCTGAACAAGGACGTGGAACACATTAGGGAGAGGGTGAGGAACCTGTAAGACGCGGTCTACAGGGAAAGCCGACATGTGAGAACATGCAAACGCAGCAATATAAATGAAATTGACCTAAAATTCGAATTTAACTTTTAGACGGGCGGCAGCGGCGGTGTGTCTGGCGGCACCTTCGCCTTCCTCGTCCTATGGCCGATCCTGGTGCAGGGCGCCGTGCAATGGGCGAGGCGGACGTAGCTGCGGATTCCCCATCTCAGGCTGTGCAAGATTTACTGTAAATTTTTGTCAAATTGTCCAAATTGGCGATTCGAGAAATATTGCGTATTCGTCGGTCCAAAATCGCAGTCTTTTATTTTATGTACTCTCAGAATGAATAAAGCAGCAGTGAACGTACAGAAAGATAGAATTTGGTGCTCGAAAGGAAGGGATGGAGATCCCTGGGGAGCCTCCCTACTTCCACGGGTACAGAACTGCACGGTGCAATGCTTTGCGGTCAAACATTGCGCCAAAATAGAGAGTGGGAAAACATGAAATTGTCATCACAGCCGCATTCTTCTTTGAATAGCACTTTCAGTCCCCGCCCCGTGGCAACAACAGGTCCGTTGAATGAAAAAAAGCCCATTTTCTCACTCTCGCTCTCTACAGGACAACAATAGTGACAAGTATTGGATAGTGGATGATGAAAACACAGATTGACTCGGAACTTTGTATCACAGGGCGGTGCATCAACTATGTCGGATGTGGTCGGCACTTTTTCCTCGGGCAAAAGAAGTTCCCAAATTCACGAGTCTCCCACTTCGTCCTCCGAGGCAGAATGTTCCTTGTTGCCCTCTAGAGACTCCGCTACGTCTTTGACCTTCTCCTCGGCGCTCTTGAGGAGCTTGTCATCCCACTGGAACTTGTAGTTACGTTCCGACTTCCTCTGCGCGTCGATGTCGTTGTAACCTTCCTGATTACCCGTCTGAAAAATGGAGAGTATATCCCGCTTTCAAGAATAGTGTCAAACATTCCTATCAAGTCTGACTCACGATGAGGTTGAATATCATGTCCTGGAACTGCTGCGCCTCCCTCGGCCCCATGTCGTCGGCCTCTGCCCCTACTCCCGCGGCGGCAGCCCCCTCGCCCCCTCCCAGCACCCCGGCCGTGTCGTACGGGTTCGCAGTCACAAGCTTTACCTCGATCTGACGCCCGCCGGTGTCCAGGCCAGCCTGACAGTCAAGTATTTTTTAATGAACCGAAAAGAGGGAAATGAGAGTTTGAGCTCACCTGCGAGAGCTTGGTCTTGATGACAGACTCTAGCCTCTTTGTGACCCTGTCTGCGCTGGCGGCGTTCTTGAGCCCGGCGATCTTCTGCGGACTCATATCGGTCACCTTCACTTGGACGTTCTCAGCGGCGGCGTCCTCCTGGAACGGAGTGCTGGTGGTGGAGGAACTCTTGCCACCGCTGTCCATCCCAGCGCCCTTCTGCCTCAGTTCGTCTTCTTCCTCCTCGTCCCCCTGACTGACGTCGTAGTCCTCCTCCCTCAACTCCTTCTTGACAGACCTGCCGCCGTCGTGCTTGTAGTGCAGCCTCTCCCCGGTCACAGGGTCGCGCTCGGGGGCCACGGGATCCTCGGCGCCGGCCAAGTCGTAGTCCAGCCCGGTAACCTCCTCTTCGCCGGCGTAGTCTTCCCCCTCCGCAACCTCTCTTGCCAGCTCCGCCTCCGCCTCCTCCAGGATCCCCTGCACCTTGCCAAGGTCGCTGTTCACCTTGGAGATCCTCTCCTCGATCTTCTGCATCTTCTTCCACATTTCTTCCAGGTTGGCCGCGTCCTCCGCCGCCTCTTGCGCCTCCTGCCTGCCGTCCAGGTCCAGCTTGGCCCCAACCTCTTTCTCCGACTCAGCTATGATGTCTTCCAGGGACTTCCTCAGCTCGGAACGAGCCTTCTCCTGGAACTCCTTGTCCTTGGCTCGCTCTGCCATTCTATTTTGCTCCTCCTGGCTCATACCATTCACCTTCTCTCCATACTCCTTGATGAGGTCGTCCTCCGTCACCACGTCACTGCGAACCTTCCGATCCATGTCCTGATCATCCATGGCTGCTGCTCCTTTGGCATTCTCCTCCTCTTCATCCTCCTCTTCGTCACCAAGGAGCTTCTTGGCTGTCTCGCTGAACCTCTCCAGCATCTTCCTGCTTCTCCTGGCCTCCGCCGTCTCCTTGACGATCTTCATGAACTCGCTCTTTCCTCCGGCGACGTCGACGGCCCTCCTGCCGCCCCGGAAGTCCTCGTCGCTGAAGAACTTGTGCACCGCCAGCACGCTCCCCCCCGACGCCCCCGCCTCGCTCAGGCCCTGGAGAGCCTCCGGAGTCAGCATGGAGCCAAGCTCCTGGACCAGCCTATCTGCCAGCCTCTCCTCGAACTTCTTCTCCACCATCCTGTATCCCTCGTCCGAGTCGACGTCGACCCCGGCCAGGTCCTCGTCCTCGCCCACCAGCTCAAGCATCTGCTGCTTCCGCAGGTTCTTGGCCTTCTGGCGGTTCAGCTCCTCCAGCTTCTTGCGTTCTACACGAAAAAGCAAGTTATCTACAGAGTCCAGGCAACAACAAATCATTTTATTGTTGGCTACCCCTTTCGTACGCCTCGAACTTGACGTACTCCTCCTCGTTAAGCATCGGGTGGCACCTGATCTCCTTCGGCTTTGGCTCCGGGGGAGGCTTGAAGGCGGACAGAGAGCAGATCCGGGACGTGTATATGTTGATAACGTACTCGCAAGAGAGAGGCTCGTCCACCTGGCCAACGTACTCCACCTTGCTGTCGGGGTCGCAGTGGAACTGAAAGAAAAATAGGTCATTAAAAACAAAAAAATGAGATATGTGAACAAATTGCAATTTTTCATACCTTGACCTCCGTCTTCCTCATATTTCCCGTCAGGTCGCACTCGGTTCCGTTGGTGTAGAATTGACTGTGGTGTTTCGGGGTGGGGTCAGAGGAAGTGGAGGAGGCACTGCCCATTCCTTCCTTGCCGCTCTCCTCAGGCCACTCATAGTCGTTGTTGTACATGCCCAGGTTCAGGATCTTTCCCGACGGCTTCCCATCTGAAGGAGAGATCAATGAAGAGGCAAGAAGAAGAATTGTTTTGAAAACATCCCTTCCAACCCTTGTAGAATTTCGTAACTCACCTTCCATATGATACTGCCGGATGGTCTTGCCGTAGCAGAACTCGTAGGTCCACCAGTCCTTGGTGCGGAAGAGGCACTGAGCCTCGCCCAGGGGAGCCAGCAAGGAGCGGATTTCCTGGACAAAGGTGGTGCTTGACCCCGTCGAAGTCTTGTCCTCGTCTGCGTTGCCGTGGGGGTCCGTCCCCTCGTTCGGGCCTTCTTTGTCAGCGATCAGATCCGATATGTCCGGCAGGAGACAGCGGTACTTCTGACCAAATTTATTGGTCATGGTGATGATCTGGGCGGGCGGCGGGGCCTGGAAAAGAAACCAATATATTTATTATTGGAGCTACCCTACGGGCAACGCAAATTTACCGCTAATGTTACCTGTGCCCCATCCTGCCGCCGTCCCGCTGCCGCCGGGTCTCCTTGGACCTCCTTGATCTCCTGTCCGACCTTGACCGGGTGGGAGTCGATGACGACGCTGTACTGCACCGCGTCCAGCTCCAGAGAGTCCAGGAAGCCAGCGGCCAGGTCCGGGGCCGCCGCGCCGCAGGAGGACAGGGAGCCCCACAGGGCCAGGGCGGCAAGCAGGCGCCACCCAGTCATGGTGGGGTCTCGGCCACGCCGGCCACTGACCAACTTGTGCCAGCCCTGTCGAAGTGGCGAGGACGGGCGGGCGGGCTATTCCTCCGCAGATCCTCTTGACGTGGTGCCCAGGGCCAAACCTGCTTCACTGCCGCTGAAGATCCCTCCCTCTGCACCTGGGGATGACGAGCAGGAGTCAGGTGTCAGGATGAGGTCCTTTCCCTGAGATCTGTTCCGACTTATGGTCCTGTTAGGCCTGCTTTTCTTTCTGTGCTGTGAACTGTGAAACTGTGATGTGTTTGTGCGGTTGTGTTCCCCCCTGGTTGGCCCACGTCGCTCTTCTCTCTTTCTCTCTCTCTCTCTTCGCCTCAACGAAGGAATCACCCAACCTCGAAGGCCAGTTAGGCAACCTTGCCGCTATGCCGCAAGACAGACTGAGGGCACTGAGCCTCACTGTCACTGACACTGTCATTGTCACTGAGGTCTGAGGATCCCTCTCAGCACCCGTCACAGGGCACTCTTACTCTTTGGCCCATCATCCGGAGGTCAGTGCTATTGGCATTGCTCCGAGATGACGTCGACGCTACAAGTCCTGCTGGACAGGAACGTGCCCCACGTCCTGGAAAAGATTTTCGTGGATCACCTGGACTACGACGACTTTCTCAGCTGCCTGGACGTCAGCCGGGCCCTGCGGCGGGCCTTGGCGAGGGGCCTCCTGGACGCGGGGAGCGGGAGCAGGGCCAAGCTGGTGCTCAAGAGGCGGCGGCACTTGTGGCGCACGGGGAGGCTGGCCGCGTCTGCCCTCCCGCTCCAGAGCCAGGATTCCTCCCACGTCGTGTGGGGGCCCGTCAAAGTGATGGGCTCCTCCTCGCTCCGGAAGGAAGAGTATCCTGCGGAGGAGGACGTTGTGGTGCTGGCCAGAGACAGGAGAGCCAGGATCAAGCTCTTCAGGATCGTGGAGAGGACGCCTTGCGCGGCTGAATTAATGTAAGCTCAGAGTATATTTCTGTCAGTAAATAAGTTCTCGGCACTATTCAAGCTCGGCGGACACTGGTGGACCGGTAATCTTAGGTTAGGTCAGATCAAATTAGAATTTATTTCGAAAGTGGTCACATCGCTTATTTAGCCTCAAAAAGTGTGCTGGACACTCAACCAAACTGTCCACCAAACTTGAAGAGTGCCAAGTTCTGTACGAGATTTGCGACTTAGTACCTGTTTCTGCTCTTCCCACTCTATATATCCATCTCCTAGATTGAAGGTCGAAAAACAATTATAACTTCCTCTCCTCAAAGAAGCAATTTTTTACTACATTTCTCGAACGAAATTTAATATTCACCCTGAAATTGCCCCTGAAAAAAGTCTGCTCTCTTATCCAATTGTAACTGTACACTTTACAAGACTACAATTAGAAAACTCAAAAATAAGTTACTTTCAAGAGTTAAAAATGTAGAATTCACATTAAAGCGAATAATTTGCGAAAAACAATTATTTTTCTCTTAAGTTGCGAATCCGAAGTCGTCCACCCAAAGCGTGTTGCAAGCTGCTGTGCCAGCCATTCACACGTTGTGGTATTCCTCACCCCCGACAACGTTGCTTTGGAAAGCCACGGATCACATCAGCCAGCAGTGGAAGCTTGGTATGACGACGCTGCAACATCAACTACTTTTTTCTTTCGAAAAAACCCTTTCATTTGTGCATCTCAGGTTCTTTGAGAGGTGCTCCCTGACCCTGACCGGCAAGATCTCTTCAGATCGCCTCCGCGGCCTCAGGCGCGCTCACCGGCTGGCCGACGGTTCCTTCGCGGCCCTGAGCGAGGCAGGGGAGCCCGAAGTCAAGAGACTTCTTCCCGGAAAAGTTGAGTCACTCATGCCGGTCCGGGTTGACCACGCCTGCTCCAGGTTCATGCGCCACTGCGTCTTCGGCCCAAGACACCTCATCGTCGCTTGCAAGCACCGAAAGGTCCAGGTCTTCGATCTTGAGAAGAAAGGTAGCGAATGAAAGGAATATTCAACGAAAGGGGGAAAACAACCATTCTTTACAGCGGAGGTGCTGCTCTGCCCAAAAGGTGGTAGAGGCTTCCTACCCCCGAATCGGGGCTCTGGTGACCAGCAGCAACAGCAACAAATATTGAGCGTGGGACCCATTGGACAAGTCGCCATCGCAGGAGATTTGGTGTGCGTCACGTTTAAGAAAGGCACCTCTTCGTACCCGTTTCTGAAGTAGAAAAAATCCAATGCCCAACCTCGTTTTCCTTCAGATACCCCGACGCTTACGAGGTCGGCACAATAGCCTGGGTGTTTCGTCTGGATAGCGGAGAAGAAGTCATGTGAGAGAGCTTGAGACTTTTTTATGCCCAATAGGAAATGGTTCAAAACGGCATTCTTTTCACATAGGAGAACAACAATTACGTCAAGATACCCACCGAGAGTAGCTCTGTCAACAGACTTCGTGGTTTTTGGCTACTACAAGGTGCGGTGCTAGTGATCCACATTGATGCTGCTTCTGTTGCAACGTGCGAAGATAACTTTGATTGATACAATTTCCCCCCCCCTTTGCCGTTTGATATGTTTCAGTACGTTTTGGAGAAGTCTTCGTATATCAACTTGGAGGTGCACGACCTACGTTCTCTTCCCGTGCCTTCTTCGTCCCCGGTCTGTCTCCGCGCCAACGTGGGCTCTGTCTTTCACTCGGAGATGAGCATTGCGGCAGGGGGCGCCCTACTTCTCTCCTTCAGGAAGAGGAGGAAGGGGGACGACGCGCCCAAAGACGGCGAGGAGGAGGAGGAGGAGGAGGAGGAGACACTTGCGTCGCGGGACGAAGGGGACGAGGAGGGGATCATGGTGGTGGACCTGGAGAGAGGCGTGAAAGAATATCTAGAGAGAAGGAGGAAGAGGCGCCCGTCGAGGCCCTTGTCATTGTCGAGCGAAGATGGAGAAGAAGATGCCGACAAGGACCTGCGATCCAACCGCAAGCGGCGGCCACTTCGAAGAGGAGACAGCGTCGCCAGTGGCCAGTGGCCTGTGGTCCCCGGAGGAGCCGTGGCGCTGCGCGACTGGGGGTCGACCGCCGAGGCATGGGTGGCTATTGCAGGCGGGGCCGCATTTGCGGTCGCGGGAGACTCCAGGGCCTCCGAATGGAAGGAGGACGAGGACGGGGACGATATCTCAGAAAACGAGGTGCTGCGAGTCTTTCGGGGGAGGGTCAGGCTAGACGCGCAGTCTCTGGCCGCGGTATTTCCAAAGGTTCGTTGTATTGAATTCGTGTAGCTTTTTCCAGTCAGATCTGTATTGGAAATATTCTGTCGGCCTGATCCATTAGGACCCTGTCGATATTGATGACCTTCCAGAGGGGCCGATTCTCCACCTTACCAGAGAATGGGAGGAGGACGGCGGGAAGCAAAATGTAGTGAAGGAGAAGAAGAAGAGAAGAATGTGAATGCCTTTTTTTGATCCAAAAGGCAAAAAACAACTATGTGATGTTTCGGCGACTAATTTCGTTGCTATTATTAAAATAAACACTTTTATCAGCAATACTGTTCGCGTACGGCAAAACCCGTGGATGCTAACGCGGAAGCGGAGTCCCTGTCCCAACAATCCTTTTCTGCTCCGTCTGGGTTTGTTGGCTCTTCTCGGAATTCCCCCTCTTCTTCCCCCTTCAAACATACCTTTCGGTGCATACCTGTTGCCTGCCTCTTATTCCCTCCCTTTGTTGTCCATGCAATCCGGCTCCGCGGTCACAGCCCCTCACGCAGACGATCGAGGGAACCCAAAACTTTGTCGAATGAATTCATGTTACTCCGCCGCCCACGGAAGATCCCCCCTCCCTAGTCCTTTCCCCACCCCGTTGTCAAGGATGACTGTGCTCAAGCTGTGGGGTGGGCGGGGGCGTAAAAGTGTCTTGTCCTGTCACCTCCTCCTTCTCCCTCAAACATGGCAGTCACCGTCGTCGGTTTCCCTTGTGGTGGGCTGCAGCAAGTTGTTTTTCCTCACTTTTTTCACGGCCGGGAACTTGGCCCCTTTCCCTTGTCCTCCTCCTCCAAACTTCTTGCGGTTCGCCTCCGATTTCCATAAAAATCTGGCATGAGCAGCTACCAGTCAGTTTCCATACAGCCCACCCTTCTATTTCCATACAGTTGTCACCACCATTCTTATTCTATACAAGAGAGCCTTCTAATTCCATGCAAAATGGGAAAGTTTTATTTTTTAAGCTGTTAAACACAGACGGCATTTGACATGCAGCCAAAAAGTAGTACATAGTATGTACAGTAAACATCAGAAAGGACTCAGAAAATACAGTGATAAGTGTGTTTTCACAGTTTTGTTTTGCATTTCAAAAGCTTGGGGTAATGTTGCTAGAACACTTTAAAAGGCAAAGTTTAATTTGTGCCATAGTGTTCATGTATATTTTTTTAAAAAAAAATTCTGAAAACCAATTAGTTAACGTACCCTGCTGCTACCGTCACAAAATATTTCTTCATTGTTACAGACATTGATAGTTTGATTTTTTATTTGTATGGAATGGAAGGGTTGGCCCAAAAAGTGTATGGAAATAGAAGGCTCCTCTGTATGGAAAAGGATGGGTTCAAATTTTTTCATGGAAACTGGCAATATGGAATAATAAGGGTCCCTTAGAATGGAAATCGAAGGGATCGATACCCTTCTTGCCACCCTCGAAGTAGGAAATTCATGCTCGGCGATGAATTTATCAGTGGAAAGGTTTCAAACAATAAGACGTATATTTTTCGAAACTCCTCTTTCACAATTTTATTATACTTAAAAGAATTAAGCTCATACTGTCCAGTAGAGTTAACCCCGTCCTATTTTCGAGAGTCCGCCCCTTTCCACCCCCGCTCCTTGCCCGTCCGTCCGTTCCTCCCTCCCGCGCCCGCCTGCGAAAACACCAGGATGGAAGGGCGGGAGGGAAAAACCCCTCCGAAGTCAGTCGAGTTCTTTTCCTCGGTCGGCGGTGCGTTGGCGGCTTTTTTCTCCTCACCGACCGCCCTTTGAGTGATATACGCACGGACGGGGGAGATTCGAAAAAAAAGTCAAGTTTGTGTGCAAAGAGGCAAGATGGGGAAGAGTTGTGCAAGCGGAGAAGGAGATCTGACTTGATCGAGGCACCTGGTTAGGGCAAGGCAAACGAAGACAATCCCCGCATACCTGAAAGTACAACAGCTCCCAGCTACATTAAATTACAATACTGTCTAGGTGAGAAAGTGAGGAATTTTGAAAATGTTCCCGCCGACTAGTGTTGCGTGTAACTTAAGCGCAACTAGGGGTGAAAAAAGCGGGCTAAGTTAGGAACCAAAGGATAAATTCAAACCGACGACACCGAATATAGGTGTCGTTTCTGGAGGCAAGCTGCTCCCGTTTCCCCCCTGCACCCGCCCCAGGGGCCAAGATCTGCAGAGAAGCAAAATACCGCAAGCCTGCGGGAAGGCTGTTTTGCTCGCCACCTTCGACTTCGTCCAAGCCGCAGACGAAATTCAAGAAAATGGCCGGTGATCTCCCTAGGCGGCGGAGGCGCACCAGGTGGCGTCTAGAAATCTGTCAAGAGAAAAAAAATAGTTATTTAGAACGGGGAACAAAAATACTGATGATAATTTATAATCTCCCGCAATGGCGCAATGGTAATCTTGCCAATCTTGCGTCAATCTCTCCTCGCGAGAATGCTAACTCCCCCCCCCCCCCCCCGCCGCACCGTGCGGAGATTTCAACGAAGACGGAAGGGCGGATTCGCATTCTTTGTCATTTGCTTATCACGAAAAAAGATCGGCATCTTCGAAAAAGGCGTTTCCCCGTTGTTACATGTCGATGCACCTCTTAATTTGGCTATCACTCAGTACTTCCGCTTTTGCTTTTACATAGTCCTTTAGTTTTTTTATTTGCAGGAACAACATTTAAATTTCCGTCGAAAGTATGAGGCTTTTTCTCCTGTCGTTGTGCCTCATAACTCTCTTGGGATCGTTACTGGGGGAGGATGAGGACGTCTCAGTGGCATCGAGGACGAGGCGGGGAGGTGAGAGAAACAATTTTTTCTTCGAATAATGCTTCCAAATTTGCTTATGGAAAGGTTGGAAATGAGTGAAGATTTTTTTAGACAGGAAAGGCTTTGTTGCCCTTGTAAAATCTTAGAGGAAAAAGAAACATTTGAAGCAAATGCATTTTTTTCTCGATCAAGGCGTGCATGTATAGCGTTGGCAAGACAAAGCGTTTCCAGCCGTAAAAGTTTAGCCTTCAATGACAGAAACGCGTAGCGTAAAGGAAAAGAATCAAGAAGCGTCGCTGTACGTACGCACATGTGCGTCAGAGGAAGATTTTTTCCATCCACTTTTCTTGTGGCCGCTCGGCCGCAATTTTCCGTGAGAAAAAACTTCCTTCTTGACCTTGAACTTGGAGTCTTTTTTCCCCCCCCTCCTCCTCCTCCTGTTCCCCTCCTCCCCTTTTCTCCCTTTTCCTTAAAACATTTTCCCCTCCGTCGATCCCCCCCTTCCCCCTTTTAACCAGCCCCAGATGCGGCGATATGTGTAATAAAACCCTGAATGGGATTTGAAGGGATCTGTCGACCCTCCCTTCCCCCAACATTCTCGAAACATGGCACCACGAGGAGGGAGGCAGGGAGCGACGGTTTCTTGCATCAGGGTTCAAACAACAGGTGGGTCGGTCGGCCGGTCCATCGGTCGCCAAGCCGGCCGTTGTGGGAAAATACAGCGCAGATTTTTCCTTCCTCCTCCTCCAGTTTCCAAAGAGGTTCGTTTCCTCGGGGGGCAATTGGCCGCCAAAAACTCCGCAAAGAGGAGGAGGAGGAGGAATGGAGCTAAACGACTCAACAAAGAGCGGTGGAGGGATGATTAATTACACAGGCAGGGAGACAGGGCGGGGAAAGGAGGAGGAGAGGTCGAGGGGGACAACAGAATCGGCAAA
>JAAUYB010155629.1_pt1 | contig 17350 bp, 20 predicted proteins | sample 7278071 | NCBI WGS metagenome assembly JAAUYB01 (sample SAMN14350121, study PRJNA611818) | marine sediment metagenome | isolation source: surface marine sediment (1.8m) | place: French Polynesia: Moorea | collected 2018-08
CCTGCCGGGGGAGGTGACCCGCCTGATCGGCTAGGCCTCAGGCGGGGCGGTAGAGAAGGGCGGTCAGGTCGCTCAGGGGGCGATCTTCCAGCGTTTCGATGACGTCACGCAGGGCGGTGGCGCGGGCGGCGCCCAGCACCGGATCGGTGAGGGTGTGGTATTTCGCGGTCAGCTCCTCCGCGGTCGGCGGGCGATCGGCATCCCAGGGCGGCTCGAACCAGTCACTCTCCAAAACCTGCCCATCGCGCAGGGTCAGCGTGACCCGGGCAAAGCGCTTTTCAGGGAAGGCGGCGTTGGCTGTGTCGTCCTCGGTCATGGTCAGGCCTTGCGACAGACGCAGGATTTCTGGGTCTTGCAAGGCGGCGCCGTCCAGATCCTCTGGGCCGAGGCGTCCACGCGCCAAAGCCACCGCACAGGGAAACGAGGTGGAGTATTGTGCCTCTTCGGTGGTGCGCGGGGTGGCCGTGGCAAGGCGGGTGGCTTCGTGAAAGCTGCTGACAGCGATCTGCGCCACCTGATCAGAAGTCAGGTCGTGCCGCGCGCGCAGGTCCAGCACCGCCGCCACGGGGGCTTGCGCCCAGCGACAGACCGGCCAGGGTTTGAAATACTGCTGCAGGATCAGCCAGTTGGTGCCAAGGTCACGCCAATGCTCCTGAGCGTCTTCTATGGTGACTGCCGGCGCGCCGGTGAAGCCGCGTGCCGCCAGTTGCACCGCGCTCACCCCGGTCATCGCCCCCCAGCCGGAGCCATCCTTGAGCATCGTCGGAAAATCGATACAGCGCATCATCTGGCTGCGCGGGCCGTGGTACTCGGCGATGCCAAGCGCGTGGCGTGTCGTTTCACGATTCAGCCCCCACACCCGCGCCCCCGCAGCCGCCGCCGTCACCGCGCCCCAACTGCCGGAGGTGTGGTAGTCCGGCACCGTCGCGTGCTGCGCGGTGGCCGCGCGGCTGCCGAATTCGTAGCCCATGGCCAGGGCCTCCAGAAAGGCGCGACCCGTCATCTCCCGGTCATAAGAAAACGCCAGCAGCGCGGGCAAGAGCGGGCAGCCCACATGGCCTTTCGATGGGTTAAACCCGTCATGCCCGTCCAACGCGTCAATGGTCTGGCCGGCGACCAGCGCCGCGCCGGGAAGGGAGCTGCTTCGGTCATCAAACAGGATCGGCACCGGGCCTGCGTGATCCAAGGCCGCGTGGTCCCGGCTGATCCGCGACAGTTGTGTGCCCAGACCGCCCGCCGCCACGCCCAGCAAATCCATCAGGCAGAGCCGCGCCCGTTCGTGCACCGCGTCCGGCAGCTCGGACCACGAGAGCCCGTGGATGAAGTCGACCACATCGCGCATATCCCCAGCCTGCGCGCGCCGCGTCCCCCGTGCCGCTTCATTCGCGACGCGCAGAGGTCGCAACCGGCGCCTTTGTGACGTTGCGGCATCGGGCAAATCACCCACCGCATCCGGCAAAGCATGATTGACCCCCGCGCCTGGGGCGGGAACAAAGGGGCCATGGAAACCTTCACTGGCTCTTTCACTCAGCAGGAACCGATCCCCGAGGCGGGGATCGAGGCGGCCATGGACGTGCTGCGCCATGGCCGGCTGCACCGCTACAACAGCAATCCCGGCGAGGTGCCGGAAACCGCCCGTCTGGAAGAGGAATTCGCCGCCCTCACCAACGCCCGCTATTGCGTGGCGGTGGCCTCGGGTGGGTACGCCATGTCCACAGCTTTGCGGGCGGTGGACGTGCAGCCGGGCGACAAAGTGCTGTCGAACGCTTTCACCCTGGCACCGGTGCCCGGGGCGATTGCCAGTGTCGGCGCCACGCCGGTCTTTGTCGGGGTGACGGAACAGCTGCGGATCGACCTCGACGACCTTGCGGCCAAGGCCAAGCAGGCCAACGTCCTGCTGCTCAGCCACATGCGCGGGCATATCTGTGACATGGACCGGCTGATGGCGATTTGCGATGCCGCCGGCATCACGGTGATCGAGGATTGCGCCCACACGATGGGGGCGGCGTGGGGCGATGTGCCCTCGGGCCGGCATGGGGCGGTGGGGTGCTATTCCTGCCAGACCTACAAACACGTGAATTCAGGCGAGGGCGGTTTTCTCGTCACCGACGACGAGGATATCGCCGCCCGCGCCGTGCTGCTGTCGGGCTCCTACATGCTCTATGACCGGCATCGCGCCGCGCCGGGGCCCGAGGCCTTTGCCCGGGTGAAAGACGTCACCCCCAATATTTCTGGCCGGATGGACAACCTGCGCGCCGCGATCCTGCGGCCGCAACTGCAGGCTTTGCCAGAGCAGGTGGCGCGCTGGAACGACCGCTATGCGGTGGTCGAAGTCGGACTGCGCGGCACCCCCGGCTTGACGGTGATCGACCGCGGGGACAAGGAACACTATGTCGGCTCGTCGATCCAGTTCCTGCTGCTCGACTGGGCGGGGGACAAAGTGCGCGACGTGCTACAGCGTTGCGCCGCCCGCGGGGTCGAGCTGAAATGGTTCGGCGCCAATGAGCCCGTCGCCTTCACCTCCCGCTATGACAATTGGCGCTATGTCGACGCCCCGCGTATGCCCGCCAGCGACCGGGTGCTGCGCGGCATCGTCGACATGCGCATCCCGCTGACCTTCAGCCTCGACGATTGCGCTCTGATCGCCCGCATCATCCGCGCCGAAGTCAGCGCCGTGTTCCAGACCGGCTGACGCCGTTTCTCTGCCCCGACATCCCCACTTGGGATTGACCTGCCACACCACCTGTGGCATAGAAATGAACAAACGTTCAATAAGCCGATGGGGAGAGGCGGATGTTCAACGCGGTCATGCAGTTCGATCTGGGCGAAGACGTCAACGCGCTGCGCGAGATGGTGCATCGTTGGGCGCAGGACCGGGTGCGGCCGATGGCGGCGGAGGTCGACAAGTCCAACGCCTTTCCCAACGATCTCTGGCGTGAGATGGGCGATCTGGGCCTGCTCGGGATCACCGTAGGTGAGGAATATGGCGGGGCCGAGATGGGCTATCTCGCGCATGTCATCGCGGTGGAGGAAATCGCCCGCGCCAGCGCCTCGGTCTCGCTGTCTTACGGCGCGCATTCCAACCTCTGCGTCAACCAGATCAAATTGAACGGTACCGAGGAACAGAAACAGAAATACCTGCCCGGGCTGGTGTCGGGCGAGCATGTGGGCGCGCTTGCGATGTCCGAACCGTCGGCTGGGTCCGACGTGGTGTCGATGAAGCTGCGTGCCGAAAAGCGCAATGATCACTACCGGCTGAATGGCAACAAATACTGGATCACCAATGGCCCGGACGCCGACACGCTGGTGGTTTATGCCAAGACCGACCCCGACGCCGGCAGCAAGGGCATCACCGCCTTTCTGATCGAAAAGACCATGGCGGGCTTCAGCACTTCCCCCCATTTCGACAAGCTGGGCATGCGTGGGTCCAACACCGCCGAGCTGATCTTTGACGATGTCGAGGTGCCGTTTGACAACGTGCTGGGCGAAGAGGGGCGCGGCGTGGCTGTGCTGATGTCGGGGCTTGATTATGAGCGCGTGGTGCTCGCCGGGATCGGCACCGGGATCATGGCCGCCTGTCTCGATGAGATCATGCCCTACATGGCCGAGCGCAAGCAGTTCGGCCAGCCGATTGGCTCTTTCCAGCTGATGCAGGGCAAGATCGCCGACATGTATACCGCGATGAATTCTGCCCGGGCCTATGTCTATGAGGTCGCCAAGGCCTGCGACCGCGGGGATGTGACCCGGCAGGACGCTGCGGCCTGCTGCCTCTATGCCTCTGAGGAGGCGATGAAACAGGCGCATCAGGCGGTGCAGGCGATGGGCGGGGCCGGGTTCCTGGCCGATGCGCCGGTCGCGCGGATCTTCCGCGATGCCAAGCTGATGGAAATCGGTGCGGGGACGTCCGAGATTCGGCGTATGCTGGTAGGGCGTGAGCTGATGGCCGCGATGGCGTGATGCCGCGCTGGGCGCTCTTCCTGCCGGTTGGGCTGCTGACGCTGGTGCTTGCGCTCTTGTTCTTTCGGCTGGGCTGGATCGCGGCAAACCTGACGGAGACGGATGTGATCAACACCTATGCCGCGCGATATCTGCAAGAGGCCGGGCCGGGGGCCCGGGTTTCGGACTGCGTGGCGCGGCCGGGGCAGGGGGCGGCTGTGTGGATCGTCGTCAGCTGTGAGGGGACCGCGGGCCGCTATAGCTATCACGTCAACCGCTTTGGCGGGCTGCGCCATGTCAGTGGCCCGGGATTTGAAGGCAACGCACCCCCCGCACCGCAGGAGCCGCGGACATGAGGCTAAGGGCGGTTTGCATACTTTGCTTAATGTGCCTTTGGCCGTCGCTGGGCGTGGCGCAGGACCTGGCCTTTTCCATGGCCGCGACCGAAAGGTGTCTGGCCGAAACCGCGGCGCCGGATACCTGCATCGGAGCTTCGGCCGCGCTTTGTATGGAACAGCCCAGCGGGCAGAGCACGGTGGGGATGGGCTATTGCCTGGAACAGGAATGGCTGGCCTGGGATGCGCGTCTGAACGCCGCCTATCAGGCCCGCCGGGCCAAAGCGCAAGAGACCGATGCCGAGATGCAAGAGCTATGCGCAAGCGTGCCAAAACAGGCGCTCGCCCTGCGTGACATGCAACGCGCCTGGATCACCTTTCGCGACGCGAAATGCGATTTTGAGCGTAGCCTTTGGGGCGGCGGCACGGGCGGTGGGCCGGCGACGCTGGCCTGTCTGTTGACGGAAACCGCGCGGCAAACGCTCTATCTGCAGGCGCATGGCGGCTGATGCTGACCCGCGCCCCGACATATCAGGCCTTGTGCCAGGGGTTCCGCTGGGATCTGCCGTCGGATCTCAACATGGCCGCGCAGGTCTGCGACGACTGGGCGGCGTCTGAGCCCGACCGCGTGGCGCTGATCGACCTCAGCGGCGAGACGCGGCGCGATGTGAGCTATGGCGCGTTGCAAGGGCTCTCGTACCGGGTGCAGGCGGGGCTGCAGGCGCAGGGCGTCACGCCCGGTGACCGCGTGGGTGTCTTGCTGTCACAAACTCCGCTTTGCGCCGCGGCGCATATCGCCTGCTGGCGCATGGGGGCGATTTCTGTCCCGCTTTTCAAGCTCTTCCGCGAAGACGCCTTGCGCAGCCGGCTAGAGGATAGCGGCGTCGCGGTGGTGATCAGCGATGCCGAGGGGTGCGGGATGCTGGCGCCGTTTGACCTGACGGTGCTGACCGAGGCCGACCTGCCGCGGGACGCCGCGCCCGGCGCGGTTGCCGACACTAACCCCGAAACCCCGGCGGTGTTGATCTACACCTCAGGCACCACTGGCACACCCAAAGGCGCGCTGCACGGACACCGCGTGCTGACCGGCCATTTGCCCGGAGTCGAGATCAGCCATGATTTCCTCGGCCACCCCGGCGACGTGCTCTGGACTCCCGCGGATTGGGCCTGGATCGGCGGGCTGTTCGACGTGCTCATGCCGGGGCTCGCGCTGGGTGTGCCGGTGGTTGCCGCCCGCATGGCGCGGTTCGACGTGGCGACATGCCAGGCGATTTGCACCGGGGCGGGTGTGCGCAACGTGTTCTTCCCGCCCACCGCATTGCGCATGCTCAAGGCCGCGGATGCTCGGATCGACGGGCTGCGCAGCGTCGCCTCAGGCGGGGAGCCTTTGGGAGCCGAGATGCTGGCCTGGGGGCAACGCGCCTTTGGCCTGACGATCAACGAATTCTACGGCCAGACCGAATGCAACATGGTGGCCTCGTCCTGTGGTGCGCTGTTTGTCCCGACCCTGGGTAGTATCGGCCGTGCCGTGCCCGGGTTCGACGTTGCGGTGATCGACAACGCGGGTCTGCCAACGGCCGAAGAAGGCGACATCGCGGTCCGGCGCGGCGCGCCCTCGATGATGCTGGAATACTGGCAACGGCCAAAGGCGACCGCGGAAAAGTTCCGTGGCGACTGGCTGCTAACCGGTGATCGCGGGGTGCTGGAAGACGGCTTTCTGCGCTTTGTCGGCCGCGAGGATGATGTGATCTCCTCGGGCGGCTACCGCATCGGCCCGGCCGAGATCGAGGATTGCCTGCTCACCCATCCCGGCGTCGCCACCTGCGGGGTCGTCGGCAAGCCCGATGCGCTACGCGGCGAGATCGTCAAGGCCTATGTTGTGGCCAAACCGGGCGCACAGGCGACCGAAACCGACCTGCAGGATTGGGTGAAAGACCGCCTTGCAAGCTATTCATATCCCAGAGAAATCGCGTTCCTCGATGCCCTGCCAATGACCGTGACCGGCAAGGTGATCCGCAAAGAGCTCAAGGCCCGCGCGGCAGCGGAGAGTGCGGGCAATGGCTAAGCGTGGACCCACATTGCTCGCCGCTCTTGCGGTCATCAGCGGAGCGGCGCTTGCGGAGACCAAGCCGCAGCTCGAGCCTTTGCCCGATTTCCAAACCTGCATGGACATCGAACTCGCGCGTTTTGAGCGCAAACTGGCCATGCGCCAACCGCTGCCTGTCGACAAGGCGCTGTTTGATACCGTCAGCGTGGTCGGCGTGGATTATTGCGGGTCCGTAGGCATCGTGAATTGCGACCGCGGTGGGGATACGCAGAACTGCCAGTTGGCGCTCGAGGTGGAACAGGACACGCTGCGTGACAAGGTCCTGGCGCAGCTGCCGCCGCCCGCCGAGGCCCCATCGGAGCGGTCGCAACAGCTCTACGCGCAGGTTTGGGCGCTGGCGCAAGGCACGACTGCCGGCCCCGATTGCGACGGCGCCGAACCCGCTTTCGCCACCTGGTGCCGCGCGCGCGAGGCCAACAGCCGGCTGCAAAACGCCGTGCTGGCCTGGCAGATCGTCCGCTTTCAAGGCCTCGTGCCGCCATCGGCCGAGGCCGGCTGGACCCGCACACCACCGCCAACACGGCCCGTAGCCCGGCCGGAGGAGGGGTAAAATGACCCGTTTTTGCAACGCACCGACGCTACGCCTTGCCACGATAGAGCGCTGGCTCTGCACGCCAGACAATGGAGATTGGCGATGAAACTGCTGTCACAGGCGCTGACTTCCGGCGCCGATTTCCAACGCAACCGCGATGCGCATCTCGAGGCGCTGCGGGTTGTCGAAGAGGCGGCGGCCCTGGCGGCGGCGGGTGGCGGCGACAAAGCGCGCGACCGACATCTCTCGCGCGGCAAGATGCTGCCACGCGACCGGATGGCGGGGCTTCTCGATCCCGGATCGCCGTTCCTCGAGGTCGGCGCCACCGCGGCGCACGGGCTCTATGACGGGGCCGCGCCCTGCGCCGGGGTGATCGCAGGGGTGGGCACGGTGCAGGGCCGGCAAGTCATGGTGGTCTGCAACGACGCCACGGTGAAGGGCGGCACCTACTACCCGATGACAGTCAAGAAACACCTGCGCGCGCAAGAGATCGCCGAGGAAAACCATCTGCCTTGCATCTACCTTGTCGATAGTGGCGGGGCGAACCTGCCGAACCAGGACGAGGTCTTTCCCGATCGCGATCACTTTGGCCGGATCTTTTACAACCAGGCGCGGATGTCGGCCAAGGGCATCGCGCAGATCGCCGTCGTCATGGGGTCGTGCACGGCGGGCGGCGCCTATGTGCCGGCGATGTCGGACGTGACAATCATCGTCAAGGAACAGGGCACGATCTTTCTGGCCGGCCCGCCCCTGGTCAAGGCCGCAACCGGTGAGGTGGTCAGCGCCGAAGACCTGGGCGGCGGCGACGTGCACACGCGGCTGTCGGGTGTGGCCGATTACCTGGCTGAGGATGACGCCCACGCGCTGGCTCTGGCGCGGCGCGCGGTGGCGTCTTTGGGCGGCAGCGTGGTCGCGGGCTCTGGTGGGGCCGCGCCTGCCTATGATCCCGAAGAACTGCTCGGCGTTGTGCCTGCCGACCTGCGCACGCCTTATGACATCCGCGAAGTGATCGCCCGGGTGGTCGATGGATCATGGTTCGACGAGTTCAAGGCGCGGTTCGGCGGAACGCTAGTCTGCGGCTTTGCCGAGATCGACGGCATGGCCTGCGGCATCATCGCCAACAACGGCGTGCTGTTCTCCGAGGCCGCCCTGAAAGGTACCCATTTTGTCGAGCTTTGCTCGCAGCGGCGCATCCCCCTGGTTTTCCTGCAGAATATCACAGGATTCATGGTCGGCCGGAAATACGAAAACGAAGGCATCGCCCGGCATGGTGCCAAGATGGTGACGGCGGTGGCGACCACCTCGGTGCCCAAGATCACCATGGTGGTGGGCGGCTCTTTCGGCGCGGGCAATTACGGCATGGCGGGCCGCGCCTACCAGCCGCGCTTCATGTGGTCTTGGCCGAACAGCCGGATTTCCGTGATGGGCGGCGCGCAGGCCGCGGGTGTGCTGGCGACGGTGAAGCGCGACGCGATCGAGCGGGGCGGGGGCACTTGGTCAGCCGAGGAAGAGGCCGCGTTCCGCAAACTCACCGAGGATATGTTCGAAGAGCAATCGCATCCGCTCTACGCCTCCGCCCGGCTCTGGGATGATGGCATCGTCGATCCCCGTAAGGCCCGTCAGGTGCTGGCCCTCAGCCTGCGCGCCGCGCTGAACGCCCCGATTGAAGAGACACGCTTTGGCGTGTTCCGGATGTGAGCCGGAGGGGCAAAATGGGGGCGCTGCCCCCGCCGCAGCAAGCTGCGACTCCCCCGGAGTTTTTTGGGCAAGATGAAGGGGGCGTGGAGAGTATCTTCATCTTGCCCGTAAACTCCGGGGAGCGCGATGGGCTGGTCCCTCGCATCCAAGGCCGGCCAGATGCGTTGACGGTGGAAGGGAGCAGACATGTTTGACACCATTCTGATCGCCAACCGGGGCGAGATTGCCTGCCGGGTCATGCGTTCGGCGCAGGCGATGGGGGTGCGCTGTGTGGCGGTGCATTCGGATGTGGATGCGGGAGCGATGCATGTGCAGATGGCCGATGCGGCGGTGTCTTTGGGTGGGGCGGCACCGGCGGAAAGCTATCTGCGCGGTGACGCGATTATTGCGGCGGCCAAGACCACGGGCGCGCAGGCGATCCATCCGGGTTATGGCTTTCTGTCCGAAAACCCCGATTTCGTCGACGCGGTCGAGGCAGCGGGGCTTGTCTTCATCGGCCCTTCGGCCGACGCCATCCGCAAGATGGGGCTGAAGGACGCTGCCAAGCGCTTGATGCAGGACGCCGGTGTGCCCATCGTGCCGGGCTATCTTGGCGACGATCAGGACCCCGGGCATCTGGAAGTCGAAGCGCACCGGGTGGGCTATCCGCTGTTGATCAAGGCCGTGGCGGGCGGCGGCGGCAAGGGTATGCGGCTGGTGGAGCGGCCCGAAGACTTCGTCAACGCTCTGGAGCGCGCCAAGGCCGAGGCGCGCACCGCCTTTGGCAATGACGCGGTGCTTATCGAGAAATTCATCGAACAGCCGCGCCATATCGAGGTCCAGGTCTTTGGCGACGGGCAAACAGCGGTGCACCTCTTTGAGCGTGACTGTTCGCTGCAGCGCCGGCATCAGAAGGTGATCGAAGAGGCTCCCGCGCCGGGCATGACGCCTGAGATGCGCGCGGCCATGGGCGCGGCGGCCGTACGCGCGGCGGAGGCGATTGGTTACAAAGGCGCAGGGACGGTGGAGTTTATCGTCGATGGCTCAGACGGGCTGCGGCCCGAAGGGTTCTGGTTCATGGAAATGAACACCCGCCTGCAGGTCGAACACCCGGTGACCGAGGCGATCACCGGGGTGGATCTGGTGGAATGGCAGCTGCTGGTGGCCAGCGGGGCGCCGTTGCCTTTGACCCAGGATCAGCTGTCGATCACCGGTCATGCGTTCGAGGCGCGGCTTTACGCTGAGGACGTGCCAGCGGGCTTTCTGCCGGCGACGGGGACGCTCTCGCACCTTCAGTTCCCGCAAGGTGCCCGCGCCGATAGCGGGGTGCGGACCGGCGACACGATCAGCCCGCATTACGACCCGATGATCGCCAAGCTGATCTGCCACGGGCCCTCGCGCGCGGTGGCCCTGCGCCAGCTCGAGCGCGCCTTGGCCGAGACGCAAGTGGCCGGCACGGTCACCAATTTGGGTTTTCTCGGCGCCTTGGCGCGGCATGAAGGGTTTGGCCGCGGCGAGGTGGACACCGGTCTGATTGCGCGTGATATCAATGCGTTGACGGCCCTTGGCCCTGTCCCGGCCGCCACGGTCGCGCAGGCGGCGCTGGTGGCTTTGGGGCTCGACGATGCGCCGGGTTGGGACAGTGGCTTTGCGCTTTGGCAGCCTTTGTCCTGGACGGTTGAACTCCGAGAGGGCGACGAAACCTGGCCCTGCCGGGTCACCGTGATCGGCCCCGAAGAGGCGCGCATCCAGGTCAACGACACCGAGGTCACCGCGACTTGGCAAGATGGCTGGCGCTTTGATGGCATGCCGGGGCAGGCTTGCCACCGGGCCGGCGGCACGATCACGGTCTTTGGCCACCAGACTGTCACGTTCCACTTGCCGGACCCGCTCGACCGGGCCACCGGGACGACCGATGGTGGCAACCTGATCGAGGCGCCGATGCCGGGCAAGCTGGTGGCGCTGCATGTCAAAGCCGGGCAGGCGGTGAGCGCGGGTGACCGGCTCGCCGTGCTTGAGGCGATGAAGATGGAGCACAGCCTGGCCGCCGGGCGCGACGGGGTTGTCGCCGAGGTGCTGGTGGCCGAAGGCGGCCAGGTCGAGGCCGGGGCCGCTCTGATCCGGCTTGAGGAGGAGCCCGCATGATCACCCTGCATCACGTGCAATATGGCCGGTCGTTCCGCGTGCTGTGGCTGCTCGAAGAGATCGGGGTCGACCGTTTCGGCGGGCTTGAGATCATCGAGCACCGGATCGGCACGCGCGAGATGGCGGAAAGCGATCTGCGCAACGTCTCTCCTGCCATTCGTATCCCGGCGATCCTTTATGACGGGTTGGAGCTGAGCGAATCCGGTGCCATCGTGCAGTATCTCTGCGAAACCCATGCGCCGGCGCTGAACCGCGCGCCCGGCGACCCGGAACGCGCAAATTTCCTGCAATGGATCCACTACGCCGAAACCCAGGCCAGCCTGATCGAGAACCTCAACCTGCAGATGGTCTTCCTGCGCCCGCCGGCGAAACCCTCTCCGGTGGTGGTCAAGCTGACCGTGGCGCGTCTGCGCCAGACTTTGCGGGGGATCGAAGAGCGGTTGGGGGAGCGGGACTGGCTGTTGCCCTCGGGGTTTTCCGGCGCGGATATCATGCTGGGTTTCAACCTCTTTGCCGCGCCCTTCTACGTGCGGATGGACGAGTTTCCGCGGCTCAACGCCTACAAGGCGCGAATGGAGGCGCGGCCGGCTTATCAGCGGGCGGTGGAGCGCGAAGGGCCGCAACGGTTCTACACGCAGGACTTCTATCCGGTGCCGGAGGTGTGACGTGCCCGACCGGTCACGCGTGGCGCGCGGCGGATGCCTCCGGCGGGAGTTTAGGGGCAAGATGAAGCAAGGGGTGGTGTGTTGACCGAAACGGTTGAGATCTTTGAAGTGGGGCCCCGGGACGGTCTGCAGAACGAGGCGCGGCAAATCCCGACGGAGGACAAGATCGCGCTGGTGAATTGCCTTAGCCGCGCGGGGTTTCGCCGGATCGAATGTGCGTCTTTTGTCAGCCCGAAATGGGTGCCGCAAATGGCCGATTCCGACGCTGTTCTGGCCGGGATCACCCGCGCGCCGGGGGTGTCTTATGCCGCGCTGACACCGAATATGCGCGGGCTCGAGGGCGCCTTGGCGGCGCAGGCGGATGAGGTGGCGATCTTTGGCTCGGCCTCCGAAGGGTTTTCCAAGGCCAATATCAACGCCAGCATTGCCGAAAGCCTTGAGCGATTTCAACCTGTTGCGCGGGTGGCGCAAGAGGCCGGGCTGCGTGTGCGGGGCTATGTCTCTTGCGTGGTCGAATGCCCCTATGACGGGGCGGTGGCGCCGGAGCAGGTGGCGCGGGTGGTGGCGGCGTTGCGCGAGATGGGCTGCTACGAGATCAGCCTGGGCGACACCATTGGCCGCGGCCGGCCCGAGGCGGTGGATGCCATGCTCGGCTCCGTGCTGGGGGAGATGCCGGCGGATCGGCTCGCCGGGCATTTCCACGACACCTCGGGACGGGCGCTGGAGAATGTGGACGTCGCTTTGGCCCGCGGACTACGGGTGTTCGACGCCGCCGTGGGGGGGCTGGGCGGTTGCCCTTACGCACCCGGAGCGGCGGGCAATGTGGCGACAGAGGCGGTGGTCGAGCACGTGGAAAACCTGGGCTTTGTGACCGGCCTCGACCGCGCCATTCTGGACGAGGCCGCGGCCATGGCGCGGGCGATGCGAGGCGCGGTGTGAGCGATATTTACAAGGTAACAGAACGGCTTATGGCGATGGACGATGCCACCTGGCGACGCCATGCCAACCCGTGGTCGGGCTGGACCCGGCTGCTGACGGCGCTGCCGCTTTTTGCCTTGGCGGTGTGGAGCCGGGTCTGGCTGGGCTGGGGCGCGCTGGTCCCGGTGGCACTGGCGCTGGCCTGGATCTGGTGGAACCCGCGCGCCTTTGCGGAACCTGCGAATTTCGACAGCTGGATGAGCCGCGCGGTGCTGGGGGAGCGGATCTTTCTCGAGCACCGCGAGGAGGTTGCGCCAGGCCATCGTATGGCCGCACGGGTGCTCAGTTGGGCCAGTCTGCCTGGGTTGGCGGTGTTCATCTGGGGGCTCTACGCGCTCTGGTGGGAGGGCGTGGTGTTCGGCATGCTCCTGACCGCGCTGCCCAAGATTTGGTTTTGCGATCGGATGGTCTGGATTCATGCCGATTGGACGCGTGAAGGACGCCCCGTACCGGGACTGGAGGAACGCCGATGAATGCATTGATATCATTGCAAAAAGATGCCCGTGGGGTCGCGTATTTGACGCTGACTCGAGCCGAGAAGCACAACGCCTTGTCAGCCGAGATGATGACCCAGCTTGAGGCCGCGGCGCGGGGGCTGGCGCGGGATGAAACCGTGCGCGTGGTGGTGCTGGGGGCTGAGGGGCAGAGCTTTTGCGCCGGGGGGGACCTGGCGTGGATGCGTGAGCAATTTCAGATGGATAGCGCCACACGCCGCAGTGAATCCGCGCGCATCGCCACCGCTTTGGGCGCGCTTTATGACCTGCCGCAGCCGCTGATCGGGCGGGTGCAGGGCAATGCGTTTGGTGGTGGCGTGGGCCTTGCCGCGGTGTGTGACGTCACCGTCGGGGCCGACCACATCAAGATGGGCCTGACCGAGACGCGGCTCGGCCTGATCCCGGCCAATATCGGGCCCTACGTGCTGGCCCGGATGGGGGCGACGCGGGCGAGCGAAGTCTTTATGAACGCTCGACTTTTTGACGCTGCCGAGGCGGTGCGGCTGACCTTGTTGACCCGCGCTGTGCCGGCAGACGCGCTGGATGCGGCGGTTGAGGCCGAGGTGGCGCCGTACCTGAATTGTGCCCCCGGCGCGGTGGCCGAGGCCAAGGCGCTTTTGCGGGCGCTGACCGGCTCGGTCACGCCGGAACAGGTGGAGTTCGCCATCGACTCGCTGGCCCATCGATGGGACAGTGCTGAGGCGCAAGAGGGGATTGCCGCGTTTTTCGACAAGCGCCCGGCGCCTTGGGCTGAATAAACCCATACCGCGGCGCACGGGCGGTCAATCATGCGCCTGCAGGGATTTGGAGGGGATCAATACGTCCGATTCGGCCCGAATTCGGGACGTATTGCTGGGGTAAAAACCGCCGGAATTGCGACTCGATTTGAGCAATACGTCCGATTCTGCACGAAATCAGGACGGATTGCTGAAGACGTGGCCCCGCGAGCCGCAAATTCGCCCTGACCTTACGTCATACGCGCTCACAAATCCGTTTCTGCACCCACCAAACAAATGTTATCTCCGGCCCATGACCACCCAGATCGCCCAACTATATGCCACCGCCTGCCTCGGGTCGATCTTCTTCCAGATCGCCCTGATCGCCGGTGCGCCGCTGGGGGCCTATACGCAAGGTGGGCAACATGAGGGGCCCTTGCCACTGAGCGGCCGGATCATCGCGGCGGTGTCGATCCCGCTCTTGATCTTCATGGCGCTGGCGATCCTGTCGGCGGCGGGCTTTGCGGGTGGTTTCTGGCCGCGATGGACCGGGTGGACGGCGTTGGGGGTGTCGGCGGTCAGCTGTCTTCTGAACTGGATCACCCCCTCGGCCCGCGAACGCTCGTTCTGGGGGCCGGTCACAACCGTGATGCTGGCGCTCGCGGCATATGTGATGGTGGTGGGGCCGCCCCCAGCCCAAATGTGATCACAAAACGCGACGTCAGGTATCCCACGGTACACGGGAAATCGGCGCAGCCATTTGTCGCGCCTGTGCGTGAGGGGATAAGCTATTGAAATTTAAAGTACTTCATTCCGCCGCGTGAATCCGCAACCGGTTGACCCGACCGGGCTGCAAAGGTACATCAGAACAAATGCCGATCTTGCCCGGTTTGGGCGGGGTGTTTGTGGTGTGTTGCGGCACGCGGAAACGCCAAAAGATCGGTCCCAACAGCCGGCCTTTAGGAGGGGCGCCCACGTGGAAGAGATGCTGAGGGAATATCTGCCGATCCTGGTGTTTCTGGCGATTGCCATCGGGCTGGGGCTTGTGCTGATCCTCGCCGCCGTCGTGGTGGCGGTGCGCAACCCGGACCCCGAGAAGGTCAGCGCCTATGAATGCGGGTTCAACGCGTTTGATGACGCGCGAATGAAGTTCGACGTGCGGTTCTACCTCGTGTCGATCCTGTTCATCATCTTTGACCTGGAGATTGCCTTCCTCTTCCCCTGGGCGGTGGCGTTTCAGGACATTAGCATGGTGGGCTTCTGGTCGATGATGGTGTTCCTGGCGGTGCTGACGATCGGCTTTGCCTATGAATGGAAGAAGGGGGCTCTGGAATGGGAGTGATGACCGGCACGGCCGTGGGGGCCGACAAGGACGTCGCGACGGCAGAGCTCAACCGCGAGCTGCAGGACAAGGGGTTCCTGCTGACCTCCACCGAGGACATCATTAACTGGGCGCGGACGGGGTCCTTGCACTGGATGACCTTTGGGCTCGCCTGCTGCGCGGTCGAGATGATGCACACCTCGATGCCGCGCTACGATCTGGAGCGGTTCGGCACGGCGCCGCGCGCCTCGCCCCGCCAGTCGGACCTGATGATCGTAGCGGGGACGCTGACCAACAAGATGGCGCCGGCCTTGCGCAAGGTTTACGACCAGATGCCCGAGCCGCGTTACGTGATCTCAATGGGCTCCTGTGCCAATGGCGGCGGGTATTATCATTACTCCTACAGCGTTGTGCGCGGCTGCGACCGGATTGTGCCGGTGGATGTCTACGTGCCGGGTTGCCCGCCGACGGCGGAGGCGCTGCTTTACGGGATCATGGCGCTGCAGAAAAAGATCCGCCGGACGGGGACAATCGTGCGATGACGAGCGCAAAATGCGCGCCCTCGGACGCGCCGATCAAAGAGAACGCTTCAATCTTGGCTGGGTTTGCTCAGAAAGGCACCGATTTGTCGCGAAAGCGAGAGGTCGAATTCCTGGCTGAGTTTCAGAATCCAGATCATGCGGCGAGCGCGCGTACTCAGGCGCGCGAACTGTTAAAGGCCCAAAACTATTCTGACTTTCTATTTGGCATTTGCCGCGACGATGAGGAAGAAACGTATGAGTTGCGTCTGAGCGTAATAGCTGTTCCTAGCGTGTCGTTGATTTCGGATTTTGAACACTCTTTAGGGGTGGCGTCGACCGCTCATAACGGTTCCGAGGTGTCTTGGATATTTGCTGCGTAGAGGTGACATGATGACCGAAGCTTTGACCGAACTGGGCACCCATATCGAGCTGAAACGCCCCGATTGCGTGATCGACTGGGCGGTGGCGCAGGGGGAGCTGACGGTGAACGTGGCGCCGGCGAATATCGCCGGGTTCGTCGAGTTTCTGAAGAGCGATCCGACCTGCGGCTTCTCCAGCCTTGTGGACATCACCGGGGTGGATCATCCCGAACGGCCCAAGCGGTTTGACGTGGTTTATCACCTGCTGTCGATGTACCAGAACCACCGTATCCGCCTGCGGCTCAGCATCCGCGAAGAGGATATGGTGCCGTCGATCACCGGCGTGCACCCGTCGGCCAACTGGTTCGAGCGGGAAGTGTTCGACATGTTTGGCATCCTCTTTACCGGCCATCCCGACCTGCGGCGGATCCTCACCGATTACGGCTTTCGCGGCTATCCGCTGCGCAAGGATTTCCCGACCACGGGCTATACCGAAGTGCGCTATGACGAAGAGCAAAAGCGCGTGGTTTATGAGCCCGTGAGTCTGGTGCAGGAATACCGCCAGTTTGATTTCATGAGCCCCTGGGAAGGCGCGCAATACGTGCTGCCCGGCGATGAAAAGCCCGAGGAGGCCAAGGGATGACGTTGGCCAAAGCCTTGGTCCTGGCGCTGTTCGGGCCGGAGTTGTCAATGGGTGCGGTGGCGCGCAACAAGCGGAGGCGCTGATGGAGAGCATTTTCTGGATCATCTTTGCGGTGACCGCGATCCCGATGTTCAAGCTGTTGCCGTTCTTCGGGATCAATAAATATTGGGCGTTCACCTGCATCATTCCGATTGCCGTGCCGATCCTGGCCTGGGTCATGGCGATCAAGCTGCAGGAACTGGAGAAGCGGTGATGCAGGCGTTGCTGGATCTGTTGCGCGGGCTTGGGGAGGCGCTGGCGCCGCAGGCCGCGCCGGTGCCGGTGCGGGCCGATGATGAGGACCGCAAAGAGGTTTTGCGCCCGGGCAAGGGCAAGAGGGAGACATCGCGATGATGGACGGCTCCAAAGGTTTCGAAGACGCCCTGACGGGTGAGCAGAAAATCCGCAACTTCAACATCAACTTTGGCCCACAACACCCTGCGGCACATGGGGTTTTGCGGCTGGTGTTGGAGTTGGACGGGGAGATCGTCGAGCGTTGCGATCCGCATATCGGGCTGCTGCATCGCGGTACCGAAAAGCTGATGGAGAGCCGGACCTACCTGCAGAACCTGCCCTATTTCGACCGGTTGGATTACGTGGCACCGATGAACCAGGAACATGCCTGGTGTTTGGCGATCGAAAAGCTGACGGGGGTCGAGGTGCCGCGGCGCGCGTCGCTGATCCGGGTGCTCTATTCCGAGATCGGGCGCGTGCTGAACCACTTGCTGAACGTCACCACGCAGGCGATGGATGTGGGCGCTTTGACACCGCCTTTGTGGGGGTTCGAAGAGCGCGAAAAACTGATGGTGTTTTATGAGCGGGCCTGCGGGGCGCGCCTGCACGCGGCCTATTTCCGACCCGGCGGGGTGCATCAGGATCTAC
>JAAUYB010083911.1_pt1 | contig 17349 bp, 22 predicted proteins | sample 7278071 | NCBI WGS metagenome assembly JAAUYB01 (sample SAMN14350121, study PRJNA611818) | marine sediment metagenome | isolation source: surface marine sediment (1.8m) | place: French Polynesia: Moorea | collected 2018-08
GCGGCGGGCGCCACGGAAGCGGCGGGCGCCACGGAAGCGGCGGGCGCCACGGAAGCGGCGGGCGCCACGGAAGCGGCGAGTGCCGCAACTTGAACCACATCTTCGATGACCTGAATCTCGTCGTCGTCGTCAATGGTGATGGTTTCATGGTGTACCTCCTTGAAGCGTCTTGCCGCGGTCGGTTTGCCTCGGCCTGTACCAGCTGCCGCCGCAGCTCCTCCAGTCGCTCCAGCCGCCGCCGCAGCTCCTCCAGTCGCTCCAGCCGCTGCCGCAGCTCCTCCAGTCGCTCCATCAGTAGCTCCTTGTCCCGTGGCATCCCTCTGTAGCATTCCCTCGCTTGTCTCCGCCCGCGGCGGAAGCCTCGTATCATCCCTCGTCATCCCTTGCTGCTGGCCGTGCTCCAGCGACGGCCAGATGTCATCCCTCGCCCTGCTTGCCCCTTGCGCCGCCTGGGCCCGGAAGCCAAAGGGGACCCAAGGCCAGTCCTGCTGCAGGCCGGCGGCGGGCGGCTCGGTCCTGTTCGCGATCATGGTGGCGTAGTTAAGGCCAAGAGTCCTTGCTGTGTAGCTGCAGCCGTTGATCTTCCGGGTATGCGATGCTGCCAGGGAGTTGGACGCGTCCTCTGCCGAGGCGTAGACGATGGGGATCCTCAGCATCACGTTGTTTACAGTGGTGACGATGATGACTCGAGCTCCAGTCCCGGCAGCCCTGAAGATGTTGTCGCGGCTTATGCTGAAGTGGAGGTCGTCCAACTGCACCATGTTCTTGAAGTTGGCCCCGGCCAGGGCGAGCAGGCGCCTGTACCCGAGGACGCGTTGCCTGTCCCCTTCCTGGCCGAACATCCGGCAGGCCTCGCCGTACTCCACGGGAGCCACATCGATGTACCTGGGAAAAAAATGCACATTTTAGCCAGGCCCAGGCACCAAGGCTGGGAATTTGGTGGAAATGCGGCCTTGCCAGGCAGCAGCGCACAACATTGTAAAAAAATTTACATTGTAAAAAGTAACCAAAGTGACGTTTTGGTTCTGGGGGAATAGAGACGTCCCGTCCTTTATTCTATAAAACCTAGCTAGCTCCGACGTTTTAAACGCGATAAAAAGTCTGATTTGAGTGATTTCACATTTCGCTTTGATTAGATTTGATTAGGGATGGGCTCGGGCTCAGCCCACAGCTAAATTCAAATTAAAGGTTCAATAAGGTAGTCACTGGTAGTGTGTCTTACCGGCTGCCGATGTATCTCTTGTCGTAGGACACCACGGCCTGGTCCCTCTGGCTTCTCTTGCTGAAGGCCACCAGACACACTCCGCTCTTCTTGCCAAAGTTGGACCTCTCCGCAGTGGTGAAGAAGACCATGTCGTCGGACTCGGGCTTCAGCGTGGGGTCCATCAACTCGAGGTGGTACTTGAGGCCCTCCGCGCTGATGTGATACGGCAGGCCCATGAGGCGCACGTACTCGTACCCGCACTTCGGCTGCGGGCCGCTGTAATCCTCGAACCTCGCCGCCATCCTGGAACCTCGTCTCAGCCTCTCCGGCTCCGGCCCTCCGGGACTTCGGTCTCCGGGTCTCTAGTCTCACTCTCTTCGGCCTTTTTCTTCTCCGGTTCTCTTCTCCGGCGGCGTCCGGCCTCCGGGTCCCCCTCCCCCGTAAAAAAGTTTGAAATTCGTTTCTCAATTCTCAAATCTGAAGTTTCAATTTTGCATTTTTTTTGTCGCGAAACAAGCACGAATCATGATCAAAGACATTTGTACAATAAAACTTTAAAGTTTAAACCTCATTCCGTCGAAACGGAAAAAAATATTTTTTAGAGGCGAAAAACTTCCGTTGTTTAAGATTGGTAATAAAAAGAGTAGAACTTTCCAAGACTTACAAGACTTCCATCCAATTTCAAGGGTGGGTGAGGGTTGAGGCGAAAGTTTAAGCCGCAAAGGGCGGGAAAATTAAAAAGGGAAAGGGAAAAGAAAAAGAACCAAACTTTTTTGAAAATTTCAAGTCAAAAACTCGAACTTTCGAACTCGAAGCTCGAACTAATTAAGTTCGAATGCATTCCTAATTCCCTTCCCTACCCTAAGTTGAAACTTGAAAGTTAGTTCCCTATAGAGTATAGACTATAGAGTATAGTACGGTTGAATTGATGTAGGAATTTGCTCGGGAATCGGGAATCCGGATTCAAAGTCAAAGTCATTTTGGTCCGGATTATGAATTTTATGATTTTGCTGCTTCGCATTCGGTGATTCGGATTTCGGAATTGGAACTCGCAGAAAGAAATCAGAAAGTAGAAACGAATTTCTGTCCACAACAACCTCAAGCAATTTAGTAGCAAACCACTAGCAAACCACTTCCTCCCCTCCTCCACACCAATCTTTCTTCGTCTCGGTTTTTTCAACCAGCTCGTTAAAGAGTTCTTAACCACGCCCGAGAAACTACCGAACTGAAGTTTCCGTGAATGTGTAGCACACATGCCCGCCTAATGCGGCGGCCGCATCTTTACGGCGGCAGAAAGAAGAAAGGGGAGGAGGAGGAGGTAGGGAGGAGGCACCGGCCGCCAGCGCCAATCACGAGGAGGGGCGAAGCGAGAGGGGGCTACGTTCTAGGTTGTGTCCAGATGCACACGTGTGCGGATTGGGTTGTGAGTGAGAGCGCGCCGCGCCCCCGCCCTTTCATAAAATTAAATGTTACGTGTCCACAACCGCGATCGTATATAGCAATTATGCCAGAATGTGATTCCATATTTGAAAAGCAGTAGTCAACTAGTCATGCATGTAAGATTGTAAGTAATAACATTATCTTTCCCCAAAGACACCACGAACCTTTTTCGTTCGTTCCTCTTTGAAACAGCCGACAGTTTGGGATTGGGGTATACTATTGTAGATATAAATAGAAACAGCCCGAAAGACGAGAGCTCGTTAATCACAAAATTCCGCAAACCCAGAATGCTAAAATAGGTCAGGACAGCTGACACCAGCGAGGGAAGAACGGACCAACCGAAAACTGTGAGAATTGAGAAATCGTCTTAATGGCCGGGGGACGCCATCAAAATTCAAAAGGAGGAGTCTGTAAATAGATCCCAACAGTCCACGCTGTTGCCATCCCGGACGGCGATGAAGAGCAATACATGTGCACGAGGTGTCCATGAAAAAAAATAAACCCACATACTTTACCGGCGTAGTTACGTGTGCTATGATTTTATCTCAATGCAGGATTATTGTACAAGCTTTCGAGAAATCCCTTCGTAGAACATGTATCCCCCCCCCCCCCGCAGAGAAAAAAAACGGTTGGTAAGTGGGTTTCGGAAGGGACTGAGGGATAATGAGAATCGGATGAAGGGGTCTCGGTATTCCGACACTTATAAATAGGTCAGACTCTGACCACCACAGAAAATGATCCTAACCAACAATCAATCTTGACACTTGACAGTTGATACTGGGGACTAAAAGGGGGAAATGCAGCTGCAGGATCTCCGAAATCCGACAGGTCGGATTTCTACCCGACGGTTGGGATTTCCCCCCTCCCCACCTCCCCAACTCTCACCGGCAAATTTCCAACGGTCGTGGAGAAATTTCTTCACGTTTGCAATATGTTGTAAATACAAAAAACGTCTAATCGATGCATTATTAGGTAATTTACGACAAATCCGATGGGTTTTTTTTCTACGGCGTTTGCTACGGCGTTTTCAACGACCCCATAATACACACTTTACTACTTTTCCGACGGATAAAAATACACCTTTTTTTCTCCCTCACTGGAAAAGAAGGGTTGTTAGAAACCAATGATGGTCTAGGGGGTAAGATAATTGCACCGTTGCGGAGCCTTCCCTCCACCCCCTCCCTCTCCTCTCCTGTCCAGTGTTCATTGCCCAACTACCGACGAAACCGCTGACATAACAAGCACTCGAAAGCGATCACCATGAAGCTGTCCAACCTTCTCGTCTTCCTCTGCATCATCCTCGCCGTCCTCCCCCCCCACTCTGACGCCTGCAAGCCCTCCGGACGCAGTAAGAGGAACAAAGTCACCACAACCACAACCACCACAACGCCGGCTCCGCCAAAGATGAAAGCACCCTGTGCAACCATCTTCGAAAAGGAAGAAGAGAGGACAAACTGTATCAATAGGTAAGATCAAGGGCCTAAAACTTAACCTTTCGGACAGTATTGCACTTCATGTGATACATTGCTTTCACCCAGATACCTGTGCGGGCTATCAAGGATTTCGCGCTGGCACCTTACAGCGGAAGAGCAGCTAATCATGACCGCAATGGAAGAGCACCCTTATGTCGCCCCGAAAGAAATCGAGTCCATACAGATCCTCCCAATTGGACTACCGGAAAAAGTGTGCGACATATACTTCGACCCTTGCGGCACGAGTCTCCCGTCCCTGCGAAGCAGGAGTAGCGTAATGTAATTTGTGTGACCACCTTCATTTTCAATTAGAACTTTGAATTCGGTTAATAAATCTCATTGCTCAATTTGCCTTTTCCGAATTCAGGCTATGCATCTCGGAATTCATCGGCCAGCAGATTAGGGCGGAGGACAGAAGGAGGCAGGAAGAGGAGAAGATTCGAGGACAGAATTGAGGCGCAAGAGTGACAAACATTTCAGAGAATTGCAAAGCTACCATTCTATCGTTGAATTAAATTTGAAATAAATAAACACGCAAAAGGAAAAGGAAATCCTTGAGAACAGAAACGGTTAATCCGCGACTCAAATTGCTCCTTCTTCGCGGACACGCTAATTCGGAAACATGTGTGCAAAAGATGATGCGAGCGAGGATGCTGCGAAGAGAAAGACGCGTCCCCCGAGAGGCAATAAAAAGTGAGACACATGATCACGGCTCCTCAGTTACCACCGAGATGGCGAACAACAAGGTCAAGAACAAGACCTCGGTTGGCCTCGCCCACCGGCGAGCCATCATGTTGGTGATCCTGGCGTTCCTCCCCTGCCTCAAGGCCGAAGACGACTCCGTTCCCTTGACTGACGTCCTCTTCTCCGACCAAGGGTAAGACTATTCGTTCCGTGTCTCATTGTTGTTGTTGCTGCTGCTGGTCTTAATGGTCTTGCTGCCGTTTGCGTTGCCCAAAAGCAGTTCTGCCAGACTTTTTCCTGTTTTTTTCTTTCCCCTTCCTCTATTTCCTCATGTCCAAGCCCACCCTGAACCTGAACAGCAGCAAGAGCAGCCCAATAATATCACGTACATCCCCTCTCCCTCCTCGCCAGGTACATTGCCCTCTCGAGCGAGGTTGGCATTCTCGAGGGGGAAATCCGCCTCGGAGACCTCTATCGAAACGCGAAAGGCTTCCTCGACCTCCTCTTCCTCAACAAGACCCGGTTCATCCTCAACATCGAGGAAGCCATACACCGCGTCAAAGAAGTATTGCGCAGATGCGCGAGCCTGCTCTACATGATTGGTAAGCAAGAAATACTTTGATTGTAGTGGTGGGGACGAATGGGACCACAGACCATGCATGGGAACCGCTTTTGTTGTAAGGGGTCGAAAATATCTTAAATGGAGGTAATGTTTTATTTTGCTGGCACGGACGGAGTAAAGGGGTAGGGGGTGTTCCCGTCAATGCCACTCCTGGTTCAATACAAGCAGGCTTGTGCGCGTTCGCAAAAGTTCCCCGTTCAGTTCGATTTCACGTTCGGAAATTTTTGGCGTTCAGTTCGCGTTCAAAAATTTAGCGGTCAAAGTTCAAAAATAACGATCTCCGTTCAAGTTTCATATGTTTCGTATGTTGGTTTGATATATTTTCACTTAAATTGCTCCAATTTTTGTAAATAGGTGGTCTTTATTGAGATTTTTCTAAAAACAATCCAAAATTTTGTAAAAAAGACCAGTAAAAATGAACGACAAAAATGAACGACAAATTATTTTAAAATGGCGTTCAAATTTTAGCGGTTACGAAAAATGAACGCCGTTCGCGAAAGCCAGTTACTTTTAGCGTTCATCGCACAAGCCTGAATACAAGTCCCTCGAAAGAAAGAAAATTGTCCAATCTAAGAGAAAATGATTAATACGGGAAGATGGGGAGGATGGGATCTTTTTGCAAGGGTTTTTTTTTCTGGCATACCCTACCGTATATTCAGCGAAAATTTTGCTTTCCCCATCTATATGACATGAAATTGGCTCTCCCTCCCATGACTTTATGCCTGCAGGCCCAAGTTTGGCCAACAATGTCACTGTATGGAAGTAGCAATATCAGGCTGTCCCATAATTAGGCTTCCTACCGAACTCACTGACTGCTGATGAGCCCCTTCACTTACGCGATGCCTCCGACAGTATCATTAGAGGTGAGGAAGTCATTTGCTTGCTCTTTCTACATTTTATGTAGTTTTCTCGTTCTCCCAGGACTCTCCCGAGAGAGTTTGAATTTCCAACTGGTCCCAGGGGAAGGTCAACTTCCCAGAGACGGAAGAATGATAGGTGTTGTAAATGCCCTTCGTACTCTTGCCCCCTTGACTGGTGCGACTGCGAGGTATGTCGCTTCACCGGTACTCAGACATGGTCCGAAGGTTCTCGGAGCAGCCAAGAAAGCAGCAGGTGTTGCTGGTGGCGCAGTTAGCAAGATACCTGGCAAGTCCATCGCAAAACACGCCGCGCTCAACGCAGGGGCGTTGGGCGCCTCATACTATTTGAGCACGTTGGTCACTAGCCCGAAAAAGAACTATGAGGATGTAATGATGGCCAAGCAGAACAGTTTTGCAGGCGACGACGCGGCATACACCGATAAAGTGGTGCGTTTCTTTTTTTAAGCAAAAGGATTTCAATGTAATAACAAAAAAAACTTTTTCCCTCTCCCAAAAAAAATCAAGCACGCTGCATTATTAAAGCGCCTCGAGACGTTTGTCGGCACCAACGAGATCTCAGACATCACTTCAACGTTCGAGGCTGCATTAAATGAGGTGCGTTCAAAAGCTCTGCCCTTGCGTATAACTTTTACATGTGCCGGTTTTCCCTTTCACCCCCCTCCCTCCCATTTAGATGACTGAGATCATCTACCTGGGCTTTCGGGGGGAGATACACCCCAGCTCTCTCAATGGAAACGAGACCAAGCAGGCTTTGGAGGTGATCAAGGAGAAGGCAAACGACAAAGGTTCGTCTTTGCTAGTTACGTTCTGTCGCAATTCCTCTTGCTGTTGCTGACTTGCTGTTGCGCTTTTGCTCTTCCTCCTCCTGCTGCTCCTGCAGTCCTGGTGCTTCCGCTACTTGCCTACTTGGCTACTTCACAGATTTTACCGCAATTTCCTTTGCATTGTGTCCACTATATTTGCAGGACTCGTTTCCCTCGTCAGGGAGCCAAACGAATTGTTGAAGACGTCAGAGGCAACTCTGCTCGTCGACGACGAAGAGAACAAGGGGAACATGATTCTAAGGATGACTGTGCCCTTGGCAAATCAGGCACACATTTTTAGAGCCCAGCGCTTTAGGGGTATTTCCGTCCCCATCCAGGGAAAATTCAGGTCGATTGATGTGAAGAAGGAATACCTCCTTGTCGGCCGATCACACAGCAATGCTTACCTGGCCTTGGATCAGGTGAGATTCTGGGTGCTGTTGTTGACAATTTCGGTCCTTGTGTATTTCTTTTCTCTTGTCCCGTAAAGGTCGCAATGGACAAGTGCAAGCTAGTAGATGCTAGAGTCAGGGTGTGCGCCAACGAGCACATCTTGAACAGGGATCACGGGTCCAACGAGAAGCTCGAAGGTGGCCCCGACGACGTGAGTGAATAAACTTATGAATTCCCCCTCCAAAAAAACAAAATTCCGAATTTCCGAGCTTGATTTTTCTGGACTTTATATGTAGAGCAAGTGCCTGATGTCTCTCATGAAACGCCGCCCCGAGGCAGCACTTCATTTCTGTCGTGTGACAACGATCGACACCAGCGACAAGTCCGTCAGGTGGCTGTACGGGGGGACCTTTGCCATCCAGGACTTGGACGACAACGTCGCCACGGTACATTTTTAAAGTAGTCTTGGCACATACACGAGTTTTTTCTCCAAGTCTGTCTTCTAATTTATAGCTGAAGTGTCCGGGCAAGCCCATGAGGCAAATTAGGATCCAGCGAAGGACGCAGATCACCGTACCACCTGGTTGTTCTGCAAATTTGGACGATTATGTCCTTCTAGGTAAAGAATCTCGAGAATGTTTGTATCAACCAAATAGAATATTTGAATTGTATCCAGGCGAGCCTGTCGGAATCGTCCACCACTCTGTGGAGGTCATGTCGGATGAGCTGAGTTATAATTTCACGCTACTCCCCGACCTCTACGAGGCCATGACCGCCGACGAAAAGCAGGTAATTGCATAATTTTTTTACGCATTTGCAATGTATCTAAAAAATTCTACATCGTATCCGACAGAACACAGACTCCTCGCCTGCTGCCCCCCTCAACGCTGCCCTACTGAACTCGTCCGTCGATGTCAAAGTGGGCCCCATCAAGGGCGACGTGGCCTTCCTGAAGATCCTGGTGTACGTGGCGGTGGGCACGGGCTCGGCCCTCCTCCTCCTCAGTGTCCCGTTCGCCATCTTCGTCCGCCGCAAATACGTCGAGGTGGTGGGGAGGAGGGCGCTCAACCACCAACTGGAGTACCTTGTCCATGAGGACACAAACGCCGAGGCGGACAACTCCGAGTTCGACAGGGTCATCAGCAACAGGAGGAGGAACGAAGAGTGACAACAAGGACGAAAAATGTAGTGAATGAAGAAAAAAGAGTAGTGCAAGTTAGTTTTTCCGTCCATGCTGAGTGATCCGCTGCAATAAATTTCTTTTATATGTGTTGTAGTGGATGAAGTAAAGAGACGGAAAGTAGTGCAAGTTAGTTTTTCCCTTCCATGCTGAATGATCTTCTGCAATAAACTTACTTTTATATTGCTCAACATCGGCATATCGACAAAGGAAATAAATGATAAGAAAAAAACACTTGTAAGAAAGAGAACCCTCCTATCCTATCCTATCCGTTTCGCGCCGAGAAAAAAAATCCGATAAAAGACAAAGCCAAGGCAACGAAGTAAAAGTTTTCGATTTCCACTCCATCCCCTATTTTTATTGTCCTTTCAACCCTTCAATCTTTGCCCTAACATATGTTGCATCAAATGGGGCGACTAGCTTGATTTCCACCGACAGTTCCTTGGGAAAGGGGAGCGTCCTCCTCCTGGACATCACCACCAAGCCGTCCTTTGTGAACCCTTCGTAGTCCCACGCCTTGTTGTCAAACTCGTCAACCCTCCTAACGTCCAGCGTCGCCCTGTCGATCAGCAGTATCTTTCCCCTCCAGCGTGGCCTCATTGGGTGAAATACGAAGCACTCTTCTACAGCCACCAGGTATTCACGGCAGAAGTAGATTACTCGGTGGGGCCTGATCGATTTCTGGAGAACAATCTTCCTGTTCACAGTCACCACGTTAAAATTTTCCAGCGATATCTTGGAAATAAACGCCTGGTGCTTGTCCGACTCCATAATCTCCAGCTGCCTCTTCTTGATTCCAAACCTGATATCAGAGTACTGGAACATTTTCAGCTCCATGTTGCGGCAAATTTCAACCCCATTCCTTATCACGACAATCACCAGATGGGACTCTGGAAAAAGGCCCTCCTTTTCCCCCTCGTCATTTACGTAGCCGACAAAGAAATACCCTTTCGATGTCTTGGTGAAGAAGCGGCTTCCAGACTGGACTTGCTCTGTAACCTTGACAGCCCATTCCTTTTTTCCTGTGTGCTTTCTTGCGCAGAAGGCGTAGAACCACTTATCATCCCCAGACTTTTCAATCCCGTAGAAGAAGTAGGGCCCGATGCAAATAGTTTTTTCCACAAGCCCCTCTAAGTCATCCATCCAAGGTGGCATAGGAGACGAGAGAGCTGATTCGCTGCCCCAGGACTTGACCTCTGCTGCCGACACCATTCCATCCCTCACAGCCGTGATCAACTCCTTGTACTTGTCGAAGGGAAGATCGCGTGTCCAAGGCAATACGAGAGACAAGCCATTTTCATCCCTCTCCGCTTTGCTTCCGACCCAGAAAGACACCTCCTTTCGCCTCCCGCGCCGGTTGAACTGGAGGTAGCGCTTGACCCGATCCTTCATAGTTTTCGATGTGGCGGCAAGCGATAGTATGTCCCTATATTCCAACCCATGTAAGATCTCAGTTAGAATCAAGTCGGGCAGTGTTTCGAAAGACATTTTCTTCTGCTGTAACAGTCCTCTCGGCTCTTTATTTCCAAATCAAAAACTAACACACTTCAATTTCGTACATCGGTAATAATTAATTTTGAATTTTTATTAAAAAATAGGAAGTTACAAGTTAGAAGTTACTCTTTTTTTGGATCAGTCTTCAGTGTTTACTGTTCAGTGTTCAAACTGTTCATCAGTCAGTTTCGAACCGTACCTTTGGATTTCGAACGAAACGAAAGTTTCATCAAGTGCCTAATGTCACCGTCGCAGATTTTTTTCAACGCACGTATTATTGCCTCGAGGTGATCTGCTGCGGTGTTCGAGAGGACCTGAACTTGCTGGGCAACGGAGCAGGGGACCTAACGTATAAGTGTAAAACAATTATAGCAAGCTAAAGAGCTTCACGGACGATTCATTGTGGACTTACGCTTTCACCACCGAAAACCGAGATGTAAGTATTTATGATGCTCTCTCCGACATGGCAGACGAAAATACTTCTTGGGCGGCCTGGGTGGGAGGGCGGACACGCATTGAAGGTGTCCCTACAGACGTGCCAGGCTTGCGAGTAGCTTGTGTAGTTAACTGTGCAAAGGTTGAAATCCTCATTTGAAATGGTGGTGTTCAGAGCAGTCGTCGTATTGGACGTCGACGAGAACGTCGCGCGGGCGTCGGAGAGCCAGCAGAGGCTGGCGAAGATCAGGAAGACGCCGACGCGGGCAATCATGTTGGGGCTGCTTGTAGTTACGTAGACGTCAGGGTCATAACTGAATCATCCTCTTCATCCGCCGCCAACCCCCCGCCCCATTTTCCCCTTTCTACGTTTCTTTCCTTCTCCCTCTCTCTAATACCCTGTGCGAGCGGCGCGAAAAAAAGGAATGAATTCCAACTTTGTAGCGAGCACAATCCGAACAGGTATAAAATCCAAGGGAAAACTCCAATTCAGATCATTTACCCGGCGGTGGCAGACCAAGAAACTCGAACAACCCCACCACACACCCCAACAAACCGCCGCCACCAAAGAAAATGAGGTCCGCCCTCGTCTCACTCGTCATGGCCACCGTGCTCATCGCAGCCATAGAAGTGGGGGGATGCAAGCCAACACATATCAGGAACGAGAAGAAGGAGTACCACAACCACACACACCACCACGACCACAGGCACGAGGTGAGTAGAGACTGATTTCATGAAATATGCAATTGAACTTGAATAAATTGTTCCCCATCCTGTCCACCAGCACATCCACAAGTACTACTTCAACGACAACGGGGAACTGATCGGAAGCTCGAGTTCAAGCGGCACGACCGTCGACCGCCCCGACTTCCTGTCGAGCGACTTCGTGGACCGGTTGGAGAAGAATGCGGACGCGATGACCACGAAGCAGTCCGAGGAGGCGGTAAGGGACTACTCCGAGAAGTCAGCTGAAGAGGTCACCAAATAAAAAAAGTAAATGTAAATGAAGAAAGCAGTTCATATTTTCCAACGTACGCATCTAGAAGGAATGTTGTCCCGCCAAAAAAAATAACAATGAAAATTCAAAACGTCCAAAACTAGTGTACTAATTACGTGTTTAGAAATGCGACAATAAAAGACAAGTTGAATGAACAACACTCAAAAGCAGAAAAAAGTCAACTTCAGCAGTTCATCTCCTCAGCCTTTAACCTGAGCGCGGCGGAAAACATAAAAAATCACATTGGAAATGATTGCGGCGGCGGCGGCTTTGTTATACTGTCCTTCTTGCAAAGCATTGAAAGTGAAGTCTCGCACCAGCTTTCCTCCAAGATCATTCTTACCATTGCAGAATTACATTGTAACATTGACATTATATTATCGTCGATAACGGAAAGATATCTAATATTAATCTAATCAATTTTCTAATCTAAATTTCGAAAAAACCCGGGAGGAATTGAGAGCGGCAAAAAAGTGCAGTTCAATGTTTGTTTATTAGTCATGTGCAGTACGCATCGTAGAAAGTGTTGAACCCGAAACTGTACATAATTGAATCTTTTTTTCTTAGGCGTCAGGGAAAGGGAAACCATTGGGGTACAGAAGGTGGACCAAGCTGACTGCGAGGCGGATTGGGGTGCAGCGGATGAGGGCCTCCAGGGCCGCCTTCATTTCAGCGTTGTTACCCTCGTCGTTCTCGTCCCCATTGAATGCCATCAACCTATCCAGGTTGCTGCGGACGCAGGAGTAGCGGTGATCCATGTCGGCGCCCCTCTTGGAACGAATCAGGGTGCCGATTCTCTCGATTCTCTTGGCGAGGGCAAGGGCGTCGGCGTCGGCGTCAGCGTCAGCGTCGGCGTCGGCGTCGGCGTCGGCGTCGGCGTCGGCGTCGGCGTCGATGTGGGCGGAGTGATCCATGACATATGATTTCTGATAAGTGAATCCGGGCTTGCTGACCTGAATTAAAAAAATGAGCGCTATGTAACCATTCATTCAGATGAAAAGGAGTTTTTTAATTTCTTTATTTACCTCGATTATGGTTGGAAGGGTGATGTTGCGGGGCTCCAGGATGTAAACGATCGGCCTGACCGGATATGCCCAGCGCCACAACACGTCGATGTTGCCCCGGTACCAGGGCTCATCGTCGTCGTTCTCTTTCTTTGCGATGAGGCCGGTTTCGAAGCGGGTATTGCCTTTCAGTCCAATGAGGGTTCCGTCGCTCTGCAGGATGAACTTCAGCGGCCACTTCTCCACTGGCATCAACCTCTCAACGGTGACGGTGGAGGCATGGACATGGCTCAACTGCTTCGAGTTGGAGGTGTTGACGGACAGGAGGGCTGGCCTCCCGCAGATGTGGGGTAAGGCGTCGGCGACCAGCAGCAGGACCAGCATGGAGCGTAGCTTCGTTAAGTTCATTTTGAGCGACAAAATGAGTCGTATACAGCAATGGACAAAACAGATGAATGACGATTGACGATCGGTTCGATTCTAGAAAGGGAGGAAACAGAAAAAGAAAAATTGAAAAAAAAGAGAGGCCCACCCCATTGGATTTGGAAGTGCGCTCTGCGGGCCCGCGCCTTCATGGAAATGAAGAAAGGAGGGACCGGCAGACGGGCGGACACGCTGGAGATTAAAACTACCTCCCTCCCTCCCCCGCTCGCTCCCTCCCTCCCTCCCTCCCTCCCTCCCTCAATCCCTCCAACCCTCCTCCTCCCCACCAACACCAACACCACGAGCAGCAGCAACGGCGGCACCCTTAACCCTTTCCCTTCTGGACTCAACGCGCGCACATAAAATAAAGTAAATTCAGGATTGAACGGAAAAGCTCGTTTATTTCTTCGCTACGAGTTTATGTTTGATTTGATTTAAATTTTCAATTTTGTCCAAATATATCAAGCGAGGTGCCCCAGTTGGTGGTTCGGCTCGGCGCAGCAACCTAATCCCCCTCCTCCCCCTCCACCTCCTGCTGCTGCTCCTGCTTCTCCCTCGCCTCCAGCTTCCCCTTCTTCATTCTTTCAATCATCTTCTTTCTCCAGTCCTTCTTAATCTTCTCGGCCAATGCAGGGAGGTCTTCACCACAGGATGTTGAGTTGAGATTATGGATGACATGCCCCAAAGCCCCGAAGAGGGGAGACAGTGAACGTCTGGTCCTGGCGGCGGCGGTGGCGGAGCTGGAGCTGGTCTCGGCCGTCAACTATGACGATTAAAAAAACTTGTTCCTGATCATGACTGAGATTGAAATTTGGATTCATACCTGCTCATCACTGGGCATTATTAATAAACACCCAGCCACTGTGTTGACGAAGAGGATAGCAAAGAAAAATTTCTGTGCGCCGATCATTCTTCTTACTTGTCGCAACGGCAGCAACGACCGCTTCTATGTAACTGCAAGGAGGAGCGCGTTCTTGGGTTGGTTTTTCTCCCGGCGCGCGTCCTGACCGGCGTCCGCCTTTTTCTCGTAAGCGCGGACGGGACGGACAGAGGCAACGGCGACGGTTGCGAAAATTTTCTTGTCATTCACACAAAAGAGTCGGACGGAACCGGAACAAAATGATCCACTTCGTGACCGCCATCCTGACCGTCCACTTAGTGACCATCACCAACTCCGCAGTCATCACCAACGTGATCGTCCCCAACTCCACAGACACCAACTCGAGCCAGGACTCTGCCTACGTGATCAACATAAACTACAAGCCGGACAGAAATCAGACACTGAGAGTCACTTACTCCGATCCATGGTACAGGCCTGTGGACTTCATCTGGAGCTGGATGTGGCCATCTTTCACCCCAAAAAAAATCGAGACACGCACATGGACGGACATACACTACCACACCCATGACCACGTCATCTGCTTTCTAACACCGTGGGGGACAGAGGAGGAGGAGGTAAAGGAGAAAGAGGCAGCCGCGGAGGAGGAGGAGGAGGAGGAGGAGGAGGAGGAGGAGGAGGAGGAGGAGGAGGAGGGAGAAGTGGACCAGTCGTAAACTCGTAAACACCAATGTAGTAACGTACGACGACGATCGACATGCATAAAACCGGAACAAGCCAATTTTCGTAACTTTTTTACTACCACCGAACAAAAGTAAAATAAAGCAAATTCAATAAAAGCCCACCTCTCATTGCGACCACCCCGTGAGACGTTCTCGATTTTAAACAAAACTGCGTTTAAGTGTAACTAAAAAATAATACGAGCGCGTGATTGCAGTTCCAGTTCTTTCTCTCCTTTATTCAATAATTTCGTGTCTCATTGATTAAGAACAATAAAGCCATATTCGGCAGGGGTATATGTGTGTCTCCACATTCCTCCATCAGTCAAACTCAGTATCCCTTTGTTTTATCGACGTACCTGCGACCAGTACCCCTGCAATGCTTGCACGTGACAAGCTGTGTGCCGTGGCATTTTTTGCACACCAGTTTCTGGTTGTAACAGGGGTACTGGTCACAGCCATAAACTTTGTGCTTGGTACACGGTCGATGGCCACCTTTAATTAATTTAAGAAAAAATAAAAGTTATTTGGAATGTATATCAGTCAAAGCCTATTTACCCGTGGCGTGGCAAATGCCTTCCTCGCACTTGACCTTCCCGCTGCCCCAGCAGCAGCCACACTGCCTCCATTCTTTGTTCTTGTCTGGCCCTCCCTTGTTCGTACAACCTCCAATGTGTGAGTATGACATTGTCAGTTGTATGGTAGGTTGAGATGATCAAACAAGAACAAAGAGTGGCAAACGTACTGCAATGGTAGGGAGTCGGGCGCTGGAGCGGGTGACCAAAAATGGAAGGGAGAGACTGGCAATGATGAGACGAGTGATGAGATGATGAGTGCCCGAGAATGTGGGAATTGTGAGAAGTCCTGAGTTGGTGACGTAAATGTTTCTCCGGTTCGAGTAATGGACTCGAAATGGGCGATGAAAATGAAAGACGCGCACCCACCAGAATAGGACGCGCACGCCGGTGCGCTCAAAAACACGCAACGCCACGGATTGGTCAATTGCTGGTATTATTTTTGGGTGAACGTTGGAAAATACCATCTGTGCGGCCACCCCTCGAAACCATCTCTTGTCAAAAAAAGCAGGTCGACCCCCCTCCATGGAACATACTCCACTTTCAGAGGGGGTGGGGGCACTCTACTGGTGCCTTCTGGGAGTGCAGCCGTTTGTTTAGTGGAGCTCCACTTGCACTCCCACCCAGGACCTTGACCTATATCAAACACGCTTTGAATTATATAGTCAAAAGTTACATGTACGTAGGCCTTTTCCATGCGCTCTTCTTGTGACTTAAATTGTCCCTCCAGCGGTTCTAAATTTTGAAATTGGATACTGAAACTTGGAAATAGGACGGATGTATACAGTTCTTACTTACATGTCGTCACCGAATTATACCTGCCAAATATGAGGCATACTAACAATAGTGGCTTTTTTGGCTGTTTACTTTCGTCGACGTCCTCCCCACAGCGGAGAAAGAAACAGTGTGCGCGCACAAGGCGAAAAGAAGGAAGGAAGGGAATAGCCTAATAGGGGAAGGGAATAAGGGGACCATAAGACATCAATCTCTCTTAATTTTTATAATAAAACATGATTAAATAAATAGCTTGAACACCTGTGCCATCTAGGGAGCCCAACAGATAAACCCCGGTCAGCTTACAGCTTTTCTTCCTTCCTCCTTTCATTATAGGTGGCAGCACCTACCTGTACCTACCTGTACAAGCTTTTTTCGCTGTTTGACTCCCTGGATGGCACTGCGAGCAGCAGGTCAATACCAACTTTCTAGTCAATAAGTGCTGTGATATATAGCAAAATATATACTGTAAATTCAAAAAAATTGCACCAATCTTGGATCACCCTCTACAGTGTCTTGTATCTTGTCTCGTCTAGTTACCGGCTCTATAGTCAAAGCTGGGAGTCCATTTCTGTTACTCATTCTTAATTTGTGCCACTGCTCCTGGAGGATTGGGCTCTGGAGTCTGGGTCTGGACTGGACTGGTAGTTGAGTTGGACGTTGTGGACGGCTTTGCTACAAAGTAGTCAGAAAAGTGGTTGCGGACAGCTTTCAGATGTAATGATACATCACAATGTAACAAAAGGCGTAAAAAAGCGGTTGCGGACGGGTTTTCCGGTGTCACTTGGGACGCAGGAACAATTTCAAAGAAGTCGTTGTGCACTGCTTTTACGACAGCCTACAAAAAGACGTACAAAGGATGGTAGTCGATGGCTTTTATGGTATAAACCCGTCCACTCTGTCGTTGGTAACAAGTTTTGTTGAATTTACTATCCTTTGGACGACTTAATAAAATACTCGTTACCAACGATCTCCAAACGGACGCTCCACCAATGTAGTAAAAATAGTGGTAATTCACATCTTAACGACTGAAAAAACGACTTATAAGAAAAAACAACAGTATTGACGGTTTTTTTATTGGCGGGAAGCAGACGGAAATACAGGTAACGCAAAAAAATGAGAAAACGAATATTCTGACAACCTTTAATAACAGACACCGCCGGTTGGGGTGGGATCCCCCAGTGTCTCTCTCACCTAACCTTCTATTGACTTCGGCTTTACAAATTCACTCCGGGGTGGGATCCTTGCGGATTTTTTCCAACAGTTGTCATTGTGTTGCTCTCTCTACAAAAAAGTTATCTCTTTCGCCGCAGGTCTTAGAACAAAATCTGTTCTTGTTCCATTCTAAAAGGGGAACCTTAAATGTTGCCAGAATGAGACTCGTTAGTTGTGGAATATCAGAACCAACTGA
>JAAUYB010014033.1_pt1 | contig 17343 bp, 17 predicted proteins | sample 7278071 | NCBI WGS metagenome assembly JAAUYB01 (sample SAMN14350121, study PRJNA611818) | marine sediment metagenome | isolation source: surface marine sediment (1.8m) | place: French Polynesia: Moorea | collected 2018-08
CAGAAATTTATTATTTTTGTGGATGATTTATCCTTTGAAGAAGATAACGATGCTTTTAAAGCGTTAAAGGTTGTTTTAGAAGGAAATGTAACAGCAAGATCGAAAAATGTAGTGGTTTATGCAACTTCTAATAGAAGACATTTAATTAGGGAATATTTTGAGGATCGCCCTCGTCCTAAAGATGCTGATGAAATTCATCATTGGGACACTGTACAAGAAAAATTATCCTTTAGCGATCGCTTTGGTTTAACTCTAACTTTTCAACCTGCAAACCAAGATACTTATCTCAAGATTATAGATCATTTAGCTACACAAATAAACTTACAAATAGATCAAAACGAATTAGAATTCAAGGCAAAACAATGGGCTACTAAACATAATGGAAGATCCGGACGAACAGCTAAACAATTTATTGATTTTTTACAAGGAGAATTAAAATTAAATAATAAAGATTCGTAGGTTGGGTTAAGGGACGCAACCCAACACCTAAACTAATCATTAATAACCCCTCATCCCATGCGATCGCTAAACCTTTTTTTAACATGATCTTGAATTCACTCCTCACAAAAGGGAAAAATTTGCCATAATTTAATGAAAACACACGAACCTTAGCACAAGGGGGGGGGGAAGTCAAGTGTTTTATCTTTTTTTAATCAAGGGAACAAAAAATTAGCTTAAATAGACATTTTAGGAGTTGACCCAATGAATCAAACAATATCAGAATTAACTTACGAAAAAGATTACCATCAATGGACAATAGAACAAGCCAAAGCCCTGCGAGAGCTTATTAATACCCATCATGAGTTAAAGCATTTAGAAAAATTAGATTGGGATAATATTATTGAGGAGATCGAAGCTTTGGGACGTAGTGAATATAATGCAGTAGTGAGTTTATTAATAAGACAAATTGAGCATAAGCTAAAAATTGACCACGTTCCCTTACCTGAATGTCGTAATAAGTGGACATCTGAGGTCATTGCTTTCAAGGTTGGTATAACTCGTAAATTTGCCCCAAGTATGAAACCCAAACTTGAAAAAGAGTTTCAGAAAATCTATCAAGATGCAGTTAGGATCGTTGAGGCTGAATATGAAATTAGCTTACCTAGTCAATGTCCTTACAGTTTAGACGAATTGCTCTCTGAAAGTCATTAGTTATCTTGAAAATTATTTATTCTAATTTCTCAATTCCAAATGTTAACCGAAAAAACTAAAATAAACATCCTAAAAACCCCTACCCAAACTGCTTGGATCGAGCAAGCAATTAACAATTTAGACATCATTTTATTAGATCATTCTCATTGTGAAAGGAAAGCAGCGAGTGTGGCTTTAAATTTGATGTTTCGTTACTCTTCTAATACTGTTTTAGTGAGAAAATTAACTGCGATCGCCCAAGAAGAGTTAGAACATTTTGAACAAGTTAATCAATGGTTAGACAAAAGAAATATCCCCCTGGGACCTCTTTCTTCTCCTCCCTATGGAGCAAAACTAAAAGCAATTATTAGCAAAAAAGAACCCCAAAGATGCTTAGATTCTTTACTCATTGCTGCCTTAATAGAAGCGAGATCCCACGAAAGATTAGGACTCTTAGGAAAACACTGTCCTGATGAAAACTTAGCTAAATTTTATCGCAGTTTAATGGCATCAGAAGCAAGACATTATGGGATATACTGGGTATTAGCAGACACATATTTTGACAGAGAAATTGTCCAAAAAAGATTAGAAGAATTATCCATCATAGAGAGTCAAATTTTATCTATTTTACATCATGAACCCAGAATACATAGTTAACTATTAGGAGTTTAAACCATATTTCTATAGTATTATTTAACAATTTCTCGTAATTCTAAATGTTCTTTAATAATAGAGCGATCGCGCCAGACAGGACGCATTTTTCCTTCTTTATATAATGATAATTGATCCCCTTTATGGGGTGAGTTAGGTTGTGTGGAATTACCATAAACCGTCAAAACTTGTGCTTGAATAGGATCAGAAAATTCTACCCCCATAATGAAACTATCCCCAAAAGTAACTTGGAATTTTTCATCTTGAGTTGCTTGTATATTCAACACCTGAAAACTCCCTAATTTTCCAGGGCCACCACTAGCAGGTAAATCATAATCTCCTACCCGCATTCTGACAACTTCTCCCCAAGGAACATCCAATGACCCATATAACAGTTTAACCTGGGCCGCAATGCCTTCTAAGACAGCAACAGCAGTATTAATATCTGCTAACCCTGACGGGGTTTCTAAGGGGTTATCTGGGTTCCAGGGTTTAGAAAATAATCCTTTTGATTCTAACGTATTTGCCCATAACATAAATAGTACCGCACCGCGACTATCAGCATTGGTTTGACGATCCCATTTTTCTAAGACTTCTGCTGCTTCTATTCCAATGGGGTTTGCTAATGCTTTGGTGGTAGAAATTAAGATATCTAAAACACGATCTGCCATCAATAATTTTGAAGAGAATTTTTTATTAATGACATCTTCAAAACTGAGCTTTTCTGATTCGGTTAATAATTGAATAGAACGCTGCGATCGCAAGACATCTTTAACCTCTCCTAAGTATTTAGGAGCAAAATAAGCAGGGAAATCTTCTGCTTTTAAAACAGGAGGTTCCGTACTGGTCCAAGGAGGATCATTACTATTTTGTAACCATCCACTTTCAGGATTAATAATACGGGGTAATTCTTCATAATCATGATAATCTTTCCACAATATTTCTGACGTATTTCCTGATATAATACCTCCCCAGTTTTCCCAATTTCCTTGAGAACGAATAGGAATTAATCCATTAAAAACATACATAATTTCTCCTTTTTTATCAGCATAAATAATGTTAAATAAGGGAAGTTGTAATTGTTTTAAAGTAATTTCAAATTCTGTTAAGTTTTTGGCTTGTCCCATGTTCCATAATTGTTCTAAACTATAAGGACGATCTAAACCCGCCACTTTTAAGGCGTAACCAATGTCTTTTTGTTGTTCAATAATTACCCCATGAATAGAATGTTTAATTCCAAATTGTAGTTCTGTATAACTTCCATTAGTTTTACGAATTTTCACTGTTTCTATTTCTTGTTCTAAGGGTTTTAATTCTTGATCAAAAACATAGTTTTCTTCTTGTAGTTTTAATTGATAAATATCCGCTCCATCAATAGGATTAAAGGTAAATGTCCAGCCTAAATTATCATTAAAAGCAATGGACAAAACAGGCATTCCCACTAAAGTTGCACCATACAAATTCATCCCAGGGGCTGTTAATTGTGCTTCATACCAGAGATAGAAATCTGACCAAGGTAAATGGGGATTAGCTAATAACATAGCATGATTATTAGTCGATTTCTTTGCAGCGAGCGCCCAAGCATTTGAACCTGCTTCTAATCTGATATTCTTTAAGGCTTTAATACTTTGTTCATTGGTTAAAAACTTAAAATAAATGACTCTTTGATAATGAGCTAAAATATCGGTTCCTGTGATGGGTAAAACGACCTTTAAAGCTTCATCAATTTCATCTGGATGTTGAGTAACATAATCATTAATTCCTTGAGCAAAATTATCTAAATATAGTTTCATTTCTTGACTTTGATCTTGATACCATTGTTGCGCTCTTTTGGGAATACCCATAGTTCGTACATATTGATCAGACTCAAGATAATTAATACCCCAATATTCTGCCCCTTTACCCCTTGCTTGCCCATACAATCTGAGAATTAAGTTACCATTACTCTTAGTTTGTGACCATCCAAATGCTTTAAACAAACTAGCATTATCATGAGCATAAATATGAGGAACTCCCCATTTATCCCATAATATTTCTGTTGTATTAGCACTGTAAACCGATGGCATGAAACTACTCACCATAAAAATAATAATTACTAAGAATATCATAAAAATATATTTTATTTTCTTTCGATTTTTAAACAAAAATAAAACTTCTAATTTCTGATTTCCCCTCCTGGGAGGGTAGGGTGAGTTGACTGCGGACTTCATTAAGCTCCCATACCTGAATATTGTTTTAAACCACGTTTCCATAACCAACGATTAATAACCAAAAAGATTATAATCCAGCCTAACATAATCAAGAAACTTAGCATTATATTAGTTGCCTGATTGATAAATAAAGAAGCCGGAAAATAGACAGTATAGGGGAAAGGTGTTAACATAACAAAATTACGAACTGTAAGAGGAAATACATCTAAAGGGGCTGTAATTCCCGATAAAAAGATATCAAATAAAAACCAAAATTGTTGAATAGCACTCGCTCTCTCTATCCAAAAGCACAACATTGCTAAGGTGTATTGAATAATAAATCTTAAAGTAAAAGATAAAATAATAGCTATTAACCCTAATATAACATTGGTTAAATTAGGAATCCAAACTGCTTGAGGATAGAGAAAAAAGAACAATATTGTGAGTAAAATCGCTATGGGAAACCGAGTCATCTTCTCAGCAATATGTCGAGCCACATGGTACCAAACAGGATCAATAGGATATAATAATTTAAAGGATAATTTTCCTTCAATAACTTCTCTTTCAAAATCCCAAATAACCCAAACATTGGTAAATTGACGCACTTGAAAAACACAGAAAAAATAACGAGCAAATTCTGTTGAAGTTAAAGCAAAATTTCCCCCTTGAGCAGCTTTGAGCCAAACCCCCATTAAAATAATAGGCAGGGAACCAGATAAAACCCAAAAAAATATTTCTGCCCTATACTCTAACATATAAGCATAGTAAACCGAAAGAAAAGAGACAACTTTTTTAATAAACCACTGCATAAGCAATAATAAACAAACCTACCTTTTTACAATTAAGTTATGACATAATTTTGCTGCCATGAGGATATTGAAACCCTTTAAATGGTTAAGTTTTTGTGAGATTTTTTTTAAATTGCTTTTTCAAGAAGTCCCTTGAATTACTGTAAAAAATCAGATAGAATGACGGTGAGTAGCATAACTGATAGGGTAGTCAAATATACGGTTGATTTCTATATATTTTTTTTACACTTCATCAAGATACCCATTTCCGCAAACCATGGGAGAGATGGTATACTCTAACCCCAAAGTTATCTCCATCAAGATAGCAAATTATTCAAGATTATCGCTTAACTAATTCTTAACAGATGAAATCATCCTTACTCACACCCACTGGTAACAATAACTCACCTAATAAGTTACCATCCACTTTCAGTCAAGCAGAAGATAACAATAGGGCAAATACTGCATTAGAAAGAGTAAAAGGGAGTAAAGAACTGTCCTTGGGAAAATTGACTCAAAAACTAGAACAAACCATAGAAAACCATCGTGGTGAGCGTCATATCGTTGTTATTCAAGATTTTCCCGATCCAGATGCTCTTTCTAGTGCCTGGGCCTATCAATTGATCGCCCAACCCTATGAGATTGAATGTGACATAGTATATGCTGGCACCCTTTCCCATCAAGAAAATATTGCCCTAGTTAAACTCACTGGCTTACCTGCTAAACGCTGGAGTATTAACACCCTAAAAGATCGGGATCTCTCCATCTATCAAGGATGTGTTTTAGTGGACTCTCAAGGGAATACCAGTCAACTAATGCCCTATGTAAAACAGGCGAAGATTCCTACCGTCATTATTATTGATCATCATAGTCAACAGGGGAGTATTGAAGCAGAATTTGTTGACTTACGGCCAAAAATCAGGGCAACGGCTACTATTGTGAGCCAATATTTACAGGCAGGCTTACTGGATTTTAACAGTAACAATAGCACTCATGTGAAATGTGCCACAGCCTTAATGCACGGTATTCGTTCCGATACTAATGGGTTACGACAAGCACAAGAAGCAGATTTACTGGCCGCCGCCTATTTGTCCCGTGTTTATGATCCACAGTTACTGAATGCTGTCTTACAGTCAGCGCGATCTCGTCGTGTCATGGATGTCATTGAGCGATCGCTAAAAAATCGACTGATTCAAAATAACTTTTCCATTGCAGGAGTTGGTTACTTACGCTATGAAGATCGAGATGCCATCCCCCAAGCAGCAGATTTCTTAGTTACAGAAGAGAATATACATACTGCGGTCGTTTATGGCATCATCCATGATGAAGACCATGATATTGAAGTTGTAATCGGTTCTTTGCGCACCAATAAACTCACCCTAGATCCCGATGAGTTTCTCAAAGAAGCCTTAGGGAAAAATCCTCAAGGACGTTATTATGGAGGTGGCCGAGAGATGGCCGGTGGATTTGAGATTTCCATGGGATTTTTTGGTGGTAGCAATGATAACAGCGACTACACCAAGCTGAAATGGGAACTGGTGGATGCTCAAATTAAACACAAACTCTTGCGCTTAGTTAATCCCAAAAATGAAGTCATCCATGCTTAATCAATTTCCTAATGGGACAACAGTTCGCTCTCACTGCGGACTTTTTTCATAGTTTGAGGAAGTACACCCACCAACAAACCAAAGGTTTCATCGGGTAAGAGGGTGGCTGTATCGAGCTCAAACCAATGTTCAAACTGATTTAAAATAACCTGAGCTCTTTGTTGGGGAATGGCATTATCACTAATTTGTTTAGCCAACTTAACCCATTGTCGCCGAATTAAATAACTTTTGATCCGTTCTTGGGACGTTTTCGGAATGGTTAAGGATAATTTACCCACAGGTAAAACATCAATCACGTCATCATCAAAATTTGCCCCAATGGCCGCCCCAGGGCCAGCAAACTCTGCATGATGGGATTTATAGAGGATTAACCCATTTTTACGACGGGGATTAATCACCAACAATTGTTTGTCCTGTAAACTCTGGAGAATATCATCAATTTGCTGTTGTTGTTTTGCCGTCACTTCCAGGCTAAGAAGATTATTTGACATGGGTTTTTATCTTCTTTTGTAAGAATAATCGTTGAGAACCAGAAAAAAGCCAATTTGGCCAAGTTAGTTCTGTTTGAGATACCTCATAACCTTTACTCAGATACAGTTTTTTGGCTGCATAATTATCATCCAAAACATGAAGATTGAGGGTTTTATATCCCCATTCTGACGCAATTTGTTCACATTGGATTAGTAGCCTTTGGGCAATTCCTTGTCGTCGATGACTATGAATCACAGCTAAGTTACTAATATAAAGATAATGGCCATTAAAACCACTTCTCAGACTTAACTCTATGGTACCGATGAGCTTTTCTTTGGTTTCAGTGGCAGATTTTGTCACTTCCATCGCGACTAAACAGCAATAATAGGGTTTTGTCCCACGAAGACGCGATCGCAAATCCTCATAAATCCCTAATCTTAATAGGGGTTGTAAGAAAGAGAACCACCCTTTAGCCGGATGAAAACTGACAGTAAGAACCTCTGCTAAGGCTTTAATATCTTGCAATTGAGCTTTTCTGATGGTCATTGAAGTACAATGGGAGGGATCTTCCCTCAACTCCGAACTATCACTATCAGACATCAAAGACGACAACCCACAAAAGTCCACAACATCTCCCCACTGAATTTTCAAATACGCGATTTTCTTCTTATCATCTATTATGCCCCTTGAACTTATGATTGAGCCATTCAATTGACCTTTGAGAATTCACAGACTCTTCTTAATGCTTGTAGAAACCCTGACCAAAATTTCATTTTTTTTGTCCACAAATTAACCCAAACCGAATCAAACCCCGTTCATATCCTCGACTCATTAAACCCAAAGACAAAGCCCCTTCTATAGTTTGCCAACCACTGTTAAATAACCCGGTAATTGCTTCTAAATTTAAGGCTGAATCGATGACAATATCCCAAAAAGGGGAAACGGCAATTGACCAATCATCAACCTTAATATTATGAAAGCCACAGTCACGGGCAATTATTTCATATTCAGGTAAAGAAATAACATAGGGTAAACAATAAACCCGATAAATATCTGCTAAATGTTGCTTTTCATCTTCTGTTAATTCTCCTGCAAAAGAATTAGTAGGACGATGACACCAAGTAGCACAAATAAAAGTACCCCCAGGTTTTAACACCCGATAACATTCTTGAAAAAATTTCTCTTTATCAGGCATATGTTCCCCACTTTCTAATGACCATACTAAGTCAAAATTATTGTCTGGAAAGGGCATATTTAAAGCATCAGCCACCTGAAACTGTACTGTTTCGTCTAATTTGAACTGAGCAGCCCTTTCTGTGGCTCTATTTGCCTGTACGGTTGATAGGGTAATTCCTGTTGCTTGAGAATTAAACTTATCAGCTAAATAAAGGGTACTTCCTCCAATACCACAACCGACATCAACTAAGTTAGAAACCTCTTTAATATTCGACCAAATTAATAATTCTTCGATTAAATCAATTTGTGCTTGACGACTATTAATTTTATAATTTCCACTCCTCCCATAATAACCATGGTGCATATGTTCACCCCAAATTTGTTCCCATAAATGACTAGAGGTGTCATAAAATTGAGCAATTTTTTCTGATAGGTTAGATGAGTTGGTCATGGGCAACGTTTTAATCTTAAACACCTTGATTTTTACTCCTTCAATTGTACAGTAAATTCATCATATTGATACAATTATAAATATAATATTTTAAGTGCAATCAACATCCTTAAGCTTCCCTGTAACGAGGGAGTGTCATCAGCTATGCAATATACAATTCGTCAAGCAACAGTAGTAGATATTGACATTCTCGATGGAATTCATACAGAAAATATGAAAGGCTATGTCGAGAAACATTATCCTTGGAATCCCCACATCTTCCGCACTGGTTTTATTGAAGATGATTATAAAGTGATTGAAATCAATAATCTGATTATTGGTTGTCTGAAGGTTATCTCATCAGAAACTGAAATTTATTTAGCAGAAATTCAAATAATTAAAGATTATCAAAGAAAAGGAATCGGAACCAGTTTAATCCAATTAGTTATTCAAGAAGCGCAAGCTAATAATAAAAAGTTATGGCTTAAATTTCTTCAAGGAAATCCAGCAAAAAAGCTATATCAAAGGCTAGGATTTACTACATTGAAAAAATCCTTGACTCATGAAATCATGGTTAAAATGCAAGAAAATTTCAAAAAATTCTAACTTAAAAATAAGGTGTCCTTCCCCTGAAGAACACCCTATGATTGTTGATACTACAATGTATTTAATTGGACTAGAATTGATAAAAAGCATCAATGATACTAACTCATCGCAGCATTAGAGCGATCATAGGAAGTACGGAAACTAGAACGGGGTTTACCTTGAATGTTTGTCCAATAATCTTTTTCAACATCCATCCCAATTTCAGATGCAGCGCGTTCTAACATCGACTGCTGACGGTTTTTGACCATTTGGTGATGACGCATCATTAAAGCTCTTGCTTGTTGTTGAGTAGACATAATCTTTAGACTCCAATTACTAATGGTTTTTTGTTATCTGGTTTGTTTTACCCTCACTACTATATATAACATATATTTCTGTAACATTGGCTACAAAATACTCAAGTTAGTATAAAACTTAACAAAAAAATTGGGATCACTGGGGATCGTTTTAAGTCAGAGATTGCTGAAACCATTATCCAAAAAAATAGCTACAATGAAGGGTCAAGTAAAATTATTTTTCTGCGAACAAATATCCTCATCAAATATTATGGCATTACCTATTGTTGCAATTATTGGACGACCTAACGTCGGTAAATCAACCCTTGTCAACCGTTTAGCGAAAGATCGACAGGCCATCGTAGATGATCAACCGGGAATTACCCGCGATCGCACTTATCGTCCTGCATTTTGGCGCGATCATGACTTCCAAGTGGTGGACACAGGGGGCTTAGTCTTTGACGACGACACAGAATTCCTCCCTCTAATTCGGGAACAGGCCATGGCAGCATTGAGTGAAGCGAGTGCCGCTATTTTTGTCGTCGATGGACAAATGGGAGCAACGGCAGGCGATCGCGAGATAGGAGACTGGTTACGACAGCAAAAAGTTCCTGTTTTACTTGCTGTCAATAAATGTGAGTCTCCTGAACAGGGGTTAATGCAAGCAGCAGACTTTTGGGAATTAGGGTTAGGGGAACCTTATCCAGTTTCGGGAATTCATGGGGGGGGAACTGGAGAACTTTTAGATGAATTAATTACCCATTTACCGTCTCCTGATGAACTTCCAGATAGAGAGGAAATTAATGTTTCTATTATTGGTCGTCCTAATGTGGGAAAATCAAGTCTTTTGAATGCTTTTTTGGGGGAAAATAGAGCTATTGTTAGTCCCATTTCTGGGACTACTAGGGATGCAATTGATACGAGAGTTGAACGAGATGGAAAAATCTATCGTTTGATTGATACTGCGGGTATTCGTCGCAAAAAGAATGTCAACTATGGGGCAGAATTTTTTAGTATTAATCGGGCTTTTAAAGCAATTCGTCGTGCGGATGTTGTTTTATTAGTAATTGATGCTATTGATGGGGTTACAGACCAAGACATTAAGTTAGCAGGACGTATTATTGATGAGGGTCGAGCAGCTATTATCGTAGTCAATAAATGGGATGCTGTGGACAAAGATTCCTATACTATTTATGATCATAAACAAATGGTCATGGATCGGCTTTATTTTATGGAATGGGCGGAGCTTATTTTTGTTAGTGCTATGTCGGGAAAAAGGGTAGAAAAAATATTTAATCTGGTAGATGTTGCTGTAGAAGAACATCGTCGTCGTGTTAATACTTCGGTCATTAATGAAGTTTTAGAAGAAGCAGCAAAATGGCATTCTCCCCCAACCACAAGACAAGGAAAACAAGGAAGAATTTATTATGGAACTCAGGTATCTAGTCAACCCCCAACTATTGCTTTATTTGTTAATGATCCCAAGCGATTTAATGATAATTATCGACGCTATATTGAGAAACAGTTTCGGCAACAAATTGGCTTTCCTGGGACTCCTATTCGTCTCTTATGGAGAGGTAAGAAAATGCGGGATCTAGAAACGAGTGCCAACCGTGCAACGAAAGTTTAATGGCTCCCAATAGATAGTTATCAAAGAGAATATAAAACCTATAATAATCTTATGAAGGCTGAAAACCTTTACTGTTGCTTGTTGCCTATTCCCCATTCCGAAATACCACTGTTCAGAGATACCCCATTCAGATTACACTAGAAGGTTGCAAAACGACGTTGATATTGATTATTAAAAATGGCTGTGGGAAAAATTATCATTGCGGGTAACTGGAAAATGCACAAAACCCAGGCTGAGGCCATGGAGTTTTTGACAGTATTAAAATCAAAGGTGGAAGATACTAATGAAGCAAGAGAGATCGTTCTCTGTGTCCCCTTTACTGCATTAAGTATCCTCTCTAAAAGTTTACATGGGGGACTGGTTCGTTTAGGGGCGCAAAACGTCCATTGGGAAGATAAAGGGGCTTACACAGGGGAAATTTCCGGACCTATGCTTACAGAGTTAAGTATAGATTATGTGGTCATTGGTCACAGTGAACGTCGTCAATATTTTGGAGAAACGGACGAAACCGCTAATTTGCGGGTGATTGCAGCCCAACGTCACGGGTTAACCCCTATTCTTTGTGTGGGTGAAACTAAGCAGCAAAGGGACGCAGGGGAAGCAGAAAGGGTCATTATTAACCAGTTAAAACGGGGTTTAGTCGGTGTAGACCAAAGCAACTTAGTGATTGCTTATGAGCCTATCTGGGCCATTGGTACAGGAGATACCTGTGACGCATCAGAAGCTAACCGCATTATTAAGGTTATCCGCGAGCAATTATCCAATAAAAATGTCACTATTCAATATGGTGGTTCCGTCAAACCTGATAATATTGATGAAATTATGGCTCAATCAGATATTGATGGGGCCTTGGTTGGAGGTGCTAGTTTAGATCCTGTTGGCTTTGCACGCATTATTAATTATCAATAATATTTTCAGGGTGTAGGGGCTAACAAACTTTATAGCACTACGCATTAAGGTGTTTGACATTGGGAAAGGCAGCAAATACTCTCATATCTTATTTTTGCCTTTTACCTTTTGCCTTTTACCTTTCGCGTAGCGGTATAGCCCCTAGTTTTTAATCGGTAATTAACTATTAAAATAATGAACAATTTAATTATTCGAGATTATGCTTTTGAATGGGAAAAACGCACTTATTTAATGGGTATTTTGAATGTCACTCCTGATAGTTTTAGTGATGGGGGGGAATTTAATAATATAAAAAGTGCTTTATCTCAAGCTAAAAGTATGATTAATGAGGGAGTAGATATTATTGATATTGGGGGACAATCTACTCGTCCTGGGGCTGAAGAAATTTCTTTAGAAGAAGAATTAAAGCGGGTAATTCCTGTTATTAAACGGTTACGTCAAGAAAGTTCTATACCTATTTCTATTGATACCACAAGAGCAACGGTTGCACAAGCAGCAGTAGAAGCAGGGGCAGATATTATTAATGATATTTCGGGGGGAAGTTTTGATGAAAAAATGTTGGCAACTGTGGCAAGTTTAGAAGTTCCTATGATTATTATGCACATTCGAGGCACTCCCAAAAATATGCAGCAAAAAACAGATTATAATGATTTAGTTGGGGAGATTATTCAATGGTTAAGTTGTCAAATTGAGCAAGCTATAACAGCAGGAATTAACCAGAATAAATTAATCATTGATCCTGGGATTGGATTTGCTAAAAATTATCAACAAAATATAGAATTATTGCGCCATTTACCGGAGTTTAAAGTATTAAAATGCCCGCTTTTAGTTGGGGTTTCTCGGAAGAGTTTCATTGGACATATTTTACAAGAAGATGATCCCAAAAAACGGGTTTGGGGAACGGCAGCAGCTTGTTGTAGTGCGATCACCGGAAATGCTAATATTTTAAGGCTTCATGATGTTCCACAAATGAAAGATGTCATACAAGTTGCTGATGCTATTTGGCGTAAATAGTTGCTGATGGATAATGGCGTCTTCTGATGTCCAACAAAGTTAGAAAATAATTGTAAAGTTTCAGAACAATTGATGCTTATAAGCCACAATTTTACCTATGATCAAGGTAGTAGGGTTTAATGCCTACATTGCTTGCCGGAGGTAAGGATGATGTCTCCCGTTGCCAGCGATCGCCTGATTTCTCTAGATCTCAGTCAACCTTTATGGGATCGTTTCTTTTGTGTTGCGCCCTTAGTTATCATTGGCACAAAAGAGGCAGACGGCAACTATGATCTTGCTCCTAAACACATGGCCATGCCCTTTGGTTGGGATAATTATTTTGGCTTTATCTGTACCCCTCGTCATTGCACCTATCAAAACATTCGCCGGGAAAAAGCCTTTACTGTCAGTTTCCCGCAACCGGATCAAATATTGCTTACCAGTTTAGCCGCAAGTCCCCGTTGCCAACAAAAGCAAAAGCCCACCCTATCAGTATTACCCACCTTTGCCGCTTCCACAGTAGACAGTGTCTGTCTCCAACAAGGTTATCTTTTCCTAGAATGTGAGTTAGACCGCATTATAGACGGATTTGGGGAAAATAGCCTAATTGTTGGCAAAATTATGGCAGCACAAGTCAAAGCAGCAGCCCTAAGACGTTCAGATCGAGATGACCAAGATATTTTACTCGATGTTCCCCTCTTAGTTTATCTTCCCCCTGGACGCTACACCACTGTTGACCATAGTTTCTCTTTCCCCTTTCATGCAGGGTTTAAAAGGTAAGTAAGTCCTTAACATTATTAAGCCCTTACAAGTACAAGGTCAACATAAAAATTTCACCACCTCCCCACACTTCCCACACTTCCCACACCCCCCACACCCCCCACACTCCAAAAATGCCAACCCCGACCCTAACCCCCCAGGTTTCTAAACGACTGCTTGACTATCTCCACAGTCGTCAAGGGGAAATGGTGGAACTTTTAAAACAGTTAGTCTTAGCTGAGTCTCCTTCAACAGTTCCCACGGCCCAAAAACAGGTCTTATCCTTACTAAAAAATGCCCTAGAAAGCCGTCATTATCGGGTGCGCTTTCTGGGTAGTCAAAAGAGCGGGGGACACCTGTTGGCAGTCCCAAAACAGCGCGTTAAACAACAACCCAGACAACTTTTGTTAGGTCATTGTGATACGGTGTGGCCTTTAGGAACATTAGAAACTATGCCTCTCAGGGAAAAGAATGGCAAATTATACGGGCCAGGAGTCTATGATATGAAAGGGGGATTAATACAAACCATTTTTGCTTTAGAAAGCCTTTTTTATCACGATCTCATCCCTAGAGTTACCCCTATATTTTTGATAAACTCCGATGAAGAGATCGGCAGTGAGGAGTCTACCCCTTATATTCGTCGCTTGGTTCAAGGTTGCGATCGCGTGTTTGTTATGGAACCCTCTTTAGGGGAAATGGGAGAGTTAAAAACCCGTCGCAAAGGGGTAGGACGTTTTACCATTAAAGTTATGGGCAAAGCTGCCCACGCAGGGTTAGAACCGGAAAAGGGTGCCAGTGCTATTTTAGAGTTATCCTTTGTCATTCAACAATTATTTGCCCTCAATAACCCCGAACAAGGCATTACAGTAAATGTGGGAACCATTGATGGGGGTATTCGTTCCAATGTCATCGCCCCAGAAAGTCAAGCGGTGGTTGATGTGCGGGTACTTCACCAAAAAGATGCTCAAAAAATTGAGTCTCAAATTCTCAGTTTACAAGCAACCACCCCTGGCACACAATTAATAATTACAGGCAGAATAGGACGGCCTCCCATGGAAAAAACCCCGGAGAGTGAAAAACTGTGGCAACGGGCTTATCAAAGGGCTTGTGAGTTGGGTTTAGACCTCACAGAAGCCACCGCAGGAGGCGGCTCAGATGGCAATACTACCAACCGTTATGCCCCTACATTGGACGGTTTAGGGGCGGTGGGAGACGCGGCTCATTCTCTTGGGGAGTTCATCTATATTGATGCTTTAGTAGAACGAGGGGCTTTATTGGCGCGGTTGCTCCTTGATCCCCCGTTGTTGAGTTGAGAAGTGTGGGGAGAAATTTACCAATTTTATGAGTTTATAAAACAAAAAAAGAGGTATAAAAAATCATGAAAACTAACCTTTTAAATCCTCCTTATTTATACAGTTCTTTAACCCGTATTTCTGATCTCAAAGTAAGACCGTTTGATGAGGTTTCTTTACCCAGAGAACAATGGGAAACGGGTGATTATGTAGTCGGGGAAGTATTATCCCCTGTTACTGAGAATGCCAAATTAGAATTGACCAATGGACGCTTAGCAACTCTCTTACCAGGCGATCGCATTGTTGGAGCGTTTGGTATTCGACGAGCTACCCTAGAAGCAGTGGGAGAATGGCAGTCTATTGAAGAAGATGGCCACATGGATAATATGACTTGTGCGGGGTTGTTTGGTAAAGTCACTTCTAAGTCCTATTTATTACCGCCGATCACGTCTCTTCAATATCGGGGTCATGTCATAAGAAATGAGCAAAAAGTTTGTATGAAAGATTTTGTCCCAACCATGCCCCATATTGCCTATGAATGTCCTACCATCATGATCGTTGGTACGTCTATGTCTGCTGGAAAAACTACCTCTGCTCGCATTATTATTCATCAATTAAAACAGTTAGGCTTAAAAGTTGTAGCCGCTAAATTAACAGGAGCCGGACGATATCGAGATGTTTTATCAATGGGAGATGCAGGGGCTGATAATATTTTTGATTTTGTGGATGTAGGACTTCCTTCTTCTGTTGCTCCCCCTGAAGAATTTCGAGTTTTAGTTCGTCAATTATTAAGTATGATGGCGGCTGAAAATCCCGACGTTGCTGTTGTTGAAGCGGGGGCTTCTCCCTTGGAACCTTATAATGGTTCTGTGGTCGTAGAAGAACTCAAAAAGCACATTTGTATGACGGTTTTATGTGCTTCTGACCCTTATGCTGTGGTGGGAGTTTGTCAAGGGTTTGGCTTCTTGCCTGATCTGATTGCTGGCATAGCCACTAGCACCTCATCAGGGGTAGAATTGGTGAAGAAACTAACAGGAATACAAGCCTTAACTTTATCAGAATCCAGTGCTTTATCTGTTCTAACTCAGTTATTAAAAGATAAATTAGAGTTGACAGAAAAAGTGTTAACAACGGCTTGAATGAAGTCAGAAGTTCCTCGCTACGCTGCGGCGCGATTGCACAGAAGTCAGAAGTCAGAAGTCCGTTACAATAAAGCCTCATGGTTAAAGGAGAGCAGCCGCCCGTTCTGCCAGGGAAGAACGTTCCCCTTTGATAAGAGTGACATGGCCGGCGAGGGCATCATTTTTAAAGCGTTCTACGACATAACTAAGCCCGTTACTGGCCCCGTCGACATAAGGGTTATCAATTTGTTCTGTATCTCCAGTTAACACAATTTTAGTGCCAACTCCAGCACGGGTTAAGATGGTTTTAACTTCATGGGGAGTCAAGTTTTGGGCTTCATCCACAATTAAAAATTGTTGGGGAATTGTGCGTCCTCGAATATAAGTTAAAGGTTCAATTTGTAAGAGTCCCCTTTCTAACAATTCTTCATGGCCTCGTCGCCAATGAGATGGTTTGTTTGAGGGGTTTTGTGTGCCAAAAATGAGGTCGAAGTTATCATAAATCGGTTGCATCCAAGGAGTCAATTTTTCACTGATCTCCCCTGGTAAATAACCTAAATCACGTCCCATGGGGATAATTGGACGAGAAATTAAAAGACGGTTATAACGCTTTTCATCAGCCACTTGATGAATACCCGCAGCAATGGCCAGAAGGGTTTTACCCGTTCCTGCTTTGCCAATTAAAGTAACTAAAGCGATAGACTCTTCTAACAATAAGTCTAAGGCAAATTGTTGTTCCCGATTGCGGGGACGGATACGAGAAACACCTGATGAGGGCAAAGCAAACAGAGTTAAAACCTGTTTTTGGCCATGGTCCACCCGACCCAGGGCAGTATGATGAGGATTAACAGCATCAATTAGGGTGACTAATTGATTTGGGGGCAACTCCGTTTCTAAAACGAGTTGTTTTTCTTGGAAAAATTGCTCAATTAGGGGAGAGTCTAGAACAATTTCGCTACACCCTGTATAAAGCTCATCAGATTGAACTTTATCGGTTTCATAGTCTTGGGCTAATAGTTCCAGAGCATCGGCCTTAATACGGAGGTTCGTGTCTTTACTGACTATAACGACAGGACATTGACATTGTTCTTTAAGTTCCAAGGCCACGGCTAAAATAGCATTATCCCCTGAGTCCCCTTCTAATTCAGGGGGCAGTTGTTTGAGAGTTTGGCGATCGCATAAAGCCACCCGCAAACTACCGTCATTTTCTAGGGCTATCCCTTGGGTTAATCGTCCTTGTCCCCGTAGTTGATCGAGAGTACGAGAAGTTTGTCGGGCATTGCGTCCTGTGACTTCGGGCTGTTTTTTAAAGCGG